>Ga0115570_10000350_pt1 | contig 37782 bp, 23 predicted proteins | sample COGITO_mtgs_1205_3_FD_87294 | JGI IMG/M metagenome (GOLD analysis project Ga0115570, IMG submission 87294) | Pelagic marine microbial communities from North Sea - COGITO_mtgs_120524 | ecosystem: Environmental > Aquatic > Marine > Epipelagic | place: Germany:Helgoland, sampling site Kabeltonne... | reverse complement strand
ATTTTACAGGTGCGTTCTCGAATGTGGAAGTCCCTCTACCACACTCCGATCTGGGCGGCCAACCTCTTGACGAAGAAATGGACGAAGAAAACAGGGCTGCCGACCCCGGAGGTCATTCATGCCCAAGTGGTTTTCCCCGCGGGTGTTTTGGCCGAACAATTAGGACGCCGTTGGAATGTACCCTATTACATCACGGAGCACTGGTCTAAGGCGGGACGTTGGACGCGCCACAAACTCTTTGGCAAGCGCGTTCGAAATGCCTACCAGGATGCGAGTGCCATTCTTCCCGTTTCGGAGCACCTCAAAGCCGAATTGCAGCAAGCGTTACCTAGTATTGGGGCGAGCCGATTTTCCGTGGTGCCAAATGCGGTGGATTTGAGCCGTTTCCCGCATGTAGACAAACCGATCCAACCCAAGGCATCCATCGTGACCCTCCTGGGCGTCGCCAGTTTGATTCCAGCCAATGCACGGATTAAGCGTGTAGACCTTGTTTTGGAGGCTTTGGCCGACCTCAAGCGACGCCATCCCGAAGTAGCGTGGCGCTACCGACATGTGGGCGACGGCGGTCGCATGGGCCGCTTGCAAGACTACGCGAAGGGATTGGGGCTCGCAGACCATGTAGCATGGCTAGGTGCCTTGGATGCCGCCTCCCTCCATGCCGAGTATGCATCCGCCGATATTTTTGTGCAGCCCTCCAAGACGGAAACCTTTGGAATCGTGGTGCTCGAGGCTCTGCACACTGGATTACCCGTAGTGGCTACAGATATCCCGGCCTTTGAACAGTGGCTTAGCCCCGAACGTGGCGTTCGCGTTGGCTTGGATCCCAAAGAAATCGCCCAAGGTATTCTGACAGTGTGGGAGCAAGGACTTCGGGTTGCGCCGATGGACTTGGAGGCAAAAAAATACGCCCCCACCGAAGTAGGGGCGCAGTTAAAGGAACTGTACGCGAGACTAGTTCGCGCGAGTCCAGGTCGTTGAGCGGCCAATAAAGCGCATTCCCAACAAGTAGCCTTTGAAGTACAGCGTGCCATCCTTTTGGAGGTAGGCGTAGCAGTCGTAGGTGTTTCCGGACTTGGTGTCGTAGATCGTACCACCCGCCCACTCTTTGTCTTCGGCATCATACTTGAGGCCGTTCAAAATGGTCGTGCCCTGGATGACGCGGCTACGCAACTTGGCATCGGGGTTTTCGTTGTCTTTTTTGGGAGACGTACCGTCGGGGTTTGTGTTGTTTTTCACGTACACAACGCGGCCGCGGTACTCGTTGCCCACTTTGTAGACTTCGACTTTTCCGTCTTTTTCTTCATTCCACCAGACGCCCAAAATGCCGTCTGCGTTTTGTGCCATCAAATTGCCCCCGAGGAGCAAAGCGATCGCGAGGAGGATGCTTTTTTTCATGTTTTGTGTGTCTAATTTTCGTTCTGGTCGACGGAAGATACGCGGTTTTTTGCTTCCGCCATACTCGCGTTTAATTCAAATCCAATTAATAAGCCAATCGCGTTGACGTAGATCCAGAGTTGGATAATGAGTAAGGTCCCAATCGAGCCATAGAACTGGTTATACGTCGAGAAATGGGTTACATAGGTTCCGAAGAGGAACGAGGAGAGCACCACCAAAAAGGTCGCCAAAATCGATCCAGGGGATACAAAGCGCCAGGGGGCCGATCGCATGGGTCCAAAGTAAAAGAGGATGGAAATAGCCAGTAAAATCAGGGAGAGTAGAATGAAATTTCGGGCCCAAATGAGGATGGACGCCAAGGGAATCCCCAACACCGCATCCTGGATGTAATGGGAGAGAAAATCCCGTGAGATCATAATTAATGCGATACCTACAAGGAGTAAAAAGGACAGGACGAGGGTGAGGACTAATGCGGCGAAATACTGGGACCAAAATCCCCGCATATTCAGCTTATGAATGGTCAAACCAAAGTTCCCAATCAGCGAAAGCGTTCCATTGGTCGAGAAAATGAGCGTGGCAATGATGGTGACGCTCAGAAGATTTCCGCGTCGAATAGTGAGAATGTCGTTGATGGTATGGTAGGCCGCATCAAAACTCGTTGGGGGCAAAATTTCTTGCAGCAGCTCAAATAACTGCTCCTGAAAGCCCTCTAGGGGGATAAATGGGATCAGAGTAAAGAGGAAAATGACCCCAGGGAAGAGAGCGAGAAAGAAGGAAAAGCTAATGGCAGAAGCGCGGCTGGGTACGGCACCCTCAATCATGCCGCGCCAGAAAAAGGTGGCGACGTCATACACCGAAAGACCTTCAAAAAATGGAAGAATTACGCGTTTGGCGTAGGTAATTCCTTGGTTCAAGAGACTTTTGAATGTGGACACGTTGAGTGGGGCCCCATGGGCCGGTTATCAGAGATAATTCAGGGCTCGTTTGAGGGGAGCAAGATAGCCCATGCCCCCTAGATTTGCAGAATGTCGTCTCTTTGCATGGAGAAACGATCGTTAAATTCTACGGGACCGCATGGAAATAGTTTTACTCGTCGTGGGAGATACCCAAGAAGCCTATGTCAAGGATGGCTTGGCGCATTTCCTGCCGCGGCTTCAGCGCTACGGAAAGTTTTCCATTCAGGCGGTCAGCCACCGAGATAAACAATTGGACGCTCTTAAATCCGGCGATCTCGTGGTCTTGCTCGATGAGCGTGGGAAGACCTACACGAGTAACGGCTTCGCAGTCCAATTTCAAAAATGGATGAACCAGGGCCCCAAACGATTGGTATTTGCGGTCGGCGACGCCTATGGATTTTCGGAGGATTTTCGTGCCGAGGCAAAGGGCAGCATGGCCCTGGGCTTAATGACCTTCCCCCATGATTTGGTGCGTCTACTCTTTGCAGAACAACTCTATCGGGCTTGGACGATTTTGAACAACGAGCCCTACCACCACCGATAGGCTTACAGGGTCGTCTTTGAAGCCAAATTTCTAGGATACGTCGCCCCGTTGGCGGCGAATTCCGCGTACTTTTGGCCGATGGCCGTCACTTGGGATGTTTTGCAACGCGAATGGCAAGAAAAGAAGTTTCGCCCCCTGTATGTTTTTGGGGGGGATGAGCCCTTTTTTATGGACCAAGCGATGGACACCCTCGCCACCTCCACTCTAGAGGAACACGAGCGGGATTTCAACCTGACCGTCCTCTATGGCCGGGAAACGGACGCGGCCACGATCATGTCGGAGGCCAAGCGCTTTCCCATGATGGCCGAACGGACGGTGGTGCTGGTCAAGGAGGCGCAGCAGATCAAAGACATTGAAGCCTTGGCAAGCTATGTGGCGCAGGTTCAGCCGAGCACAGTACTAGCCCTGGCTTTAAAAGGCAAAAAACTCGACAAGCGAAAAGCCCTCTACAAAGCCTTGCAGAAACACGATGGGGTATACTTGGAATTCCCCAAGTTCTACGACAACCAAGTCCCTGCCTGGGTCGAAAGCCAAGCCCAGAGCATGGGCCTCAAAATGAGTGGCAAGGCGGCCGCGCTCCTCGGGGAATATATTGGGGCGGACCTCTCACGCATCTTCCACGAATTGGAAAAAATCCAGGCCTTTGTTGGAGAGGGAGGTGAGGTCTCGGCCAAAATCATCGAGGAACGGACGGGCATGAGCCGAGAGTTCAACACCTTTGAACTGATTAAGGCGCTTGCGGCCAAAGACATCGCACAGTCCTACCGCATTGCGAAAAGCATGGGGGAAAACCCGAAGAACAATCCGGTGGTCGTCACCCTGTCCCTGCTCTTTGGGAATTTCTCCAAAGCCCTCGTTTATGGGGCTTTACCGGACAAAAACCCTCGCTCGGCCGCGGCCGCTTTAAAAATCTCGGAATTTGCCCTTCGTGACATCGCCCGGATAGCCCAAAACTATCCCCCCCCAAAGTTGCTGCGCATCCTGGGGTATATTCGCGACGCCGATCGCCAAGCGAAGGGCATGGGCGCTCCTCACATCAATGACTCAGACATCCTGAATGAACTTCTCTTTAAGATTCTTTACTAGCGTACTCGGACTTTCCATTTTTGGATGGACTCCTTTAATGGGACAAGCTTTGCCGGGCGGATTGAGGGGCAACGTCCAAGAGATGGGTTCTCAGATGCCCTTGGAGTATGCCTTGGTAACCGTAGACGACAGCCAGCCTGGAGAGACCTCTGCGCTTTCGGCCTACACCAATTCGGATGGCTACTTTCAGATTAATGGCATTCCAGAGGGAACCTACCAAGTCAGCGTCAAATTGGCAGGGTTTGGTACCCTTCAGCGCAGCGTCACGGTCAAGTCCGGTCGCATCGGATTTGAACGCTTTTTATTGGAGGAGTCCACCGTGATTTTAGATGATGTGGTGATCGATGTTAAGCGCCAAGAGCAGCAAACCAAAGTCTCCACCGCATTGGTCCAACTTAGCCCTAAGTCTATTACCACCTTCTCTATCGGGGGGGAACCTGATTTGATGCGGGCACTCCAAGTGCTCCCCGGGGTGATCACGACCGGTGACCAAGGAGGACAGCTCTATATTCGGGGAGGGGCCCCTATCCAAAACTTGGTAAAGTTGGACGGCATGATCCTCTACAACCCATTTCACAGCATCGGATTCTTCTCGGTGTTTGATACGGATATTCTTCAGAAAGCTGACGTGTATACGGCGGGCTTTGGGGCCGAATACGGCGGCCGAAACTCCTCCGTGATGGACATCCGAACCCGTTCCGGCAATCGCCAACGCATTGCGGGCAAAGTGTCCGGCTCGACCTACATGGCCAAGGCCCTCTTGGAGGTGCCATTGGGACCTCGCGGCAAGGATGGGTTATCTCCTAGCTCTATTCTGGTGAGTGCCAAAAAATCTTATCTCGATGCGATTGCACCGGTCGTCTACCCCTATGTAGCAACAGAATATGGTGGCTTACCCTTCACCTTCACGGATGTGTATGCCAAGTACACGGTCGAATCCACCGGCGGAAATAAGGCCAACCTATTTGGATTTAACTTCAACGATGGTGTCCAATTTGCGGGAGACAAAGCCATCAATTGGCAGGCCACCGGCTATGGCGCAGACTTCTTGGTTGTGCCCGCTTCGTCGGGAACGATCATTGAAGGCCATTTGGCCCAAAGTACCTACTTCATCGAATCCAGTGAACTGGAAAACCGGCCCCGCGAAAGTCAGATTGACGGCTTTAATGGCGGCTTAGATTTTACCTACCTCTTGCGCAAGTACGACGAGTTTAAGTACGGATTGGAGTTCGTGGGCTATCATACCCTCTACCAATACACCAATACTGTGGGTCGTACACTGGATCAAGAGCAAAACACGACAGAATTAGGTGGATACATGGACTACAAGCGCCAGCAGGGCCGCTGGTTGGTGCAGCCCGGACTTCGCTTGCACAACTATGGATCTTTGGCCATTGTCCGCGTGGAGCCCCGCCTAGGATTGAAATTCAATGCGACGGAGTACCTCCGATTCAAACTCTCGGCGGGCCGCTATTCCCAAAACCTCGTCGCGGCCAACAGCGACCGTGATGTGGTCAACCTATTCTATGGGTTTTTGAGCGGCGCGGACGACCTGCCCAGCCAATTCAATGGTCGCCCCTTGAACACAAAATTGCAAACAGCCGAGCACTTGGTCTTCGGCGGAGAGTGGAATGTGGTGGGGCGCTGGACGCTCGAATTGGAGGGCTATGTCAAGCGATTCAATCAAATCACCAACATCAACCGCTACAAACTCTATGACGACATTCCCGTCTATGAAGATCAGCCTGAGAGTCTCCGAAAGGACTTTATGGTAGAGACGGGTTTGGCGCGTGGGGTGGACGCCTTAGTGACCTACGAAGACAAGCATTGGTATTTCTGGGGTGTGTACTCCCTGGGAAAGGTGACCCGATTTGATGGGGTGACCACGTATGCTCCCCAGTTTGACCGCCGTCACAACCTCAACCTTCTGGTGGCCTACAAGGGCGACAAGGATTGGGAGGTGAATGTCCGGTGGAACTATGGTTCGGGATTCCCCTTTACGCCGATTCGGGGCTACTATGAGCAGCAAACATTTACCGACGGTTTGGGTCAGCCCAACATGGATTATCCCTACACCACCGAGAATGGCCAAATGGGCATCCTGTATGGCGATTTGAACAGCCAGCGCCTTCCTGCCTACCACCGCCTGGATGTGACCGCCAAGAAGAATTGGCAAGTCAGTAAAACCCAGCGCATTGAAATGGCCCTCGCCGCCACCAACGTGTACAACCGGGCCAATATTTTCTACTACGACACCCCTCGGGCCAAGCGCGTGAATCAATTGCCCATTATGCCGACTTTGATGTTGAGCTACGCGTTTTAAAACCCTAACTTTGCCGGAACCCACTCGTTCATGGCTTCAAGCACAAAATACATCTTCGTTACCGGCGGGGTAACTTCTTCCTTGGGAAAAGGAATTGTCGCGTCGTCGCTAGCCAATCTGCTCCAAGCGCGGGGCTTTTCGGTGACCATTCAAAAATTTGATCCCTACATCAACATTGATCCAGGGACCCTCAATCCCTACGAACACGGGGAATGCTACGTGACGGATGACGGAGCGGAAACGGATTTGGACTTGGGACACTACGAGCGCTTCCTCAACCGTCCCACCTCGCAAGCCAATAACGTTACGACGGGCCGCATCTACCAGCACGTCATTGATCAAGAGCGTCGAGGGGATTACCTCGGCAAGACCGTACAGGTCATTCCACACATCACGGACGAAATCAAGCGCCGCATGCAACTGCTGGGCGAGAGTGGAGAATATGAAATTGTAATCACCGAAATTGGCGGTACGGTCGGCGATATTGAGGCCTTGCCCTATATCGAGTCGGTCCGTCAGCTCCGTTGGGAGCTCGGCCGAAATTGCGTGAGTATCCATTTGACGCTGGTGCCTTTCTTAAGCGCTACGGGTGAATTGAAGACCAAGCCTACCCAGCATTCGGTCAAGATGCTTCAGGAAAGTGGAGTTCAGCCCGACGTGTTGGTCTGTCGTTCAGAGTTTCCATTGGGTGAAGACATCAAGCGCAAATTGGCTCTCTTTTGCAACGTAACACCTGATGCAGTGATAGAATCCTTGGATGCGAAGACCATCTACGAGGTTCCGCAACTGCTGCTGGCCCAAAATATGGACGAAGTCGTTCTGAAAAAATTGGACCTCCCCGTGGTGGGGCGACCGGACATGACCCGTTGGTCAGACTTCATGGACCGATTGCAGTCGCCCGCAACGGAGGTCGAAATTGGTTTGATCGGCAAGTATGTCGAGCTCAAAGATTCCTACAAGTCCATTTCGGAAGCCCTCATTCATGCTGGGGCCGAAAATCGTACGAAGGTGGAGGTTCGTTGGATTCACTCTGAAGACCTAACCCCTGAAAACACATCGGAAGCACTTTCAGGCCTTCATGGTGTGCTGGTAGCTCCTGGGTTTGGGGCCCGAGGCTTCGAAGGCAAAATTGAAGCCGTGCGAATCGCTCGGGAAGAGGGCATCCCCTTCTTGGGTATTTGTTTTGGTATGCAGGCGGCCGTGATCGAATATGCGCGTCACGTACTGGGTTTGAAGGAAGCGAATTCGAGTGAAGTCAACGCCGAAACCCCCCATCCGGTCATCGATCTGATGGAAGAGCAAAAGAAAGTGACGGAAAAAGGAGGCACCATGCGCCTGGGTGCATGCGATTGCGCGCTGACGGAGGGGACACGAAGTCGAACGTTATACGCCCGAGCCCTTGTCGCTGAGAGGCATCGCCATCGCTTTGAGTTTAACAATGCGTACCTCGCAGATCTAGAAGCCGCCGGAATGAAGGCCGCGGGAATCAACCCCGAAACGGGCCTCGTGGAAATTATCGAGATACCCAATCATCCTTGGTTTGTGGGCGTCCAATTTCACCCAGAATACAAATCCACGGTGGCCAATCCCCACCCCTTATTCGTAGCCTTTGTGGCAGCGGCGTTGACCCATAAGAATCTTTAAAGATGTTGGAAGAAAAAACGATTGACCGGAATCAAATCATTGGCTTTGTACTCATTGCTTCCATCCTCTTTGGGATGAGTTTTTGGGCCTCGGAAATGCAACCCGATGCCCCGATTCAGGAAGTCACGACGGATCAGGTCCAGGAGACTACGCCGGAGCTTCCGGTTTCCGACGCTATTCCCGTGGCGGTCGCCACGCCAGATAGCACGGCCCTTGAGCCCGAGACCGTTGTTCTTGAGAACGAGGTGGTCAAATACACCTTTACCACAGCGGGTGCTCAAATTCAGCAGGTGCAACTCAAAGACTACCAACGTTACGATGGCGAGGACCTCTACCTCGTGAACGGCCGCCAATCCATGGCGGGGGCCCACGAAGGGGTGTTCACCGCCTTGGTTGGGAAGGGCAACGACGGCAGCCAAATCGTCACCATGACTTCCGGCGCCACGACCTGGACCTACACCTTGGGCGAAGGCTACGGCTTGAATTGGGCCCTGGATGTGGAGGGTGCCGCCAACGTCACCCTCGACTGGAAGCAGGACGGAATCCGCAACGAGAAGAGCATCACCAATGAGGCGCAAAACACCTCCACCTATTTCTGGGACGCGGTAGATGAATCCGATGATTACCTCAGCGATGGACGCGACGATGAAGAAACGGTGTCCAACATTGGCTGGGTTGCGCACAAACAGCAGTACTTCTCCAGCATTTTTGCCACCGAGACGCCTTTCACTACGGCGCATTTGCTCACCAAAACACCTGATGTGAGCGACACGGGCCACACGCGCCTCTTCCGTTCGGAAATGACCTTAGCTGGAAGCAATGGCGGCGTACATGCGAAAGGCCTATGGTACCATGGACCTAACCAGTATAACACGCTGCAGTCCTACGGTCAGCACTTTGACGAAATCATCCCCTTTGGCTGGGGCATCTTTGGCTGGATCTCCAAGGGTGCGGTCATCCCCATGTTCAACTTCTTTGATGACTTTGGTTGGAACTATGGCTTCATCATCTTCATGATGGCCTTGATCATCAAACTGGTACTGTCCCCCTTGACCTTCTCTTCATACAAAAGCATGGCTAAAATGCGGGTTCTCAAGCCCGAATTGGATGAAATTAATGAACGTCACAAGGATAGCGATGCGGCTAAGAAGCAGCAGGAGGTGATGGCGTTGTACCAGAAAGTCGGGGTCAACCCCTTGGGTGGATGCATACCTCAGCTCTTACAATTCCCCATTTTGATCGCGATGTTCCGCTTTTTCCCGGCGAGCATTGAACTGCGCCAAAAATCCTTCCTCTGGGCCGACGACTTGTCTGCCTACGATTCCATCTTTGAATTTGGCCAATGGTTCAGCATCCCTTTCTACGGGGATCACGTCAGTTTGTTCACCATCCTCATGGCCATCTCGACGTACTTGTATACCAAATTCAACAACTCGATGACCCCCCAGTCGGGCAATAGTATGATGCAGCAGCAAATGATCATCATCCAGTACTTAATGCCCATTATGCTATTGGTCTGGTTCAACAATTATGCTTCCGGTTTGTCCTTCTACTACTTTGTGAGCAATATTTTGATTTTTGGACAGCAATGGGCGATTCGCAAATTCTTCATTGATGAAGAATCCATTCACGCTCAGCTGATGGCGAACAAGGCCAGCGGCAAAACGTCCAAATTCCAAAAGCGCATGAACGACATGCTTGAAGCGCAGAAGGAAGCGGGCAATCGCCGGACCCGCCGAATGGACAAGTAATCATGTCCCCGGTACCCACCCATCCGGAATACCACTTTCGCACATGGGAACCAGGGGATGGTCGCCACCTCTTTGAACTCAACGCAGATCCCCGTGTCCTTCGCTGGACCGGGGATTTGCCTTTTCTAGATGTCGCAGAGGCCGAAGCCTTGGTGCGGCTGCTACACGCATTTTTCGGATTTTGGATTTGGTCGTTGGCTGGTAAAACGGAAGTCGGACGGGGCCCTCCTGGGCTGGGCCGGCTTGCGGCAATCGGATGGCCGAATCGACCTCGGTTTTCGATGGCACTACCGGTATTGGAATCAAGGGCATGCGAGGGCTACGGGCCAGGCTATTATGAAGTGGGCGATGCACCAGAATATCCCGGAAATCTGGGCCCAGCACCATCCTGAAAACAAAGGCGCCTCGGCCGTGCTCTATGTCCTCGGTTTCCGGCCCACTCTCGCCTGGGAGTCCGCGGATTCAGGATGGAAAACCTATGTCTGGTCCGCCCACGCCGCCCCGGGAAAGTAGGGCAAAAAAAAGCGCGCCCCGGGGGGCGCGCTGAACTTTTCAAGGAGAACCGCTTAAAGTCCTTCGTACCCGTTGACGAAGAGTACGCCAGCCGTGCCGTCAAAGCGCTCAGACCAGATGATGGTTACCACCTCATACTCCACACCAGGAACAGCAGGGAGTACTTTGGGGAGCTTGATTTGGATGGGTGTGTACTTTGAGCCGAAGATGTCGCCTTTGAAGTACGAACGGCCCAAGGGGTTGACTGTATCCAAGGTCACGCCCCACTGGAAGTCCGTCACGCCCTGAACCACAGGAATATGGTCATGGGTGTAAATGTCGCCGGATTTCTTACCTACAGTATCTGCAGCCCAGATAGTGGGCGTCGTTCCAGAACCGGTGGTGACAATGGGTACGGATGAAACTTGATTGAGGTTGACGGGCATGCCGTTGACCGTGTATTCACGGGCTTCGATGCCTGTGGCCAGCAAGTAGGATTGAACGAAGTAGGACGTGTTTTTGCTGTCTTCGAAGAATTGCACTTTCACATCGACGATGACCGTATCGCCGGACGCATTCTCATGCGTGACATGGGCCACACCCACGACGGGGGTGCCGCTCAAGGCCGCCGCAGTGGGGCCTGAAATGCTCTGACCCGCATCGGCGTTGTTGACATAGAAGTTGGGTACGCCACTCGTAGGGAAGGTGGCATTTAAAAGGGTCTGAACGGGAGTCTCCAGGGGGTCTCCAGTGTGGGACGCAAAACCAATCACGCGGATGTTGCTGTCGCCGTTGACGTTGTATTTGCGCGATTCTTTGAGCATCAAGGCCGTGCCGTTGGGGCAATACTGGCACCATGTGCCGGTGGTTTCAATGAGAAACGCCTTTTGATCTTCGGTTACCACCAAGTCATCGGTGATATACTTTTCGGGCGTGGGATCTGGCTCGTTCTTGGTGCAACTAGCCAAGGCCAGTGCGGCAAGTGAAAACAGGAGAAACTTTTTCATGGTACCTAGAGGGTCTAATTAGAAGGATAAATGTACGGCAAAGGCTCGCTCGTCCATAAAGTGAATCGAAGAGGGAGGTGGTCCGATGCGCCGCCGCAATATATCCCTGCGTAAAAGGTGGCTTGGATAGAGGGGAGGCGATCTCCGTAATCCCTGATTCCGAAGGGGATAGCATGCATTTTCCCTTGCCATTTGGAGGACTTGTGCAGCCATCCACTGTCCAAAAAGCTCCATCGAGATCCAAAGGCATAGGTGCCCCACTGGATATGACTGGGCATACAAGACCAATGATGTTCCTGGAGGGTGGCGCCCAAGAGTCCCTCTGGATGGCTATTGAGGTCGCCCATTAAGAAGTCCACGGTGGGGTAGGACCACACGGGATCCAAAGCGCGAAGGCGCTGAGCAATTCGCGGGTCCCGTTGGCTGGGCAAGTGGACCCAAAAACCCGATAATGTCTGGCCTGTTTGCCGATGGCTAAAGGCCGTGTAGACCATGTCTCGGCTTCCGATCACATCGGAGGCGTGCAGAAAGTCGATCGAATCCAGTCGCCAGCGGTCTTGCGCATACAATACCGCTACGTCAATGCCGCGCGCATCGGGGCTATCCTGGTGGCAGGTCCAGATCGTCCATTCCCAGGGCAACCGGCGAACAAGATCCGCCAAGACGGAGGCGTTTTCTATCTCACAGAGCCCAATGAAATCCGGCGGGGTGGAGCCGGCGGCGGTGCGAAGACCCTTGGCGATGCGATGGAGTTTGCGATAGTAACGCCTTGAGGTCCATTCCTTGGAACCGGTGGGGGTGAAGGCTTCGTCCTTGGTTTGGGGGTCGTCCAGGGTGTCGAAGGCATTTTCCACATTCCACCACAGGATGTGGACACTGTCCCGCACCCCCGCGATCGCCGGTTGCCCCAAGTCGAAAGGAGCGGGTGTCAGGGCCAAGGCCAAAAGCAGGGCAATAGGGGAGGGCATCGAACAAAAGTGGGCTGCAACGCCCGGTAAATAGGGAAGAAACGACTGCAAACAGCCATGTAGCCAGCGATCCCTTTACGCCAAGGCGGCAGGATCCTGAACCATGAACAGACAGGCATCCCCGTAGCTCAAAAAGCGGTAGTCTTCCGCCAAGGCATACGCATAGACCTCTTTCCATCTCGGTCCGATCGCTGCGGCCACTAGGAGCAGGAGCGTACTCTGGGGCTGGTGAAAATTCGTCATCAAAACATCCACCACCCGCAAGGCGTAGGGCGGTGCAATGAGGACCGCTGTCGGGCCCGTGAAGGCTGTTTTTCCGGCCTGCTCCAAGGCCGTCGCCAAGGCCATCAATGCCTCCGATCGGCTCGGCAGGAAGCCTGAAGTGTGATAGGGGAGCCATTGATCCACAGAGGAAGGTAGCGGGCGTCCATGCCATGCCTCACATCCCAACCAATACAGGGATTCCAGTGTCCGTGCGGCGGTAGTGCCCACCGCCCAGATTGGCCGCCCATCGGCGAGATCCCGAATGGTATCCACGGGCACATGGAGCTCCTCGGCATGCATGGGGTGGTCGGCCATGCGTTCGCTACTCACGGGCTGAAACGTTCCGGCGCCCACGTGAAGGCGGACGGGCGTGCGGTTCCACCCTTCCGCTGCCATGGTATCTAGCAGGGCGGCGGTCCAATGCAATCCAGCCGTCGGGGCCGCTACCGACCCTTCGACCCGCGCAAAAACAGTTTGGTACCGCTCTTGGTCTTCCGGAACAACCCGCCGCTGCATATAAGGGGGTAGGGGAAGTTGTCCCAGGTGGGCGAGAAGTTCGGACCAGGTTTCGGGACCCTCCCAGGTGAATTCCACCAGCGAGGTATCGGCCTCAAAGCCGACCCGGCGGGCATGAAGACGGTCTACGGTGAGCACCTGATCGGGTTTCCATTTTTTGGAATAACGCACCTTGCAGGCGGCGACGAGGCGTCCCGTGGCAGCCATCGCTTGCTCGACCGATCCCTGGGCTGGATGGAGGTAGAAGAGCTCAAAAGGTTTGCCTTCACCGCGAGGGAAGAATAACCGGGCCTGTACCACCCGGGTTTCGTTCAACACCAAGTGTCCCCCTGCATGAAACCCCATGGCGCGTATCGCTTCGGGGAGGTCTGCGACACAGGCAGAGCCCATGCGCGACCCATCGAAGGTCAGGAGCTTGGCCGCATCGCGGGGTTCCACGGCAAATTGGGCAATTCGTTCCTCAGGGAGGTCGTAGGTAAAGTCGGCAATGCGGAGCTGGCGGGGATCCATGGCGCAAAGATAGCCGTGGCTTTGGCCTACCTTCGTGGTTATGCCCAAAGTCTTCCTGTCGGTCATCAACGATTTGCATTCGGACCAGCGCGTGCACCGCAGCTGCATGGTCTGGCAGGAGATGGGCTATGAGGTGGTGCTTTCAGGCCGAACCTACCCCGATCCCGCCCCGCTAACGCGTCCCTACCGCACCGAACGCTTCACCTGCTTTTTTCACCGAGGTCCCCTTTTTTACCTAGAATTTCAATGGCGCTTGTGGGACGTATTGCGTCGGGAAAAACCAGACGTGTACCTGGCCAACGATCTGGACACGCTTTGGCCCAACGCCTACTGGGCGCGCCGCCGTGGCATGCCCCTCGTGTATGACAGCCACGAGTACTTTTTGGGCGCCCCGGAACTCGAATCCCGCCCCTTCATCCAAGGCCTTTGGCGCTGGGTGGAAAAGCGCTGTTTCCCGCGCATTACCGCAGGGGTGACGGTCAATGCCTCCATTGCCCAAGCCTACTATGCCGAATACGGGCAGTCGCTGGACATCGTTCGCAATGTACCCCTCTTGCCCGAAGAGGGCTTGCCTTTTTCGCCCGTTGGCGACGACCAGCAGGAAGCCCGCCGGTTGGCCGCCTGCGGAGCACTTGACCTGCCTACAGACCGCCCTATTTGGATCCTCCAAGGCGCAGGCATTAACATCGATCGCGGGGCGGAAGAACTCCTCGAGGCTGTGGGCAGGCACCCCCATGCCTTGTTGCTCATCGTGGGTTCCGGCGATGCCCTCCCGTACCTCCAACGCACCGCAGATGCCCAGGGCTGGACGGATTCCAAAGTTCGCTTCATCGGTCGGGTGACGCGCGAGGCGCTCCGCCGTTACACCCAAGCCGCCCACCTCGGTTTCTCCCTGGACAAACCCCAAAGCCAGAACTATCGCTGGAGCCTGCCCAATAAACTCTTTGACTACTTCCAAGCGGGCATCCCCGTCATCGCCAGCAACCTGGTCGAGGTCACCGCGCACCTCGGCGCGGCCGGTCGCGTCATCCCGGAAACGACGCCCGAAGCTATTTTGAATGCCGCGCACGAGCTCCTCCAACCCGATGCCTACCGCCGCGCCGCGCAAGCCGCCCAGCAGGCGGCCCACCGCTACCACTGGGACCACGAAAAAGAAACGTGGAAGCAGCTGATTCGCCGGTTGAACGGGGAAAAGACCGTGCACGTCTGGTCGATGGACCGGCTGGAGCCTCCTCCCTATGGCGGTACCCTAGAAGTGGCAGGTCAGGTAGAAAACCTCGTGCAAGCTGGCTACCAGGTGGTGCTGCACGCCACAACCAAGACGGCCCTGGCACATGCCCAGGCGCTTAGACTGAGCGAGCACCCGGGCGTGCAGTTCAAGACCTACCGCCGCAACCCCTGGGCCATCGTATCGTGGAATCGGCCCTATATCGTGGGCAGTCGAAGCACCCAGGTGCAACGGGAGGCCTTGGCCACCGCAAAGGGGAAGCACGTGGTACAGGGCACCCACTTGACTGGGCTTGATTTTCCGTCGGAGGCCATCCTGCGATGGCACAACCCGGAGGCCCGATACTACCAAAGTTTAGCGAGCTATTCGACCGGGCTCAAGCGGATGTATTTGCGCTGGGAGGCGGCGAAGCTGCTGCGCTGGGAGCGCGTGCTGGCGAAACGCTGGCCAGGTCCCCTCTGGGCGCTGACGGCAGTAGACGCCCAAGCCTGGCAGGCGATGGGAGGAACTGCCGCCACCGTCGTTCCCCCGCAAAAGCGATTCCATGGGACGCCTCCCGCACACGAAGCCGCCAAAAAAAGCCTCCTCGTTCCCGGTAAATTTTCGGTCGTGGAGAACGAGCGCGCCGCCCGCTGGACCGCAGACCTCTCGGTAGAAGTTACGTGGGCGGGCCATGATTTTTCGGAGGAACTGCGCCACATCGCTGCGGCAAAGGGGGTACGGATTCTCGACCGACCCGACGAAGGAACCATGGCGCAAGCATTCCAGGAGGCCGCGATGGTCTTGGTTCATGCGGAACATAGCTTGGGCTTAAAACTGAAACTCATTCAAGCGCTCTACCAAGCGCGGTGGATTGTCGCGCACGAAGCCGCCCTCGCCGGGCTCGATTGGACCCCTGAAATGGGAATTGTGACCTACCACAGCCCGGAAAGTCTGGCCGAAGCAGTCGAAAAAGCCTTAAAAAGCCCTTGGGACACTCAACAGGCAGAGGCCGTCAAAGCGGCCCGTAGACCCTGGACCCAGCCCAGCTCCATCGCGACGCTTCTGGATTAAAGGGTGCGCTGTACCGTGCTGCTGATTTGTCCGCCCGCGCATTTCCACGTGGGATGGGGAAACTTCAAAAGGAGGGCGTAGTCATGGGTGGCCATGAGGATGGTCCGGCCCGAGGCCGAAATTTCTTCCATCAAATGCATGATTTCCTCGCTGGTATGCGGATCCAAATTGCCCGTCGGCTCATCGGCGAGGATGAAGGGGGGGTTGTTGAGCAGCGCCCGCGCAATGGCCACGCGCTGTTGCTCTCCCCCGGAAAGCTGGTAGGGCATCTTGTGCTCCTTGGTGGCCATGCCGACACGTTTCAGCACTTGCTGAATGCGGTCTGCATTTTCGGACTTCGCATGCTGACCCGTGGCCTGCAGGACAAAATCCAAGTTGTCAAAAACGGACCGGTCCATCAAAAGTTGGAAGTCTTGGAAGACGATGCCGAGGTTCCGGCGCAGAAAGGGAATATCTCGGTCGGGGAGGTTTCGCAAGTCATAGCCTACAAATTCTCCTTCGCCGGCCGTTAAAGGCAAGTCTGCGTAGAGGGTTTTGAGCAAGGAGGACTTTCCCGACCCGGTCGCCCCGATCAAATAAATGAAGTCACCTTTGTGCATTTCGAGGCTTACTTGGCTCAAAATCAAGTGATCACCTTGGTAAATATCGGCGTTTCGGAGGGAGAGTATGGGGCGGTTGGAGGCCATAGGCATGGTTTATGCCACAAATTAACAGGATTTTGTTCGTCCGGACTACCTTTATGCTTCCAACAATGATGCGAAGACTTCTCCTTCTTGTATTCTTGGCTGGGGCCGCAGCGGCTCATGGCCAAGCCCCGTTCTCCCATACCACACCGCAATCGGTCTATGCCGACAGCCGTGGATTGTTTGATCGAGCGCTCTATTCTCCCGCGGCGGAGGGATTTGCGCAGGTCCTTCATCAGGTGGATGCCCAGACCGATTTGGCCGAGCAAGCGGCCTTTTTCAAAGCCATTTGTGCCGTTCGCCTCCTCAACCGCGATGCGGGCGATCAGGTCCTGGCCTTTCTCGATGCCTATCCCAGCACGGCACGCCGCAAGGAAGCCGTTTTGGAAATGGCCGAATACTCCTTCAACCGTCGAAAATATGCGGATGCCCGCGATTGGCTGCGCCGTTTGGACGGGCTCTACCTGCCCAAAGCCGAACGCGCGGAGGTGCAATTCAAACTTGGCTACTCGCACTTCTTGTTGGAAGAATACGATTTGGCCCGTCCCCAGTTGGCCGCCGCGAAAGCGACCAAGTACCCCATTGCCGCCTCAGCCCAATATTACTATGGCCACATTGCCTACTTGGACACCAACGATGTGACGGCCATGGATAATTTGGAGCCCTTGCAGAACCACGAAGAGTTCGGCATGGTCGTTCCGTACTATTTGGCCCAAATCTATGCCCGCCAAGGCCTAGACGACAAGCTCTTGAAGCTCGGGGAATCCCTGCTGAAAAACGCCACCGCCAAACGCACTCCGGAGATTGCCAAGTTGATTGGCCAAAGTCTCTTCAAAAAGAAGCGCTATCCGGAAGCCCTGCCGTACCTCGCCATGCACCGCGATATGGGCGGAAAAATGACGGCAGACGACTACTACCAGCTCGGGGTGGTCAATGCGCAAACGGGCCGCTACAAAGAGGCCATCCAGGCGCTCAATAAAATTCCATCCAATGGGGGCCAAGTGTCCGAATTTGGACTCTACCTCCTGGCCGAATGCTACGTGAAAGAAGGGCAATTGGAAGAAGCCCTGAACGCCTTTAAGGCCGTCAGCGAGCTGGCAAAAGACCCCGTCATTCTCGAAGAATCTTCGTTCCAAGCGGCCAAACTCACCTACAACAGTTCTAGCCCATTTGGCAATGCGATGGAAATGTTTAAGCGCTTCTTGGTGGATTTCCCGCAAACGGAGCACCGACGCGAAGCCAATGAATACCTGGCCAATTTGTACATCACATCCAAGGACTATGGGCGGGCCATGGAAGCCATTGTCCAAACAGGCATGGGCACGATGGCCATGCGCGAGGCCTACCAGCGCGTCGCCTATTTCCGCGCGGTGGAACTATTCCAAGTCAGCGATTGGTCGGGCGCTCAGGAGTACTTCAACAAGTCCTTGGGCTATCCGCAGAATTTGACCTTTGTGGCTTTGAGCCATTTCTGGTTGGGCGAACTGGCCTACCGCAAGGGCGATGCCCAGGAGGCGCTCGCTCAGTTTGAGTCCTTCTTGAAGACGCCCGGCAGCTACACGCTGACCGAACGTCCCACGGCCCTCTACAACAAGGCTTATTGCCTCTACAAGTTGGACCGCCTCGAAGATGCGTCCTCGGCTTTCCGGGTCTACCTCCAAGACGCGAAAAAGGGCGACCGCAAAGTCGCCGACGCCACCCTGCGCCTCGCCGATCTCTACTTCCTCCAAGGGAAGCATGCCTTGGCGGAGGAATACTACCGCAAAGCCCGCGACATCGAGGCCAATGCGCGCTATGGGGGGTATGCGATGTATCAGCAGGCGCTATGCCAAGGACTGTTGAACAACAACACGTCCAAAATCACCTTGCTTCAGACCTTGGCTCGCCGCGATGATAGCCAAGATGCCTACGGCGGCAAATACAGCGAAGAGGCCCAGTTTGAGTTGGCGCAAACCTACCTGCGTCAAGGCGCCAATACCGATGCCGAGGCCAGCTTCAAAGAATACATCCGCCGCGTCCCGAATTCGGAGAAGGCGCGCCGGGCATCGCTGAATATTGCCATCGCTCAACGCAACGATCAGCGCTTGGATGCGGCCATCGCGACCTTCCAAACCATTGTCAAGACCTATCCCGGAACCCCCGAAGCGCGGGAGGCCATCACCACGGCCCGAAGCGTGTACGACGAGGCCAACCGGATCGATGACTACTTGACCTGGGTACAAGGCATCGACTTTGCTCAAATCCGCGGGAGCGAGCTAGACAGTGTTGCCTATATGTCGGCCTACGACAAATACGCTTCGAGCAAGTTTGACGAGGCGATGGGTGCCTTTGATCGCTACATGAAGCGCTTCCCCGATGGATTCTTCACGGTGAAGGCCAACCACTATGCGGGCGAATCTGCACGCCGATTGAACAAGGCTGACGAGGCCTTGGGGTACTTCCGCAAGGTGACCCAAGCGCCCGTAGGCGAGCACCACATCAATGCGTGGACGTGGATTTTACGCATCGTATCGGCCCGAAAGAATGCCGACGAAATGCTGATTGCCGCGGAGTCGGTTCTAGCGCTTAGCGACGACCCGAGTCTGCTTCGCGAAGCCAATGTGGCTATGATGCGCGGACACCAAGCCTTGAAGCATCTCGAAGTAGCCTATGGTTATTCGGAGGTGGTGGCGGCCGACGAACGCAACAGCCCAGAAGTTCGAACGGAAGCCAAAGCGAACATGGCACGCAATGCGATGACCCTGGCTATGGGCCGTCGGACCCGCAAGGCAGACTTCCTAGCTTCGTGGGGGGAGGATAGCATCAATGGCGCGGAACGGGGATGGATAACCAAGTCCCTCACCGCCTACGCAGACTTGAAGAAAAACGGTCCAGCTGTTTTGCAGGCGGAAGCATCGTACTACGAGGCGTTGATTTTGTACTTGCATGGATCGCATACGGCCTCCAACGAAGAAATCTTCTGGCTCATTGACAACCTGCCCGGTCAAGGCGAATGGCGCTTTAAAGCCTTGCTCATTCTGGCGCATAACTACGCCGCCCTGGATGACCAATTCCAAGCGAACTACACCTTGGATTTCATCATCGCCGAGAACTTCATCGCCGAAACGGTAGAGCAAGCAAAAGTCTTCCAACACCTCCTGAATACCCCCGCGGAAGATGCAGCCGGTCCCGAGGAGGAAACCATCACTGAAATGCCTACGCTCCCATGAAACGCATCCTCGCATCCTTTTTTACGCTGACGGCCGTCCTCATGTGGGCGCAGCCGGTCATGAGTGGTTTGGAAATTTCGGTAACCGAAAAATATACAGCGCAAGTGGCGGAAGGCATCAAAATCACGGGCCAGCCCAATGTCATGGACACCACCGTGGAAAAGCTCCCCGTCAGCATCAGCGTGCGCAACCGTACCTGGGTGCCCGATCCACGCATGGAGGCAATTCCGCCTCTTAAAATTAGCCGGGCTCGGCTCGAGCGCTTGCCGGCCAATACGGTCCATATGTCCCTCGGGAATTACACGACGGCCGATGTCGGTTTTGCGCTGGGCAATGCGCGTTCGGACCTCCATCGCTGGGGAATTCAAGGCCAGCATTTTTCGACGCAAGGTGGATTCCGAGCGCTGGACGCGCTCGACGTTCCTCAGACCGTCTTTCGTCGCACTACGTGGATGGAAAATGAGTTAAGTGGACATTACACCCGCATTCTCGGACGTGGTCGGTTGAGTACCTCGGCCTCGGGCACATGGAACCGCTATGCGTTTTATGGTGTGCCCCAAACAGAAGCCAATGCGGCGGATACGGCCCATGCCGCTCCGGGTCGTTGGATTCAGGATTACGAGATGGGCATATCCTATGTTCAACCTCGCGTGCGCAGGAAGCAAATTTTTCACGGGGCTGAACTCAACGGTCACCACTGGATTGACCAAGGAGGTCGGCAAACGGAAAGCGGCTTATCGGGGGGCATCGACTGGCGTTTACCCGTTCAGGATGTCTCCTTGGAACTGCCCATTCACGGCGCATGGAACCACCTGATTCAAGCGGCCCGCCTGGACAGCACGGGCATGCCTATATCCATGAATTACTGGTCTGCGCAGTTTTCACCAGCTGTTTCAGATAGTGTCGGCGCATTGTACTTCCGAATCGGCCTCAACGCGATTTTCACCGGCCAAGGGTCAAGTTTTGACAAGCCCTATTTGCCTCCCGTAGTTCACTTAGAATTCCCCTTGGTGAAGCAGGTTCTGAATCTGTATGCGGGCCTGGAAGGGTCTGCCGACAATGGAGGCATGCGCGCCCGGGTTGAGGCCATGCCCTTCTTGAGTGAGGTCGCATCCTACGAGGCCGTTCGCCAAGCTTCCCTCTATGCGGGGGCCTCCGGGCGCCTGACGTCGACGATGGGCTACCGATTTGGTCTTCGTCAACGTTCGTATGCCAACTATGCCATGTTTACCCGGTCGTATGAAGGATTGTCCACGGCCCAAGATAGTGGCCGTTTTGGGGTGGAATACGTTGGGGTGACGATGCTCGAGCCCTCGGGCGAATTGACGTTCCAAAATGGCTTGGGATGGGAGGTCCGTGGATTCGCCTTAGTGCGCACGGCAACCCGGACTGACGGAGGCACCCTGTATCACGTTCCTTCCGCCGAAATCGGTGGCCAGGCCTTTTTCAATTTGAAAGATAAAATCCGCTTCGAGTCCACCGTTATTTACCGGGGCAGTCGTCTGGGTCAAGGGGTAAACGGCGACGAATTGCTGTCGGCCTATTTAGATGGCAGGCTGTCGGCCGTTTATACCTACAACAAGCAATTGAATGCCACATTCAAGGTGGACAATTTGTTCCACAGCCGTATCACGTGGTGGACGGGTTATCCCGTTCAGGGCATCCGGGCAAATTTGGGCTTGGTTTACAAGTTTTAAGCCGAAATATCCCATCGGTCACTTGGGCGCGAGAAATGCGCTCTTGTTGAAAAAAATGTTGATAAACGGGCCGGTTTTTCTTCTCAGTCCACCCCCAGGAAAAGTGCCGAAGTTATCTTTGTGGGATAGACATTTTTACCCCCACACAACATGAGTGAAGCCAAGAATTACGGCGCCGATAGTATTCAGGTTCTCGAAGGCTTAGAAGCCGTCCGCAAACGTCCTGCGATGTACATCGGGGATGTGGGTCAAAAAGGACTCCACCACTTGGTCTATGAAGTTGTCGACAACTCCATAGACGAAGCGCTCGCCGGACACGCTACCTCCATTCAAGTGACCATCAACGAAGGGAATTCCGTGACGGTGAAAGACGATGGCCGAGGTATTCCCGTTGCTGTACACACCAAAGAAAACCGATCGGCCTTGGAAGTCGTCATGACGGTTCTCCATGCCGGAGGAAAGTTTGATAAGGATTCCTATAAGGTTTCGGGTGGATTGCACGGAGTAGGCGTTTCCTGTGTGAATGCATTGTCTTCGCATTTGCAAGTGAACGTTCACCGCGACGGCAAGGAGTATGTTCAAGAATACTCCATTGGAAAGCCCCTCTATCCCGTAAAGGAAGTGGGAAATTCGAATTACCGCGGCACGATTGTGACCTTTCAGCCCGATGCGAGCATTTTCTTCGAGGCAACCTATCAGTATGATATTTTGGCCGCACGTCTCCGCGAATTGGCGTACCTCAATCGAGGGATTCGAATTCAATTGACAGATAATCGCGACAAGGACGATGAAGGCGTTGCTCGAACGCAAGAGTTTCATTCCGAAGGAGGCCTGCGAGAATTCGTGGCTTTCATTGATGAGAGTCGAGAGGCATTGATCCCACAGCCGATGTACATGGAGGGCGAGATCGAAGGGATTCCCGTCGAAGTAGCCATGGCCTACAACACGAGTTATGCGGAGAACATCCACTCCTACGTCAACAATATCAACACCCATGAGGGGGGAACGCACTTGACCGGTTTCCGCCGAGCACTGACACGAACTCTCAAGAAGTACGCCGACGAAAGCGGCATCCTGACCAAAGAGAAATTGGAAGTCGCGGGCGATGATTTCCGCGAGGGCTTGACCGCCGTTATTTCCGTGAAGGTCATGGAGCCCCAATTTGAGGGCCAGACCAAAACGAAGTTGGGCAACTCCGAGGTCTCGGGGGCGGTGGATCGCATCGTGGGCGAAATGCTGACCAACTATTTGGAAGAGCACCCCAATGAGGCTCGAATCATTGTTCAGAAAGTCATTCTCGCGGCGAAGGCCCGGATCGCAGCGCGCAAAGCCCGCGAAATGGTCCAGCGTAAAACCGTTTTGGGCGGAAACAGCCTTCCCGGAAAATTGGCCGACTGTTCCGAAACCGATCCCGCTCAGTGCGAAATTTTCTTGGTCGAGGGTGATTCGGCTGGTGGCACAGCCAAGCAAGGGCGCGACAGAAAGTTCCAGGCTATCATGCCGCTACGAGGTAAGATCTTGAATGTCGAGAAAGCGATGCAGCACAAGGCCTTCGAGAACGAAGAAATCCGCAACATCTTCACGGCTCTGGGCGTAAGCATCGGGACGGAAGAAGATAGCAAGGCGCTGAATACCGCCAAGCTACGCTATCACAAGATTGTCATCATGTGTGATGCCGACGTCGATGGATCGCATATCGCCACCTTGATCATGACCTTCTTCTTCCGTTACATGAAGGAATTAATTGAGAATGGGTATATCTACATTGCCTCTCCTCCTTTGTACTTAGTCAAGAAAGGGTCCAAGTCGGCCTATGCCTGGAACGAAACCCAGCGGGATCAAATCGCCCGAGATCTGGGAGGCGAAGAGCAGACGGGCATCGGTATCCAACGCTATAAGGGTTTGGGTGAGATGAATGCGGAACAGCTCTGGGTCACTACCATGAATCCCGAAGGTCGTACGCTCAAGCAGGTCACGATTGACAATGCGTCGGAGGCAGATCGAATCTTCTCGATGTTGATGGGCGATGATGTCCCGCCACGCCGCGAATTCATCGAGAAAAATGCGCGCTACGCCCGCATTGACGCCTAGGCGCCCCCTACCTTTGCGCCAGATTTAAGATTCAAAAAATCGCATTATGAAAATTACAGTTGTCGGAGCCGGGAACGTCGGTGCAACCTGTGCAGAAGCCATGGTACGCATGGAGCTCGCTACCGAAATCGTGTTGCTCGACATTAAAGAAGGCTTCGCGGAAGGCAAAGCCATGGACATGAATCAGTGTGCCACCCTGCACGGCTTTGACGCCAAGGTTAAGGGTGTGACCAGCGATTATGCGGCCACCGCAGGGTCGGAAGTGGTAGTGATTACGAGCGGACTGCCCCGCAAGCCCGGCATGACCCGGGAAGAGTTGATTGGCACCAATGCCGGCATCGTTCGCTCTGTGGTAACCAATGCGCTACAGCATTCGCCCAACGCCATCATTGTCGTGATTTCGAATCCCATGGACACGATGACCTACTTGGCCGCGACCCAAAGCGGAGTGCCCAAAAACCGCATTATCGGCATGGGCGGGATCTTGGACAGCAGCCGTTTCAAGTACTACCTATCTGAAGCTATGGGTGTTCCCGCAAGCGACCTGCAGGGTACCGTCATCGGCGGACACGGCGACACAACCATGATTCCCTTGACGCGGTTGGCGACCTACCAGTCTACCCCCGTTTCCTCCCACATGACGGAAGAGAAATTGGCCGAAGTGAAAGCCGCGACCATGGTCGGCGGCGCCACGTTGACGGGCTTGATTGGCACCTCGGCGTGGTATGCTCCCGGTGCGGCCGGTGCAGCCCTGGTGGCGAGCATTGTGCGCGACCAAAAGAAAGTTTTTCCTTGTTGTGTCTACCTCGACGGCGAATACGGCCAAAGCGACATCTGCTTGGGCGTTCCCGTCGTCATCGGCAAGACCGGCTGGGAGAAGATCGTCGATTACAAACTCACCAACGAAGAGCAGGCAGCCTTCAACAAGAGTGCGGACGCGGTTCGCGCCATGAACGCGGTGCTGGGCACGTTGTAAGAAGTTCTTCTTTTTTCCCAAACCAGGTATACCGGTGCTGCGCAAGCCACCGGTATATTTTTTTTCGGCCCGGGAGGATGCGGTATGCCCATCCCAAAATCGGGTAAGGGAAGGGGAGTTTTCTCCACACCAGGGCCACGGCATCGGCCCCCACCCAATGTTGGTTGCCTCCAATTAAAACGACCTCATCGGGCCAGTCACTCGACGGAGCATAGCACGCCTTCCACGATGCGGCCCAAGGGCCTTGAAGGGGGCTGTAGCAAAAGAGCTGGGCTCGGTCTCGGGCCATGATCCATTGCACGGCGCCTTGGCATAGCGCGCAGGGCCCGTCATACAGGAGCACCCATTCTGGAGGATCGTTAGCGGTCATGGGTCTTGATCCATCGCCCGACGCCCTCCGCGGAGTGCACGACGTAAAGGCCTGCGGGCCATGGGGTGGCCTCAATGTAGGTTCGTCCGGAGACCTCCCCAGACCAGAACACTTGGCCTTGCGCATTCACGATGTGCACCCTTCCGGGTTGGGCATCCACCCAAAAACCTGAACTCCCCGGATTGGGGTAGAGCCTGAGGCTGCGCTGCATCGTCGTGGAGAAGCCCGGCCATTCGGGAAGGCCGATCGACGTGGTGTCGCCCCCATAATACCGCAACCCTCCTGTGGAGAGTCCCATGACCATTTCGGGCCGTCCATCCCCATCCATATCTGCGATGACGGGCGCATTATGGCGGCCATCCTGAACCCAGTGGCGCCGAATCGGCATGCGGGGAAGCAAGGTGAATCGGAAATCGGGACGCAGGCTGTCGCTCCCTAAGAAGGGCATCGTGCACCCATTGGACGTGATGGAGTTGTTGTTGAAGACATCTCCGTAGGCATGGGAAGGGTAGGGGGTGGTGCTCGCGCTCAAGTGCACATCGCTGCTGGGGACGTTCTTGCTGAAGCAGATTTCGACCACGAGGTTGGACACGCCGTCGTAATCGAAGGGGGATTGCAGCGTAATCGTATTCCATCCTTGGGTCGGAACGTGTATGTAGGAATAACACAGTTGGCCACTGGGTGCAAACGCGGTGAGACTATCCAGTGCGCTGTGGCCGATGCGGATGCTGAAGCCCTGGCTGAGGTAGGGCGAGCTTTGGGACGTGACGTTGAGACTCAGGTGGGTGATACGGCTCGTGGTGAGACCCGAGGCAGCCAATTCGTCCGCCCGAATGAGGTATTGGTGCCGTCCCGTGCGCTTGCTACTGCCCCAGGGGGTTTCCAGGAGGCTCGAGGTGGAGGTGGTGGCGGTGCCGACGGTGAGGTCCTGCGTGGCAGGAGCGTTTTGGGTAAAGGTCAGCGAGTCCATCTGGAAGACTCCTGAGTCGGCGGTGCCCAGGGCCAAGAACCCCCGCCCGTCCATGTTCACGTAGCGCGGAATGGCTCGCCCGGAGGAGGTGCCGCGAAAGTCCGCGTCGATCGCCCCGAAGGTCCCGGTGACCAGTGTAAAGGAACCGTTGCTGTTTTCGTAATAGGCTACATGCCCCAATTCATTGCCCACCAAGAGGTCCATATCCCCATCGCCGTCGAGATCGGCCAATTCGGGCGTGGCAAATTGACCCACATCGATGCCCTGGTAATTGGCGGAGGTTTGGCCTGTAAACGCGGGATTGAAGAAGGTGCCGGTGTTGGCCCAATAAGCCAGTTTGCCGTCACTTCGGCCAATGAGGAGGTCGTTCAAGCCGTCGCCATTGAGGTCCGCCGCGGTGGGCGCACACCATTCAGACTTGAGGGTCAAGGCCGCAGAGCCCGATACGGAAAGGGGACTGTGCTGCCAATCCGGATAACTGGCCGAGCCGACATTTTTCCAGTATTCAATGCCGCGGGAGGTACCGACGAGCAAATCCAGGAGGCCGTCCGTATTGAGGTCCACCAATTCGGGCACCGCATAGCGTCCCGCTTCGTACATCGTTCCTTGGAGGTAGCTCGAATCGACCAGGGTCCATTGCGGTGCAATGGCCGTTCCCGTGTTTTGGTACAGCCACACGCAGGTATCGCTGATGCCGGTGGGCATGGTGGGGGACACGGCGATATCGGGCAAGCCATCCAGGTTGGCATCTACGGCGGAGAACATGGGGTAGACCGGCAGGTTGACCGGGATATGGCTACTCGGCCAAGTGCTGTCTTGCGATTCAATATTGGCCACCGCGGGTGTCCCCACATTATATCCCGCCACGGCCGACGCAAAGCTGACATCGCCCAGCAATATGTCAAGCAATCCATTGCCCGACAGATCCATCGCGAGGAGGGTTGACCCGGAATGCAATCCGCCCTCCGCCATGGGATCGGTCATACTACCCGTGCAGGCATCGATGGTGATGGCATTCGTCAAGTTGTTTTCCAAGAAGTCACCCCAACACGCATCCACGCGCTCAAAAGTGAGGCCGCAGTTGCTCATATTTCGGTGAAATTCCACCGCGGAGGCTTGTTGGCCAAAGGTGAGGATGTCCACCATCCCATCGCCGTCGACATCGCGGATGGCGGGCACGTCCGTCGAACTAACTAAGAGGTTGATGGGGTTGGTGCCGGAGGCATAGGTGGAAAAGAGGTAGGTCCCGGGGAGAGCCCACGTGTAGTGGAGAAAGCCATTCACACGGCTAGCCTCATAGGCGCCGACTCCATTCACCACAGAACAGAACAAATCCGGGAGACCATCGCAGGAATAATCGGCAAAGACCACCCAATTGGAAACAGCTGGAAAATGGTGGGCCCAGAGGGGGCGGTACTTCCACCGGCCATTGACGCGCTCAAATGGAATCCAACGGCTGCCCTCGCGATCAAAAATCACCAGGTCTGTTCCGCCATCCCCGTTGATGTCCAGCGTGAAGAGTTGGGGGTTATTTAAGCCGCCGGCAAAGCCATTCACCAAGGAATCGGTGGACGAGGTCCAAAGTTGGGCCTTGGAAGAAGGAGAAAATCCATAGCTCTCTTGCCCGTAACTATCAGGCATGCAGGCTACTAGAATAAATATCGTCCATCCCCACATGGCATGATTCCACAGTTTCTTGCGCATAGCGAGTAAAGGTCAGCAATCTTTCGTTGTTCTAACCCGCAAAAATTTGATCTATTTGGGAAAATGAGTCACCGCCCTAGAACTCTTAGTATAGCTAAAGAAGGACTATATTTGCCGACTATTTCCAAAAAGAAGAACCATGCAGAATAAAGGGGTCATCCGTCTGTTCGCCGTCATTTTCGCGCTCGCGTCCTTGTTTGAACTTTCGTTCAGTTACATCGCAAGTCAAGTAGAATCTGATATTCAATCGAAGTATGGCCAAGACGCGGCCAAAGTGCAATATGCCTTGGACTCCATGTCCAACGAAATTGTCTATGACTTAGGCATCACTTCGTACACCTTTAAAGAGGTGAAGTCCAAGGAGATGAACTTAGGTTTGGACCTGCGTGGGGGCATGAATGTCATTCTGGAAGTGTCCGTTCGCGACGTACTGAAAGGGTTGGTCGGCAATGCCGAAGATGAGCAGTTTAAAGCCGCCATCGTCAATGCCGATGCCGCACAGCGCAACAGTCAGGAAGGTTACCTGACTCTTTTCATGGATGCGATGGACTCCGAGCGGGGAAGTCGCCCCTTGAGTGACCCCGGTTTGTATGGTACAAAAGACATGACGGACCGCCTTGGATTCAACGCGACCGATGAGGCCATCAAGCAAGCTATCACCGAAGATGTAGAGGCGGCGATTCAAAATGTGTACACCGTCCTCAAGGCGCGTATTGACCAGTTTGGCGTCGTACAGCCCAATATTCAGCGATTGGATGGGACCGGCCGTATCCTCGTGGAGCTTCCGGGTGTGAAAGACCCTGTCCGTGTTCAGCGCCTGCTTCAAAGTACCGCTCGCCTCGAATTCTGGCGTGCAGATCAAGGGGCTGCCTGGATGCAGTACATAATCAATGCAAACGAAAAATTGGGAGCCATTTTGGACGACCCCAAAGCGACTCAAGCTGCGAGCTCGGAAGGCGATGTGGCTACCGACTTGACACTGCCCACGGCGGTTGGAGAGGACGGCGCCGCGCCCGCCTCGGATGATGTGGCCGCCAATGATGTCAATGCCGCTGATTCGGCGTCCACGGGCTTCAATCCCTTGTTGAGTATTTTCCAACTCAACGTCAACCCCCAAACCTTCGTCCCCAATGAAGGCCCCATCGTCGGATACGCGTTGACGCGCGACACCGCGACGATCAATGATTACTTGGCGATGCCCGAGGTGCGCAACCTCATTCCTGGCAATGCGCGCTACGTGCGTTTTGCCTGGACACGCCCAGAGAACAACAGTGAAGTCACATTGCTCGTCGCGTTGCTGGGCAACCGCGACAACGAGCCCGAATTGGATGGCGGGGTCATTGTGGACGCACGTCAAGAATTTGACCAAGGCAACAACCCTGTGGTGACGATGGCCATGAATGGCCAAGGTGCGCAGGTTTGGCAGCAATTAACGAAAGAGGAGGGAAGCAAGACCCCCAAGGGCCACGTCGCCGTGGTATTGGACAATTTGGTCTATAGTTATCCCCGTGTCAATGGTGAGATTTCGGGCGGACGTACGCAAATCGAAGGCGGGTTTAGCCTGGATGAAGCGACGGACTTGGCCAACGTATTGAAGGCAGGAAAACTGCCTGTTCCCGCACGGATTATCCAATCCGATGTCGTGGGCCCAAGCCTGGGCAAGGAAGCGATTTCGGCGAGTATGAACTCCTTCGCCTTCGCCCTGCTCGTGGTCTTGTTGTACATGGTATTCTACTACAGCGGTGCGGGGTTGGGCGCAAGCTTGGCTCTGATCGTCAATATGTTCTTCATCTTCGGTATTCTCGATGCCTTCGGCGCGGTCTTGACCTTGCCAGGTATGGCGGGTATCGTGCTAACCATTGGTATGGCGGTGGACGCGAACGTATTGATCTATGACCGGATTCGCGAGGAACTGGCCACAGGCAAGGCAGTGCGCACAGCCATTGCAGACGGATACAAGGGATCGCGCAGCGCCATCATCGATGCGAACGTGACCACCTTGTTGACGGCGATTATTCTCTTCGTCTTTGGTACAGGTCCGATCCGCGGATTTGCAACCACTTTGATTATAGGTATCGCCTCTTCGCTCTTCACGGCTATCTTCATCACCCGCTTGTATTTCGAGTGGCGTTTGAAGCGCTCTGAGAATATGAGCTTTGCGACGTCCATCACCAAAAATTGGTTCACCAACACGAACTTCCAGTTCATGTCGATGCGCAAGCCCGCGTACATCTTCTCGGTGCTGATGATTGTAGTCAGCCTGGGTTCTTTGATGACGCGCGGACTGTCCTTGGGTGTGGACTTTGAAGGAGGTCGCACGTACCAAGTGCGCTTTGATCAACCTGTAGAAGTTGCCGCGGTGGCTCAAGCCTTGGGTGCTCAGTGGATCGATGAGGACGGTCGCGCCTTCGCTCCAGCTGTGAAGACCTTGGGTAGCCCAGATCAAGTGGTGATTACCACGAACTATCGCGTCGACGAAAATGGCGCAGACGTTGAAGAGGCATTGCAAGCGAGCTTGTACGAAGGGGTGAAAGGTTTCTACGCCGCCTCCGTATCGCGAGAGGAATTTGTGGCACCTTCGAGTGACGAGGCGGTCGGCCTGGTGGCTTCACGTCAAGTGGGTCCCACTGTGGCGGATGACATCAAGGACACGGCCGTTTGGGCGGTCATCTTCTCCCTCATTGCCATCTTCTTGTACCTTCTTTTGCGCTTTAGCAAATGGCAGTACTCACTGGGCGCCGTGGCGGCTACCGTGCACGACACCATCATCGTATTGGGTGCCTTCTCGCTGTTAGATGGCGTGTTGCCCTTCTCTTTGGAGGTGGATCAGGCCTTTATCGCGGCAATCTTGACAGTGATCGGTTATTCATTGAATGATACGGTGGTCGTCTTTGACCGTATTCGTGAATTCTTTGGAGACAGCACCAAGAACGATATGAAGTCGGAGGTATTGGACAATGCATTGAATGCGACGTTAAGCCGCACCTTCAATACGTCGTTCACGACCATCATTGTTCTGTTGATTATCTTCATCTTCGGCGGTGAAGTCTTGCGTGGATTTATTTTCGCCATTCTGCTCGGTATTGTCATCGGTACCTACTCGTCGCTCTTTATTGCGTCGCCCGTTCTGTATGACTCATCCAAGCGCCTCGGAAAAGAAAAAGCTTAATACCACCTCATGTTCCTATTCATCAGCACCGGAGAAGTAGTCTTTCTGCTCTTTGCGGTGCTGATGCTTTTTGGGACCGACAAGTTGCCGGAGATCGCCCGAATGGCCGCCCGCACTATTAAGATGGTCCGGAATGCCTCGAACGACCTCAAGGATGAAATCTCCAAGGCCGCGGATACGAATCCAACCATCAAGGAGGCCAAGGAGAGTGTGAAAGAAATCAAGGACTCCATCGACGACACGGTGGGTCGACTGAAATAAGAGCGCTTCGGCGCTCTTTTTTTTTGATTGCCTCTTCCGGATGGAGAGTTTTCAACAAAAAAGCTGTAAATATTCCCATTTTTAGGGGGTTGTTGGTTGAAAAATCTTATTTATCGCCTTTGTTAGGTCAAAAAAGAGGGGGTACCTTTGAAAAAAACTAAAATACCCATGGCAAGAGCGCGTTTTTTAGGTCTAGAACAGGCCAGTCAGCACAAACCCATTGATTTCGTCAATCCTCACGCGAAATCCTCCGAGTATTATGGCTCACATGTCTTTAACCAAAAGGCGATGCGCGAGTATATGTCCAAAGAGGCCTACGAAAGTGTCTTGAGCGCCATAGAAAAGGGAAACAAGATTGATCGAAGCATTGCAGATCAAGTCGCCACCGCGATGAAGGCCTGGTCCATATCCAAAGGGGCTTCGCACTACACCCATTGGTTTCAGCCTTTGACAGGTGCTACGGCCGAGAAGCACGATGGTTTCTTTGAGCCCACCTCGGATGGTCATGCCATCGAAAAGTTCAATGGAGGGATGTTGGTTCAAGCCGAGCCAGACGCGTCATCCTTTCCCAACGGCGGCATCCGCAACACCTTTGAGGCGCGTGGTTACACCGCCTGGGATCCGACGTCTCCCGCCTTTGTATTTGGGAGCACCCTCTGCATTCCTTCCGTATTTGTCTCCTACACGGGCGAAGCCTTGGACCACAAAGTGCCCTTGCTTCGCGCCTTGCAAGCGATTGATCAAGCGGCCACGGAAGTGGGTCAATACTTCGACAAAAACATCAGCAAAGTGAATGCGACGCTGGGGTGGGAGCAGGAGTACTTCTTAGTGGACGAGGCTCTGTTCAACGCCCGCCCTGACTTGGTCATGACGGGCCGCACCCTGTTGGGACACTCTCCCGCCAAGGGACAGCAAATGGACGACCACTACTTTGGGAGCATCCCCGAGCGCGTCATGGGGTACATGCGCGAGGTGGAGTACGAGTGCCACAAATTGGGCATCCCCGTCAAGACCCGCCACAACGAAGTGGCTCCCGGCCAGTTTGAATTTGCGCCCATTTTCGAAGAGGCCAACGTCGCGGTCGACCACAACTCGTTGTTCATGGATATTTTGGACAAAGTCGCACGCCGCCACGCCTTCCGCGTACTATTGCACGAGAAGCCCTTTGCCGGCATCAACGGTTCGGGCAAGCACAACAACTGGAGCTTGAGCACCAACACAGGAATTAATCTTTTGGCTCCTGGAAGCACGCCGAAGCGAAATTTGTTGTTCTTAACCTTCTTCATCAACACCATCAAGGCAGTGAACGACCGGGCGGATTTGATCCGTGCAGCCATTGCCGCGGCATCGAATGACCACCGTTTGGGCGCGAATGAGGCGCCTCCCGCCATCATCTCGGTCTTCATTGGGTCGCAACTTTCCGAAGTGCTGGACGAACTCGAGAAGGTCGAAAGCGGAAAGATGACCCCCGAGAAAAAGACGGAGCTCAAGCTCAACGTGGTGGGCAAGATTCCCGAAATCATGTTGGACAATACGGACCGAAACCGCACATCCCCCTTTGCCTTCACGGGCAACAAGTTTGAGTTGCGCGCTGTAGGTTCCACGGCCAACTGTGCGGCCTCCATGACTGTCATCAATCTGATTGTTGCAGACCAGTTAAAGCAGTTTAAAGTAGCGGTGGATGCGCTGATTAAAGGGGGCATGAAGAAGGACGACGCCATCTTTAACATCTTGAAGGATTATATAAAGACGTCGAAGTCCGTGCGCTTTGAAGGAGACGGATATTCGGATGCCTGGAAAGTAGAAGCGGCCAAGCGGGGCTTGAATAACACGCCAGACACCCCTAGAGCCTTGGATTTCTATGTCACGCCTGAATCGCAGGACTTGTTTGCGAAGCATGGCGTATTGAGCCACGTCGAACTTGAGGCGCGGTATGAAATACTCCAGGAGGAATACTACAAAAAGATTCAGATTGAATCTCGAACGCTGAGTGATTTGGTGAAAAACCATATCGTTCCCACGGCGATTGAGTACCAATCCATCTTGAGCCAAAACGTGATGCGCCTCAAGGAGGTCTTGCCGGCGGATACGTTCAAGCGACTGAGTAAAGAACAAATTGATATGATTATCGAAATCTCGGAGCGTATTTCCCAAGTACTTTCTCAGGCAGATGCGATGACCGAGGAACGCAAGGCGGCCAATCGGATTGAGGCTGCCCGTGAGCGCGCATTGGCATATTGCGACAAGGTGAAGCCTTACTTCGACACCATCCGCTACGAAGTGGACAAGTTGGAATTGCTCATTGACAATGAGATGTGGCCCTTACCGAAGTATCGCGAAATGCTTTACATCCGATAAGGATTTAGTCATTTCGGAAAAATTAGACCCCCCGGTTTGGCCGAAGGGGTCTTTTTTTTGCGCGGATTTGGCTACTTTAGTGGCTTAACCCCATATGCACTGTTGCACGCGGCTATGAAGAAGGCACTTTACCTGTTCACCCTCCTCTTATTGTTAGGTTCTACCGTCCACGTTTTTGCTCAAGATGCGGAGGGCGAGGAATCTAAGCGTCCTCGTATTGTGCGACAAGGGGATGGCTTTTACGACGCCAAGGAATATGCTCAAGCCATCAAAGTGTATAAGAAGGCCTATTCCAAAGTCAAGTCCCGCACAGAAAAGGCCGAAATTGCCTTCCGACTAGGGGAGTGCTACCGCTACACATTCCAGTATAGAGCGGCCGAGGCGCAGTATTCCCGTGCCCTGAAAATGAAATTAGAGACCCCCGAGGCCTACCTCGGTGTGGCCGAAATGCTCAAATACCAGAGCGAATACGAAGACGCCCTCGAAGCGTACGAAGATTTTGCTCGGGCCTTTCCCAACGACGATCGCGGGCCCCTCGGGATTGCCTCTTGCCGCGATGCGGTGGCATGGCAGAAATCCTTGACCCGCTACCAAGTGGGAAATTTGACCTCCTTGAATTCCTCCTCGCACGAATTCGGTATGACGTTCAGTGGCCGGCCCGAAACCTACGAAGAGGTACTCCTCACCTCCATGCGCGAGGGCGGTATTGGCAGAAAGAAAGACGGCTGGACCGGGGAGCGATTTTCGGATATCTATTCGGCAGAACGTCTGAATGCCGATGGTAGCTCGCGTTCCAAGCGGAGGAGAGGGCGGGCTCCCAAGGCTGATCCCTCTGCGGCGAAAGTGCAAACCTTCTCCGAGCCCGTGTTGCTTCCCGAAGCGGTCAACACGGAAGACCACGAGGGTAGCCCCGTATTTGATCAGCGGCGCCGAACCATGTACTTCACACGCTGTATGGATGTGCGGCGACAGCAGTTGGGTTGTGCCATTTATTCGACCCGCAAAGCGGGGCTGACATGGCAGGAGCCTCAGCTCATCGTCATCGCCACGGACTCTTCTAGGTCGGTCGGGCATCCCGCCATCAGCCCCGATGACCAAACCTTGTTCTTCGCGGGTGATTTGGATGGCTCAGTCAACGGCTCCAAGGACCTCTGGATGGTGAAGGTGGATAGAAAATCACGCGGATGGGGCGAGCCGATCAACCTGGGTAGCTTCGTCAACACCCCGGGCGACGAACTGTATCCCTTCTTGCACGACGACGGCTATCTCTATTTTGCTTCGAGCGGCCTTCCCGGCATGGGAGGCTTTGACCTATTCCGCGTGGAATTGGGTGCCGACGGAATGCCGACAGGGATTCCCGAAAACCTCAAGGCTCCCATCAATAGCCCGGCCGATGACTTTGGTATTCTCCTGCGCCCAGGTGGCCTTCAGGACGGCTACTTTGTGTCCAACCGCGAGGGCGGCCAAGGCGGCGATGACATTTGGACCTTGTATGAGGTGCCTTTGAAATACCGCATTAGCGGAACCCTCGTAAGCTCCAAGGACGATAGCCCACTTGGGGGTGCGGCCGTGAAAATTACAGGCAACGACGGCTTTAGCCAAGTCGTACAAACGAGCAAAGACGGATCCTTTGTCTTAGAATCCGACGATTTGAGCGGCGATGTCGTCTACAGCTTCTCCTTTGAGAAAAAGAAATTCTTGAACGCTGGAGCACGTGCCAACACGCACGCCCTGGCGCTCGAGGCGTTCAATTACATGGAGGCCCAAAACGTCTACATGCACACCGTCGAGGTCAAGGCCAAGATGGACCCCATCGAGATCCCTATCGTTCTTCCCGACGTGTACTTCGCCTTGGCGAAATGGGATTTGAATGACCAGGCTCGTGCGGCGCTCGACACCGTGGTCAAGACCCTGACCCTCAATCCCAACATTGTCATCGAACTGCGTTCACACACGGATTACCGCGATGTGGATGAGAAAAACGTGGTGCTTTCTCAGCATCGTGCCGACACCTCCGTCAGCTACTTGATTTCCCGCGGCATTCACCCGGACCGCTTAGTGGCCTTGGGTATGGGCGAGAGCCAACCTTTTGAAATTCCTCAGGGATACAAAGGGCTAGGTTCAGATGTCTTTCCGACGGGTACGCAATTGACGGAGCGCAACATTCGTAAAATGTCTCCGGCCCAGCAGGAAGTGGCCAACCAAATCAACCGCCGTACGGACTTCCGCGTCATCCGTGACGACTATGTTCCCCCCGTGGACGAAGCGGCCCTGGCTGCCGCAGCCGAAGAACAGGCCAAGGAAGATGCCAAGCCCGTGATCGGACAGATGTACACGGTGCAGGAGCGCGACACCTACACGACGATTTGCCGCAACAACAACATCACGATTTCGGACTTGAAGCGTCTGAACGGTGGATTGCGCGGCGTACGTCCCTTCCCCGGTATGGTGCTCAAGGTGACGGCGAAAGGCGACTATACGGACTACGACAAAACCCACCGTCAGGTGGCGGTGGGCGAGTCCTTCAGGTCTATTGCCAAGGAATTGGGTATGAAACCCAAAGAATTGGAGGCCCTCAATCCGGAGTACGAAGACGAGCTTCCCGCAGGCACCTACATCCGCATTCAGTAAGCCGGGCATCGTACCTTTGTGGTATGGAGCAAAGTGCACGGTATGCAGGCCGCGGGGTGTCCTCGGGCAAAGAAGATGTACATCAGGCCATTGCGAACATAGACAAGGGGCTCTTCCCGAAGGCCTTCTGTAAAATTGTCCCGGATGACTTGACCGGTAGCCTCGAGCATTGTTTGGTGATGCACGCCGATGGTGCGGGTACAAAATCCTCCCTGGCCTACATGTACTGGAAGGAGACGGGCGACCTCTCTGTCTGGCGCGGAATTGCCCAAGACGCCGTCATTATGAATGTCGATGACCTCCTCTGTGTGGGCGCGACGGGACCCATTTTGCTTTCCAGCACCATTGGCCGAAACAAAAACCGCATTCCAGGCGAAGTCATCGCGGCCCTCATTGAAGGTACCGAGTCCGTATTGGCGGATTTGCGCGCCAACGGCGTGGACATTCGCTCCACGGGCGGCGAGACGGCGGATGTGGGCGACTTGGTCCGCACCATCATTGTGGACAGTACCGTCGTCGCACGAATGCGCCGAGATGAAGTCATTGACAATGACGGCATCGCTCCGGGTCAAGTCATCGTCGGCTTGTCTTCCTATGGCCAAGCGACCTACGAGCACGAGTACAACGGAGGCATGGGGTCCAATGGACTGACCTCGGCCCGCCACGACGTATTCCACCACCTCCTGGCGGAGCGCTATCCCGAAAGCTTTGACGCCGAAATCGATCCCTCCTTGGTCTATTCGGGGACCAAATCCTTGACCGATGCCATTGCAGGCAGTCCACTGGACGCGGGCAAGCTCGTCTTGTCACCTACGCGGACCTATGCCCCCATTATTGTGGCGCTGCTCCGGACCCTTCGCCCGCACATTGGGGGAATGGTCCACTGTTCAGGCGGCGCCCAAACCAAGGTCCTGCACTTTGCCACACAGGGCAAGATCATCAAGGACAATCTCTTCCCGATTCCGCCCCTGTTCACCTTGATTCAATCCGAGTCGAACACGTCTTGGCGCGAAATGTATCGCGTCTTCAACATGGGCCACCGCATGGAAATTTATATGGATCCCGCGCACGCCCAGGAGGCCATTCGCATATCAAAGCAGTTTGGTGTGGATGCCCAAATCATTGGCCGGGTCGAACCCCATGCCACGCCTGAGGTGCACCTCAAGGCCCCCGATGGCTGGCAGATTTACACCGCGTAAGCCATGGATCTTCTCACGAAGCTCGATGCCATCCACGTTCGCTACGAGGAAGTGAATGACTTGCTCATGCAGCCCGAATTGGCCGCCGATCGACAGCGCTTTGTTCGCCTGCACCGCGAATTCAAAGATTTGCAGGCCGTCATGGAAGCGCGCCAGCGCTATGAAGAACTGACGGGCCGCTTGGCGGAAGCCAAAGACCTGATTGCCACAGAAAAAGATCCGGAAATGCGCGACATGGCGCACGAGGAACTTTCAACCATTCAACCGGCCATCGAAGCCCTCATCACCGAAATCCAGCAACTTCTGATTCCCAAAGATCCGGAGGACGCCAAGGACGCCGTGTTGGAAGTACGGGCGGGCACGGGGGGTGATGAAGCGGGCCTTTTCGCCGGCGAGCTCCTGCGCATGTACCTCCGATTCATCGAAGAACGCGGGTGGACCTATGAACTCTTGAGCGCGACAGAAGGCTCGGCCGGCGGATACAAGGAAGCGAGCATTCAGGTTCGTGGGGAAGACGTATACGGCACCCTCAAATACGAGTCCGGTGTCCACCGGGTGCAACGCGTGCCCGCGACGGAGTCGCAGGGCCGCGTCCATACCTCGGCCGCCACGGTGGCCGTCCTACCAGAAGCTGATGAATTGGACGTGGTGATTCGGGATGTCGACATCCGCAAGGACACCTTCCGCTCGAGTGGAGCAGGAGGGCAGCACGTCAATAAGACTGAAT
>Ga0115570_10000324_pt1 | contig 39655 bp, 38 predicted proteins | sample COGITO_mtgs_1205_3_FD_87294 | JGI IMG/M metagenome (GOLD analysis project Ga0115570, IMG submission 87294) | Pelagic marine microbial communities from North Sea - COGITO_mtgs_120524 | ecosystem: Environmental > Aquatic > Marine > Epipelagic | place: Germany:Helgoland, sampling site Kabeltonne... | reverse complement strand
TTTTAAATACGTATTTGCTAATTTTATTCCGTTTATTTGAAGTTTAGTATAGTCTTCTAATACTTCATAATCGCCACGTGCATACTTTAAAAAAGCGGATGCCTGACCATAAACAGCATTAGCTTGTGATTTATTGATTAGAAAAAAACCATCCATAAAATCTTGAACGCCACCGCTTATTATAATATCATTATGATTAGATTCTTGTTGTAGTTCTTCCAATAAACAATTATGAAAACCTAACATTTCTGCTGCAGAATGTCCCCAAGATGCAATCTTATCAAAAGCATCTTGTTTAATGGGTTGGCTGCGATGCATTTCTAATTTACTAAAATTTGTACCACCGTGTGCCCCGAAATCTATGGCTGCAAGTGGAAGTTTCATCAAAGCTCGAAGACTTTCTGGACCAAATCCTTGACCAACCTCTTTGACAATAACCTTTATATTTAAATCTATCGTTTTTTTAATGGTGTCTATTGGAGAAAAATTAATGATGTCACCCTCAGGCTGGAGCCATTCTTGTAAGGGATTCACATGAATAATCAACCCATCTGTTTCTGTTTTTTTAATGAGTTCTGCAATTAGATACTCTTTTTGTTCTTTAAAAAGAGTTTCAAGTTGAGCTATTCCCAAATTGGCATAAAGTGGAGCGTCTAAAGCAAATTTTCTTAATTGAAAATCAGAAAGATATTCATTATCATCTATTATTATTCTACAAGACCCTAACCCCATACCTAAACCAAATTGACCGCATGCTTTCGCTAAATTTTTATTGATAATACTCGCCTCCTTGGTGCCCCCAGTCATACTACTTATCCAAATTGGTGCTTGCATGGTTTTACCAACAAACGGGAATGGTGTTAATTCTTCGGAAGGGTGTCCCGAAAAAAGTGGTTCGTAATAAAATCTTGAATCTTGATTTGATAAAGCTGATTTGAAAGCTAAATCAATGTGATCTTTTTTTCGGTCTGATGTTTGTTGTTGTCCCAATGATGCGAAAATAAGGGTTAGTTTAGTAAAGCTATTAACAAATCTATCCGCACAAATGTTTCCTTATCTCAAAAGTTAATCACTACCCGATATCCAGCATGACTTCTTACATTTAACACGCCATCTTTAAAAATGAGATATTGTCCTTTAATGCCCATTAGTTTTTGCTCAATGATATGATCTCTCTCTAATTTCAAACTTTTTACTTTCTCTGGAAAAGCTAATACTGGATAGTTGATATGGCATACCTCGTTTTTGTTTGAAATAAAAGATTGATATTCTAGGGGAACTAAGGCGCTCATTTCTGCTTTTACCTCCTCAATATTTTTTTCTTCATCTATCACACCTTTTAACATTTTTTGCCACGCAGTTTTATCACGTATGTGCGATTTCAAACTTACCTCAATAAGGCCCGCGAGTTGTCGATATGGAACTTCAGCCAAAATAATGGCTTGCGTTGCTCCTTGATCTATCCAACGGTAAGGTCTATTCGTAGTTCGTGTCACCCCTACTTTGTAATTGCTGGTAAGGGCAATATATACATAGTGGGGTTGCAGGTGATGCTTAACCTCCCATTCATAATCACGTAATGCGATACCATTATGGATCTCACTAAGTTCTGGTCGCATGATACTTGGACTTGCTATAGGACTTTCCATAAATTCCTGGTATGTAAGACCCTCACCAAATACCTTATTCATCTTTTTACCTGATAAGATCGAATTAATGTATCCTTTATATTCTATTCGAATATGCTCTCCAATTAACAAATTCATATCCACATGATCTTGAGGTGAAATGATATCATGTATAGGTAAATGATATTGTGGAATATTATTTACCAGCTCATTACTCATTTTTCTAAGATTCCCTTCTATTTGCATAGTCACTTATTCATTTTTTTTCGTTCTATTCCTTTGGTGATCCCTGCTAAAATGAGTAAAAAACATAAAGAGGCAGAACCCGAAACAAATAATGTGTCTGTAAAGGCTAAATGATTCATTTTAAAAATACCAGCTAATCCAAACAAGATGATAGCAAGATAATTTAAAGGGGTAAGAAAGGGAATATTCGAAGTAGCCAAGTAATTTTTTATCAATAAATGAAAGGAAACGTAGATCCACAATAAGCCAAATACAACATAGGTAAACCAGAGACCCACCTCGATTTGAAAAGTATTGAAAGCAATACTACCTACAAGTAAAATAAGTGGATAAATGATTCTATCATCTTTGGGATTAACAAAAAAAGAATACCCCAAATAGGAGCCAACATGTAACCAAAAAACACCTTTTGACAAATCTGCCAGTCCAGGCCAACTCATCAACTTAAATAGATAGACTAAAACTAATAAGCTCAACGAGGAATAGATTAAAGTTATGAGTGTTTTTTTCATATCAGTTTAATTGTTGTGATAATTGAATAGCTGCTTCTTTTGGATCATTTTTCTGATAGATAATTTGATACACAAAATCTAATATGGGCATTTGTACCCCAAAATTGAAGTTAAACTTATACATGCTTTCTGTCGCGTAATAGCCTTCAGCTATCATTTCCATTTCTAATAAAGCCGACTCCACTGAATAGCCTTTTCCAAGCATGGCTCCTAATGTTCTATTCCTGCTGTATTGAGAATAGGCCGTAACCAATAGATCCCCGAGATATGCGCTATCATCTGTATCGCGATCAATAGGATGAACTGCAGCAATAAAACGCTTTATCTCACGAATGGCATTACTGACTAAAACTGCCTGAAAATTATCCCCATACCCAAGACTGTGACACATTCCACAAGCGATGGCATATACATTTTTTAATACAGCAGCTATCTCTGTACCATAGATGTCTGCACTTGGTGACACGGAAATATAGTCACAGGAAAGCATCTCGCAAATAGAATCAGCAAAAACCGAATTCGTACTCGCAAAAGTTAGATAGCTTAATTTTTCTAAAGCTACCTCTTCGGCATGGCATGGACCCGTAATGACCCCAAAATTGTTTTCCTGAACTCCTTTATGTTCAAAAAAATATTCACCAATAATTTTAAGTGTTTTTGGCTCTACCCCCTTAATAGCAGAAATTATCTTTTTATCCATAAGATCTTCAGCAGAAACATCTTTGAACAAATCAGCAATGAAAGCTGAAGGTGTAACTAGTAAAATAGTAGAATTGCAAGCTATAAGCTGTTTAATATCTGAACTTGCCCTAACACGTTGAGTGTCCAATTGAACCGGACGCAAATACTTTGGATTTTTTCCACTAGCATTAATTTTTTTGGCCACTTGTTCATTACGAACCCACCAATCCACGTTAAGCTGTTTATTTTCCAATATAATTTTAACGAGTGCTGTTCCCCAACTTCCGCTTCCTACTACTAATATTTTTTCCATCGAGCTTTCTAGTTCACGCTTATTTTTTGAGTATTTAGTTTTTCTCCTGATTGACTGTATAAACTGAGAACATATTGACCTGGACTCAAATCAGCGGTATTTAATAAAAATTCATAATTGCCTTGTGTCACATGCTCATCCTTAATTTCTTTAACTATTTCCCCCAGCATATTTACTAATTGAAAACTAACCTGATCAACGGTTGGAAAATTAACACTAATTGTGAGTGATGTATTTACAGGATTGGGATAAGCAATAAACTTATCCAAGACGATGACTTCATTCTTGACCCGTAATTTTGATATCCATACGTTATTTTTTCCTAAACTATCTCCATAACTTCCGCAGAGCCATACCACACCATCCTCATTATATTTTCTTTGGATATCCGTATAATCACCCCATCGTTCAGCGGTATCGTTTACAAAAGTATTGATCAAACTATCTCCCGATTTAACCTGAATGATTTCAGAGTACAACCGTTCTAACCCTCTTTTTTTGGTATGGTAAATCGCACTTGTTCCTGCAAAATCTTGCTCACCGACATGTGAAAAAGTGATGACCATAGCATGCTCATCGAAAGAATCTTTTCCAACATATGTTATAGAAGGATAGGCAAAATCAAGCACATCTGAAGAAATAATCTCACCTTTGAGTTCAGGCTTTCCCTTGATTGAATTAATAATACCGTGGTAAATACCGGAACGGATATCATCGGTTAATATTGAACTTTGAACATAATGAATGGTATTATTATGACATACTGCACTCAATACCCGGGTGTCATTGGTCTGTAATCTAAAACCTTCAATCGGTTGGTAAGCTGAGGGAGGAACTCCGTATGGAAGATCTGCCTTCAAAACCGTTAGTTGGTGATCAGCCTCCGGTGATAATGAATTATGGGTAATTTTATGTAAGAATACCGTGTCGTTGGATGACGCATCTGGTCTCACAGATAAAAAATACATATAATCTTGATCAAAATCTAAACCTGGCTGAACAGGGCAAATACTCCAAACTGGTTGCCCTCCATATGTGATCCCAGAAAATAATCGTTGTGTTAAATTCGCTTGGTTGTCGTAACCATCATTTTTATTCACTTGCCAAATAAAACTTTCTACAAAACCTTCCTGCCAACTTTCATTATCTCGAAGAAGGTTTACTGTAATATAAAGATCGGTTTTATTATGAGCAATAATGGGATAATCACTCCATGTCTTACCACCCAAAGGTTTGCCATTTAATGCATAAAAATTCCAAATCTGGGTTGGATCATTGGTTGCAGTAAAACCTATGACTATTCGGGTATCAGAACTTGTGCTTCCCTCTAGAAATACTAATATAAATCGATCGGCAACCGGATCATAGATTACTTTAGGATCATAATAACGATCCAAGAGCCCCAGCTGTCCACCTGTCATTCCATACAAGGTTTTGAAACCCAGTCTTTCTCCCGCTTCATTCAATATGGTAACGGTACTATTGATGGCAGAAATAATGATTCCATCATTACTAATAGCCATGGTATTATCGTTAGGAATACCTGCATTTCCTATTGGCTTCCCATTGAAGCTAGCATCCTTACGTGGATTCAGATCTTGGGGTTGTGTTTGGTAGGAAGTTTTAGATTTAAGATGCATCCTTTTTCGCTGGGCATCAATTTTCTGTTTTACCATATGGCTTCGCATAATCGGAGCAGGTGCTACAGCGTTATCTTTAAGTTTGCTAAGCTCTAAACCATTATTGGATTCACTAAAATGAATATTCCAGTGTTTGTAAACCTGAATATCCGAGGTTTGCTTTACCTCTGTTTGGCAAAAAGCCGATGTAAAGATACCAAAAAATACGATAAATAATGACTCTCTCATAAAGCGTCAAATATAATCATTGAGGAATTAAGGCTTTATTTTGGGAAGATTTTCCTTCGTAAAAAAAGAAGAAGGAATGGATTGATTGAAAATAATACGGGTATACTCTATCGTAGTTTTATAGCCTGTTTTTTTTTGTGGAGTCATTACGATCTTAGAAGCTAATTTTCTATCCCCAAAGACTTTTATTTGACTCGCAACCAATGTATTCACTGCCACTAAATCTTCATCGTAAAACACTGTCTTCAATTGTATATAATCCACCTTATCGATATATATAATTAACTTCCCCCACAATACATCCGCATCTTCTTTTGGTGTAAGTAAAATTTCATAACACAACCGCCCTGACACATTTTGTGAGCCGGTAATTCTTGCATTATAATCTTGTGTAATGTTAGTTAATTTTATTAAATCATCCGCACTCAGGTCGGTTCCCATCCAACTTTGATTCAACATGGTTACTGGCAATTGGATCGACTTCTTTATTTTAGGTAGATAGTTGTATACGGCATTTTTTGATTTGAGATAAACAGTCCCTTTGTCCTTTTCCGGGCCAATAACGTACGCTGCTGCATAATCTTTTCCTTTTGACCATGTCTTAAGTTCCATTTGTTTTGTCCATCGAGGCCTCTCAATAGTGATATTCATCGTTGTAATCATGGATGAAGAAAGCAGTTTTTGCTCTGCCTTCTGAAGCACTTGTATCGCATTGGGTTCGTCAGCTTTAGCTAATTGGCTCCATAAAATAACTATGACTAACAAGGTCAATTTATGTAAAGAATGAATCATTAATAAATAAACCCACAAGAACAGATTTTGATTGCCAAGGATTATTTCTAAATTCGCCAACGATATGACCCGAGAAGAATACATTGAAAACAACCGAGATAAATTTTTAGAAGAACTGTTTGACTTACTCAGAATCCCTAGCATCAGTGCAGATTCTGCATACGCTAAGGATGTCCTTCGTTGTGCCGATTATACAGCCATGAAACTCCAAGAGGCTGGAGCCGATAATGTGAGACTTGAGCAAACTGCAGGCAACCCTATAGTCTATGGAGAAAAAATAATTGACCCAAATAAACCCACAATTTTAGTCTATGGTCATTATGATGTACAGCCCTCAGTCCCAAATGATCTTTGGCACACCCCTCCTTTTGAACCTACCCTAAAAGAGGGCAATATCTATGCCCGTGGTGCGTGTGATGATAAAGGGCAATTTTATATGCATTTAAAAGCATTTGAAACCATGATGCAAACCAATACCCTTCACTGTAATGTGAAATTTATGATCGAGGGGGAAGAAGAAATTGGCAGTTCCAACTTGGGTATCTATGTGAAAGAAAATAGCGAAAAACTAGCTGCTGATGTAGTACTCATCTCAGATACAGGTATGATTGCCAACGATATCCCCAGTATAGATACCGGTTTAAGAGGGCTAAGCTATGTAGAAGTTGAGGTGACTGGGCCTAAAATTGATTTGCACAGCGGAACTTTTGGAGGTGCTGTTGCTAATCCCATTAATGTATTATGTGATATGATCAGTAGTTTGCATGACGAAAATAGACATATTACTATTCCTGGATTTTATGATCAAGTAGATACAGTGAGTGAGGCAGATCGAGAAGCCATGGACAAAACTCCATTTGATTTAGAAGCATTCAAAAAAGAATTGGATGTGAATGACGTAATGGGAGAATCCGGATATTCAACCATTGAACGAACTGGGATTCGCCCAACATTGGATGTCAATGGTATCTGGGGTGGATACATTGGAGAAGGTGCCAAAACTGTGTTGCCAAGTAAAGCCTACGCTAAAATTAGCATGCGATTGGTACCCAGTCAAACATCTGCAGAAATTACGCAACTTTTCCAAGATCATTTTAAAAAAATAGCTCCTGAATCCGTAAAAGTAAAAGTAACTCCACACCACGGTGGAGAAGCAGCCGTAACACCAACAGATAGCCCTGCATATCGAGCGGCAAGTCGTGCCATGGAAAAAACATTTGGGAAAACACCTATCCCGACACGAGGGGGAGGTAGTATTCCGATAGTTGCTCTTTTTGAAGAAGTATTGGGATTAAAAACTGTTTTATTTGGATTTGGATTAGATAGTGATGCTATTCATTCTCCTAATGAAAAATACGGGTTATTTAACTTTTATAAAGGCATTGAAACCATTCCTTATTTTTACGAATACTTCGCTGAAGAAAATTAATTTATCGTCAATACAAGGTAAATATGGTCAATTTAGACCGCTTAATTCTGTCTATATTTTTCAAGACCATATATTTGCACTGTTTATGAATAACACATTTATGCCAACATTCAAGCTACTGTTTATCCCTTTTTTCATTTTTGCACAATTTTTGACCTCCGCACAAGTGAGAGAATATAAAAAAATGATGGCAGACAACTCCTACCACTTTTATGAGGTTGTTGATGCTGCCAATACTTATTTTGATATACATGGACGTGGTAAGGGTTCTGGGTGGAAAAATTTTGAACGATGGAAAAACGAAAATGAAAGTAAATTTTTTCCAACAGGAGAACGCCATACTGTTGATTTCTATTTACCTCAAAAGGAATATGCATCCATCCTAGCCAAGCAATCCCATTTGAAAAATAAAACTTCTTTTGATAATGGCTGGGTAGAGCTTGGTCCATGGGATGCTAATACGGTGACTAGTCATTACTCCCCAGGCATTGGCAGAGTAGAAGATATTTGGATAGATCCAACTGACGCTAATCATTTGTATTTGGGAAGTCGAAGCGGTGGTTTTTGGAAAACCAGTGATGGTGGTAAAAACTGGAAGAATACGACCGATTTTCTGGTTGCATGTGGTGTGCGTACATTTGATGTAAATCCTTTCAATAAAAATGAGATTCTTATCGATGTTCAACACGGAGGTGCTGAATTTACACATGGAATATACAGAAGTACGGATGGTGGTGATACTTGGATAAAATCCAATTTTAATCCTGATATTTTAGGTTGGGGAGGGTTAGGCAATACAGACAGAATATACAAAATCGCCTATCATCCAAATGTAAATAATCAAGTCTTTTTGGGTACATCAAAAGGTCTATTTGTATCCAATGACAACTTAAAAACTTGGACTTTAGCCTTTAATGGAGCCGCTACAGATATTGAATTCCATCCAACAAAAAATAATATTATTTATGCCTATAGAAGCTATTTTAATGATAGGGATTTATTAAAAAAATCTACTGATTCAGGAGCGTCTTTTAGTAATGCTGGAGCATACCCTAACAACAATTACTCAAGAATTTATCTTTCTGTTTCGCCTGCCGAACCTGATCATGTCTATGCAGCATCCTCCAATGGAGTATTTAAATCTACCGATGAAGGAGCAAACTTTACGGCATTGAGTAATCCCAATAGCAGTGGCTTCGCATTTGCCGTATCAGATATTAATCCCGATTATATGATCTATGGGTATGTGGACCTTTTTGCCTCTGCTGACGGTGGTCAATCATTCAGTCAAAAAACGGCATGGGCTAATCAAAATAATGCATACATTCATGCTGATTTGCGGATAGCCGAATGTGTAAATGGTGTATTTTATGTAGGTACAGACGGGTATTTTGCAAAAAGTACTGACAATGGAAACACTTGGACTCGCCTCAATGACGGAACCGCCATTCGTGAATTTTATGCCGTTGGGCTGAGTCAAGGCAACTACGACATCAATATGGCTGGATCACAAGACAATGGAACCAGTATTTTAAATAAAGATGGCTGGATAGAATGGAACGGTGGCGACGGTATGGAAGCTTTAGCTCATCCCCTCAATAAGGATTGGATGATAGGCAGTTGGCAATTTGGGTCAAGAAATTATACCCAAAATGGAGGACTAACCCGGAACGGATGTAACAACCCAAATGGAGGCAGTGGAAATGCTGCTTGGGAAGCCCCTTTATTACAAAATCCTCAAAACAGTATGCAAGTCTACCATTTTAGTGATACCATGTATCGTGGAAATGATTTTGGAACACAATGGACTTTCAAATCTGATCCAGGAATAGGGGCTACCATTACGGAAGCTGCTATAGCCGAATCGGATTCTAATGTTATCGCTGTTGCCCGAAATAATATCCTTCGTCTAACCACAGATGGAGGACAATCGTGGAAGAGTATCCATTCGGGTTTGCCCAATTTTTCGATTACAGATATTGCCTTTGATCCAAAAAATAAAAACACCATTATGGTTACATACAACCGGTATCAAAAAGACAATCAAAAAATATTTATCTCCTTCGATCAGGGGGCTACCTGGACTAACATTACATACAATCTGGGAGACATGCCACTTCGAACCGTAGTTATGGATCATAGTGATTCGTCTTACCTGTATGTAGGAGGAGAAATTGGCATCTATTAAAAAAGCAAATCGGCTAATATGTGGACACATTACAATGAAAATTTTCCCAACGTTACGGTTAAGGATTTAGAAATTCATTACGGAAGCAATACATTAAGAGCTGCCACTTGGGGACGAGGTTTATGGGAATATACTTTGGTAGGTCGAAATAATTATCCTTCCATCACACATACTACTCTGACAAGCACACCCACCATCAATTCCCCCAAAGATGGTATTGATCAGTATGTCACCGCAACCATTGATTATGATGGTGATTTAGATGATGTAAATGTATTTTGGAGTGCTAATAGCGTTACATTGGATAACACCATAGCCATGGAAAAAACGGGCACGAACACTTGGAAATCTAAGAGACCCATTGGTGCAGACACTTGGAATGATCATGTTTATTTCAAGGTATTGGCTCATTCAAAAAATGGCAACTTATCTGAAACATACACCTTTGATTACCTGGTTAGAGAATTCAAATATTGCGTTCCCTCCGGTGAAGGAGCTACACAAGATTATATCAATTATGTAGATTTAGAGGATATTAATAACACTTCCAATCAAGAGTTTTATGGCGATTTTACAGATCAATCTACGGAGCTTGAATTAGGCGAGAACTATACCCTAGAAGTGGGTATGAATTACGTTTTTAACGGTAGAGATTCTGTTACTGCTTGGATTGATTATAATCGTAATGGCGATTTTGAAACAACAGAACAACTTATTTTTTCCACCCTATCTAATGAAACAAAAAAGGCGACGAGCACTTTCACTGTTCCAACGGATGCAACGATCAATAAAAATTTACGATTGCGGGTAAGAAGTCAGTACTTCACCAATCCAATGTCGCCATGCAGCAATACTCCTGGTGAAATCGAAGATTACACAATTCGGCTCAAAGAACCAGAAGTTAATCGTATTGCAACACCACTAAAAACTTCCTTTCAATTGTCTCCCAACCCAGCACAAGGTCCTTTTGTCATTCAATTGGATCAACAACAGGCCGTTAGTATTGAGATCCTCAATATGGCTGGAAAAACAGTATTTACATTTCAAGGAATAACCAACGAAGTAAGGGTAAATGACACGTTAGCTAGTGGCACTTACCTTGTACAAGTGCACACTTCTGCAGGTACGTCTTCTGAGAAAATAGTTATACATCATTAATGGTTATTTAAACCAAGCTTCTACAAAGTTCCGATCGTTGATTTGATCCACCTTATCCTCAGTGATGAGGTCGTAAACGCGTTTTGTATTTTTTGCACCAACAGATAATGCCTCACTATATGGAATGGTACTGAATGTTACCATTTCGTATTGAGACTTAAACAAATCGGGATGCAGTTCACATAACTGATGTTCCACTTTTTTGTAATGTAAAAATTGTTCGTCTCCCACAAGATCTCTCATTTCAATAAAATTTTGCAAAGCAAGATCAGCAATGGCATCTGCATTGGGCTTTCGTCTTTTTTGGTAGGCGTCCATGGCGATATCCCAGTCACCAAATTCTTCCAAACAATGATCCAATTCTACACAATCTTCGAAAGCACAATTCATACCTTGTCCATAAAAGGGAACAATCGCATGACAGGCGTCCCCAATCAAAGTAGCCTTTTTCATGTGCCAGGGATAACACCGAACTGTAACTAAACTACCCACCGGATTATTCTTAAAATCTTCCAATAATTCAGGCATTAGCGGCACTGCATCAGCAAAATAGGTGTTCATGAATTCAAGAATATCTTCATCGGTTTGAATCCGATCAAAACCTACATCTCCTTCGTAAGGCATAAATAAGGTACAGGTAAAGGATTTGTCTGGATTAGGCAAAGCAATCATCATAAAATTGCCTCGGGGCCAAATATGAAGCGAATCGGGATCCATCGCAAAGTCTCCCTCTGCAGTAGGTGTAATATTTAATTCTTTATATCCACTTTTAGTATAGCTTTGAGAATAATCAAACCGATCGTTCTTCATCATTTTTAAGCGAACAGGAGAGTATGCTCCATCTCCTCCAAGGATATAATCGGATTTAACCTCTAATTTTTCACCCGTTTTCTCATCCAAAAACCAGCATACACTATTTTCAATATCTACCTCCTGGCATCTCATATTAAAAAACTGATTTACATTTTCATGTTCATCTGCTAATTGCAGGAGTTGAACATTAAGATGTGCTCTACTTACAGAATTGATCGCTTGCCCTTCTTTACCATAGGGTTGGTAGGCTAAATTACCTGCTGTGTCATGCATCATTCTACCCGCCATGGGGATCGCTTTGTCCAATACCAATTGATCCAATCCCACTTTTTGTAAAGCATGAATACCCCGGTTTGATAATGCTAAATTGATCGATCGACCAGCGGGTATTTCCACATTCCGCATATCGGGTCTTCGTTCATATATATTCACTTCATAACCACGTTTGGCTAAATAAACCGCTACCAGAGAACCAGCTAATCCTCCTCCTACTAATGTTATCCTTTTCATGTTTGGTTCAAAATTACTTAACCCAGCTATTTTTCCGATATTTGTTTGAATCTAAATTACATTTTGATCTACCAGCATACGCTTATTGTATTTAATCCAGCGGCTCAAGGAGGTAAATCTCACCTTGCATTAACTCCATACCTAACCATTTTAAAACAGGAAGGTTTTGCCTATTCTCTTTACCAAACCAATGGGAATGATGATACAGAAAAAATTCAAAAATTAATGAATGAGCACCCTTTTGATTTAATTAGCATTGTGGGTGGAGATGGTACCATCAATATCACTCTACAAGCCCTACCCCATTTTGATACTCCCCTGCACATCATCCCGGCCGGCACAGGAAATGATTTAGTTAAAATGCTATATGCAAACCAATCACTTCAACGTATACTTCAAATTCCATTCAACAACCAACAAGAATTTTCGTCCATAGATGTATGGACTTGCAATCAAAAACGATTTATTAATGGATTTGGTGCTGGATTTGATGGTGCAATTGCTCAAAAAACACAACTTAAAAAAATCCTGTTTTCAAGTCAAGCAAAATACTGGATAGAAATCATCAAGCATCTTTTTATCTATCGTTCTTTCCAAGCTAAAATTAATGGTGAGAATAAACAGGTATTCATGCTCTCTGCGGCCAATGGAAAAGTCTATGGAGGAGGGTTTAAAGTAGCGCCAAATGCCAATATTAGTGATGGGAAATTAGAAATTATTTTATGTAAACGTGTTTCTCTTTTTAAGCGCATGTATTTTTTACCGCTAGTGAAATTGGGGAGACACCTACACAAATCAGCCATTGAATATCAACAATTGGAAGAAATTACCATTGCTTCTGATTGCCCTATCCCTGCTCAACTCGATGGTGAACCCTTGATCGAAAAAAATTTTCATATCCGAAAAACAGGACAAGTAAAAGTAATCGTTTAATTCCCAAAAGAGGCGTCTGATTTGCGCCATTTGTACCAAAAAAAGCTACATCCAACAATAACGAATAAAGCAATAAATTGGGAGTGTGAAATTTGACCATCAAACAAAAATCCACGTGAATCATCCCCGCGATACAGTTCTACGATACTTCTTCCAATGGCATACATGATTAGATAAACTAAAAATAATTGACCCTGAAACGATTGTCTTTTTCGAAGAAAATATACGACGCCTAAAATCAAAACATTTACACCAATATCAAATAATTGGGTAGGATATAAGGGTACATCTTTAAAATCAGCTAGCGTATCGGGATGAGAAAAAACCACTCCTAGATTTGAAGAACACACTTTCCCATGACAACACCCTGCCAAAAAACAGCCTACTCTACCCATCGAATGAAGGACAGGTGCTGCGAAAGCAAGTATATCTAAAAACGGTCGAACTGCTATTTTTTCTTTTTTTAACCACAAAACAAGAGTCGGTATGGTAAAAATCAATGATCCATAAAAAACAAACCCTCCTTGTAGTGCATTTTTCATTAATGAGGGGTTATCCCAATATTTATTGATATCCTCTAAAAAGAAAAACAACTTTCCTCCCACAAAGGCGGCCCCTATAGCCCACATAAATAAACTAGACAGTTTTTCGGTGTTAAGACCCAAAGACTTGGATTGATATAGCACAATATAAAAAGCCAAAATAGCTCCTAGGGCAATCATAAAACCATAACTGTACAACGAAAATTGAGGTGGTAAAAATCCCTGTAAAAAATCAGGAATAGTAATCGTAATCAATTTTGGAAACATGCTTCAAAAATACTTATTCTATTCCGTCTTGAATATATGTTGTTCCATATCTTCTCTCTTTCCACACGGAGGGAATAGGAAGAAAGTAAAACACCGCAGTAACCAACGTATTGATCAAAACATACCCCTCATACACGGCTAATTGCCAGAATTTAAATGGTTGTACTCCCGCCTTATGACACAGCGTGAGCATAAATAAAGATTGGAGCAAAAACTTCACTCCCCAGACAACCAGAGCCCATTGAATAGAAATAAAAAAAAGAATCCCTAAAGCCGGTAAAAAAAGACCATAAAGCAGGATGATTGCTTTCCAATTGAGTGGGAGATCACGCGCACCGATGAGCCAACGTTTTCGTTGATGAAGCATTTCGGTGATAGAAGGTATAAACCAAGCCTTCCCTAGTGAGTAATCACTCAATATATTTCTCCAGCCCCAACCTCGGGATGTGACTTCTTGAAATAACTTATAATCCTCTGTAATTGAAAAATCAATGTTCTCATAGCCACCCGTTTGCCAGTAGGCTGAGGCTCGAACAGCCATGTTATTGCCTACACTTGTACACCCCACCCCCACATGGGCAAATGCTTTAATGTAGCCCATAAAATGTAACCAATCGATACTCTGCATGGTAGCGAATAGCTCCCCAGGCTGACACATTGTTGTTCCACTTACCAATCCCACGTCGTCATCAAATTCTTGAAGCAATCCCAAAATCCAATCCGCTGGCAATTGAACATCCACATCGGTAATACCATAAAAAACTCCATCTGCATGATGAGCCAATTGTGCTAACACATTGGCTTTTCCTCTTCCTTTTCCAACTACTTCGGTAATGGAATGCACATGAAAATGGGGTTTGTCTTGGATAAATTCTTGGATGAGTGCTAGGGTGTTATCTGAACTGGAATCATCTCCAATCTGAATATCTAATAGGTGTGTCGGATAATTGAGGCGTTGCATGGCCTCTAAACAACGAATAATCAATGCTTCTTCATTGCGAGCTGCCAACAAAATAGATACCTTCGGATATTCTGATCGCGGTTTCAATGGTTTGGGCGTGTACACCAACATCGAACACCATGAAAAAATTTGAATACTCAAAAAAATACCCATAATAAGACCTATCCCAAGTATCGCAATCATAAAACAGACATCGTATAGCCTTCCTCTTTAAGAAATAATAAATAAGCCGGCAATAATGATTTTAAGTTTTTTTCTGCTTTTACACTATCATGAAAAACGACAATACTTCCGGGCCGGGTGGCCTTTTTGATGCGTCGCAATGCTCGTTTCACATTTAAGTTTGGAAGGTAGTCCCGGGATAGAATATCCCACATAATAATTTCGTATTTGGATTGGATTGAACGGATTTGGCTGTATTTGATCTGTCCATACGGTGGCCTGAATAAGGTATTACTTTTGATATAATCTTCACAATCTGCGATATCCGCAACATATTTTTTGGTTGAAGTACGCCACCCTTTCAAATGTTTAAAGGTATGATTGGCTACATGATGACCTGCATCGGTTAGTTGAGCAATTAACTCAAAATGGCGTTGTGCATTTTCTCCAACGATAAAGAACGTAGCTTTTGCTCCTACCTGAGCTAAAGCGTCCATTACCCAAGGAGTAATATCCGGATGAGGACCATCGTCGAATGTCAAAAAAACTTGTTTGCGAGTAACTTCCCTCCGCCATGTCAATTGAGGAAAAAAATAATAACCCAGTTTGCTCCAATTATTCAATCACACAAATCTAAAAGATTATCGACAATATTAAATGAAGATAACGTAAGATTTATTTTCCCCTTATTCTACTTTATTAAAGATACCCTTACCTTTGTTTGGTTATTTAGAATCGTTGTATGCATAAACTAATTACTGTTTTCCTTCTCTTGGCCTATTGCACAACAGTAGCCCAAGAAACATCCCCTTGGACTTTAAAAAAATGCATTCAATATGCTTTAGAGCACAACACCTCTATCGCTCAAAATAGACTTCAAGGTGAAATCGCAGAAAACAATTTACACCAAAGCAAAATCAACCGACTGCCGGCCATCAATGGCAATGGGAATCACAACTACAATATTGGTAGAACCATTGACCCTTTCACCAACTCTTTCAATAATACGACCATTCAGAGTAATTCGTTTTCGATTGGTGCAGGTGTTTTACTGTACGGAGGTAGCCAAGTGAATCACACCATTAATCAAAACAAATCTGCTCTTTTGGCCAACCAATCTAGCCTTGCTGTCATTCGGAATCAAATTGCTTTATCGGTTTCGCAAACATTTCTTCAGATCATCCAAGGAGAAGAAAATTTAAAATGGGCAAATACCCAATACGAAATCACGCAAAGTCAGTTAAAACAAGCTGAAATATTTTTAGAAAATGGATCAACGAATGCTCAATTGGTCCTTAACCTAAAGGCACAATCGGCCAACGATAAAGTCAATATTATCAATGCACAAAATACGATTCAACGGGGATATAATACCTTAATGAATCTGATGCAATACCCCATAGATCAATCGTTTGAAATCCATATTCAACCCATGACGTATGATCCATCCATGCGTACAGAATCGGTTGCCGATATATATACCATGGCATTACAAAACTTGCCCGACATTGCTCAAGCAGAAGCTATCATTGCTCAAAATAAATATGCCGAAAAGATGGCCTCTGCTCGTTTACAACCCACCATATCTGGGTATGGTAATATCAATACGGTATATTCTCAAAGTGGTCAGAATATCCGTTTTGGTGACACCACTTTTATCCCTATCGGATTTACCGAAAATTCATTGGAGCAGGTTTTGGTCCCCAATGTAGCAACGGAACTTACTCCCAAATCTTTTGGAGATCAACTGACAGACAACTTAGGACAACAGGTTGGATTATCCATTTCAATCCCTATTTTTAATGGCTACCGCAATCAAACCGCCCTTAAAAATGCACGCCTAAACACCAAAATAAGTGAACTCAATCTTCAGAATACTAAAAATCAGATTCGAAACGATGTCACTACGGCATATACCGATCTTAAAACCGCAGAAAGCCGGTATTTAGCTACCAAACAAAGTGTTGAAGCGCAACAATTAAATTACGCGTATAGCCAGAAACGTTTTGATGCTGGAATCCTCAATAGTGTAGAGTTATTGACCGCTAAAAATCAGTGGAATCAAGCTCAAATACAATGGATTAATGCCAAGTACGAATGGCTATTTAGAAATCTAATTATCGACTTTTATAAAGGAAAAGAATTATCATTATAATGACCAAAAAAAAATTAATTATAGGCCTTAGTATCGTTCTAGTTACCATCATTTTAGTAGTCATAGGAAAAAACAGAAAACGAGGGGTTATTGAAGTTACCGTTGGAAAAATTGAACAACGAACCATCATTTCTTCGGTAAGTGCCAATGGAAAAATAAGACCCGAAACCGAGGTGAAAATCAGTGCAGACGTTTCTGGTGAAATCACAGAACTCTTCGTAGCAGAAGGTGATACCGTATTTGAAGGTCAATTATTACTCAAAATAAATCCTGATTTATACATCACGGCGAAGGATCGAGCTCAAGCCAGCTTGAGTGGTTCTCAAAGTAATTTCAAAACCACAGAGGCCCAAGTGACACAAGCGGTAACCCGTTTGAAAGAACAAGAATCCATCTACCAACGCAACCAAGATCTCTTTAATGAAAAGGTACTCAGTGAGGCCGAGTGGGATGCTGCCCAAACGCTCTACGAAGTAGCCAAAAGTGAAGTAACGGCTGCCAAACAACGCCTAGCTGCTGCTAAATACAGCATCGATAACGCCCAAGCTAGCCTCAATGAAGCCAACAAAGCATTAGAACGAACACGGATCTTTGCTCCTTCTGACGGCGTGATTAGTGCCCTCAATAACGAAAAGGGAGAACGCGTAGTGGGTACCGCTCAAATGGCCGGTACTGAAATTATGACTATTGCCAACTTCAATCACATGGAAGTGATTGTGGATGTCAATGAAAATGACATTCTCAACGTCAAAAAAGGGGACACTGCACTCGTAGAGGTAGACGCATACTCCAATCGTACATTCAAGGCCATCGTAACAGACATTGCCAAAAGTGCGAACCAATCAAATACCGTTATGAATTCGGATCAAGTCACCAATTTTGAGGTAAAAGTTCGTATTCTAAAAACCAGTTATAGCGATTTACTTACCCAAACCAATGCCCCTTTTTTACCGGGCATGAGTGCCAATGTCGAAATACAAACCGCTGTTAAAAAGAAGGTGTATAGTCTTCCCATTGAGGCTGTCGGCACCCGCATGTCTTCCGATAGTCTGAATAATGAGGATCAACTGGATGAAGTTATTTTTTCCATAGAAGATGACCAAGCTGTAAAGCATATCATCACCACCGGAATTCAAGATAGCCGGTACATCGAGATTTTGTCTGGCATCGATGGATTGGAGAAGGTCATCATTGGCCCCTACGATGCCATCAGCAAAACCCTCAAAGCGGGCAGTAAAGTGGCTGTTATGGAAAAAACGACCACCGATAAACTTGAGAAAAAATAATTTTTAATTTTTTTTGCCACGCTAAGTTGCTGATTACAAGGCAGTCATACTTGCCTCGCACGTGCTATCCTGCTGCAGCCATTCCTTTCCTATTTGTTTTTTTTAATTTCTCCATTTAATTTTGAGCATTGACAATCGAAAGCTCTGAATACTACAATTCATCTGTGTTTTCGATTGAACTTTTTTTTCATCAGCCCCCTGAAAAGGACTGCTGAAAACCGTTTAATCCGTGGCCTAAAACCACTTTTTGTAACCTTTTTGCTATTGAAACAAAACCTGTATGAAACACCTCTTAACCCAACACCTTGTAAAATCAAGCCTATGCATTCTTCTCCTTCACGTATTCACTTCTTCATATGTCCATGGACAAACCTGGAGCCTCTACGGCAATAGCATCTCTGGATACGAACGCCTCGGCACCCGCAACGCAAAACCTCTTAACTTATCTACCTACGGCCAAATTCGGATGAGCATTACCAGCCAAGGACAAGTCGGTATCGGTACTGCCTATCCCAATGCTCGCCAAGAAATCAGCTATTGTCCGCCATCGGGACAAAAAGAAAACGGTCTGGTGGTCTCCCTTTTCAATTGCAACAGTGGATCCTACGGATACACCGACCCCAACGGAGGTGGGCTAGAAGGTCCAGGAGATGGCGGAGGCGCTCTCAGTGTTTCTATGGGTTCTTTTGTGACAAACCTATATGATAAAGAGGAAACCCGTCAAAGTACGCTATTCCCCATTTGGCTTAGTGTAGGTTATGGATATTCTTTATAAATAAGTCTATGAAACAAAGAAGTTCTAAGTAATTTAAACCAGACAAGAAACTATAGATGAATAAAATAATTAAGTTCTACAAAGACACCTTGCCTTTAATGATTTTAATATTTTATTCAATTGGATACACTTTTCTCTCTATTTACTATTCTCACTTTGGAATTGATATAGAATATTACCTATCAATTACTGACTTATTATTCTTTTCGATAGACTTATTATTAACATTAGCAATAATTGGATTGGTAGTTGAAATCGGACTAATACTTTTAACTTCAGTTTTTTATAGAGAAAAAGAAATCGAAGAAACAGACAAAGAAAAAAGACAGAAAATAATTAATGAACGAGAAACAAATTTTGAATTTTTATCTCTACTTATTTTATTAATTATCACAGTAATTTTATCATACTTCTTTGATTACGATATTTACGTATGGATAATTTTTTTCACTCTTTTCCCAATAAAACTGATTAATGCTACAAAAAATGATACAAGTAAAGAAGATAAAGATATAAGTAATGTGTTTTTATTCACTTCTTTATCAATCATTCTATTAGTTATATCACTTATATATGGCTGGAGAGAAGCAAATAAGATTAAAGAAAATAATGGAACTATATTTTCGAAAGAAATTGAGTTTAATTATATCAACAGTTCATATTCGACAACTGACAAGGGAAATTTAATTTTCGTCGGAGAAACTAGTAATAACTTCTTTTTATATGACCGTTTAAAAAAGAAAACTATGGTTTTTTTCAAAAATGAATTGAAAAACATAAATATATCTGACCCAACTATTTTGAACGAGGAAGAGAAAAAAGAAATTGAAGAGTTTAAACGAAAAATTGAAAAAATATTTCCAACAGAAGAAAAGAAAAAAAATGAATAAAAACTGCTTAGAACAATGTATAAAAATAATAGCAGTTTAATCGCTAAAACGAAAGTAAGTAAATATAAAAAAGGTCTTTGTTTAACTGAAAAGTTAGTGTGTGTAAATCCGCTACTATTCTTATACTAGACTGCTACTAATAGGTGAATGAACATTTATAATCAAATGTAGACAAGAGAGTATTTCTCACCTATCCCCACGTATCGGGGCTTTCTCGCCACTGGGCCAATTTGTCGAGATCTGCTGCTTGGACATACCCCGAAGCAACCGCTTCATGGATCATACTGCCGTAATTGCCCAAGGTAATCAGCTTACAATCGGCCGCTTTGAAATTGGCTTCTGCTATCGGAAATCCATATGTAAAAATAGCTGCCATACCGGCGACATGATAGCCTTCGTTGCGCAAATAATGGACAACCTTCAGGCTACTGCCTCCCGTACTGATTAGGTCTTCCAAAACAACCAGGGTAGCATTGGGCGCTACCTTGCCTTCTAGCTGTCGCTTGAGTCCGTGCGATTTGGGTTCAGGACGACAATACGCATAACTCAAATTCAATTCATCCGCAATCAAAGCCCCCATTGCAATACCCGCTGTAGCTACACCGATAATGGTGTCTGCTGTCGGAAACTGACGTTTTATTTCTGCAGATAACATTTCTTTTATGGCCTTTCGATGATGTGCATAGGACAATACCGTTCTGTTATCACAATATATGGGGCTGTTCCATCCGCTGCTCCACTGGAATGGTGCATCGGGAGACAATTTTATGGCACTTGTTTCTAATAATATTTTAGCGATTTTTGTTTCTATACTTGCAGACATAATAGTTGAACAAATGTATCATATTTTTCACGGGAAACATCTTCTGATTATTACCAATCAACCGGATACATGGGATACATTTACTCCTGACTTTATCTTTAAAAATCCGAAACCCAAACAGATACAATAAGTTTTAAAACTAAGTAAAAAAGCAACCCAAAAATTAAAAATTGCCTTAGTGGGTGAGCCCGATGCTATTTTTCGCATGCTCTTGGGAAAATTTAACCGAATCATTGCCGCCGGCGGTCTGGTATTCAATGAACATAATGAACTCCTTCTCATTAAACGACTTGGCAAATGGGATCTTCCCAAAGGAAAATTAGAGCCGGAAGAAGAGATGGAGCAGTGTGCCATACGCGAAGTCATGGAAGAAACCAATGTACAAAACCTGACTATTCGCCATTCCTTGCCCGATACTTTTCATACCTATTACAGAGACCATCAATGGATCATTAAACAAACCCACTGGTACGCTATGTTTTGTGAAAAACAACAAAACTTGAAACCACAAACGGAAGAGGATATTGAAGCGGTAGAGTGGTTTCCGTTTGAATCTCTAGATATAAAAAAACTAAAGACCTACCCTGCCATACGGTATATCATAAAATCGTACCAAAAACCAACACCAAATATGGGATTATAACAATAACTTAGGATGGGATGTCCTGGGCAATGAGGGATGGAATGTACTTCTCGTAATTACCTCCTAACTGAATCAGATCTCGAATCACCGTGCTGCTGATCATGGTGTGTGATGAATGACTCATGATGAATACACTTTGTACCCCCGATGCCATATCTGCATTCACTTGGGCAATTTGACTTTCGTAAATAAAGTCTCGGGAATTGCGTAACCCCCGGAGGATAAACTGTGCTCCTACCTCTTCGGCAAAACGGGTAGTCAGACCTTCATAGGATTGGACATGTACACGAGGTTCATGCTCAAATACTTGGGTAATCCAATGTTTCCGACGTTCTAATGAAAACATGTGCTGTTTCCCTGCATTTACCCCTAATGCAATGATGATCTCATCAAACATGCCCAATCCACGTTGGACCAAATCAAAATGACCCAACGTAAATGGGTCAAATGTACCGGGGAATATGGCTATTTTTCGTATGGTAGTTTCACAAAGTTAAAAAAAGAAAAGGTACTCTGCCCATAATTCCGAGATTCTATTAGTGCTGGATGGTGAATGGGAGTCATTGATTGATGTTCTAAAATAAATATCCCTCCAAGAGTCAAGAAATTTCCCACGGATAACACATCCAATAGTTGACGAATCTCTTGGGTGGAATGATAGGGTGGGTCTGCAAAAATGACAGGGTAAGATTTATCTGTTTTTTTCAAAAAAGAAAGCACTTTAGACGAATGAACCGTTAAATTTTCGACCGCTAGCTGCTGAGCTATTTCTTGAATATAAGCAATGGATTTCCGATTATGATCTATTGCGGTGACATGGGAGGCTCCTCGAGATATAAATTCCAATGCAATACTGCCCATACCACTATATAAATCCAATACCTCAACAGATTCATAATCGATACGCTGATCTAAGATATTAAATAACGCTTCTTTTGCTCGATCTGTGGTAGGTCTTGCATGTGGCATCGCTCGTTTTGGAAAACGAAAACCTTTATGATATCCACTTATAATTCGCATTGTGCAAAAAAATGAAGCACAGCATGCATCGATTCATCAATATCTCCAGAGGAACTATCAGTTGGGGTTATAGTACGGATAGCTGGAAGGTAATTTTTAAAGGTATGAAGATATTTTTCTGAATTGGATGGAGACGAAATAGCCGTCAATTGAAGCGAATCTACGGGAAGTTCCAATTGCTCCACCACCAACATCAGAAAATAAAACAACTCATCTATATGTTGAATTGGGTATCGGTTTGCTAGAACAAATGAACCATTTTTCCAGGCCAAAAGGGTAAGGATTCCTTCATATTCATAAAAATAGATAGCATGGACTACATTAGCCTTTGCAGCATATTCATAGAGAAGCTCAATATCTGTATTTAATTTCGCATTAACGAGGCTTTTTAGTAATGGTTGTATCCATGCTGGCTGGTCATACCCTATTTGAAAAGCATCTGTTTTACTACTAGCAAGGTGTGAAGGTTTCCCATGATTGAGTTCAAAGAAGGGCGCAAGTTCTTTGGTTTCCAATGGGCATAAAGTGAACGGAGAATTCATCACATGGACATGGGTAGAACTAAAAATAGCAGCACTCAATGATGCTGGTAGTGTGTGATCAACCCCTACCATTTGATGTTTCAGTTGATTGTCTTTGGCGTAGATGCTATAGATCTGACGATGTGAATCTACAGTAACAATAAGTAGGTCGCTTACAGCATTGTGATAGACTGACATCGCAGGTGAAGATTAATCCCAGTTTCCACTATAATTTGCATCGTAGATAGAACCTACTTTAAGTGGATTATTGGTTTTCTGGCGTTCTTTGTTGAATGGTTCTGGATCTGAAATTTCAAAAACAGGAACGATAACTCCATTTTTCTTGATTTCACCCGCAGCAATTTTAAACATCAAATTTTCCTTAAATGGAACATATTTCAAGTTGGGGATGTCGATGTTAGGAAACAACGAGTCTTTTACACTAATGAATTGTTCTTCTACTTTAAAAACAGTAGTAGAGTCGTCTTTATCTCCCTGCTGGATCAATACTTTCATTTCCCCTTTTTCCATAAAATTTAGCAAGTCAGAAAAATTACCTGCAAAACTTCCCTTAGACTCTCTGTAAGCTAATTGCCCATCACGAAGGATTGTTAATTTTTTGATAACCGCTTCTTCTTTTATATCAACCTGTTTTTGATAACGAATAGGTTCTGCAATGGATTCGTAAGTAAAATAAGCTAATACTCCTATAATAATTAATAATCCTATTCTGATGCTATACTTTATGGACATAGTAATGAAATATCTTGAATGGCAAACTTAAACAAATCCAAGAGAATTATTTTTAAAACTTGGGATTTAAATTTAAATTTAAAGAGGTAAAAAAAAGCCTCAACCCGTTTGGGATGAGGCCTATATCCTATCGTAAAAAAACGGTTAACCTTCTAACGCTGCAGCCCCACCAACAATTTCTAAAATTTCGGTTGTAATGGCTGCTTGACGGGCTTGGTTATATTGTAGTTTAAGGTCGTAAATTAGTTCGCCAGCATTTTCTGTGGCTTTATCCATGGCAACCATTCTGCTTCCATGTTCTGATGCTTGAGAGTCAAGCATCGTTCGATAGAGCTGTGTTTTTACAGCACGCGGAATGATCGTAAATAGCAAATCCTTTTGGGTAGGCTCGAAAACGAAGTCAGCTAAGTATTTGCCCTGCTCCTCTTTTTCAGTTTCAAAAGCTTCTAATTCCACGGGTAAAAGTTTCTCAACGGTTACAATTTGAGTAGCTGCATTTTTAAATTTATTGTAAACAACACGTACTTCATCATATTTGCCATTTAAGAAATCTGCAATTACATTTCCTCCAATGTTAAATACATCATCCGCATTCAAATTTTGGAAGGCAGCGATAGCGGAAGTATCCATTTTGAATGAATGACGTTTAAAAAATTCATATGCCTTTTTACCTAAGAATTTTACTTCTACATTTTTCCCTGCATACGTTGTTTTTAGGAGTGATGATACTTCTTTTGTGATGTTCGAATTATAACCACCACAAAGACCCCGATCACTTGAGTTTACAATTAACAGTACATTTTGAACTTCTCTATGCTCAAAATAGCCCTGAACACTTGACTCATCTTTAGCCGAATCAGCTAAATTCTGAAGAATTCCATTGAGTTTATCCGCATACGGCCGCATTTGAGTAATGGCTTGTTGAGCCTTACGCAACTTCGTCGCCGAAACCATCTTCATGGCTTTGGTAATTTGTTGAGTAGACTGAGTACTCGATATTCGTGTTCTAACTTCTTTTAAATTTGCCATAAAGCGAAATTATGCTTTAAAGTTTTTTGCAATTTCAGCTCCTACTTGCTCAATCGTGTTAGTTAAAGCATCATCGATTTTACCTTCAGTAAGTGCATCTATAACCGATTTATGATCTGATTCCATTTTCATGAGAAATTCTTCCTCAAACTTTCGCACTTGGTTAACAGGAACATTTCGAAGAAGCCCTTTTGTACCCAAATAGATAATGGCTACTTGTTTTCCAACAGATAATGGAGAGAACTGAGGCTGCTTTAATATTTCAACATTTCGCGAACCTTTGTCTAGAACCCCTTTTGTAGCAGCATCCAGATCCGAACCAAACTTAGCAAATGCCTCAAGCTCACGATATTGAGCTTGGTCCAATTTAAGCGTACCCGACGTTTTTTTCATGGATTTCTTTTGAGCAGCACCACCCACACGAGAAACAGAAATACCTACGTTAATGGCTGGACGAACACCCGAGTTAAATAAGTCGGATTCTAGAAATATTTGACCATCCGTAATCGAAATTACATTGGTTGGGATATACGCTGATACGTCGCCCGCTTGTGTTTCAATAATGGGAAGTGCGGTTAATGATCCACCTCCTTTAACAAGATGTTTGATTGATTCTGGTAAATCATTCATCCCTTGAGCAATTTCATCGGAACCATTCACTTTAGCTGCACGTTCTAACAAACGAGAGTGCAAATAGAATACATCCCCAGGATAAGCCTCACGCCCTGGAGGTCTTTTAAGCAATAACGAAACTTCACGATAGGCCACTGCTTGCTTACTTAAATCATCATAGACAATAAGTGCAGGACGTCCCGTATCTCTAAAGAACTCACCAATAGCTGCTCCAGCCATAGGTGCATAAAATTGCATTGGAGCAGGATCTGCAGCAGATGCAGAGACTACAACGGTATAGGCCATTGCCCCTTTTTGTTCAAGGGCAGAAACAACCTGTTTTACAGTAGATGATTTTTGACCACAAGCTACATAAATACAAAATACCGGTTCGCCTTTGTCATAAAATTCTTTTTGGTTAATAATCGTGTCAATAGCAACGGCAGTTTTACCCGTTTGTCTATCGCCAATAATGAGCTCCCTTTGACCTCTTCCTATGGGGATCATCGCATCCACCGCTTTAAGGCCTGTTTGCATTGGCTCTGATACAGGCTCTCTATAAATTACACCTGGAGCTTTTCGTTCCAAAGGCATTTCATAGGTTTCCCCTTCGATGGGACCTTTACCATCAATAGGATTTCCAAGAGTATCTACTACTCTACCCAACATACCTTCACCTACTTTAAGAGATGCAATTCTATTGGTTCTTTTTACCGTATCTCCTTCTTTAATGTCAGTAGAACTTCCCAAAAGTACAGCTCCCACGTTATCTTCTTCAAGGTTAAGAACGATGCCTTGAACGCCATTGTCAAATTCGATAAGCTCTCCAGACTTTACTTGTGTAAGTCCATAAATACGTGCGATACCGTCTCCTACTTGAAGCACAGTACCTACTTCTTCTAATTGGGCATCTGTATTTACCCCAGCTAATTGCTCTTTGATGATGTTAGAAACTTCGTCTGGTCTTATTGCAGCCATGATTATATTTTAATTGTAAATTAATTGTTTTCTGATTTCTCTTAATTCTTTAGATACGCTTTGATCTAAAAGTTTGTCTTCATATTTAATAATGATTCCGCCAATAATAGTAGAATCAATTTCGTTAATGATTTGTATGTCTGACTTTCCAATTACCTTTTCAACATATTTTTTTGCGTCGGTTAGCATTTTGTCGGATAAGGGGATAGCAGTCACAACAGTAGCTTGAGATATTCCTTTCAATTGGTTGTATGACCCAATGAAGTGAGTAGCAATCATAGCAAGTTCTTCCTCTCTTTTTTTATCAATCAAAAAAGAAACAAAACCTTGAGTTACTGATTCTGTATCCTTCAACAACTTCATCATAATTGCTTTTTTAGCCTCTGATTTGATTATCGGATTTTTAAGCAGATGAATTAAATCTGTAGAAGAATGACACATAGATTCAATAGTAGTCATATCCACCTTTACTTCATCTAACTTATTATTTTGTATAGCTAAATCAAATAATGATTTTGAATATCGGGATGCAATTCTACTGGACGCCATAGTGATTAGTTGGATTGTTGATCAAAATGAGAGGACACCAATGCCTCATGGGCACTATTATCGCTTAGTTCTTTTCGAATTACTTTTTCAGCAACGGCAATAGACAATTCCGATACCTGCTTTTTGATGTCCGTTAAGGCTTGATTTTTTTCTTTATCAATTTCTTTACGGGCTGAGGAAATCAAACGATCACCTTCTTGGGTTGCTGTTATTTTAGCTTCAGATAAAATTTGCTCTTTCATCACTTTAGCTTCCTTTAAAATCTGCTCGCGTTCTTTTCTAGCTTCAGCAAGTAATTTTTCGTTATCTGATTTGAGTTCACTCATTTTTGCCTTCGCTTCTTCAGCTGACTTAAGTGAGCGTTCAATAAATTCTTCTCGATCGTTGAGTGCTTTGATAATACCCTTCCAAGCAAACTTTTTCAACAGAAAAAGTACGACTAAAAAGGCAACCGACATCCAAACGACGAGACCTAATTCTGGCAATAATGGATTCATAATAATCTTCATTTAAAGGTAGTGGGATTGATTACCCACTACCATGATTTATATCTTAATTATTATTTGGTTAATACGACCAATAGACAAACGATGATACCAAAGAATGCAGCACCCTCTACAAGTGCAGCAGCAACGATCATGTTTGCTCTGATGTCTCCTGTTGATTCTGGTTGACGAGCCATTGATTCTAACGCTGATCCACCGATTCTACCGATACCAATTCCTGCTCCGATAGCTGCAATTCCTGCTCCGATTCCTGCTCCCATGTAAGCATTTGCCATGTCTAATAAAATTGTTAAAAATTCCATTTCTTAATTGTTACTTGTTTTATATACTTAATTTAATTATAAACTTATCTAATGAGCATGGTCGTGCTCTTCTACTGCTGATCCAAAATAAAGGGCCGACAATAATGTAAAAACATATGCCTGCAAAAAGGCTACTAAAAGCTCTATAGCAAACATAAATATCGAAAATGCTACAGAAAGTATGGATACCCCATATCCTCCTCCTGCACCATATAAATTATTAAAAATAAATATCAAACTTACAAACGAAAGAATGATGATGTGTCCCGCTGTGATATTGGCGAACAATCGCAAAGTCAACACCACCGGTTTTGAGATAAAACCAATAAACTCAATAACAAACATTAAAGGTATTGGAAATTTCAACCACCACGGTACCCCAGGAGTGTTATAAATGTGTTTCCAATAATCCTTATTCCCATTTAGCGAAGTGATAATGAACGTAAAGAGAGCAAGCACAAGTGCTACAGCGATGTTTCCTGTGACATTAAATCCTCCAATAAAAGGGATAAGACCCAACATATTTCCAATCCATATAAAGAAGAAAATGGTTAATAAATAGGGCAAGAATTTTTGATATTTTTTTCCAATGGATGGTTTAGCTATTTCATCCATGACAAATAAGATTAAGGGTTCAAAAAATGACTGAATGCCTTTTGGAGCTTGCATCGCGTTTTTACGGTACGATGTGTTGATCGATATGAACACTACCAACATAATGATCATGGTCAATAACATTCCAAAAACAGATTTGGTGATCGATAAATCAAGAGGACGTGCTGCATTTACATGTCCATCCTTATCATGAGATAGTTTGCCATCAGTTCCGACATGGTATATTTTTTCATGGACCATGATATAACCATTGTAAGCCTCACCATGTGACAAGTGTGAAGACATAAAAATATCCAAACCTTTTTCTTTTGAGTACAGAATGATCGGTAATGGAACATGCAACGGACCGATATGGATTTCGTGATTATCCATCACGTGATGCATGATTACCTCACCAGCATTAAATGATTCTTTATCAGCACTATTTTTGGTAGAATGCTCCGCGAGGGCAACAGAAAATGTCGTAAAAAGCACGACTAAAGTCAAAAATGTTACTTTTAAATTTCTTGTAAGTATCTGAATTTTAGCTAGTTGCATTACCAGTGTTGCTGTTTTTTTCGGTTCGCAATTTATGTACTAAATGATATATTTCAAATATTGTAAACAATAAATATAAAAATAAATAATACACAACAAAGACGTTAGACTTTATATCGCTTATTACTAGATACATAGCTATGAAAATTATCGAAAATAACATTCTCAAACCCGTACCTGTCATGATTCCTAAATAAAAATCTGAATTTGATTTTTTTTGGACAGCTTTATGAGAACTTTGACCAATGATGAGTCCGAGTAAGAGATAAAATAACAAGGAAAACCAATACCAAGATTGTTCTGTCTCATTTGAAAAATAAAAATATAAGATATCTAAGACAGCTACTCCAAGTGAGAGTAAAAGTAGACGAAGAATAAATTTAATACTCATTTATTGTAGTTTTTTGATTAGCAAATAAATGACTGCAAATACAGCTATAAATATAGCAATAAGCAAAAAAACTGATTCTAAATTGTAATAGTTATCAAGAAAACGACCGACACCAATTATAACAAATGTTACTATAATGAGCTGAAACCCAATTCCAGCATATTTTTGAGAATTACCCTTTGGCTTGTAGGCCATCTTTTAATTCGGTTTGGATGACCTCTTTTTTCATAGAAATGGAATTCCCCATCGAGCATGTTCCATTGTATTCACCCCCATTTTCAAGCACCATTTTTGAAGTAAAAATATCTCCATTCACCTTTCCAGTACTTTTTATGAGCAGCAAGTTAGAAATATTCACTTCTCCTTGGGTTTTACCACTTATATCACAATCCTTAGCTTTTATACATCCCGTGATTAATCCATTAATACCGACTACACATTTGCCATCTGTCGTTACATCTCCTTTTACTTCACCGTCGATTCTTAAATCACCACTCGAATGAATATCCCCTTTGATTACTGTCCCCTCACTGATTACGTTGATGGTGTTTGTAGAGGCCGGTGTATTTCTATCTTTTTGTCCTAACATACTTTATGATTGATTTTTAAAAATTTATATATTGATTTGGGTTTACAGCCAAGCCCTTATCCCAAAGTTCAAAATGTAAATGAGGCCCTGAACTCAGTTCTCCTGTGTTCCCCACTAATGCAATAGGGCTACCCGCTTGAACAAATGTACCCGTTTTTTTCAAGAGTACCGAATTGTGTTTGTATACTGAAATAAAATTATCTGGATGTTGAACTACAATCGTATGCCCACCTTCGGGTGTCCAGCCGCTAAATATAACCGTACCCTGCTGAATAGATTTGACTACTTCCTTGTGCTTAGCCACAATATCAACGCCAAAATGATTTCGTTGAACATTAAATGAATCACTCATCACACCGGTCAAAGGAGATAAAAAATTGCGGGTGGAAGTAAACGTGGTTAGAGAAATAAAATCAGATTCATAATTTGATAAATTCTCATCGTTTGAACTAATCGATGGAGAAGAAATTACATCCGTGGGGATATCCTTCGGTAATATTTCACCAGAAAGGACTTGATTTAATATTTGTGATTGAATTTGTAATTGGGTCATTCCTTGTTCCAAGGAATCTATTTTTTGTATCAATTCAAAAAACTCACGATTACTATAGCTTGCATTTCGTGTAGGAAAAATATAGTTTAATGGAGTGAAGGCCAACATCAAGTATATGATTGTTCCAAACAATAAAAACCCACTTGAAATCAATAAGATCAAATTGGAAGGTTTGAGAACAACAGATACTTTTTCTTCAAGATTATCGTCTTTTCGAATAATTAATCGATATCTATTTTTAAGTTTATTTACTATTTTTCTTCTTAAAGAACCCAAATTAATTGAATGTTTGCAAGGTTTTTAAAATATTTTTGTTGCTTAAAGAGTTAAGCTCATGCAAAGTTAATTATAATATCAAATTTGAAGATATATAAATACATAATCCTAGCGCTAATAGTGGGTGTCGCTAACATATCAAATGCGCAACAAAGTAATGATCCATGGATTAAAAAGAGCTGGAATAACATGGTCGCTCATTTTAATATTTATTTTAATGCCGAACAAAAATTAAACGCCAGTATAGAACGGTTAGCTGATAACCATAAAGATGATTTTAATCGGGTCATAGACATTTTCCCCTATGGTACTGAAAAGGATGCAAAAACCATCAAAGAATCCCTAGAGGGAGCTATGAAAAAAGCTTCTAAAGTAATTCAAAATAAGCCAAATAGTAAATGGATGGATGACGCATACTTTCTGATTGGTCAAACTCAATTTTTTAGTGGCGACTATTTCTCGGCTATCGAAACTTTTCAGTTTGTAAATAACAGTTTTAAAGATCCTAAAATTAAAGTTCAGAGTCAACTATGGCTCATGAAATCATTCATCCAACAAAAAAAGTATGATAATGCGGAAGCTATTTTAGGAATACTACAAGAGAATCCTATTAAATATCCTGAATTTAAAACGCATCTATATCTAGTTGGCGGAGATTTAATGGTAAAACAACATAAAAAAGCGGAAGCGATCATACTCCTTAATAAAGCTATTCATAAAATTAAAGATAAAACCCTCAGATATAGAACTCATTTTGTCCTTGGACAACTTAACCTAGATATGGGAAATTTTGAAGTAGCAAACAGTCATTTTATCAAAGTACTTAAATTAAATGCTCCTTATGAATATGTATTTCAAGCCAATCTAGGAATGGCAAAATCAAGTGTAAGTGAAAATGGTCAAAGCATTCAGAAAACAAAAAAGTACCTTAAACGAATGCTTGATGATGATAAAAATATAGATTATTTTGACCAAATATATTTTGAATTAGCCCTCTTGGAATTCAGTACTAACAATGAAAAAGCTGGACTAAGTTACATGCAAGCCTCTGCAAACAATTCTGGTAAAAACCAAATTCAAAATACTAAAACTTACTTATATCTTGCTAATTATTTCTTTGATAAACGCTCGTATACCTTGGCTCAAGCTTATTATGATACAACCATTGCAGAAATACCCGATGATTTCCCTGAGGTTGATAATATTAAAGCAAAACATACGGTCTTATCTAAACTCATTGAAAACATCCAAGTTATTTCAGTGCAAGACAGTTTACTGGAACTGAGTGCTTTGGATAGAGATGTCCTGGATAAAAAAATAAATAATCTGGTCTCAGAAGAAAAAGAACAAAAGTTAAGAGACGCTGAAGAAGAGGCTATTCGAAGAGACCAAGAAATGCTCAATTCGAATAATAATTCAAACTCGCTTGCATCAACTACTTCCACAGGTAGTGTTTGGTATTTCTATAATATCAATGGTGTTGCCCGAGGAACAAACGATTTCATACGAACTTGGGGTAAAAGAACTCACGGAGATTTTTGGAGATATCTCAATAAAAACTCCATGAGTAATGTATTATTAGACGAAAAGTTAGAGGAAGAAAATGAGGATGCATCCAACCCTGAGACCTATACCATGGCAAAAGATGAAAATCAATTAAAAGCATTAGATAATGTTTCCGAAGACTTAAAAAAATATTATGAGAATATCCCATTTAGTCCTCTTGCTCAAATAATTTCAAAGAAAAAAATACAAACCGCTTACCTGACTATCGGAAAAATATATTTTGAAGACTTGAGAGAAAATGAAAAAGCTAAGGGTAGTTTTAACACCCTTATCAATCGATTTCCTTCCACCGAACATAAACCTGAAGTATTATTTTATTTATCAAAAATAGCTCTTGCAGACGGAGACAGTCTATTAGCCAGAAAGATAGCAAAACAAATTGCTGATGAATTTCCAGAAACCGTTTATAATCAAGTTTTAAATAGTCAAATCATTCCAGAAGACAACAACGATAAAGAGGTTATCGGTTTATATACCAACATGTATGAAGCATATCTTCTTGAAGATTTCAAACAGGTATTTGCAATCAAAAAAAATATAGATCAAAACTATGCTGGAAACTCCATTCAAGATAAAATAGATTACATTTACGCGTTGACTGTTGGAAAAACTCAAGGGAAAGAAGCATATATTAAGGAACTTGAGATTATTAGTGATGTGTATCAAGGCACACAGATAAGTAACATAGCGGCTTTCACCATTCGAACATTACAGCAATCTTCAGATAATAAAATGTCTGAAAATATTTTTGATAATAACTTAAGTGGCGTATTTTATTATGTGATTACTGGTATTACATCTCAAGAGAAAGAAATAGAAATTGGTGTAAATCAACTGAATGAAAAAATATCTAGCAGCCTACCCCTGAAAGTTTCTAGTATACTATTAGGCAATAGAAGTATGTTTTACGTTAAACAGTTCCCAGATCAAACAAAGGCGAAGCTGTATCATGAAGAATTATTGGCAAACAAAAGAATATTAGTTGATGCTGGCTTGACAAATATGAGAAGTTATCCCATTACAGAGAAAAACTTTCGAAAACTCATTTCTAATCAAAAAGAATTAGAATATTTGGCCCAATTTAAAACCACATTTAATCCCTAAATCATGGCTAAAAAGAAATTCAATCTTAAAAACTATCTACATCTAGTTATACCAAGCATGTGGATAGGATTTTTATGTATGTTAACCTTTGCCATTCTTTTCTTTGGAAGTATCAAAATAGGAATGTGGGGAGCATTACCAGACACCTCTGAATTAGAAAATCCCAAAACTAAATTAGCCTCTGAGATCTACGCGAATAATGGTGATATTCTAGGTAAAATTTTTTTTCAAGAAAATAGAACCAATTGTACATTCGAGGAAATTCCGGAGCATCTGAAAGAAGCCCTAATTGCTACTGAAGATGAACGTTTCGAAAACCATAGTGGAATAGATGCTAAAGCTCTTATTAGAGCCATTATTAATCTTGGAAAAGACGGTGGAGGAAGTACCATCACTCAGCAACTTGCTAAAAACTTATTTCACAGAGAATCAATATCAAAATCAAATAGAATTATTCAAAAATTCAAAGAATGGATTTTAGCCCTTCAAATAGAGCAACGGTATACAAAAGATGAAATTATTCTGATGTACTTTAATACGGTTCCTTATGGCAATAGCTACGGTATAAAATCAGCAGCTAGAACGTATTTTAACAAAAATACAGAAGACCTCACTGTTGAAGAATCAGCTGTTTTAGTGGGGATGTTAAAAGCCAATACCACCTATAATCCTGTTAAAAATCCGACGAATTCTGTTCAAAGAAGAAATGTTGTTTTAGCTCAAATGCACAAGAATAGTTATCTGGACAAACACGATTATGATAGTTTGAAAGCGCTCCCACTAAAGACAAACTATAGTTTTACAGATCACAATACAGGAATCGCCACTTACTTCAGAGCACACTTAACCCAATGGTTAAAAACTTGGACTCAACAATATGCTGCCCAAACAGGCATAAAATACAATATTTATGATGATGGATTGAAAATATATACGACCATTGATCCAATGCTGCAAGCATATGCAGAAGAAGCGGTATCATCTCATATGGCAATTTTGCAACAACAATTTTGGGATGAAACAAAAAAAAGAAAGAAAGATCCTTGGTATGGTGAAGATAAACGAGGAAACAGGGTATATGATCCAGAATATCCTCAACGTATGATTAAGCAATCACATCGATACAGGTCATTAAAAAATAAATATACTCAAAGCGATTCTATAAACTTTTATCTTAATAAACCCATTCCTATGAAACTCTTTACATGGGAAGGAGAAGTGGATACTATCCTGAGTCCCATGGACTCATTGAAATATACCAAACAAATTCTTCATGCAGGGTTCATGAGTTTTGAACCACAAACCGGATATATTAAAGCATGGGTAGGTGGGATAAATCATGCTTATTTTCAATATGACCATGTCAATAAAAAGGCCACTCGTCAAGTTGGGTCTACTTTCAAACCATTGGTTTATGCACGTGGACTTGACGATGGTAAATTCCATCCTTGCGAAATTGAGAGCACAGGTCCAGTCATTGTAGAGTATGCCAATGGAAAAGAATGGAAGCCATCGAATTCCGGCAAAGTTCCAGAGACAGTTACATTTTATGAAGGACTCCAAAAATCGATTAATACGGTAACGGCTAGAGTCATGAAACGGCTTGGACCCAACAGTGCTGAAGTTGTCCGTCAGACTGCCAGTAAAATGGGTATTGATGGTAGTAAATTTGAACCTTACCCCTCAATTTGTCTAGGCACTATGGACATATCTGTCTTCGAAATGGTTAGTGCATATGGCACTTTTGTAAATCAAGGTATCTGGGTAGAGCCTATTTTTGTAACTCGTATAGAAGATAAAAATGGAAATATTCTTGCAGATTTTACTCCAAAAAAAGATGAAGCATTGAGTACTTCAACAGCACATACTATATGCAAAATGTTGGAGAAAGTAACTATGCCTGGTGGAACAGCTGCACGGTTGAGGCGTGACTATAAACTACCTGAAAATGTTGCCATTGGTGGAAAAACTGGCACTACTCAAAATAACTCTGATGGGTGGTTCATGGGAATTACACCAAACTTAGTGAGTGGATGTTGGGTAGGTGCAGAGGAACGGAATGTCCATTTTTATAATACCCGTTATGGACAAGGTGCTAATATGGCGTTACCCATATTTGGGAAATATATGGAGAAAGTATACGCCAACAAATCTACCTCCCTTGGAAATGGTAAATTTGAACCTCCAAATGGTATGCCTTTGATTGAACTAGAATGCAATTCTGATTCACTAAATTCAAACCCTCTGAATTCTGATTTTTCTGAATTTGATGAATCACTATTCTAAAAAAGGATCCTAGTTAATCCCTGATTTTAAGACTTTTTGGGTAAAGCTTCTACTTCCAACGGAGACTTTAACAATATACATGTTATTCGACAAATCACTAATATCTATAGCCGTGATATGTTCTAAATCGGTGGGTATACTTGTGATCGTTTTAATTTGTTTACCTAACAAATCATTTATTTCAATAGAGGCAAAACCTTCATCAAACCCAGGTATTAATATATTTAACTTACCAAATGAGGGATTGGGGTAAATTTCAAAATCAGCTGACGCTTCCAATGGTGCCTCAGGTACATCCATTTGACCTACAACGAAATTAGTTCGAAATTCTCTTCCAAAATCAGAAGTTATAGCATATACTCCACCCCCCTGTTTTAGAATACGAAATGCACCATTGGTGCGATTAGTTTGCCCCGTTTGTCTGTAAACCCACCAATCTAAGCCATCTTCATTGGCATCCGTCAATAAAAGCTCGTAACATCCATTGGTTAGAGATACATCTTCAATATAGGTCTTATTCGCTTCAAAATCTGATTTCTCCCATACTACCTCCCCTTTTTCATTGGTTATCGTTAAGGCGTTTTCTTGGGGCATACCATTGGCAGAAAACATAATACGAAATGGTTCCCATCGAGGAGCAAGTTCAAATTTGCTCACAAATTGATCATTGGTTGTATTTTCATCTTGATATCTCTTATTGGGTGTTAAAAGTCTCGCAATAAATTGATTGGTGCCAGCTGAAACCCCATCCCAATATGCTGGTGGTAAAAACACCGTATCCATTTCTTCAAAACCTAGATTGCCTGTCCATGTTTCTGTTCGCATTTTACCTCCTTGAAGACCATAGACAATTTTAGAAGAAGTCAATGGGACATGTGCATTATTTTTAATAACGATAATAACTTCACCACATGATGGATTGTAATTTATAAATTCACTAAAAGTAGATGGTGCCATTATGGTGTTTATTTCAGCATCAAAATTGTAATTATCTGGACCATAAAAAAATACAGTACTTGAAATATTATGACTACTGCCTCCACCACCAGATTGATTGGTATATGCTTCTATGTCTAAATCTAATTCAATACTATCCCCTTGAAGAAACGGAGTTAATTCCCATCTTTGTTCATGTACTTTATCTCCAGGACACCAATTGGCTCTTGAATAGAGATAGGTTCCTCCTTGAGGCCTTACAGGGACTGCTCCACAATCTTGGCGCCACATTCGGTGTAAAAATTGTGGCTCGCCATTCACCTTAAAATAATAATCTTTATCACAGAACTCGCCACAATTTGAACCTGAATTATTCCCGTGACCGGTAATGAGGACTTTTGCTTGAGCACTTGTCGTATGGAGTGGAATATTCATGACCTTTGCTGGAATTATATCATTTTCAAACTGGGTTGAATTTTGATATCCACCACCTTTGGTGTACAAATTTTTAATTGCTATAACCGGTCTTTGAGGTTTCCCTTCAATAAATTCAAATCGAATGTCTGCACTAAAGCCATCCGACCAACCATTATATTTAGCTCGAATGATGACACTATCTTTTAATAGCGGAGCATAATCAGTAACATCATATCTGAAAGTGTGTTTCCAGCTGCTATCATATCCTTGTGTTCCATTGGGGTATTTTCTAAAATCCATATATGTCCCATATGGAGTGATTAATCTACCTAATTCATAGGGTTCTAGTACATCATATACATTCCAAGTTGTATCTACAACGAGTGGCGACTCAGATATTGTATCTAATTTGGAGACACTACTATCGATTGCTCCTGTGTTGTACATCAATTGGGTTAATACATCATAATCCCAACCACTACAACCTCCATCAGCACAACCTAAAGTAAAATACATATAAATTTTCCTATACTGTGATCCTTCGGTCGGAAAAAATACTTTCTGATCGTAATTTCTATGCCATACCATTTGAGTCTTTTCATGTGCAATGATCTGAAGAGTATCCTCAGCATATGTGTCTTTTTGTAAAACAAAAACTGTTAAAAAAAGTAATACGTATATATTTTTCATGAGCTTAAGATTTAAAGCTGCTAATATACAACCGTTGTGTGTAAATTAAGAGCGCTTCCTCTAAATATTGAATATATTAAAGGGCTGACTTTGGCTTTCTTTGCCATAGTAAAATGGCTAATAAACCCAATATCATAAAACTAAATGAAATCAATTCTGCTTGTGTAAAGTTTAAGCCAAACCAATGATAGTCTGGATTTACTCTAATTTTTTCAATCAGAAATCGTTCTACCCCTGCGAATATTAAATAAATACCAAATAAAACTCCAGGAGCAAATTTCTTATGAATGGTCCACAAAACCCCAAATAAAATTAGGGCCATAATCACCTCATAAAATGGGGTTGGCCAAACCGGATTTTCCAATATTATACCATGTACATTACCTGGGTAATTATAAGCCCATGCCCAATCAGGCAACCAATCGAGCCAAGCTGGTTTGGGAGATAAATTATCAACCCCCCAATCTCCATCACCACTCATATGACATCCTAACCTTCCAACGCCATAGGCTAGCATCATAGCCGGACCTCCAATGTCTAGCATAATTTTGTATGGAACACCTTTCTTAGATGAATACCAAAGTACCCCAATTGCTCCACCAATAAGACCACCAAAAAATGTTAATCCACTAAATGGATCTCTAAATAAAACAAGTGGATCATTGATAAAATCGCTAAAGTGCTCTAAATGGTGAAATAACTTTGCTCCAGTAAATCCAGACAATGCAGCTATCATCATCAAATTACCAATCATCATATGAGGGAATATTTCCTCTGTTTCTCCTCGTTGTATAGGAATCTCTTTGGTAAATTGCAAATATCTAAATCCTAAAAATCCAAGCATCAAAATGAATCCCCAAAGCAATGAACCTTGACTTGATATCAGAAAATCTTGTGGATTTGAGGATAGTTCTGAAAAATTCAATCCAAGATATACTAATTTATACCCAATTATAAACCCAACCAATCCATTCGTTATGTATTCCGAAATCATATTGGGTTGACGTTTGAGTTGATCACTAGACTTTAATACACCCTCAGACTCAAAACGTTTCATTTCTTTGGTTAACACCCAATTACCTGCTAAAAAGGCAAGAGCTACAAAAAAACCAAACATCATAACTATCTTAAATATAGGAATAGAAATTCCAAAAAGGTCTAATACTGCGTGATATAAGGTTGGATACATATTGTTTATTTTAAGAAAGTTATAATATATTATCGTTTAATAAGGGTAGCTTAGCTTCTGCTAATCCATTTTCATTGATACGTTCAAAGGCTAATTCTTCTATAGTATTTACTTTTGAAGAATCATATGGAGATTCAAAACGAATATAATTATCCGAAAATCCGTGCATTGATCCATCCCCGTGCTTTTCATCTTCCCAAAGTACTTTATGCAACTTTCCCATCTGAGATTCATAAAAGAACCGTTTCTTTTTTTCACTTAAAATACGAAGGCGTTCTGCTCTATCCATTTTGTCCGCTTTTGATACTTTATGAGGAATTTTTTTTGCCGTTGTATTATTTCTCTCAGAATACGGAAATACATGAAGATAGCTGACATCTAAAGCATTGATAAATTGATATGTGCTTAAAAAATGTTCTTCAGATTCTCCTGGAAAACCAACAATGACATCAACTCCTATACAACAGTTAGGCATTTTCTGTTTGATTCTTGATATACGATCGATATACAAAGCGCTGAGATATTTTCTTCTCATTTTTACTAATATCTCATCATTCCCACTTTGTAAAGGAATATGAAAATGAGGGACAATTTTATCACTTAAAGCTACAAAATCTATTATTTCATTGCTCAACAAATTGGGCTCAATACTACTTATTCT
>Ga0115570_10000320_pt1 | contig 39823 bp, 35 predicted proteins | sample COGITO_mtgs_1205_3_FD_87294 | JGI IMG/M metagenome (GOLD analysis project Ga0115570, IMG submission 87294) | Pelagic marine microbial communities from North Sea - COGITO_mtgs_120524 | ecosystem: Environmental > Aquatic > Marine > Epipelagic | place: Germany:Helgoland, sampling site Kabeltonne... | reverse complement strand
GATTTTACAAGTTTTGCATCTATACTCATTATGAAACTGAATTTTTAATTTTAGTTATATTTTCTCCAAGCATTGAGACAGTTTCAGTTAGTAGATCAGAAACTTTTTTATCAGGATCTTTAATATAGGTTTGTTCCATTAGGCAAGATTCTTGGTAAAACTTATTAATTCTACCTTCTACCATTTTTTTAATAATATTTTCTGGCTTGCCTTGTTTTTTTGCCTGCTCAAGAAAAATATCCTTTTCGCGTAAAATTATTCTTTCATCAATAGATTTTCTATCCAAAGAGACTGGATTTGTAGCTGCAACTTGCATAGATAAATTGTGAGCTAACTCTTTAAAGCCATCGGTGTTCGCTACGAAATCAGTTTCACAATTTAACTCAACTAGGACACCCAGCCTACCACCAGAATGAATATAGGAATACACTAAACCTTCTTTTGTTTCTCTTAAACCTTTTTTTTCAGCTTTAGCAACACCCGATTTTCTTAGAAAATCAATAGCATTATCTAAATCACCATTAGAGCTGACTAATGCTTTTTTACAATCCATCATACCTGCACCTGTGCGGTCTCGAAGTGATTTTACAAGTTTTGCATCTATACTCATTATGAAACTGAATTTTTAATTTTAGTTATATTTTTATCAGGGGAGCTATTTTGAGTTTCATCTTTTTTATCAGGTACCTTCGCACTAGCTTCTTTTGTTTCAATTATTGAATCAGCTATAGAAGATATAATAAGTTGGATAGTTCTCATTGAATCATCATTTGCAGGTATAGCATGATCGACTTTATTAGGATCAGTATTACTATCTACTATTGCAATAACCGGGATATCAAGTCTCTTAGCTTCTTTGATAGCAGTATCCTCATACTGAGCATCTACTATTACTAAAGCATCAGGTAAACGCTTCATATCTTTTATACCACGATGCTGATCTGCAAGCTTTACTTTTTCACGATTTAGCATTTGGGTTTCTTTTTTAGTCATATTTTCATAAAGATTAGACCCTTCTTTCTCAAGTTGCTTCAATCGCTTGATACTCTTTTTGATTGTTGAGAAATTCGTTAGTGTCCCACCTAACCATCTTTCGACAATGTAAAACATGGAGCAACGGTCAGCTTCTTGCTGAACAATATCTTGTGCTTGTTTTTTTGTTCCTACAAATAGTATCTCACCATTTTTTTTGACTATACTGTCAATATATTTTTTAGCCTTTTCAATTGCAATAATTGTTTCTTCTAGGTTTATGATGTGAACACCATTTTTTTCTACTAGGATATATGGTTTAAAATTTGGATTCCATTTTCGAGTTACGTGCCCGAAATGAGCTCCAGTTCCTAATAAGTCTTCAAATTTTACTTCAGCCATAATATATTTATCTTTTTGAGAATTGAAAGTTTTTACGTGCTCCAGGCTGCCCTGGCTTTTTACGCTCTACTTTACGAGCATCACGTGTCAAAAACCCACGAGTTTTTAAAATAGATCTATAATCTCCATTAACTTCTAATAAAGCTCTGGATATTCCTAGTCTGATTGCTCCAGCTTGACCAGTTAGACCTCCACCATTAACATTAACATTGATATTGTAAGATTTTTCATTTTCCACAGCAACTAATGGTTGCATAACAATTGTAGCAAGTGTGTCTCTACACAAGTAATCTTTAAACGGTTGACCATTTATTAGAATGGATCCTTTACCAGGTGTTAAAAAAACTCGTGCTATAGATCTTTTTCTTCTACCTGTACCATAAAATTTATTTTCAGACATATATTTATACTCTTAGTTTTTGTGGATTTTGAGCTTCATGGGGATGCTCCGCTCCAGTATATACTTTTAAATGTGATAATATTGCTCTACCAAGTTTGTTATGAGGTAACATTCCTTTTACAGCATTTTCAATTATTTTTTCAGGTTTTGAACGACGCATATCCGCTAAAGAGGTTTCTTTTCCACCTCCAGGATAACCAGTATGTGTAAAGTATGTCTTATCTTTCTCTTTTTTACCTGTTACTTCTATCTTCTCTGCGTTTATAACGATAACACAATCACCCATATCTAAGTGTGGGGTAAAATCGACTTTGTGCTTTCCTCTAAGAAGTTGAGCAATTTCAGATGCTAATCTACCAAGGATTTGTCCTTGTGCATCTGCTATCCACCAATTTTTTTGTATTTCAGATTTTTTTAATGATATTGTTTTCATATATTTTTTTTCGGTTAAAATAAAGCCACGAAAATTAGTCTATAGAGTTACACCATGTCAACTGATATTACTTGTTAATAACACCAACTTCTTTATAGATCTTATTTTTTGATATTGTATAATTGATTTTCCCAATCATTTTTTCTCCTATGTACGGAGAATTAACTGAACGTGATTTAATATTCTCTTTTTTAAAAACATATTCAAAGTTAGGGTCAATAACTGCCAATTCCACTTCAGCACCTATTTTAAAGAGATCTTTCTCAAAGCCCATAATAGCTCTTGGCCTAACCGTTAGTAATCGTACAACATCTAATAAACTCATTCCATTATCTCTAATAAGCACTTTACTTACAGCTCCAAAACAAGACTCTAGACCAATCATTCCAAAAGAAGCTAGATCAAAAGTTGTTTCTTTATCTTCTATCGTATGTGGAGCATGATCTGTTGCGATACAATCAATTGTTCCATCTTTCACAGCCTTAATTAGATTTAGTCTATCTGATTCAGTTCTTATTGGAGGAGCAACTTTTAAATTTGTGTTGAAATCACGTAATGCCTCTTCATTAAAATATAAATGGTGAGGTGTTACTTCAGCTGTTACTTTATGATTTACTAACTTTACTTTTCTAATATGATCTAAAGACTTTGATGAGCTAACATGCGGAATATGTAATCTAGCATTGGTATAAGATGCTAACTCTAAATCTCTATGAATCATAACAGATTCTGCTAAATCAAGATTTCCATCTAAACCTAATTGAGAAGAGACAACTCCATCATTCATTAAACCATTAGATCTAAGACATTCATCTTCTGCATGGTTAATAATAGGTAATTCAACTAGATTGGAATATTCAAGAGCAATCCTCATCATGGAACCATCCTGGACAGGTAGTCCGTCATCACTAAATGCAACGGCACCTTCTTTCTTCATCAATCCCATCTCTGTAATATCATCTCCTCCTTGATTCTTGGTGATAGCTCCTATAGGGTGAATATAGACAGCTAAATTTTCTGATTTTTTAGTTATAAAATTAATCGCTTCTGGAGAATCTAGTGGTGGGTTCGTATTTGGCATAACACAAACTCTCGTAAACCCACCAGCTAAAGCTGCTAACGTTCCAGTTTCCAACGTTTCTTTATCTTCTCTTCCCGGCTCTCTAAAATGTACATGAAGATCACAAAAACCATGAGTAATGACTTTCCCCGAACAATCTATTTTTTCAATTTCTCCATCAAAAAGAATTTTTCCAATTTGAGCTATTTTACCATTTTCTATTAAAATATCTCCAGAAAAGGTTTCTCCACTTAAGGGATCTAGCAAGGTTCCATTTTGAAGAACAACCCGTGAATTTAATTTTTGTACTGACATTATCTTTCTCCATCTGAGTTTTTACCACCGCATAACAAAAACAGAATAGACATTCTCGATGCAACTCCATTTAGAACTTGATCTAAAATTATTGCTTGGTCACCATCCGCTACATCGCCATCAATCTCAACACCTCGGTTCATCGGACCAGGGTGCATAACCACAATTTCTTTCTTGTGTAGGCTCAACTTTTTGGAAGTAATTCCAAACATTTCACGATATTCTCTTATAGAAGGGACAAGACTTTTTCCCATTCTCTCTCTTTGAATTCTAAGTACATTGACTGCATCAGCCCAATCTAGAGCCTCATTAATTTTATAGCTTATTTTCACACCTAATTCTTTTAAATGGACAGGGATAAGGTTTGAAGGACCACATAGCATAACTTCAGCACCCATTGTTGTAAGACCATAAATATTGCTCAAGGCAACCCGACTGTGCAGAATATCACCAACTATTGCTACCTTAAGTCCTTTAAGCTTACCAAACTTTTCATGTAAGCTCATCATATCTAAAATAGCTTGCGTTGGATGCTCATGTGTTCCATCACCTGCATTTATTACTACAGAATCTATAAAATTAGTTAAGTGATTAGCTGCTCCCGGTGTAGGGTGCCTCATTACAACCGCATCAATTTTCATTGACTCTATATTCTGTGCAGTATCTTTAAAGCTTTCACCTTTTTTAAGGCTACTAGATGACGCAGAGAAATTAACAGTGTCAGCACTTAATCTTTTCTGAGCTAATTCAAAACTTATCTTTGTCCTTGTAGAATTTTCAAAAAATAGGTTTACAATTGTTACTCCTTGAAGGGAAGGTACTTTTTTAATTGGTCTATCAAGGACGGTTTTAAAATTATAAGCGGTATCTATGATAGTTTTTAAATCTTTGGCTGGATATTCTTTTAAACCTAGCAAATGTTTATTTTTTAACATATTTAACTTTTTATTAAGGTTACGCATTCTTTATCATCAATCTCATGAAGAAACACATTAACATGCTCTCCTTCATGAGTTGGTATATTTTTTCCAATAAAATCTGCTTTAATTGGTAATTCTCTGTGCCCTCGGTCTACTAAGACAGCGACCTGAACCTTTAAAGCTCTTCCAAAACTATTTAGTTCCTCTAAAGCTGCTCTAATGGTACGTCCTGTATAAAGTACATCATCAATAAGAATCACTATTTTACCATCAAGGTTAAAAGGTATATCTGAACCTTTTACTTCAGGAACACTTAGTCTTTCTCTATAATCATCTCGGTGAAAAGTGATATCAATAGCACCTGTTTTCAATTCAATTCCATTTATGCTTTTAATTTTATTTTTCAATCTTTTTGCTATAGGAACACCTCTTTTATGAATTCCAATTAGAACAATTTCTTCACTATTTTTAGTATTTTCTAATATTTCATGACTTAATCGGTTCAATGTTTTTTCAACAGAAACTGAGTCTATTATTATTTTTTCTTTCAATATTCATCTCCCATAAAAAAAAACCCCCGGCAAAGTATTGAACTCTTCAGGAGGTCTAAATTTGCCTTTTATGCCTCACTGGACAGAATTAAAGGTAATATTAACAACTGAAATTATCAGTTTGGCATAAGAATACAATACAATATTTCTGGTAAATCTTTAGTTTTCAAATCATCCATTTTTACAATCAAATCAATTTTTTCTTTAGCAAACCATTGTGCCTGTTTTTTTGCAAATTGTCTTGTCTCAATTATAATAGATTCTTCTAATTCACTTTTATTAATTTCATCTTTGAAAAATTTTATTATCTGATTATAACCAATAGAATTTAATGCTGGAAATTCTATTTTTAGATCCTTTTGCTTATTAAATAACATCTTTGCTTCATCAAGCCATCCATTTGAAATCATATCTTTTGCTCTAGCAACTATCCTTCCATTCAAAGTGCTTCTTGTCCAGTCTAGGTATATTGTGAAAAGCTTTAATTGATTATTTTTCTTTTGATTTTTATAATGTTCTGTTGGGGGTTTTCCAGTTATTTGATAAATCTCTAACGCCCTAATCAATCTCTGCTTATTATTAATATGAACTATCTCTGAGTACTGTGGATCGATAATCTGTAATTTTTCCATTAAAGTTTCTGGACTTTTTTCATAGTTAATTTCAAGGCTTTTTCTAATTTCGATATTAGTGCTACTCTCTTCAAATAAGCCCATAGTTATAGCTCTGTAATATAGTCCAGCACCGCCACAAATTAATGGAACCTTACCTTTATTTTCTATTTCATGAATTTTTTCATGAATTTTTTTTGCGTACTGGCCAGCTGAAATTCTAACCCAAGGATCCAAGCATCCAATGAGGTGATGAATAACGCCACCTCTTTCTTGTGTACTTGGTTGGGCAGTCCCAATTTTCATTCCCTTGTATATCTGCCTTGAATCTAGACCTATTATTTCTCCATTAATTTTTTTTGCAACTTCAATTGCTAGGCTAGTTTTACCACTTGCGGTGGGACCAACTATTGTAAAATAATTATTATTGAGTAACATTCTCACTTTTCCATGGAAGATCACCTAGATCAACATTCCCACCTGAGATCACTAGTCCAACTTTTTTATTTTTGAAAAGACTTTTATTTTTAAAAATAACTGCAAGTGTTATTGCACATGAGGGTTCCATTATAACTTTTAAACATTCCCAAGAAAGGCGCATTGCATTAATTATATCTTTATCTCTAACCCTAATGATAGAGTCTATATTTTCTTTAATTATTGGAAAAGTTTTCAATCCTAGTTTAGCTCTCAAGCCATCGCAAATAGTATCAGTGATTACATTATCTTCAATTTTTCCACTAATAAGAGATCTATAAGCATCATCAGCACCATAAGGCTCAGCTCCATAAACTTTAATTTTTTTTTTAATTTGTTTAGAAGTTGATAAAGATCCACTTAAAAGCCCTCCTCCACTTACTGGCACGATGATAATATCTAAGTCAGTTTCCTGTTCTAGTAACTCCAATACTACTGTTGCTTGTCCTGCAATAATCCGATCATCATCGTAAGGGTGCACAAGTGCTTTATTTGTATTTGACAATATATCTTTTAAGGTTTCATCTCGTGAAGCTTGATCGGGTTCACACCAAATTATATTTCCACCATTCCTTAAAACATTTTCAACTTTTACTTTAGCAGTGTTTCTTGGCATAACTATAGTTGAAGAGTAACCTAATTTAGTTGCTATAGAAGAAACAGCAGCACCATGATTCCCTGATGAGGCAGTAACAATGCCTTCCTTTAATTCTGGTTTTTTAAGCTGAAGAATGGTATTCGCTGCGCCTCTAATTTTAAATGAACCTGATTTTTGAAAATTTTCACATTTAAAAAAAAGTGAAGCACCAGATAAGACATTAATTCTAGCACTTGTTAAAACAGCCGTATTATGTATAAAAGGTTTTATCCTTTTATGAGCTGAATAAATATTATCTAAAGATATCAAGTACGATTAAGAGATTACTATTTTCAGTTTTAATGACGTTCAAAACGCCCATCTAATTCATCTAAAGACATTTGAACAATAATTGGACGTCCATGAGGGCAATAATAAGGATGCTTTGTTGCAAATAACCTATTTACTAGTTCTTGCATTTCTTCTTTCATTAGAGAATCGCCAGCTTTGATTGCAGCTTTACAAGCAAACATAGCCGCTAAACCTTCTTGAAATGAGCTATATTGTTTTCGTTCTTTTAAAAAATTATCTAAGATCTCGCGTATTACATCTTTCTCATTCCCTAGTGCCATTTCTGATGGAATAGCTTCAATTTTTATTGAAGAATCTCCTTCTTTTTTAATTTTAAAACCAATTTTTTCAAGATATGGTAAGACATCTAATAGTGCATCAAAATCATCGGGCGAGAAACCTAATATTTCAGGAAAAAGCATTGTCTGAGAAGCCATTGAAGTAGATTCAAAAGCTTTTATTGCTTCTTCGTATAAAATGCGTTCATGTGCTACATGTTGATCAATTATAACTAAACCACTATTAATTTCAGAAAGAATATATTTTTTATGAATTTGCCATATATTTTCAGTTGCAATTTCTTCGGTTTTATTTATTGGGGTTTCAGCTAACTTAGTTGCATAGTTTTTTGCTCTTTCTAAATTTGTATATACTGGATAAACGGAATCAGATACTTTGAGAGAAAAGTTCTCTTGATCTGGGTTTACCTGAACTGATTCATTTCTATTTGCAAACCAATTATTAGAGGTATCTTTAAAATTAAATTTGGTATTATCACTTCTATAAAAACTAGTATCAAACTCAGGAGTAGTATTTAATATATTATTTAATGCATCCGTTACACCAGATTTCAAAATATTAAACAATCTCCATTCATCTTTAAATCGGACTTCTGTCTTCATTGGATGAACATTTACATCAACTTGATCAAGTGGTATCTCTAAATTTATTATAAAAAAAGGATATTCACCCCGCTTAACTAAGGATTCATAAGCATTATAGACAGCTCTATTAAGAAGTCTGTCTTTTATAAAACGCCGATTAAGAAATAAGTATTGTTCTCCTGGACGCGTGCGCACGAGGTTTAAATTTCCAGCAAATCCAGAAAAAGAATAATCTCCTCTTACAACATTGATTGGAAGTAAATTTCTAGAGTAAGTTGGATCTAGTAAATTATCAATTCGTTCTTCTAAAGTTTCTGAATTTAAATGAAAGATAGTTCTATTATCAGCAATCAACTTAAAAGTAGCCTCTGGGAATGACAATCCGTAGCGTCTCACAACATCAACAACTTTTCTCAATTCTGTTCTAGGTGTTTTTAGAAACTTTCTCCTAGCTGGAGTATTATAAAATAAATTTTTAATTGTTATTTCAGTACCATTTATACTGGCAGCTGGTATAACATCTTTTACCTTTCCATTGACTATTTTTAACTCAGCGCCTATATCATTTCCACAACTAGAAATAATATTCATTTCAGAAACAGATGAAATACTGGAGAGAGCCTCTCCTCTAAAACCAAGTGTTTTAATGGCAAATAGATTCTCTAATGTAGAGATTTTGCTTGTATGATATCTTAGAATTGAAAACTTTAATTGATCTGTTGGTATACCAGAACCATTATCTCTTATTTGTATTAAAGCTTGGCCACCTTTCTCAACAACAACCAAAATATCAGTAGATCCCGCATCTAAGCTATTTTCGATTAATTCTTTTACTATTGAAGATGGTCCTTCTACTACTTCTCCTGCTGAAATTTTATTTCTTAAATCTTCGGATAAAGGTTTAATCATTTTATTTAGATCCAGAAATAATTTTTAATGTATTCTCGAAACTTTTTACCTTTAACGCTTCTGATTCTTCTATCAAATCCTTAACCTGTTTTGATTTTTTTGAAGAAAAGTTGCCATCACTAATTTCATTAATATTAATGAGTACATTCAAACATGCACCTCTTAAACCTGCAACTGAGACCTCGACTGCAACTGCTGCATCAGTAACAGAGTTTGGATTTCCAATTTTAATTAACCTTCCCGCTAAAATGGCGACATCTAAACATAACCTTGCAGTTTCTAATGGCACCTTAGCTGCATATTTATTGGCATTTTCAATTTTCAAATCTTTGTTTATTTTATCTTCATTACTTTCTGTTATCAACCTATTTGCACTCATCACATTATTAAAAGCATTTGTATCCTCATCAATCAAAAAAGTTAATTGTTTTAAAAGTAACTGTGCATCTTCTCCGATTTGGTCCATTTCGGGTTTTTTATCAATCATTCCTTTTTTTTCATGCGATAGAGCTGCAACCATCGATGATAAGGAAGATCCTAATGCCCCAGCAAGGGCAGAGACACTCCCGCCTCCTGGAGCGGGGCTGTTTCTTGAAAGTTCATTTAAAAAATTTAGATCAACTAAAGAATTAATATTACTTGAGACTGCATAATCAATTATTTTTTCATTTGGCTTAAATTCAGTGACGTCGTTCAGACCTAAAGATTGGACAGCGCATTCAATAATATCTTTCTCTGGAACACCAATGCTTCGACCTTGTTTTTTTAAATAATATTTTCCCGCACTTAACATAGCCTCTAGGGGGACAAGGCCAACCAGTTCACTTCCAGTAATCCTTACACCCCTCTCATTTGCTAATTTATTTGCTTGGTCAAAGACACTATGGATCGACGAGTTCTTATAATTATTAAAATTAATTGAAATTTGGGCTCTTTTATATTCATCTACATACCACCCAATAGCTTTGACGTCTTTAAAAAGACCTAATACCTTTACAGGTTTTCCATCTTCTGTTCTTATGATCTCACCATCTAACAAATTTCTAGATTTTGGATTTGGAATACGCTTACTTCTACCTGCCTCCCTTAGCTCAAAGGCTATGTCTGTTGCTAAGCGATGATCTTTCGTATTTAAATTTATATTATAGGCTATTAGAAAATCTCTGCATCCTATTATAACAGCGCCAGCTTTAGTATGGATTTTAGATGGACCATAATCAGGCTTCCAATCAGTCTTTAAAATTTTTTCTGATAGGCCTTCATATTCACCAGCTCTTATATTGGGAAGTTTAATTCTTTCTTTTGATTTTGCTGATTTCTCATAAAGATAAACAGGTATATTTAACTCTTTTCCAACTTTCTCTGCCAAAATATTTGTGAGTTTAATACACTCATCAATTGATACGTCTTGTATTGGAATAAACGGACAAACATCAGTTGCACCTAATCTGGGGTGCGTACCAGTATGTATCGTCATATCCAAGACTTCAGAGGCGCACTTAATTCCTCTAAAAGCTGCCTCTATAACAACTTCAGGTTCTCCAACCATTGTGACTACAGTTCTATTCGTATCTTTACCTGGGTCAACATTTAAAACAACTATTCCTTTGACAGATTTTATGGATTCAATAATTTTATTTATTTTAGAGTCATCTCTCCCTTCTGAAAAATTTGGTACACATTCAATGAGTCTAGCCATGGTTAATTAAGAGTTATCTGTTTAAGGTAATTGATTATAAAAACAATCGAAATAAACATAAATATTGTTCTCCATAATGAATGTTGTTTAAATCTATTTTTAGGGAAAATTCTTTTGAAATACGACATAATTACATACTTGTTCCAACGAAAAGAAACATAAAGAAATTTACAAATGGTTCCATTATCATCCATAAAATTGAAAATCCAGTTACGTAGCTAAACAAAATAAGTCCGAAAAGGACTTGTGGTCCATAGGACTGAATTTTCCAAGCAAGAGTTGGATTTCTTTTCATTAAATAACTGGAGAAAATTTGAGAACCATCCAAAGGAGCTACAGGTATTAGGTTGAAAATAGCTAACGAGATATTAATTCTTGTAAAATATATTAAAATTAAAAATAATGAGTCATTCAATAACTGAATATTATTTAAAAATCGAAGGCTTAGTCCAGCAACCAATGCCAAAAGTAAATTGGATAGCGGACCCGCTGCTGCAATTTTCATCATATCTGTTCTTGGATTTTGTAATTTTCTACCATCAACCGGAACGGGCTTTGCCCAACCAAAGCCAACAAATAAAATCATCAAAGATCCTATCGGGTCAAGGTGAGCAAAGGGGTTAAGTGTCAACCTACCTAAACTTTCAGCAGTTTTGTCTCCACATTTTGATGCCATCCAAGCATGCGCAAATTCATGGAATGATAATGCAAACATAAGTGTTGGAATTAAAAGAACAAGAGCTTCAGTAGAAAGACTAAAAAGAATTATTAACTCCTAGGGTGATGTGTCTTATATACTTCTTTAAGTAAATGTTTATCTAAGTGTGTATATATTTGAGTAGTTGAGATATCACTATGCCCTAATAATACTTGCACAAATCGAAGGTCTGCTCCCCCATCTAATAAGTGTGTTGCAAATGAATGCCTCAGTGTATGTGGTGACACTTTTTTTGATATTCCAGAGAGCAGAACATATTTTTTCAGTATATTGTTTATCATTGCTCTTGTTAGCTTTTTCCCGTTTTTGCTTAAAAATAAATTATCTACCAATTCTTTTTTTAATAGTACTGGTCTGCTATGAATTAAGTACTTATTAATACACTCTTTTGCTTTATTTGATATTGGGACAAGTCTTTCCTTAGAACCTTTACCTAAAATACGAATTAGTTCATCATCTAAAAAGAGGTTTGAAATGCTTAGGTCACACAACTCGGAAACTCTTAAACCACAAGAATATAAAGTCTCAATGATTGCCTTATCTCTGTAAAAAAATTGCGAGGATTGTTTAACAGAAGAAATAATAGAACTAATTTCAGTTTCATCTAAAGTTTCTGGAAGTTTTTTAGATACTTTTGGATTAAGAACAGTTAATGTTGGATTTTGACTAACGATCTCTTCCGAAAATAAAAATTTATGAAAAGACCTTATTGAAGAGAACATTCTAGCTATGCTAGCTGTTGAAAATTTTTGATCATATAGTAAATGAATATATTCACTTATATTTTTTTGCTTTATATTTTTTATATCTTTTATTTTACTCTTATCTATAAAGTTTAGATACTTAATGTTGTCACTTTTATAAGCAAGTAATGTTTTTTCTGATAAGTTTTTTTCAACCTTAAGCATTATTAAATATTCTTTAAGGTAGGTTTTCAATTTATTTTAGCAAATCTTTTTCTAACAGACTGCAGATAATTTGCCCTATCATTATATGGCTCTCTTGTATTCTTTGAGTATCTTTACTCGGCACATTAATTGTTACATCTGCTATACCTTCCAATTTTCCGGATCTTTCTCCAGTCAAAACAATTGTTTTTAACTCCTTAAACTTAGCTTGTTTAATTGCAGAGACAATATTTTCTGAATTTCCGCTTGTGGAAATCCCAACTAATACATCACCCGGTAGACCAAGCCCTTGTACCTGTCTAGAGAAGATAGATTCAAAGTCTGTATCATTTGACCATGCTGTTAAAAATGAGGAGTCTGTCGCTAGAGAAATCGAAGGAATTGGCTTTCTGTCATGGTCTGACATACCACCCATTAACTCTGTTGCTAAATGCTGTGCATCTGCAGCACTTCCTCCATTCCCACACCACAAAATTTTTCCTTTATTTTTTATTGAAGTAATCATTAGGTTAACTGCCTCTTCAATGTTAGTAAGTGATGTGTTTAAAAGATTTTTTTTAACCTCTATACTCTCCAATATTTGGTTTTTAATTAAGCTAATCATTTTTTTTCCAATGTACCGCATCTGCAATTTCACTCATAAGACTTGAATCCTTTTCTGTTATTGTGCCAGTCACTATAATTGACCCTCCTGCTTTAACTAATTCTGACGCTGTTTCAGGTGACTTGATACCACCACCTATAATTATTGGAATATTGATAACTTCTCTTACCGCGGTAACAACATCTATAGTAACCGGTGATTGAGCTCCGCTTCCAGATTCTAGATATATTGCTTCCATACCTAAGTATTGTCCAGCTAAAGCATGTGCAATAATTATATCTATTTTATTTGTGGGAATTGGTCTAGTTCCACTCATAAACTCTACAGTAGTGCAAGCTCCTCCATCAAGAAGTATATATCCTGTTGCAATAGTTTCAATACCTAAGTCTTTTACAACTGGAGCAGCTATAACCTGCTCCCCGATTAAGTAGTGTGAATTTCTACCGGAGATTACGGACATGAAAAGCATTGCGTCATAATGCTTACTTAGTTGTCCCACTCCTCCGGGAAATAAGATTAAAGGTATTTCAGATTTTTTTTTTATATTTGCGACTCTATTGTTGCTTTCACTATCCATCATCAAACTACCTCCAACAAAAAAAGCATCTACATTTGATTTATTACCAACTTTAATATTTTGATCAAGTGAATTGACATTTTTTTTATCAGGATCGATCAAAACAACATAAGCAGATCCTCTTTGCTTGATAGTTTGATTTAAATTTGAAAAAACAGACATTTAGCTAATAAAATCTTCATATTCTTCTGAGTTGATTAAACCTGCACGGTCATTAATATTTTCTGGGCAAATTTTGACCAGCCACCCTTTCCCATATGGATCAGAGTTTACGCTCTCAGGTGCATCTTCTAAACTTTCGTTAATTTTAGTTATAGCTCCTGAAATTGGAAGATATAATTCAGATACTGTCTTTACTGCTTCAACTTCACCAAAAACATCTCCTGAATTAAATTTTTCACCAACATCTGGAAATTCAATAAAAATAACATCACCTAATTGGCCCTGTGCATAATCTGTTATTCCAATTGTTACTTCATTATCTTTGAACTCTGCCCACTCATGTTCTCTTGTGTATAGTAAATTTTTAGGTATTTTCATCTTGCCTTTGCTCTTTTTTATGTTTTTTTATTTTTAAAAGTAAATGTTTCCAAAAAGCTAGTGTCAAAATCTCCTGATTTAAATTTATCATTTTTCATAATTGCCATTTGGTAAGGAATTGTGGTTTTTGGTCCGTCTATAATAGTTTCTTCAAGTGCTCTCTGCATTCTAATGATGGCACGTTTTCTATTTTTTGCATGAACAATAATTTTCCCAATCATTGAATCATATTGAGATGGGATTACATAACCAGCATAAGCATGAGAATCTACTCTTACCCCTTTTCCTCCGGGCATATGGAAGCTAGTGATTTTACCAGGAAAAGGAAGAAAGTTATTTGAAGGGTCCTCTGCATTAATTCGGCATTCGATGGAGTGACCTCTCAATTTAAAACCTTTCGAATCAATAGGGCACTTTTCACCAGCATGCATTTTAATCTGTTGCTTTATTAGATCAACTCCAGTAACCATTTCAGTTACTGGGTGCTCAACTTGTATTCTTGTATTCATTTCCATAAAGTAAAAATTTTTGTTTTTATCCATTAAAAATTCTACTGTCCCAACACCTACATAGTTCACAGACTTCGCACCTTTTACAGCCGCTTCCCCAATCGCTATTCGTGTTTTTTCATCTACAAATGGTGAAGGAGATTCTTCAATTAGCTTTTGGTGCCTTCTCTGGATAGAACATTCTCGTTCCCCTAAATGTATACAATTCCCAAAAGAATCTGATAAAATTTGCACTTCTATATGCCTTGGATTTTCAATAAACTTTTCAATGTAAATATCACCATTACCAAATGCAGTCAATGATTCTTGATTCGCCGATTTGTATGAAGAGACAACATCCTCAGGCGATTCTACAAACCTCATACCTCTGCCTCCACCTCCAGCAGATGCTTTAAGCATTATTGGATATCCCATTTCATTGGCTTTTGACAATGCTTCTTCTGGGCCATCCAGAATACCATCTCCACCTGGTACAACGGGAACTCCAGCAGCTTTCATTGTCATCTTTGCCTTCGCTTTATTTCCCATAGAATCAATTATTTCAGGGCTTGGTCCAAGAAAGCTAAAACCATTTTCTTTACAAATTTTTGAAAACTGTGCTGATTCAGATAAAAAACCGTAACCAGGGTGAATGGCATCAGATCCAGTTATCTCTGCAGCTGCAATGATCCGAGGAATATTAAGATAACTATCCTTGCTCATTGGAGGACCAATGCAAACAGCCTCATCGGCAAATTTTACATGTAGAGATAATTCATCGGCGGTTGAATAAACAGCTACTGTTTTAATATTTAACTCATGGCATGCGCGAATGACCCTCAGTGCAATTTCACCTCTGTTAGCAATTAGTACTTTTTTATACATATTTTTAAATAGGCTTTATTTTAAATAAAGGCTGATTATATTCAATAGGATCGCTATTTTGAATTAAAACTTCAGATACTGTTCCATCAATTTCTGATTCAATCTCATTCATAATTTTCATTGCTTCAATAATACATAAAGTTTGTCCTTTTACAACTTTAGATCCAATTGTGACAAATGGCGGATCATCAGGGGTTGGGGCAGAGTAAAAGGTTCCGGGCATAGGAGACAATAGTTCCTCGCCTTCAGTTACACTTTTAATCTTTTCATCTATCGAGGAAGTTTCTTGGTTTGTTGAGTGCACGGGTACGCTTTGAACTTGTTCAATATTGGAGTTAGTATTATTGCTCATAATAGTACTAGAGGACTTAACAACTCTAAACTTTTTCCACCAAAAACTAACTTCAATTTCATTTACATTTGAATTTTCAAGAATGTATATAATCTCTTTTAATTTATCCTGCCACATAATGGTTCTCCTCTATAAGATTAATCTTTTGAACGCTCGACATAATCGCCGGTACGCGTATCTATTCTTAGCTTATCTCCTTCATTAATAAATAAAGGTACATTAAGAACATATCCTGTTTCTAAGGTTGCCGGTTTGGATGCTCCCGTAGCAGTATTTCCCTTAAACCCAGGTTCAGTTTCAGTAACTTCGAGAGTTATGTGCGAAGGAAGTCGGACATCTAAAACCTCACTACCATCAAATAACAAATCAACATTTACTCCAGCAATTAAATAGTTTTTTCCATCACCAACAGATGAGTTTGGTACATTTAATTGCTCAAAGTTCTCATTATCCATAAATATATATGATTCACCATCAACATATAAAAATTGCATCGCTTTTGATTCTACTCGTATAATTTGAATTTTATGGCCAGCATTAAATGTTTCATCAATAATTTTGCCCGTTTGGATGTCTTTTAACTTAGTTCGAACAAATGCATTTCCCTTTCCTGGTTTCACATGCTGGAATTCTACTACTTTCATACGTTTATTTTTGTGAAGCATCACTGCTCCATTTCTTATGTCTGAAGTATTCGCCATCAAAGCCTCAATAATTAATTAATTAATTCTATAAGAACTTACGTCTATGAAATTCAGGATCAAATGAGTTGAAATAAAAGAGGAATTTTAAATTTCATTAATCCAACTTAATATTGATTTCATATCACTATTCATTTTTTCAACCGAATATAGTTCTTTAGCATATTTTACTTTATCTGCTTCTTGAAGAAAATTAATCCAAAATTCTAATTGAATTTCATCAATGTGAATTAGATCTTTATTTTCAGAAATTTCACCTGTAGTCATTTCTAGAGTTCTTATAAAATAAGTATCTTCTATGTACTGCCTTGTTATATGTGAAAGATCAGCGTAAAAATCTTTAGTAAGTCCATCAGTATTAAGATTGTTTAATCTTTCTAATGCGATGTTTTTAGGATTTTTATTCTCTATGTACTTATTTTTAATATAAATTGATTTTTCTCGTCTTTTGATAATTAAAATAAAAGTAATTAAAGAAAAAATAAGAACTAAACTAAAAAAAAATAACCTAAAAGGGAAAACACTCTTAATTGGAATAGGTGCCTTGAGAGGCCTAAAATCTTTTATTGAGGTATCTGCTAAAATAGAATTAACTGTGAAAGATAGTCTCTTTGTTGAAATATTTATATTTTTCGTACTATCTCTTTTGATAATATTGACTTGATAATTGGGTGTCAAATAAGTGCCTTTATCCCATGCTATTAACTCAAAAAATGTTCCGGTTACAATATCCTTTTCTTTAAAAAATCCTTGATTTTTTATCATAATAGAATCTGATTCATAGTCAATTAGAGGGTACCTAACTTGCTCTATTGAATCTCCTTCAACTTTTACACTCCAAATAAGAACATCACCAATCAATGCATTACTTTTATCTAATTTTTCTTTGACATTAAAATTATTTGAAAAGGCTAAAGATATAAATAACATATGTATATATATCATATATTATGACCGTTTCTCCCTCATTCTGAAGAAAGCAAGAAGAGGGTCAATATAATCTTGTTCTGTTGAAATCGAGATTAAGTCAAATCCAATATTTTTTGCACTTTTTATAAAATTATCTTTATCTGACAACAATTTTTCTTGTAACTGTAACTTTAAAAAATGGTTAGATGTATCAATCCAAAATGAATCATTAGTTTCAGCATCTTTAACTTTAATAACACCAGCATCAGGTAATTTATATTCTGCTGCGTCATATAAATGTATACCTATTAAGTCATGTTTCCGATTCACAACTTTTAGAGAATCCCAATAGCTCTCATCAATAAAATCTGAGATAAAAAACACAACACTCTTTCTGGTTGAGATCTTCAGCAAATAATCAAATGCAGTTTTAATTGATGTTCTTTTATGTTTAGGCTTGCTATTTAACAGTTCTTGGATTACCCTAAGTATGTGACTTTTTCCTTTCTTCGGAATTAAATATTTTTCAATGATATCTGAAAATAAGAGCAGGCCAACTTTATCATTATTTTTAATTGCTGAAAAACCTAATACAGCGGCAATTTCTGCTCCTATCTCTTGCTTAAGCTTTTCATTAGACCCGAATTGTCCAGATGCAGATATATCTACTATTAAATAAACGGTCAATTCTCTTTCTTCTTCAAAAACCTTAATAAAAGGAGAGTTTGATCTAGCTGTCACATTCCAGTCTATTAGCCTTATATCATCTCCGGGTTGATATTCGCGAACTTCTGAAAATGTCATACCCCTTCCTTTAAAAGCAGAATGATATTGACCCCCAAAAAGTTCATTGACTAGTCCTCGAGTTCTTAGCTCGATCCGTTTAACTTTTCGAAGGATTTCGCTTGGAATCATATTCTATTTAGGGAACCTCGACTACTTCAAATAATCTTTGAATGACGTCCTCTGCAGTCATTTCTTCAGCCTCTGCTTCATAAGTAAGGATAATTCTATGCCTCAAAACATCAGAGCCTATATACCTTATATCTTCTGGGGTGATAAAGCCTCTGCGATTTACAAAAGCCCTTGCCTTTGCCGCTCTTATAAGATTAATGGTTGCCCTTGGAGAAGCCCCGACATCAATAAGTCTAGATAAATCATTTAATTTATAATTCTCAGGGTTGCGAGTCGCAAAAACTAAATTGAGAACATAATCTTCAACTTTTTCGTCTACGTAAATATTTTCAATTACTTCCTGTGCTTGTAATATTTTATTTGGTTTTATGATAGCATCAACTTTTTCAACTTGTTTTGAGGTAGTGTTTTGTCTCAGAACTAACCTCTCAGAGTCAAGGCTTGGATAATCAACTAATAGTTTAAACATAAACCTATCAACTTGAGCTTCGGGAAGAGGGTAAGTTCCCTCTTGTTCAACAGGATTCTGGGTAGCCATTACTAAAAACGGGGATTTTAATTTAAATGTATTTTCGCCAATCGTAATCTGTCTTTCTTGCATAGCCTCCAGAAGAGCGCTTTGGACTTTGGCCGGAGACCTATTGATTTCATCTGCTAAAATTATATTTGAAAAAATAGGTCCTTTCCTTGTCTCAAACTCACCAGTTTTCTGATTATAAATTAGTGTACCCAACAAGTCAGCAGGTAACATGTCTGGGGTGAATTGAATTCTTTGAAATTTAGTATCAATAAGCCCTGACAAAGTTTTCACCATCATGGTTTTTGCTAGGCCTGGTACACCTTCTAATAAAATATGGCCATTTGCAAGCATTGATACTATAATTTTATTAACTAACTCTTCTTGCCCCAGAATAACTTTATTCATGGATAGAAGTAAATCATCAACAAAGCTCGAAGATTCAGAAATTTTTTGATTAATCTGATTTAAACTAAAATCTGTCATAATATTTTCCTAAGTCGTAATATGTTTTAGGGCCGGTATCTCTTCAATACTTTTTCCTAGAAACTCTAATTCAAACTTAACAGACGGATACAACTCATGATTTGGAAATTGTTCCATAAAGGCTTTGTATTCAACTTCAGCACTTCTATTATCTTTTAGAATATTTGCGTATATGTAGCCAATCATGAATAATGCATGAGGTTCCTGAGAAGAGCCACTATAGGTCTCAAGAACCTTTCTATATTCTTGAATCGCAGTTGAAAAATCTCTGAAATCATTCATATAAACATCGCCAAGCATATATTGTGCTTTTGGAGTCAATTCATGAACTGGATATTTATCGGTCATATACATTAGATGGTCAACTGCTTCTTTTAACATTTTTCTTTTTCTTAAAGATTCAGCTTTATTTATTATATACTCAGGAAACTGATCGATTTCAGACTGAGCTTGTTCTCCCTGTATTGAGTTATTATAGTTTATAGCTGTATTTTGTAATTGAATAAAGCCATTATTTAAATCATTCTTCCAGTTAAGATAAATTGAAGCAATTTTATACTGAGCCTTAGAAGCTAAACTGTCTTTAGGATAGTTTTTAACTATTTTATCCAGATTAACTATAGCCTGGTCTATGTTATCGATTTCTAGATTTTCGTTTGATAGTTCAAATAATTGATTTGGCGTTTTAGAGCAACTGATTGCCGTTATCATTAGAGCTACTGATAAAATAAATTTATTTTTCATTATTTTCCTTATCTTTCTTTTAAATATTATTGTTAAAATTAATTTAGTTTTTATTCTAGGTAAAGGATTTGATACTGTTTAAAATTATATAATTTTTATATTTACTTACTCTAAAAATTATTAAAACAAGCTCTGCACACCTAGCTGAATCTTCCTTCTTCCTTTGTTATTAATTTGGAACGCATAATCTAATCGAGCAGGCCCAAGTGGTGTTTTCACAGTTAGACCTAAACCAGCATCCCACATCATATTATCGAAAGCTATATTATGAAAATTATCTTCAAGTAATCCGCCATCAGAAAAAACTGTAAAACCATAGTTTTTATAAAAAAGGCTTCTTAGTTCAATATTAGACATTATTCGTATTACTTTTCCTGTTGGATTACTATTAGATTCTTTAAAACGCAGCACATCCCATGCTCTCATAGAAGTACTACCACCCAAGTAAAATTTTTCATATGAATAATCAGTATTTTTATTATTCCAGCCCCATATTTTTCCTGTTTGAACCCTAATTGCAAAGACTGAGCTATTCCAAATTGGAAAGTAAACCTGGTTTGTTAAATCTATTTTACGATACTGTCTTTCACCTCCAAAACCTGCTAATTTGAAAACACCACGAAACAAGTATCCTTTTGTTGTGTAGAGTGGCATGTTTTTTTTATCGATATTAAGCTTAAAAGAAATTGTTTTTTCTTCCAATATATTTAGTTCGTTATCACTAAAGGATTCCCACACAGCTTTAATTTCACCAAAAGACCTATCTTTAAAATCTACTCTTTGTGATAAATCAGCTCCAAAGCGGTTTATATCACCATCATATTTATTTGCATTATATAAAATAAAACTTTCATAGTAAGCTGTTATTGTGGTTGGAAACCGAATATTGAAAAACCAATTTCCAGATAAACTTACATCATATCTAATACGAGGTGTTAAAAAATCAGCGCTTACTGGTACCCCAGCTAAAAGTTTTGTGGAAAATTGTTTTGGAGTATTAAAAAAAGATCTATTTCTCCATTCAATAGTTCCACTTAAGGCTGGTAATTCAGGAGCTCCTTCCGAGAAACTAATTGGATCATATCCTCCAGATGAGTTCCATTCACGCTGTTTATATCTCCGAAAATCAAGAACTAAGTTCACAAGAGAATCAGATTCAGAAACCTTCACGGGAATAATATTAACATTAGAAAAGACCCCCATTTCACGAAGCCTCTTAGATGTTTTATCTACTATATTCTTAGAATAAAGATCTCCACTTTTAAATAAAATCTCACGATAGATTAAAGAGCTATCAATATTTCCTATTTTTTCTAAGAATAAATTTTTTATAGATATATTTTTTCCTTCCTCAATAATAATATTAACCAGAACAGAATCAATTATATTATCCTTAACTTTTATTGAAAAAAATAGTTTAGACATATTATGGTAAATATTTTCCAATTGATAAATGTTATCATTAACACCAACTGGATTATATGGCTGGCCTTCAAAAAGCCCTAAAATCTGTTTTATTTCTGTATCTGTAACTAATTGGTTCCCAGATAATTTTATATCTGATAAGAAATATTGCTTTCCCTCAATAATTTCAAAAATAATGTCTACAGAACCATTAGTATCATTAAAAACATCGATCACGTCAACATCAAGAAACCCCTTAGAATGATAGTAGTTTTTAATCGTTAAAGCATCTAATTTTAAAAGTCTTGGATTAAAATTTGGTCTTTTTAAAAAGATATTTGGAGGCTTTTGTCTTAAAATAAATAATAAAGCTTGATCTGAAATATTTTTATTTCCTTTAATATCTATTTTCCTAATCTTTCTATTTTCTTCAGCCAACAGACACATAAGTAAGAAACATACAGAAATTGTAAAACTTTTCAGCTTCATATGTTATTATTAGTAAGCATATCTATATCTATATTTAAGATTTAAATTACCTTCTCTATCCATATTACCAACAACAGAAAAATGCCTACTCAGTTTGTATTCTACACCAATCTGCGATTGATCTTGGTTAAGCGAGAATGAACGCTTATATGATAAGTTTAAGTATGTTTTATCTCCAATTTTTCTTTTTGCTGTTAACTCAAAATCTTCATCAGCTCCCTGCAGTAATGATGCTGCACCTTTAATATCTATATCATCAACATAATTCATCATACCGATATTTGATTCTTTTAAATTCTTTTCTAGTTGGTTTTCTAGTAATGAGCCAAGAATTGAAACAGTTTGATTTCCAAATCCTGTTGAAGTCATTTCTTGATCTTCAAAGCGCTTTCCCCAAGTTAGTAGCTCTAAAATATCACTTTCAGAAAAACCACTTCCTGATTCTAGAACTATATCTAAATCTTCTATGCCACCCGTTATTCTAAGATTAATTCTTTCATCTTCAATAAAAGTATATGCATTAACATCAACAAAAGGATTGAATCCTTTATTATCAAAACTTACAACGCCTTGCAGATCGCTAAAGTTATCTTTGTATGAAAAAACGCTACCATTCTCAACTATAATTTGCCCTCCAAAATCAATTTCTTGATGTCCTTTTTGAGATAAATTTATTTCACCTAATAGTTCTGCATCAATTTGAGAATTTTGAAAAAAAGCTGAAGATCTAAGTGGGATATTTAAGTTGTAAGACATAACAACACCATTATCATCTAATGCTGTTCCAATTTCTTCGGTATTAAACTCATAAAATATTTCAGCATCTATTGATTCTATTTTTCCTACTATTTCTACAGTATCCCTCCCACTAATATTTAGATCTAGATTAGCTAAACCAGAAATATCGATAGATAAAAGCTCATATGATACATCTTTTGCTTTAATTGATAAATTGTATTTGGGTTTAAAAAATTGACTTATATCAATGGAACCAACTATTTGAGTATTTGGCTTTTTTTGTTCGATATAATTAGATCTCGGATTATAAACTAACGCAAACATTTCATCTACTTTTAAAATATTTTTATCGATTACAGCTTTTCCATTTAAGGCCTTAATTGGATCGGTTAATTGCATGGAATACATTAGACCATTCTCTATAGATAGCTTACCATTTCGTTGAATATCTTTTGGAAAACCGGACAAAGATAGAGTCATAGAAAAATTACCAATAACTGAATCTAGATCAGAGATATAAGGTGTTAAAAATGGAAGTTTTTTCATTTTAGAATCAATATGAAAATCTAAAATATCATCACTAAAAAGCTGTCCTAAGTTTTTAGACCCTAAATTCAAGTCAAAAGGAATACTTCCGCTTGAATTAATTTCACCATCTGAGGAAATAGAATTAAATCTATCAACATAAAGCTTGTTGTTATTATAACTCCCTTTTAAAGCAACTTTACCTAAATTAACTAAATCAAAATACATATTATTAACGTTTAAGCTATAATCATAATAGCTCTTTTGAAGACTACCATTAATTAAAAATTCACCAGAGGCTTGACCTTCTAATTGAAAAAAATTAGGGCTGAATAGATTTATAAATTTCAACGGGAAATTTGAAAAGTTTGACACAATCGAAATTGAAGGAATCCTTCCTTTCGTACTTGTAAATGGGTAAATACCACTAAGGTTAAAACCTACTTCATCCTTTTTTGTCATAGAAATATCGTCTATGTGCAACACATTGTTTCTTAGCAAACAAGATATAATCATCTCATTAAATTTTTGTTCCATATAAGAACCATTTTTCAAAGAGATATCTATATCTAAATCAGTATTTATTACATTTGAATTAACATATACTTCTCCAAAAACAAGGCCAGAGACTTTTAAACGATTGTCATCTATAAATTGGGTCAAAACGTTAGCATCAAAATTAGACATTTTAAAATGACCCTCAATTCCTTTTTTCTTTTTTAGAATACCCTCAAGCATTCCATCATTAATATGAAACTCAAATGGTAAACTTTCAAATGTAGAATCACTCAAGGAAAAAACAACATCTTTCGAGTTTACTAGATAATTATTTTGATAAGCGATTTGTAATCTTTCAATTTTATAATCTTTTAAATTTTTAATGCTTCCCGATGCTTGAAAGAAATCCTTACCAGATTTAAAGTGACAATTATCAAGTATAATTTCATCTTTATTAAAAATAGCTCCTAAAGTTCCACTCTCAAACGAGTATTCCCTCCAAGTACCTTCTCCAGCTTTTACATCTAAAAACCCTGAAAAGGTATCATCATCAATTTGTACTTTAGAAACCAATTCTAATGATTCTAAAAGAAAACCTTCTATCTTCACATTTTCGCAGAGTAATTCAGATGATGCGGTGGGACTATCAAACTTTCCATTTATATTCAATTTTCCAGTAGCTGAACCAGAAATAAAATCTCCTGGTAAAAAATTATTAACAAGTTCAATATTTGCTTTTTCTAAAATTGTAAGTAATGAGACTTCGTTATTTCTAAAATCACCTTTGCCCTCAATGGTCAAGTAATTATCCTCTACAAAAAGTAATACAGGATCAATAGTAGTAAGAATACTATCTTTATAACTGATTTGTCCATTAATAGAAATTTCGCCTTGATGAAATAATTTTTCCTCGAGAACCTCTAGAGTTAAATCAATTTGATCTAATGTTGAGTAATTTTCTAGGCTTGCATCTAAGATTAATAATCCGGAGAGGTCTGTTTCTTTTTGCCCATTCATCCACCTACTAAGATCTAGGTTAGATAGATTAATATAACAATTAACTCTCTCTCTGTCTTCTAATAAACCATTTATAGTTAATTCAGAGTTTTCACCGTTTAATTTTAAGTTTTTTAAAAACCATGTTTTATTATCTTTTGAAACTAAAAATTTTCCATTCGTATTTAAACCAAGTTCATTTTTTAGGCTAATATTTCCAGAAAAATAGTTCAGGTCTGTTTCTAAATCTAGTTTTACCTTAAATTTTGAAAACTTATTTTTCATTGGTATCTTATCAAAAAGATCTTCTGGTATAGAAAATTCAACCAGCTCTAATTCTCCCTTCATTATTAAAGTATTTTTATTAAAAACAAACCCTCCATTAACAGGTAAGTTAAAGGCCTTACCATTAAAATGATTTAATGAGATATTTAGGGAGTCTTCATGAATTAAAAGCTCTTTTAAATCAAAAGATAAATTCGGCTTGTTATCTATGTTAACTTTAAAAATATCACAACTCAAATTATTACCATTTTTTTTTGTAAAAGATCCTCCAATAAAGAAATTAATATCATATTTATTTTCATTTATTGATCTATTTAATTTTCCATTAATAAATAAAGACTTTATATTAAAGGGCACTTTTAAAAATTCACTAAATTTGAATGTTTTTTTATTATTCTTTTTAGTGTTATAAATAATTCCATTAATTCCTTCAAAACTAGCTAAATCGAGAGTCCATTCACCAAGTAGAAGTGATAATAAGTTTATATTTATAGCAGTTTTTTTTATTGAATAAACCGATTTATTTAAATCTGTAATTTGAATATTTTCAAAATAAAAAGTTGAAAAAAGAAACCCTGAAGATTTTTCTAATGAGAAATTCCAATCAGAAGAGCTAATTCTGTTATTTATATAGCTTTCAATGTATTTAGTGTGAAAAGAGGTTCGCCCAAGGATACCAACCAACAGAATTGGTATAAGAAGAGCTAAAAATAGATAGGCTTTTAATTGGCGCAATATCACAACGTAAAGGTTACGATATCAACTTATAAAATAGAAGTATCTTAAAATTAAAAAAAGGCACTATTTAAGTGCCTTTTAAATAACCTTTTATTCTACAACTTCAAAGTCAGCATCTTCAACTTCAGCTTCTTTTGTATTCGTCTTTCCCGAAGGCTGTTTTGATGAAGGATTAGGTTCTGCACCTGATGGATTTTGAGTGTCAGCAGATGTCATTTTTGCGGCCAAAGTTCCATAGAGTGTGTTTAAATCATTTATTGAAGATTTTAAATCTTCAATGTTTCCAGATTCTTTGGCTTTTTTTAAACTATTCAACTTTTCTGTTAAATTACTTTTTTCAGAATCATCGAGCTTATCGCCATTCTCAGTTAAGTTTTTCTCAATTTCATAGACAACCTGTTCTGATTGGTTTAACAAATCTACTTTTTCTCGTTTTATTTTATCTTCAGCTTCATTTTTTTTTGCATCATTAACCATTTTATCTATATCTGAATCACTCAAGCCACTAGAAGCTTCAATACGAATGCTCTGTTCTTTTCCAGTTGTTTTATCTTTAGCATTGACATTAAGAATACCATTTGCATCGATGTCAAAGGTAACCTCAATCTGAGGTGTTCCCCTTGGTGCTGAAGGAATATCTGCTAAATGAAATCTTCCAATCGTCTTGTTATCACTGGCCATCTCTCTTTCTCCCTGCAATACATGTATTTCAACAGTGGTCTGGTTATCCGCTGCAGTAGAAAAGACTTGAGATTTTTTTGTTGGAATCGTTGTATTTCTTTCAATCAATGGAGTTGAAACACTACCAAGAGTTTCAATTCCTAAGGAAAGAGGTGTAACATCAAGGAGCAATATGTCATCCACATCACCAGAAAGAACTCCACCTTGAATTGCTGCGCCAAGAGCTACAACTTCGTCTGGATTTACACTTTTATTAGGTTCTTTTCCGAAAATTTCTTTTACTTTTTCTTGAATTTTTGGTATTCGGGAAGATCCACCAACCAGAATAACTTCATCTATTTCAGAAGTAGCCATTCCAGCATCTTTAATAGCTTGCAAACATGGTTGAACAGTCCTCTCTATTAAGTCACTTACAAGATCTTCAAACTTCGCTTGTGTTAACGAAAGGTTTAAATGCTTTGGCCCAGAAGCATCTGCAGTTACAAATGGTAAATTAATATCAGTCTGTTTTGATGAGGATAATTCTTTCTTAGCCGTTTCTGCAGCTTCTTTAAGCCTTTGCAGGGCCATAGGGTCTTTTCTTAGATCTATTCCATCTGACTTGTTAAATTCATCCGCAATCCAATCGATTAATTTTTGGTCAAAATCATCACCACCCAAGTGCCCGTCACCATTGGAAGACTTCACTTCAAAAACACCATCACCAAGCTCTAGTATTGAAACATCAAAAGTACCACCACCAAGATCAAATACAGCGATTTTTTCATCTTTCTTTTTATCTAAGCCATACGCAAGAGATGCTGCTGTAGGCTCATTGATTATTCTACGAACATTCAAGCCCGCAATTTTGCCTGCATCTTTTGTAGCTTGTCTTTGGGAATCATTAAAATAAGCAGGAACAGTGATAACTGCATCAGTAACCTTATTTCCTAAATATTCTTCAGCTTGTTGCTTAAGCTTTTGCAATACCATGGCTGATACTTGAGGAGGTGTATATTCTTTATCTCCGGCATTTACCACACAAGCATTCGAAGAATTTTTACCAACAGTATAAGGCACTTCTGTTATTTCAGTCCCGACTTCATCGTACATTCTCCCCATGAAACGTTTTATTGAAAAAACTGTATTTTCAGGGTTTGTTACAGCTTGACGTTTGGCTGCTTGTCCAACTAATCTTTCTCCATCTTTGGCAAATCCTACAACTGAGGGTGTAGTACGACCACCTTCTGGACTAGTAATTACAGTGGGCTCACCGCCTTCTAGAACAGCTACACATGAATTTGTTGTTCCTAAGTCAATTCCGATAATTTTACTCATTCTTGCTCCTTAAAAATACTATAAATGATTACACTAAAGGAATCGCAACTAGTATACCAAATGTTGACAAAAGCCAAATAGGCATGTTTGAAAAAGAACAGAGACTTTTTGACATACTGAGGTTTAACTAATCAGAAGATTTATAATTTCAATTATCTTGCTACTTTTGGTTGTAATAAATTGATACATAATTTATTTTTTTGGTATTTTACAGAAATTAGGGTACCATTTTCAGGAGGTTTTTTTAGAATTATATCAGAGATTGGATCCTCTAAGTACTTTTGAATCTTTCTTCTCAATAACCTGACACCATATTTAGGATCATAACTTTTTATAGCTATATATTTTTTGGCTGTTTTATTTATTCTTAGCTTTAAATTCATTTTTTTAAGGCTATCAACTAAGTCAGAAACTTGAAGATCAATAATCTGATAAACGTCTTTTTCACCTAAAGAGTTAAATATAATAGACTCGTCTATTCTGTTAATTAACTCCGGAGAAAAAGTATTACGAACCTTATCCATGATTTCAGTTTTATTTATCTTTTGTTTTTGCTCTTTTTGTTTGCTTCCAAATCCGTAATCATAATTTTCAAGACTATTTGTACCCATATTCGATGTCATAATAATAATTGTATTTTTAAAATTGATTTTCCTTCCAAATCCATCAGTAACTACACCCTCGTCAAACACTTGAAGTAATACATTAAATATTGCAGGGTGGCCTTTCTCTATTTCATCAAGCAAAATTACTGAGTGTGGATTTTTTCTAATTTTTTCAGTTAACTCTCCACCTTCCTCATACCCCACATAACCAGGAGGAGATCCAATTAGTCTGGATATTGAAAATCTTTCCCTGTACTCCGATAAATCAATTTTCACTAAAGAATTTTTGTGAGGAAAGAGATTAAGAGCCAAGCGTTTAGCCAGTTCAGTTTTACCTATTCCAGTTGGACCAAGAAAAAGAAAAACACCTATTGGCTTGTTCGGATTACTTAAGCCAACCCTTGATCTTTTTATAGCTCTTGATAAAGAATTAATTGCCTGGTTTTGCCCGACTATATACTTTTCCAAAACTTTATCTAACTGTAGTAATTTAGCACTTTCTGCCTCATTAATTTTAGACATTGGAATTCCAGTTATTACAGAAACAACATCTGCAATATTTTGATATTTTATTTTAGTAACTACTCGTTTTTCATCTTCATTCCATTTTTTTTGTTCTTTAAGTAGTCTTTTAAACATCTTTTTTTCGCTATCTCTTAATATCGCAGCTTCTTCAAACTGTTGATTATTAACCTTAACTTCTTTTTTTTCTCGTATTTTTTTTAGATTTTCTTCGATCAAAATAATTTTTTTTGGCACTTTCAGATTATACATATGAGCACGTGCACCAGCTTCATCTAATATATCAATTGCTTTATCTGGTAAAAACTTATCCGAAATATATCTATCTGATAAATGAACACAAGCTTTAATCGATTCATCTGTATACTGAACAAAATGATGCTCTTCATATTTTGATTTAAGGCCATTTAAAATATTTACAGACTCCTCTAAAGTTGGAGGATTAACAATTATTTTTTGAAATCTACGATCAAGAGCCCCATCTTTCTCTATAACTTTCCTGTACTCATTTAAAGTAGTAGCACCAATACATTTAATATCTCCTCGAGCAAGCGCAGGTTTAAACATATTAGAAGCATCTAAAGATCCTCCTGCACCTCCAGCACCAACTATTGTATGAAGCTCATCGATAAAAATAATTATGTTTTCAGATTTTTCTAACTCATCCATCATATTTTTAAGCCTCTCTTCAAATTGACCTCTGTATTTTGTACCAGCCACTATCGAAGCCAAATCTAAAGATAAGACTCTTTGATTATGAAGAACTCTTGGAACTGTTTTACAAATTATTCGATGCGCAAGGCCTTCAATGATCGCAGTTTTCCCAACACCTGGCTCTCCTATTAATACCGGGTTATTTTTTTTTCGGCGAGTAAGTATTTGAGCCAAGCGTTCAATCTCATTTTCTCTTCCTAGTACAGGATCTAGCTTACCTTTATTTGCTAAAGAAGTGATATCTCTTGAAAAATGATCTAATGTTGGTGTTTTTGAGTTAGATTTAATTTCTTGACCTTGGAGATCTTGGTTTAGAGTGGTTTGGTTTTGATCATTCGAATCGATTAGATCTTTTACTGTTTCATAATCAATTGAAAAAGCTTTTAAGGTGTCAACAGCGACCCCTTCTGATTCAGAAAGCAATGCTAAAAGCAAATGCTCATCATCAGCAATAGGAGCACCTAGTTTTAGAGACTCTTTAAAAGAGTTTCTTAATATTCTTTCAGCTCTTCTAGTAAGTGGTAAATGTCCTAATGTTATTGTCCCACCGGAAGTTTTAATTAAATCTTCAATTCTAGAAACTGTCTTTTTAAAATCTATGTCATATATTTGAAATATTTTTTTTGAAAGACCTGTCTCAATTTTAATTAATCCTAGAAGTAAATGTTCAGATCCAACATAACTATGTCCTAGCCGGATCGCTTCTTCTTTAGAAATTTTAATAATAGTTTGTATTCTTTTTGAAAAATTTTCTTTCATGATATTAATTTAATTTACCTTTTTCAAGTTTAAATTTTTTATTTCCAATTTTGGCAACTTTAGGATTATGGGTTGTAATGACTATTGCCTGATTATACTTTTCATTAATTTTCATTAAAAGTTTGATAAGTCTAGATGCATTTTCTTCATCAAGATTACCAGTAGGTTCATCGGCGAAAAGAATTCTTGGCTTGTTCACTATACCTCTAATTAAAGCAACTCTTGCCCTCTCTCCTCCACTTAATTGGTTTGGAAAACTGTGTAATTTACTAGATAAACCTAAATCGGAGAAAAGACTTTCTGCATAATCACTATTACTTCGTTTCTCTTTAATCCAAGTTGGAATTAATACATTTTCCAAAGCTGAAAATTCAGGTAACAGGTAATGAAATTGAAAGACAAATCCGATACTTTTATTTCTAAGAATTGAGAGATGCCTATTGTCCAACTTATCTACCTGTTTTTCTTCAATAATTATATTTCCAATATCTGGTAGATCTAATGTTCCAAGAATATTTAAGGCTGTAGACTTACCCGAACCTGATTGTCCTGTAATTGTTATAATTTCTTTTTCTCTAAGTTCAAGCTCAAAACCACTAAGAACATCTAATTTTTTTTCGCCATTTTTATAGGATTTATGAATATTTTTAGCTTCTAAAATTATTTTTTCCAATTCAAAGCCTCCATAGTATTTATTTTTGATATTTTTCTTCCAATTATAAATGAAGCAAGAAAAATAAATGAGAAAGATACAATTACGATACTTGAAATTTCAGAGAAAGAGATCTCCATTGGTAATGATTGAACAAAGTATATGTCAGTTGGTATTTTAATAAACGATATCTTGTTCTGCATTATTACAACTAATAAACCTATTCCTGTACCATAAATCATACCTTTACCAGCTTTTCTTATGCCTATATTTACAATTATATTTATAATTGAATTTCCAGAAGCACCCATAACTCTAAGAATTCCTAATTCTTTAATTTTTTGATAAGATATTAATGTGAGAGAAGAAGCTAAATGAAAAGTTGAAACAAGAAAGATTAAACTTAATATGATCATAGTTGCAATTCTCTCTATTTTCATCGCATCAACTAGGGAACGATTTAAGTCTTTCCATGTGAAGATTTCAATTTTGTTATCAAAAAGAGCTTTTAAATCTTCTTTTACTGCTTTAATTGATGATTCAGTATCTACTCTTAGGTCAAATCCATCAATTGCATCTTTTCTTCTAAATAAATTTTTCCCATCATCAAGAGTCATAAATATAAATCTATCATCGTAGTCAAGAACTTTAGTTTTAAATATTCCAGCTATTATAAATTCTTTTTTATAAGGTATTCCAAGGCCAATACTCTGATCTAGCGGACTGTATATAGTTATTTTACCTCCAATATCTTTTTCAAGACGGTGCGATAAATCCTCTCCAATAAAAATTTGATTATGTTTTAATTCTGATCCTCTAAAATTTAAGTCATAAAAACTCTTGAAGAGACGCTCATCGACAGCTTTCAAAGATACTATTTTTTGATTTTGAGAAGTTTCAGCAACACCCCTCCTTTCCATAAAAGGCATAATGCTTTCAATAGCATTAATATTTTCAAAAAAAGTTAAATCTTTGACGGAACTAAACATCCTAATATCTCCATCAAAACCTTTTAATTTTTCGTGAACTAAGCTTTCAAAACCATTCAAAACAGATAAAGAGATAACCATGGCAAAGCATCCTACACTTATACCAAGTAAGGATAATAAACTTGAATATTTGTTTCCATTTATAGTTTGATGATAGAACCTTTTTGATATTTTTCTTTCCCATCTCATTCGAATTTTAGAGCTGTTGATAAGTTGATATTTTCTAAATGTTTTACAGGAACCCATGAAAAAATAAAAGAAATAAAAAATATTATTATCATCAATATTGAAAAAATATAAACATCAAAAGAGAAAGGTATTCTATCCATGAAATAAACATCTGAAGGAATTTTAAAAATATTGAAATATTTATCTAGATTAATAATTAAAAATGAAAAAAAACCTCCTATAAATGCACCTATAAAGCCTATTAATCCACCTTGATACATAAATATTATTTTTAATTTATTATAACTTATTCCTTGTGCAAGAAGAATAGCAATTTGGCCTTTTTTTTCTTGTATAATCATATTAATGGAAGACAAAAGGTTAATTACACCCACAAGTGTTATTAAACCAAACATTATAAATGCGGGCCATCGTTGTAATTCTATCCACTGAAATAATAAGGAATGTCTGCTTTTCCATGTTTCATAAATAAATGGATAATTAATATTTTTTTTTGATCTATTTGTTAATTTATTAGTGATAATTAATCCTGAAATCTCTGCTGCATCAATTTCAAATATTTTTTGAGCAGTTTCTAAATTTGTATATGCTAAAGTCTTATCAAATTCTTGAAGCCCAGATGTGAAAATATCTTTTACAGTCAGTGATTTTATGGGTGCACCAAAATTAATATTTTTTTTTTGCAATGGTTGGACAAAAATCTTATCCATTTTTTTTACTTCTAAGTTTTTAGCTAAAACATGCCCTATTATAATTTCATCGTTTAAGAGGCTATTTGGATGAACTTCAGTTAATATTTTAGGCAGCTCATTCAATCCTTCAATAATAATACCTTCAGCTTTTTTGCCTTTTCTTGCAAGAACAATATTTCGAGTAAATGGTACAACAAAATCTATGTCTAATTCATTACTAAGTTTTTTTATCCGAATATCATCAGTTCTGAAGTTTTTAGATAAAATATGTTTTATCCTACCCTCTCCTTCAAAGGAGGATAGTTTTTCTGATATTACATTATGAAAGCCTTGAACAACACTCACAGTTATTAATAAAGAAGCAACACCTATACCTAATCCAATAATTGCAATAACACTAGCAAAACTAGAAAAGCTTCCTTTTTCTTTTGAGAACACGAGTCTAAAAGCAAAAAAAAAAAGATTTCCCACTTTTATTCTTTTTCTGATTTTAATGCTGGAAATAAAATGACATCTTTTATTGAGCGATTACCTGTGAGTAGCATCGTCAGTCTATCTATACCAATTCCTACGCCTCCCGTCGGAGGCATACCATTTTCCATCGCCTGTAGAAAACTTTCATCAATAGGGTGCGCTTCATCATCTCCGAGTTCTTTTAAATGTACTTGTTCTTCAAGTCTTCTTCTTTGATCAATCGGATCATTTAGCTCTGAAAAACTATTTGCAAACTCAGAACCACCAATAAAAAGTTCAAATCTTTCAACTATATTTTTATTTCCATTTCGATGCATTTTAGCAAGGGGTGAAATTGACTTTGGATAATCTGTTACAAAGGTAGGTTCTATTAGCTTAGGTTCGACAAGTTCACTTATTAAAAGGTCTAGCAATTGTCCAACATTATTTTTTGAATCGACTTCAAGACCTTTTTCTAAACATATTTTTTTTAATTGTGTATAATTCATCTCACTTATATCATATCCTAATTCATTTTTTAATAAGTCAAAAAAGGGTACTCTGCTAAAAGGTTGAGATAAATCAAACTTATTTTTTCCCCACTCTAAAACGGGAGAACCAACTTTGATAGAAACGAACTTAATTAAATCTTCTACTAAATTCATACAATCTTCATAATCTGAATAAGCCCAATAAAACTCAAGCATTGTGAATTCAGGGTTATGATCTTTATCCATTCCTTCATTTCTAAAATCTTTAGACATTTCATATACTTTGTCTAGACCTCCAATAATTAGACGTTTTAGGTATAGTTCATCTGCAATTCTTAAAAATAAATCTTGACCAAGTGTATTATGATGTGTTGTAAATGGACGAGCATTTGCTCCACCGTAGATTGGTTGAAGAATTGGTGTTTCAACCTCTAAAAAGCCTTGTTCATCTAGATAATTCCTAATTGATTTTAAAATTTTTGTTCTTTTTATAAATGTTTTCTTAACCAAAGGATTTAAGATAAGATCTAAATGCCTATTACGATATCTCTGTTCTTTATCATTAAAAGAATCATAGACCTCTCCATCTTTTTCTTTCACAATTGGCAGAGGTCTTATACTCTTTGATAACACAACTAATTCTTGAGCATTAATTGAGATTTCACCTGTTTTTGTTGTAAACACTTTACCATTTATGCCAACGTGATCTCCTATATCAAGTAATTTAAAATATTCATAAACACCATCAGCTAGATTATCTTTTTTGATAAAAATTTGTATTCTCCCTGCATAGTCCATCAATTGAATAAAAGAAGCTTTTCCCATTATTCTTATTGCCATAATTCTTCCAGAAACAATAACTTTAGAATTTTCCAAATCTGCATAATTATTTTTAATGAAAAGACTTTTATGGGTTGGTTTATATCTTGAAGGGTATGGATTGACACCGTAATCCAATAATTTTTTTAATTTTTGAATTCTAAAATCCATGATTTGTTTTAAACTTTTTTGATCTTCTGACATTTTTTCCTTTTTTCTTTTTTTATATAGTACTAAGTAGATAAGCTCTTATAAAAGTACTTAAATTTCCATCCATTACTGATTGTGTATTCCCATTCTCTTCTTTAGTACGATGATCTTTTACCATTTGATATGGATGAAAAACATAGCTTCTAATTTGACTTCCCCATCCTATATCCAGTTTTTGATCTTCTAATTCTTTATTTTTTTCTTTTTCTTTTTCAAGCTCTAACTGATACAATCTGGATTTTAAAATTTTCATAGCCTGATTTTTGTTTTTGTGCTGAGATCTTTCATTTTGACATTGAGAAACAATTCCTGTTGGTAAATGTGTTATTCTTACAGCTGAATCTGTTTTGTTAACATGCTGACCACCTGCACCACTTGCTCGATATGTATCAATTCTTAATTCTGTAGGGTTAATATCAATCTCAATATTTTCTTCAATTGAAGGATAAACAAATACTGAAGCAAATGAGGTATGACGTCTATTAGCAGAATCAAATGGTGAAATTCTAACCATTCTATGGACACCAGCTTCAGCCTTGGCAAGCCCAAAAACATAATCTCCTTTAAGTTCAAAAGTGATATCTTTTATGCCAGCTTCTTCACCTGGCTGGAAATCGATTATTTCTAATTTGAAGCCCTCTTTTTCAGCCCATTTGGTATACATTCGATATAACATTTGTGCCCAATCTTGACTTTCAGTCCCTCCAGCACCAGGGTGTATAGTAATAATTGCATTTTGTAAATCCTCAGGTTTTCCAAGAATTAACTTTATTTCTACATCATCAATTAAGTTTTTATAAAGTATTAATTCATTTTGAATTTCAAAAAAGTCCGACTCACCTTGATCTGCAAATTCAAACAATACTTCTAAATCATCATGGCGTCTTTTAATATCATTCCAGAGAAAGTTCTCTTTTTCAATTATTGATATTTTTTTTAATACTTTTGAAGCTTCACTATTATTATCCCAGAATTTTGGAGATGAGGATTCTTTTTTGAGGTTATCTAGTTTCTTTTTATTTTTATTGAGGTCAAAGATACCCCCTTATTTTAGAGTCCTTTTTTTTTGCTTCTTTGAATTGTTCTTTTAGTTCAAAAATTTCCACAAGAAAATTTACATTAGAGTTTTAAATGAATTAATATTATAATGTATATAATATTAATCACCTGAAGATATAAACAGTCTTTCATTTAAATAACGTCTTAGCCTCATTTCATCCATATCTAAGTTTGTAAACCTTCCATTCTCTGCTGTCGCAATCGCCCCTCTTTCTTCTGATACAACGATTACTATTGAATCTGATTCTTCAGTAATACCTAAAGCAGCTCTATGTCTGGTACCCATCTCAGGTAGAACCATCTGGCTTTCTGTAAGTGGCAAGATGCAACCTGCGGCTTCCAATAAAGTATTTTGAATAATTACAGCTCCATCATGCATTGGTGATGAAGGGTTAAAGATTGATAGTAAAAGCGGGGTTGATACTTCTGCTTTTAATTGAACGGCTGAGTCTTTGTAAGATCTTAACCCTGTTTCTCTCTGAATAACAATAATAGCACCCCATTTCTTATCAGAAAGATTCAAAGAAGCTTCAACAATTGATTCTAATGATCTCGAGGTACTCATTCTAAATATTTTTTGAAAAAATCGTGTTTGTCCAACATATATCAATAGTCTTCTAATTTCAGGTTGAAAAAGAATAACGAATGCAACAACCCATACTGTTTGAAATTGATTTACTAACCAAGACATTGCACTGAGTCCAAAAGAATTAAAAATAAAAGATGAGATAAGGAGTATCACTAAACCTATTAACATTTGTCCTGCTCTAGTTTCATGAAAATATTGATATACTTTATAAAAAATCCATGTTACCAATAAAAGATCAATGATGTCGATGAATGTTACTGATAAAAATCCGAGTTTAAATAGAGTCAAGACATCTCCAAGGTTTTATCAACTATCTTACAAACTTTTTTCATTTCTGATACGTCATGCACCCTTACGATCTTTGCACCGTTAATAATCGAAATAGCTATTGAAGCAGCCGTTCCTTCTAGTCTTTTATCAATCGGAAGATTTAGAGTTTCTCCTATAAATGACTTTCTACTAGGACCAACTAGAACAGGGTAACCCGTATCTTTAAATTCTTTTAATTTTGCTAATATTTTAAAGTTATCTTTAACTGTTTTCCCAAAACCAATACCGGGGTCAATTATAATATTTTTTGTTTTTACACCCGCTTGTTTCGCATAATTAGCCTGAGTAATTAAAAAGGTTTTAATTTCAGATATAAGACATTTATATGTAGGATTATCCTGCATATTTCGAGGGGTACCTTTGAGGTGCATTAAAATCACAGGGACATCTAAAGTTGCTGCAATGCTAGCCATTTTTTTATCAAAAACTAGACCACTTATATCGTTAATTATATTAGCCCCAGCAGCTATAGATTGTTTCGCAACCTCAGATTTATATGTATCAACGGATATAAGTATTTCTTTGTGTTCATTACGAATTTCATTTATTACGGGGATTACTCTACTCAGCTCATCATTAACAGAAATTTGAGAGGCACCGGGTCTTGTTGACTCGCCTCCAATATCCAGAATATCGGCTCCATCAATTATTAGTTGCTTAGCTCTCATTACAGCTTGTTCTGTAGAATTATAAAGTCCTCCATCACTAAATGAATCAGGAGTGATATTTAGAATCCCCATAAGGATAGTTCTGTTTGGATGGTTTATTAGTTCTGTAAAATTTATATTTTCACCAAATGAAATTTGCAGTCATAAAAAAGTATAATCATAAAGTTAGTTTTTTACAACCTCACTTTTCTCTGTTTTTACCACAGAATTATTTTTTTTCTTATCCAAAATATTATTTTTAGCTCTTCTTTTTACCATTCTTTTTGGTTTGGTTGAAACTTTAGCATTTATTGGGCGAGTTAAGTTCTTACCTTCAAGTATGATCTTTAAATCCTTTGAATCGATAGTTTCATATTTTAATAGTTCTTTAGCAAGATGGTGCAAAACATCTATTTCTTTTCTTAAAATTTCATCTGCTAGTCTTTGGGCATCTCGTACTATTCTGCTTACTTCTTCATCTATCATTCTCGCCGTAGTTTCACTATAATCTCTGCTACTTCCCATATCGCGACCAAGAAAAATCTCTTCACTCTTCTTTCCAAAAGTCATTGGTCCAAGAAGATCACTCATTCCCCATTCCGTAGCCATTTTTTTTGCAATTTGAGTTGCTTGTTCAATATCATTTCCTGCTCCAGTTGTCATTTCATTGAATATTAACATCTCAGCACTTCTGCCACCCATTAATATGCCCAAGCGACCTTCAACATAGTCCCTAGTATATCCATGTCTTTCATCCATCGGTAATTGCATTGTAACGCCTAACGCTCTTCCTCTAGGGATAATAGTTATTTTATGGACTGGGTCAGCGCCTTTTGTTTTTATAGCAACGAGAGCATGACCTGCTTCATGATATGCTGTAACTTTTTTTTCTTCGTCCGAAAGAATCATACTTTTTCTTTGGACTCCCATAATAACCTTATCCTTTGCCTCCTCAAAATCATCCATATCTACAGATCTTTTTCTCTTTCGCGCAGCAAGCAATGCTGCTTCGTTAACAATATTGGCAATATCAGCTCCTACCATTCCCGGTGTGCCTTTTGCAATTGCTAATAAGTCGACCTTTCTATGATTGATTACAACATTTTTCGTATGCACTTTTAGAATTCCTAATCTTCCATTCACATCTGGTGCATCAACAACAATCTGCCTATCAAATCGACCTGGCCTCAATAGAGCTGGATCTAGTACATCTGGTCTATTTGTTGCGGCTATAACGATTACATTATGAGTATTATCAAAACCATCCATTTCTACTAACAAGGCATTTAGAGTCTGCTCTCTTTCATCATGACCTCCACCTATTCCAGCACCACGTTGTCTTCCTACAGCATCCATTTCATCGATAAAAACAATTCCAGGTGAACTTTTTTTTGCTTGTTCAAATAAATCTCTCACCCTAGATGCACCAACACCTACAAACATTTCAACAAAATCAGCACCACTTAAACTGTAAAAAGGAACTCCTGCTTCACCAGCTACTGCACGAGCGAGAAGTGTTTTACCAGTTCCCGGAGGACCTACAAGCAATGCTCCTTTTGGTACTTTTGCACCTAACTTTTGAAATCTTTTAGGACTTTTTAAAAAATCAATGACTTCTTTTAATTCTTCTTTAGCCTCTTCACAACCTGCAACTTGTTTAAAAGTGACTCTTGGTTGATCAGAAGTCCATAATGAAGCTTTACTTTTACCAAATTTAAATATACCGCCAACGCCACCAGCACCTCCTTGCATTCTTTTAATCATAAAAAACCAAAATCCTAAAAGAAGAATCCATGGGAGCATATTTAACAAATATCCAGTCCAATCTATTTTTTGTTCTTTGAATGTATACTCAAGCCCTGCAGCATCCCACTCCTCCGTATTTTTTCTATCTATAAATGGTAAAGTAAGCTTAAAATGTGATATTCCATCAAGTTGATTACCCAATTTATTCGGCAAGGATTGTGGGATTTTAAATTCTCCATAAAATTTCTCACCCATGATTACAGCTTTGGAAATGTCGTTATTTTTAAGAAACTTTTTATACTCGGTGTATTCAATTTCAATTTCTTTTTTACCAACCTCAGTTAGCAGACCAGAAATATATACTGCTCCAAAAATTATTGCAAGCCAGACAAAACTTGTTTTGCTCGCTCTTTTCCAGTCAAAATTGTCAGATGGTTTATCTTTTTTATTTTTGAGAGAATTATTTTTAAGGTTTTTTTTATTATTTTCCATTTTAGACCTTCTTATAGTTTGAAGTATATTTTTCTTTTAGTAGCACTATATTGTTAACAAAAATTATGCCAAATTCATAACAACCTATTCCTTATAGTGAAAAAGTAATGTGCGACAATTTGACGTTTATTTAAATTACTTGTTAATTAAACAGAATAGAGAATCTAAGTTTCTATACTTTTCATTAAAATCGAGGCCATATCCTACAACAAAATCTGATGGTATTTCAAAACCTATATAATCTATTTTAAACCTAAATTTATTAGACTCTGGTTTAACCAAAAAAGAT
>Ga0115570_10000304_pt1 | contig 40578 bp, 41 predicted proteins | sample COGITO_mtgs_1205_3_FD_87294 | JGI IMG/M metagenome (GOLD analysis project Ga0115570, IMG submission 87294) | Pelagic marine microbial communities from North Sea - COGITO_mtgs_120524 | ecosystem: Environmental > Aquatic > Marine > Epipelagic | place: Germany:Helgoland, sampling site Kabeltonne... | reverse complement strand
CTCCATCTCCTCCTCCATCTCCTCCTCCTCCATCTCCTCCTCCGTCTCCTCCTCCCAACTTGCATTCCTTATCTTCAATTGGTGGTACTGTAACACATACAAATTCTACTACTATCAAAGTAATGATGGTTGGTGATTCACACAGTGCGCTGGGTGCACCAGAAAGTTCAATGGTATACTTGGAAAAATTTTGTAATGGGTTAAACTCTGTAGTGAATTATGGTGTATCCAGTTCTACTGCTCAAGATTGGGAATTTAAAGATCCATATCAAACTTGTCCACGAGCGGGAATAGGTGCTGTCTCGCCCGGAGATTCTATTTGTAGTATTGGTCACGCGTTTACGGAAGAATTACAAAAGGTACCTTCTAATACAGGGTTTACACATGTAATGATGACGTTTGGTGGAAACGATTTTATGAATAACTTATGCAGTAACTCTGCTGAAGAAATGAAAACGTTTGTAAAAAATGCCATAACTAAAGTAAGAACAGTTGGAGATAGTAAAAATCCGAATATGATTTACATACTCCAAACTTATTGTGCACCACAGTCTAGTTTACCTATAGAACAAGAAGGTTGTACTCTATCTTCTTTTGAAAAGTTAATAAAAGGTATGCGCATGGCAGTTGAAGATATTCGTACTGAACTTGGAGATGATAGAGTTAGATTTTCAAATGGAATCGATCGTTGCGGTGGTGACATTACAACTTATTCACCTGGTAACATGCATATTGATACTATTCATATGAACGAAAATGGTTATTGTTCTCAATGGTCTACACCCTTTATAAGAAATCAGTTAAAATGCGATCCAACTATAGTTTGGAACTGTACATCTCTTACACAATCTACAGTTGCAACTCAAAACGGGGATCCACATTTACATTTTGCAAACGGTGCTATTGCTGATTTTAGAGGCATAAATGATACCGTTTTTAACATACTCTCGATACCAAGGTTTTCGTTTTCTATGAAAACAATGGACGTTCCATTCTTATTACCGAAACCTATGAAAGTAGATGGGTCGTTTTTTACGAATTCGTACATTGTGTTTAAATCTAGTGCATGTGATGTTCTAGTAAAAATGGATGCTGAAAAACCTGGTTTTGATATTACTTTAGGTAAGTCTAGCTCTCAAAAAAGATATAACAAATATTCTTCATTTGAGTGTGACGACTTTAAAATAATAACGAAAGATATTAGTTATGAAATTATCGTAAAAAATACAATTATTAAAGTAATAAGAAAACCCATATATAATTCACTTTCAAAACTTAATTGGAGGTTCGACACCCAAATAAAGACAAAGTATTCTTCTACAAAAGAAGTTCATGGGATTATAGGTCAGTCTTTTCAGATGAATAAACCCGTTACAAATGGCAAACTTGATGATTATTCGGTTTCAAATTATTTAAAAACTTCTGCGCAAGCAGAAGGATTTTTAGAAGGAGTATATACAGATTATATTATGAAAGATATCAAAAGTCCTTATTTTACATATTCTAAATTTGATGAAAAAGAGGATAAAAATACTTTGAGAATAGAATATATGAATGCTCAATCTGACGAAGAAAAGGCATTTTCAGATTTTGAATGGGAACTTGAGTAAATCATTTGTATATTTTTCAGTTGCCCAATAATCATGAAATGATATATTGTTCAAGTCTTTTGTTGTTTTAGAGTGACCTGGTGTTGCATATTCAAACCATTTACCATCATTAGTTTGAAGCGCTATATTTTCTCGTTTACTTGTAACAATGTTGTAACAGTGTTCGAAGTCATTATAATTTACGATTGGATAGTTATAATGATTGGGAAACGACCACTTTTCGTTACAAAATTTGATTGGATGCCATTCCGTAACATGAACCCCTCCTACAGATCTTGAAACCGTTTCCTCAGTTTTGCAAGTTTTTGAAATAAATTCTACTCTTGTGAATGATCCATTCATAGTTATTACATCAATAACTTTTCCTTCTAGCCATAGTTTACCTATTTCCAGTAATGTTTTAGTATATTTAACTCCATTTATTTGACACAGTATAGTTTGTTCCACATTTGTTAAACACCCACCTCCTCGCATGAACTCATCTGGTAGATTTGTGGGTTGTGGTGTCGAAGATGCATAACTAATGATCCGGGAGAGTGATGGTATCGGAGGTAGTGTTTTTACAAACATTTCTTCACCATGTTCGCACATATTTTCGAATTCGTCGGATGTATAGCTTTGTATAGCTTTGTTCATGTAATCACTTCTGTATTCATACAATAAAGAATTTGAAATAGAAACTGGAAAGTGTCTTCCCCATGTTGAATAGTATTCTTTTAGCCCTAGTAAAACTTCTCTCAAAGTATCAAACATATTAGCATCGTCTTGAACTTCCATAATCATTTCTATCTTTTTAGGAATTTTGGAGTTAATGCATTGAACAGATTTAATTCGATTAATTTCCTTTTCGAACAATTTACTGTTTTTATCAGTTTCTATATGAATGTTTTTTCCATTCAGTGATATAGACTCAATATTTTTGCCGTAGAATGGAATATGTTTATCGATTCCATAAATAAGTGTACCAATGTTTACTTTTAGTACACGTTCTGAAATTTTTTCAAGCTTGTAGCAGTCTGGAATATTTAAAGAAGAGTCTCCATCTAAAGTTAGACATGTATTCGAATATACGTCTGTATCTGTATAAGTACACAAAAATTTAGATATCATATTTACAATGGTTGCACATAAAAATTGAGTTTGGGGAATATGATAAACTTCAGAAATTAATCCAAGAAGATCAGTATCCAGATTATTTCCTATTGCAATTGATGTAAATATATAATCCAATCCCTTTTCTATATAAACCTTTTGTTTATAGTCGTTAATCATTTTTTTGTACTTTTCAGGTCTTTGGACATTTTTAGTTGGAATACCATCTGTGAATATTATACATGCACAAACTACGTTTTCAACGAGAACGCTTGTTTCCATTAAGTTGCAACACTTTTTCAATCCATCACATAAGTTTGTTTGACTTATTACTTTTATATTTCTTACAACTTGTTCTGCTTTTTTTTTCCCATTTTCGTCCATTTTTTGCCAGTCCAAAATACAAGTAGCAGTATCCGAAAACATCACTATTGAAATATAGTCTTCATTCGATAACATCTTAATAATAGTAAGTACTCCATGTATGTTGATATCCAAGTTTGACCACCCTTCATTTTTGTCATTTCCATCTTCATCTTTACAAACAGCTTTTTCATTCATACTAAAAGAACAGTCTATTAAAAGTACTGCTTGAAACTTTGTTCTCTGAACCATTACTGTTGGAACTTTTAATGTTATGACTCCTGCATTTGCATCATCGTTGTATGATACAAGTGCGCGTAAAGTGGTGTTCATTCTAAATTATTTTAGTGAACAGTTCACATAGAAACGCGGTTGTACAATTTCTTTAAATATAATTATTATAACTAAAATATGTTTGGAAGTTGCATGTCAAAACCACCTGAAATATTACAAATGCACACAACTGTTACTGAAGCAATTAGTGAAGATAACGGAGGTACGATTACGTGTACTCCTATGGGTGCGGAACCTATTACATATTCGTGGTGTGATTCTTGGAGAAATCCTATAGAACTAGAATTAGATTGTACACAAAGTGAAGCTAGAAATGTCCCACCCGGCGATTATCATATAATGGCATCCGATGCATTGGGAAGAGAAACATGTGTAAAAGTAAGAGTAAAACAATGTAGTATACCTGTTGTTATTGGGTATCAAGTTGAAAATGCATCTACTGGAGTATCAAGAGATGGTAAAATTACTGCAATGGTTTATCCGATTCCCGAAAAAATAAAGTACTTATGGACAAATGGAGCGATTACACGTGAACCGATTCTTCACGATATACGAACCGGAACATATAGCATTACACTAATTTCTGAAAACGAAGATGAAAATATTTTATTTATACATGCATCGAAACCTGCATATGTTAATGTGGGTGGAACTATGTAAATTATTTTATGCACAAAATTTAAAAGAATATGAGTCAAGATTTGGCTGACACATCGGAGCAAAAAAAAACTAAAACTTTAGAAGAAGTTGCGTACAAGTGTTTTTCAAATGACGAAGAAGTTCAATGTAGAAATATTACATTTTCGGTTCCACAGTTTTGCAAGCCTAAATTATCGGTCGGAGATATACGATCGTCATCTATGTCATGTATGACTGGAACACCTCAGAGATTAGACACTCAAAGTGAAAGATTGAACAAAATTACAAGAGATTAGGTTCCGGTATAAACGGTCCTTTACCTAGTCTATTTATAGTACTCAAGTCTCCTACATCAACTACATTATATACGATTGGTTCTTCTATGTCATTATGCCCGAGTATATACATGGAAATATACAAGTCTGTTGTATCTTTCCAGTCAAAAAGTTTTAGACATAAACAAGCATAAATTTTTCTCAAGTTGTGTACTTTTTTAGTTTCTTTAAAAGTATCACTTGCTAGTAAGAATTGTCTCAACCCACTTGAGTATTTTGACGATACTTGTTCATTTGTATCTGGTATTTTTTTTTGTAATAATCTAAGTCTTTCAAATGCTTTTTGTATGGAGTCAAAATTGTGTAAAATAGGCACAGCATAAGAAGAATTATTTGTTCTTTTTTTTGCTTGACCATGAAATAGACTTTGAAACTCTGTGTCTCCATTCAAAAATGTACTTTTTCCGTTCATAATTTCACAAGTTCTTCTTCCGGTCAAAAATATAATAGATAATCCTAGTTCATACATTGTAAACTGCAGTGGATTGTCTATGACAAAACGACAATGCGACAATATTTTTTCTCCATTCACAATAATCTTTTTATAATTCGAAACTAATTTAATATTTTTCGACAATTTTTTACATTCTTTTAGTTCATTGTTACTAATGGAAAGTTTGAAAACATTTTCTGGCATTCTTCTAGGTAGTTTTTTAAGTTGTTTATAAACTTCAATATGTTTAGGATTTTCTATATATTTTATTCCATACCATGGTCCTTTTCCTACTTCTCTGTTTGTTACATATCTTATCCACTCTTGTATTTCTGTGTTATGTTCATCTATTATTTTTTGTAGTTGTAACTCAAATTCTTCTGAGTCTTTTCCGTCGTACAACTTCCTAACAATTCCTGTCTTAACTCTCATACACCTTACAGTTTTATATTTTTTTCGCATGTCTAAAAGTACGGCTTCGTAAGATTCATTTTCTAGGCGTTTTGCACAAGAAACTAAAAATTCCATTTTTAATATAAAAATTAAAAAAAAATTTTTGATGTACCAGTTAATAATTTTATCAATATTCTTCACCTTCTTCTTCGTCTTCATTAAAAGTTTCAAGAATCATTTGTGCAAACACTCTATTCGTTTCCGATAATTCTTCAATCTTTTCTCTAAATTCACTTACAGCATTCTTTCTATCTTCCAAAGACTTTATAACTTTTTCCAATGGAACAATTTCACCTTTTACATACGCTGTGAATTCACGTAACTTATCTCTTGCTACTTTTGATTCAAAACCTGTACTATTGGCGAATTTACTTAGTAAAGTGTCCCAATCTTGTTTTACTTTTTTGATTTGTACCCAGGAACTACCGATTTTTCCTAATTTACTATAAGACTCTATTGAACTTGTGTGTATTAAAGCTTTTACATATTTTAAACCACGTTCTAAATTTTGTTTTTCATCTCTCATTTCTCCTAAGGATTTTGTCATGGGTACTTTTTCTTCTTCTTCTTCAGCATAACTTCGAGTAGTTATGTTAGAATGCTGACCCATACTTAGAAGCTTTTTCATTGCTGCGTTTGACTTATCCGAATGCTTTGTACTCATCACGGAGGGGCTTGTTTGCATTCTTTTGGTGACTGGTGTTTTAGGATTTATTGTATTAGTAGGAGGAGATACAGAAGCCACTGATTCTATATTTGTCATATCAAGTATCATTTTCTTAGCTTCTAAATGCGTTTCGGTCATCATGTCCCAACTATTTCTAATATTGACTAACGTAAACAAAAACTTAACTCTTTCGTAATAAGATGCCAATGTTCTTTCATTGGATGGATTTTTATAACGATCATATGGAAACACATTCAATTCTTTTTGAATAGCAGCATTCAACAAATTGTTTTCTTTTTCGGAAGGTATATCGGTGACCATATTACCATCAGTAGTTATTACACCTTCATGTTTCAAGAATCTAACTAATGATGGGACGGATTCCGCTACATTTCTATGGAGTTGTTTTTGCTGTCCTTCTGAAATAGTAGCTTCCGATATAATGCTATTAATTATTTCTAATAACGTTTGATCAAAGTTTATGCTATTATTCGAATTCTTATCCTTATGCTTCTTAAGAGAATCTACTATTTGTATTTCGGACTCCTTATAAGTGGCAATAACATCGTTTAAATCTTTAATGGGAAGACTTTTCAATATTGAAACATCACGAACCAGTTTCCCCATACACTCTGCTAATGCAACTGTGTAACTACGGTCTTCTATTAGACTTAAAACTTTTGCTGCGTTAGCTGATAAAGATTCAGTTGGAGGTTCTGGACTTGTTGATGATGATCCCGGATCATCAGCTCTATAGTCTGGGAAACTAAAAGTTCCACCGTACATGGTAGCATCTATACCATTCGAATTTCTAAATGTTACATTCATATTTAAGACATCATGTTGCTCGATGGAATTCGATTTAATAGGGTCTATTCGTTCGAATCCTATATGGCTAAAAATAGGTGGTACTACTTGAACATTTGATGGAATATTTTTTTGCAAGATTTCTTCAATAAATGATATATTTTGACCTACTTTTATCAATGGTTTTACAGATTCAATAGATCTATAGAGTTCTTCTAAATATGCGGAGGATTCTTCAGTTTTAGGCACACATACTGATACATCAGAGCAAAGTCCGCTTTTGGATTGTAAACCCGAACGGTATTGGACGAATGAACCTTTGTCAACATTTTGATAAAAACATTTTTGGTTGTTTGAATCTGCAGTTCCTCTAAAGTTGGATTCCCCATTTATAATGTTATTTTTAGTAACAAGTGCAAGGTTTGAAAGTTCTTGTTTTTCGATTTCTGATTTTTGTCTTCTTATCAAGTTTAGTAATTCACTCCCGTCTTGACAATGTTTGGGAACCGTAAGTGGTATTTGGTCGCTTCGCATGTCTACAAATACAGATCTATAAGCATTCATTAAATTTTCCACATTTTTACGCTCACTGTACGGCAATGATAGTTTTCTTTTTACATTCCCATCATCCGTCATTTCGAGGATACCGTATGAATTTACATTGTCATTTTCAGAAACGCATCTGTAACTTGGGTCGATTTTATTTTTATGTCCTCTTACTACAAGAAGCATGTTTTGATTTTTCTTTGTAGTACCAAATAAAAAAAAAATAAAATTTTTGTTTCACCAAAATCTACCAGGTAGTTCACTATGAGTTTCAAGTTTAGGTAGATCTATTGTTTTATTTTTGCAACTTTCAGAACTAAATCTGTGATTAGAATTTATTCTTGAGTCAATTAGTTGTTTATAACTTACTGCGTACTTTTTCATGTTTGAATGCAACTTTTCGCGGTCGTATTCAGGTTTTATTCTTTTTAGTATTTCTTTTATTTCTGTGTTTAGTTGAATCCTTGTATTAAGTTCTGTTGAAATATAATATAAGAAATCTCTTTCCTGTGGTTTATATAATGTCTTGTTAAAAAACATGCCATCAATTTGTTCATGTGATATGGACTGTCTATCTAAAAACGTATTCATTTATATAGTTAAACAAAATAATAAATGTTGTTATTATGTAAAAAATTGAACAAGTGTTAAACTGAACACACAAAACAAAAACGAAAATAAAGAGTATAAAAACATAGAGTTTGATAAATCCTTAATCTTTATATTTTTTTTGAGATCCAATACTATAGAACAAGAGTGGTTTATTTTCAAAGAAGCTGTTATTATCTTAAAGGGACACGTTAGTTCCTTTGAATTGCTAAAATCTACAAATTTTTCCTCGAGCAATTTTCTTCGTAATGATGGATTAGTAATTGTAAAAACATCTTCAGATTTTTTATCTTCTATAGAATCGGGTATGTTATCTTTATCGTTTGAAATAGTACTAAACTCATTGTTTGTTGTGTACTCACTATTAGGTAAATCATCTATTATATTTTCAATATACAAATTAGTTTCTTCTTCATTATTTGGAGAAATCAATTTTGAGTTAGTTTGAAACTCTTTCAGGACATTTTTCAAGTCTTCTGTATTTGCTCTTCCATTTATACTTGTTGCACCTTCAATTGCATTCAAGTTTCTTTCATTTATAAACAAATTACTTAAAAAAATCGCTTGTTCATTACTTAGTTTAACATTTGAAAGGTTTTCGACAATTTGTTTCAATATGTCTGTCATAGTGTTTGTAGAATTTTTTTTTCCTAAAAATAAACCTTTTAATAAAGTTTCATTTTTATTTTGCGCACAAACTTCTAACATATTACACGGGTACAAGTTTATAGGTGAAATATTTAAGTTGCAATATCTTGTTATATAGTTACTTGGTTTTGATGAAAAATTATCAACTACATTGTTTAAGTTTCCAATTAAGACCGATCCAAACAATGAAACTGACCCAAGAAGCCACGAAAAGCATATAACCAAAGTAAAAAAACAGAAAAACCCTCTTTTTTTAGAACTTTTAGTGAATGAAAAGTATAGTATTGAAATTGGAATTAGTATTGTTTGGAAAGCCACAAGAAACAAACTATAAATATATGATATATACGTGTTCCAACTATTTAAAAGTTTCAAATAAGGTAGTACTGCGTCAATAATGTTAAATTTTACATTAATGTTAACACAGTTGAAAGAATTTATTTTATTAACTAAGTTTGTAAATAGTATTGAGTTTTCGGAAATAAAGTTTTCTAAATGACACATTGAGGACTTTAAACTGATAAAAATGTTGTAGGATGATAAAAACAACAGTGATATTATAACTGACAAAAACAAGTTTATTCCCAAGAATACGGAGGATTTATTTTGTTCTACAAGTTTAAGGCTACATTTATTTTTTGACGTACTTACTAGAATAGGTATGAAAATTATAAAAACTAGCGGAATAAGTGAAGGAATGAGAGTCAACAAATAGTCTGTTAATATTTTGGTCGTAAAACTATTGCTTGTAAATGAGTTTATAAGATTGTCTAGAGGTTTTGAGTTTATGTTTAATATACCTGTATTAAAATTTAAAATCGTTTGTGAGTCGCACATTTTTAGATTTACATAATATTTTTTTTTAAATACTACTAAACAATGAACTGCACAGACTTTGATAATATATATAAAAATATTGTTTCACAAGTTTCTTATTCTAGTAATTCTTTTTGGTTAATAGTTGTATCTACTCTATCAATAACTTCAGTATTGTTAATTTTATACGGAGAAAAACTCATGAAACCATCAGTTGCGTTTATTTCTTTATTACTGGGTACATTGCTTGGATATATCGCAGTTAGTGAAATTGGGGATGTGAAATGTAACATAAAATTAGCTGTTTCGGGAATAATTGGTTTAGTATTATGTATTTTAGTTATTTGTATATTAAATGTTGCACTTTTTGTAATAGGAGCTGCTGCATTTGGAGGATTCTTTCACCATTTATTTTATGTTGTTCCTGATAACTTATGGCCAGTCGTATTTTCTGAAAACAACACTCAAACTTTATATTGGATTATAATTAGCGGTGCAAGTGTTTTAGGTGCGTTTTTATCATTTGTAACAAAGAAAAGGTTTTTGCGAATAGCAACGTCTATGATAGGGGGGTCTGGTATTTCCTTGAGTCTTTCTTTAGTATTTGATAAATTAACCGACCCACCTGTTGTTATTCATTCTGAAATACTTTTATCAATCTCTTTAGTCTGTACATTTTTGGGTATATATGTTCAAAACTATAGTGCACGCAAAGCAAAAAAACGTACCGACGAAAAAAAAAGAAAAGATATTGAAAAAGTCGTTAAACAATTTAATACATCCAATACGAATTCAGATAAAATACTCAAGGATTTTAGTAAATTTAGTAATAGTAACAAAAGTAATAAAAAAAATAATATATTTGAAAGTTCTAAAGGTTATGATGAGCCATGACGAACACATTTTATTTGTAAAGTTCCATGAAACATCCGACACAAATCATATGTTTAGGACTGACACTGTTTCGCACCACTTTTACAACAGGTGTGACGTTATTTTAGTTTTTTTTTCGACTCACGACAATGCCCTCCATGAACATTACAACTCCAAACGGGAAGGCCTTTATTAGTGAAAGAATCATTGGTAAAGGAACTCAGGGAACCGCATACTTGGTAAAAGATAAAAAGGGTTTCAAGTTTGTTTTGAAAGAAATATCATTGACAAATAGTATAGTAAAACAACAGGCTATCCGCGAAATAGAAGCAATGCGAGAATCGTGTCAACATGAAAACATCATTAATTATTATGAATCGTTTTCGTTAAACCGTTATTTGTACATTGTTATGGAATATGCACACAATAGTTCATTGGATAAAATTATAAAAGAACATGCATCAAGAAGTGAATATTTTAGCCAAGCTCAAATAGTCCACTACATGTCTGAAATATCAGCTGCTTTAAACTACTGTCATTCGAAAAAAATGATACACCGAGATGTAAAACCCGGAAACATTCTTTTGACACAAGTTGGTAAAATAAAGCTTACAGATTTTGGACTTGCAAAAACTTTAGCAGTAGAAGAAATTTGTCAAACTTTTTTAGGAACTCCATTATATATGTGTCCAGAAGTATTAAAAGGAATGTCTTATTCTTATAAGGCAGACATATGGTCTTGTGGAGTAGTCATGTTTGAGCTTATGGGTTTGGATGCACCTTGGTTTTTGCTTGGTAACAAGCCTTCAAGTATTGCTGAATTGAAAAATATAATAATCAACGACAGTCCCGATTTTAGTTTGTTAGAAAAGTTGGGATATAAAAAGAACTTGGTCAAAGTTGTTAAATGGATGCTTCAGAAGAATCAAAACAAAAGAGCGACTGCTTCTGATATACTAGAATCTATAGAAGTCAAATCTCCACCTACTTTTAGCGAAACTATCAATGATCCTACTCAAAATTATGGTTTGCCCAAAATATCGAATAACTATTTGTTTGATAAAAAAACAGACTACATCAAACAGTATACAGCAAATCAAGAAAGTGCTGCTTTGTGTATTCAAAAATCTCTAAGAAATTCTCTAAAATATAAAGAAAAAGAAGTCTGTGTACCAGGAAGGTATTATACTAAATATGAAGAAGAAAAAATAACTCAAATACAAAATGAACTTAGAAAGTCTTTAAGGCGTCGTAACGACAATCGAGTTTCTGACTTCAAAAAGTTTAATCCACCAAATTATATTCCTCCAAATTTACCTAAGATGGTTCCTATTCCAAAAGATGGTGTGTCTAAAAAAGTTGACTCGAATGATCTTCCGAATGTTAACAAGAACAGACAAATTTATGCTACACCAATTTACAATAATAATTTGAAAGACAAAAATTTGAACAATCGTTCATATAAACAACTACTGGAAGATAAGTATAAAGAGTCAAAACTTTCAAAGCCTCCTTCTCGAGAAAAGTTTGTAAACTTGAACCCAAGGATAGAAGCTCTTGCAACTCCTAGAAATATTTGTAAGCCACAGTATTATGATCGTAAAGATACGCGACCTCCTTGGTCTGGTGGTAAGTACAAGTAGTTAACACCTGTCATAAGGAGTTGTAAGTGTTTCAAAATTAGAATTTAAAAACTCAATTTTATCAAACACAATGTAAAAATTTTGAGTGTTTGTAGTGTTGAACGTCATAAAAAGTTTTGCAGGAATGTCAAAGTTTTGTATGTTACTAAAATCTAATAGTATCATACTCAAATTTTTGTAAGTTGATATTTTTGTAGTATTCGAAAATTCATTATTTTGTAAAAACCCAATGTCCAAACCTTTACTACTTACTCTTGGGTGAACTTGTTCATTTTTGTAAAAACTACCTCTTAAATTTAAATATTTGGTACTTTTGGGAATTATGAACTCACCACTTACAAAATATACAAACGGGTTAGAAGATGCACTGTTTGATATTTTCATATAGTTTCCTTGAAATATATTAGAATTGTCTCTTGCATTTACATTTGTAAATTCAAGTTTGTCGTTTTTGAAAGATCCATTAGTCACAACTGCGTTTTCAGAACTTTGTTCATAGTCTATTTCCCATCCTTTTGGAAGGGTTCCATTTGATTCATTAAAAAATGAAAATGAAACACACTGACGTTCTGAATTACATCTAACTCCACAATCAAAACAATCCCTTCCTTTTGAACATCTTGATGTTAATGAACCATAATCTCCATCATCACATACACCATCATTTACATAACCTAAACAGTCGTTTTCGCATAGAAATGTACCAAGACATGGTAAAGACGGACTTGGTGGAGAAAACGGTTGAGACGCAAGAGGAGTACTGGGTGGGTAATAGTCACAATATGGATCACAATCGTTACAATCAGAACCTTTTAGACATGCGGGTTCATTTTTTGTTATTTTATACAAAACACCGGAAACATTCCTTAAAACTTGTGAAACTCCTTGTACATTTTCGTCACAATAACCATCATTTGTAACATTTTTTACTTGAGTTTCATTGATTGAAAAACCATTGTTTGTATTATTGTAATTTAGAATATCTACTTTTCTAGAACAGTTGTTATTACACACATAGTTACATTTATGTGACAATAGTGGTGGTGGTGGTGGTAGAGGTCGTGGCGGTGGGGGTGAATATTTTTCATTAATACATCTGTTTCCACAGTCTGCACAGTCTGTTCCTAGTGTACATGAGTCGAATTCATATCCTGGTCCTCCATCATCACATACTCCATCATTTATGAATGTATTTTTGTTATCACAAGTGTTTAAACAAACTACTGTACATGGTACAGAAGAAGGCGGTGGGTAGTTTGGTGGTGAAATTGAAGAAGGGTCTATACATCTTGGACCACAATCATTGCAGTCATGACCTATTTCGCACAACTTTTCATCATCAGAGTATAATGTATATTCACCTCCATCTTCACACCTTCCATTTTTGTTTGATTTATGTAACGTGGAAAAGTAATTTCTAACCAAACTATTTGAAGTTTCACTAGTGACACAAGTATTCTGACAAATTTTGCTTGTACAATTTTGACTATCCGTCATTCCTGAACATTTTCTAAAGGAATTTATTGATGGATCAAATATTATGTTAACATCCTTCTTACAATCATGAGTATAACTGTTATCCGAATTCCAAATAGGACAACAATTCTCATCTGTTTTACATTCACAATCAAACCAATTTTTAATAAATCCCTTTATGGTAGTATTTTCTAATTTAACATTACTTCTATAACAAAAAGTTTTTGAATTGTTAACACGGTTTGTGAATATAATTTTTTTTATAGATTTGTTTGTTTCAAATAATGTTATGTTGGCATCTTTTTCATAGTCCACTACTAAATCATTAAAGTATTTTGAATTTAAAAACAAGTTGACAAGAGTGTCATCATAAATATCAAGCGCATGTGTTGGTAGTTTAATATTTTCTGTTTTGTTTTGAACTATATCAGTCGAGTATTCGGAAGTGTTTAAAACAACTAATATTCCATCATTTTTTACAGGAGTATGTCCTCCGTAAACTAAACTTCCATCGCGTAATACTTTCAATCTATAACCTATTATATAACTTATACTGTCTTCAGCGCGTTGGTACATTTCATTCATAATAAATGCATTATACGGAGATGCTATACCGTTGTAATGTATATTGCAATAATTGTACGCATTTTCATAACTATCAAATGTAATATTTGGAGAAACAATATTGTATATACTGTTAGAGTTTATTGAAAGGGAGTTTGTTGAGGTTTCTACTACGGGAGGTGGAAGGTTAGGTGTTGGTGGAGGTCTTGGATTGAAGTACCCAGAAGACCTAAAATAACATTGTATATTTGACAGGTCACATTCCTTTTTTATACTGTTTATGAATGTTTCTTGAAAAGTTGACGAAACAGAACGTGATTCAACAAAGGATGTAAAAATCATTTTATTTTGTAATTTATCATAATAACAAATTTTGGAAGTTTGGTCACTTGGTTGCAGGGTACTTGCTTCAGGTGGTACAGGTTGAATAAGTGTGTTTTTTTCATTCGAAACTTCGAGGCAGTCTAAATAGCTTGGAAAATTATTTAAATCTACGGGTAATTTTGAAATTATAAGCGGTTTTTCAGTTGAATAAAGAAACGGTGGTAAATTGGGTGGACGTATTTCATTTTTTATAGTATTATTTGTACGGTTATCGTAATATGATACACTTGGTGTGGTATTAGAAAAGAATATAAAATAAACAGACGCTATTGACAATGGAAAGGAACCGAATGTTATTATTCTTTTAACAACACTTTTGTAACGATTTGTAACTGTTTTCGGAATACTACTTTTTATAGTTTGGTATTTGCTCATTTAGTTTTAATTTATTATTACGTATGGAAAAAAGTTACCAAAGTTTACATTCTTTTTTTTGTTGTTGTTAATGTAAAGGAAGATCTTCTTTTTTAATGACGATAGATTGTTACGACGATGAATGCGTAATTTGTTATAACACTACTAGTAACAAGATAAAGCCTTGTATGCATACTGTTTGTAAAGATTGTTGTCAATCATGGTACTACTCAAGCGGTAATCTTCTGTGTCCATACTGCAGGCAAACTATTTTATGTTTTGGAAAGACAAACATTGAAGTTGATAAGTACAACATATGTCTCCACGCACCCTCGCCATCTAAACATTATGGTATAACGCTTTGTTCTATGAAAGATGGAGTTATGGTTACGAAACTTAACAAGAATGACTGTGCATATAAAGGAGGACTAAAAATTGGATTTATAATAACGCACATAAACGACATCCCAATAAAATGTCACGAAAATGCAATTTCAATGTTCAGGAGTAGTAAAATTTTCGGTTCTGATTTATTTCTCAAAACTAAAAAAACATCAACTTTTTCTGGATTCCTTAGAAAGTATCAATTTTATCTAAATTTATACTAGAATGTTTTTGTTTTCTGAAATATATGTCACAAACCATGGTGAGTTTTCATCATCATTTAATGGTGCATATGATGCATCTAGATATACATGTCCCGGATTTTTGGGGTCTCCTGACCATTTTTCTCTTTCTACAATACATTTGTTTGAGTGTGTTGTAACACATGACATGTCTTGTGGAACATTTTTAGGAACATGTTCTTTGCCCCAGGAATTTCGAATAATCCAGTATCTTTTATTATTTTTGTGTACCCATCCTATGACTGTAACTGCATGATTTATTTTTAGAATTTCATTAGATGTTATAAAGCCATGTTCATCATTTTTTTTTAACAATGCTCCCGATATGGATAATAATACGGGTCCATTTTTCAAAATTTCTTCTTCTACTAATGAAGTAGGCGTTATACGTCTTGAGTTCTCGATACTTATTTTTGTGTTTGTTGTGTCATTCGAAGTAATAATTTCAGGATGTCCCATCCATTTTGTTTTTCTTAAATCAAACATAAGTGGTACGTTTTTGTTTTCAATTGCATTAAGTAAATTAAGAGGTATACCTCCTTTACATGAATTCCAACCTCGAGTGTATGGACCTTTGTGTTTTTGATAATGATTGAGCATTGATTGAAGATCTATAACAACCCATGGTGACATACGTGTGTTTATGTTTTTTTTACCTAAAGATACATGTAATCTATCTTGAATCATTTGAAGTGTTGCGACCATGTAACAACAACCACACCACTTTGTTTTATGTTGATTTATAGGCACACTTGCATAATTACCAGCTGCTATTTCTGTATTTGTTAATTTTTCATAAATCTCTGGGTTTACACGTTGCCACGAAAAGTCATATTGTACGTCGTATACTTTCATGGAAGAAATATACTTGATTGTATTGTATTTTCTTACTTTTATTCTTCTTTTCTGATATACTACAATTACTAAAAGTAAAACTAAAAATAGAGTTTCATCTTTCAAATACATTTACTATTACAAAACTTTTTAATTAAAACGTTTTGTGCTTTAATTAAAAGTCCTAGAGTTTCAAAGTCTTAGAGTTTTAAAGTATCAAAATAAAATCGAATACGACATTTAAAAACTAAAGAAACAACATTCCTCTACTCCAGAGACCAGAAACCCTTCAAACCAAAGCTTGCACAACAGTGACTCCAGTATTCATGAGTTTTTACATGCACACAATCAGTCTTAATTAACTTAATAAATAAAAATGATGCAATACAGAATAACAACAAGTTTTTATAAGATTTTAGATTTAATCGTAATAATGAAGGATCGAGTGGATATGGAGTTTAGTATCATCATACTCCTGGATCTGGTTATTTATTAAACCACGCAATGTGTTTTTTAGATAAAATTACATTTGTAATAAACTAAAAAAAAATTAGAATATTTTTTTAGTAATGAAGAACAGTTTAAACTTCTTCAAATTGTTAGACAAGAAGTTTCAAATATTTTGGTTTATGATGTAGTAGTTTTACATAAAGGTTTTTAGTTATTTTGAAAGTATTACACCTACAACAATTAAAGTTATGGATAATAATTGTTTTGCTGTTACGTTTATTTTTTGTTTTATAATGGACTCTAGTACAAGTGTAGTAATAATGTTTAATGTTAGTATAGACGACGTAACTGCTATATTATTACTATTGTCATATGTAACTTGTAACATAGTTTGTGTTAAAATATTTAAAAACGAGTAGATACATATATATTTGGTTTCATTTTTTGTCAATTTTGAAATGTTGTTATTCGTAAATGGTATTATAAAGCTTGCTAAAATTCCACATATTACAGGAGAAATTAATGATACGTCATATATGTTTGCGGTGGATGGTATTTTTTTAAACATTATATTTTTTATAGAAATTATGATACATGTTACTATTTCCAACAACATTTATACTAATCAATATTATTTTTCATATTCGTCATGACTTCTAAAATCGTTAATTATGTCCTATTATTTTTTGACAAGTACTTATACAGGTTGTCAATCTATAATTCCACATATTTAAAAAACGTCTCCATCACTTTTCTGTTCTAATAATATGTCCCTATACGTAATTTGAATTTTTTCATACACTCGCAACGAGTTTAACAATTCAATTTCTTTACAAATTCTTTCAAGTTTTTGTTTATAATAATTTCTTTTGAATGCCATTAATGCTTCGTTTTGACGTTTTAGTTTTAAATGTACTTTAAATCTGAACTTCGTTTGAATAAATACTACATTTTTTATTTTATCTTCATCATAAGCTTCTTCATTAAACAATAGTTTCGGTGTCTGTTTATTATGTATTTCATGTTTGTTATTTCCTCCAAGCAAAAACATTTTGGAAATAGTTCCCCTTTCGAAGCACAAACTAAACGCCCACATTTGTTTTTAATTATTTTTTTTAGTTTAATGTTATTAACCGCATACTCTAGTACTCTATAACTAAATACTCTAAGACTATAGTATCACCTAGACACTCTTGTATTGTCATGTTCCATCATGTATATTAACAAACAGTTTTGCAGTTTTATTTTCATTCTTTTAACAAATATGATAGAAGAATCATTAATAATATTATTGTTAATTTTAACGCTAAAAAAAATTAGTTTACTTACAGGAATAATTTGTTTTATAGTTGTGTCCGTGTATATACGTAACAAATTTTCTACCACCATCAAGTTTCATATGGTAAAAGACGAAAATGATATGAATGAAGCTATTATTTTAGAAGCTATACTAAATGAAAAGTACAACACTTTGTTTATGTTAGACACGGGATATGCAGGACCTCCTGTTCTATCGTCTTCTTATTTGCATATACAACACAAATGCTCATACGGTTCGGTTTTACAAAGATATAGAAAGTCATTAAAATTGATAAGAAAAGGAATTTCTGAAGATGATAGAAATAATTCTATAAACAAACTTATAATGGACGGAAAGTGTCAAAGTTTTACATCAGGATGCACCATGAAACTAGTTGGGATAGGAAGTGTTGTCGAACAACAAGCCGACATGCTTTTATGTCCAATGATTTCTTTTAAAAACTCATTTGGATTTTATGTTAAGACAAAAAATTCGCAAAAAGTAGACGCAGATGTATTAGTATCAAATCCTTTACCAACAAGCGTAAATATATTGACGTGTGATTATTTAATGCATTCTCTACCCGTTTTGATAGATATGAAAAATGAATTGTTGACATTAAATATGACAAATCTTCATTTATTATCGGAAGAAGGAACATTTATACACATTCCTTTGAAAACAATCGGAGGTGCACCCGTAATACCTATTGTTTTAGGCGGAGTTGAATTAGAAGTTACTGTCGATACAGGTGCACCCGGTCCTGTTTGTCTTGGGAAAAATTCTGCTTCCAAACTTGAAAAGTGTTGGAAATCTAAAAATAGTAAAAAAATATTACAAAAAGGAGTAAATGGTGAAAAAATATGTTCTGACATATACTATTCTAGTTTGACAATTTCAAACATACATTTTGATTCTGTCGGTGTCTTTTCTAATAACAAAAACGTTGAAGATGTAGACGGTTATATAGGACTCGGTGTTTTGAGATCTCTTAATTTACTTTTTCTTCCAAATAGTATTGGTATAAAAAAATCTGGTCTGGATCCCCGTCAGTCTTTTAATTTTGCGTCCAACGGTGATTGTGGAGAAGGTACTTTGACTTGTCTTACAAAAAAATAATATAAAAAATAGTAACTATACTATACAGTATTTACATTAAATATTCTACTATTTAGATTCCGTATCAATTTTTTCATGGGTATTCTTCCATAAATCATTTAAGAACTTATATATTACATGTGAAATATAGTATGTTCCTACTATATTTGCCTGGCATTTTTCATTTTCATTGGTTACTGGTAGAAAAGCACTTCCATTTTTTTCGTAAACACATTTTACTATGTCATACAAACTATGTTCTTCCATGGAAGAATTCAAAGTGTTAAAAAGTTTTACTCTTACTGCATTTTTAGCCCACGTTTTTTTACCCATAGTAATATCTGAGTTGAATTTTACCAAATATAGTACATTGGATGCACGTTTGCTTAGATTTTCACACCACCACTCTCCATATTTTTTATTATTTTCCGAAACTATGCTATCTTTGTTTGTTTCTTGAGTAGAATCACCCCATTTTTCTTTGTTTTGCACAGGTTTAAGTGTAGTCATTTTCTTGGCTTCGACTTTTTTTACTAAATTATAAAATTCTGATTCAGTGAACGTAAATTAATATAATATAACTTATAAATAATGCCCCCAACTATAGATAATACGAAATCTAATGAGAAAAAAAATTCAAATGTTCCAAACTGGAATGGTGCACAACAGCTTAGTAAACTTGTGTGAGGTAGAACAAAAAGTAAAGAAACCAAAGGTTCACAAATAAAAATAAAAAAACTATGATAAATAATTAATATATTAAAATATTATTATACAGTTCTTTACATGACTACATTTTTTTAAAAACATGAAACTTGTACGAGAAAAGAACATTTACTGAGGAGAATTCGGTCTAAACTTTACTCTTTTTCTAACAGGACTTTCGTTTTCATTCCTTTCTTCATTTTTGTCTAGAAATGGCAAACATGAATCACAATCCATTACATCTTCAAATGGCTTCTGAATGTTTTCGACATTAGATACTTCTGTATGTTTGTCGTATACATATTCTATAGATTCCATTGGTACATCTTCTATATGAGATCTTACTGTAGATCTCATTATATTTTTTTTGGGTTGTTTTTTTGAATTGTCCAAGTTTCGTACATCTAAACATTTAGTATTGAACAAAATGTCACAACAACCAGATCCTATATTTGCAAGTTTTCCAGTCATAATTGACGTACTAACTCCTTTTGCGTTATCTACTTCACCAAATGTTGCAGCTTCACATAAGATATCAGGTGTTTCTTCGAATGAACATTTTCCAAATGGACCAGTAGTGCTTCTGTTTATACCATGTCTATTTAGAGCCATTAAGTTACCACTTTTACACATTGTATTTACAAGCATTGATAAATTTCGTGGATCAATATAAGTTCCATCAAATGAAACAACAGTGTTAAGTTGTTCAAAAAGTTGGGCACATGTATACTCTAGTCCATTCAGTTTATAAACTTCTGTAATATCATTTGTCGTAGTTTTATTCCAGTCCACACACGGAGAAGAACATATGTCATTAACACAACATCCTATAGTGTTAATTACATATTCCTTTTCGTGTACAATATCACCATTTTCATCTAAAGATTGTTTGTCCACTTCAACACAAGTTGCAGATTGTACACGAGGATGTCCCGATATAGCCATAGTTTCTATGAAGACACTTATTACTCGATGACACAAAACGACTTCTCTATCAGATGACATTCCTATTGCTTGCATCATTTCTGATACTCTAGCAAATCGTATTCTTATTACCCAGTTTTCACTATTCACTTCAGATCCCAATATATGAGCTCTATCACCAAGTCTTTGCTTTAATAAATCTTTTATCATAACTGGTGTCAAACATCTAATTTTCATAATACTTTTGTTCAACATTAGTCTCACCACATAGGAAGATGAAGTTGGTTCTACAATATTCCCAAATATTTCTTTATCAAATTCGACCATCCATTTATCCTCTTCTATTATAGTAGAACTGAAATCTTCATCTTTTATTATTTCTGTTTTTGATATTACATCACCGAGTCTAGTTAACGTAAGTGTATTTGCAAAGTAAGTTACAAATTCTTCAGACTTAGAAAATGGTTTCTTAAACTTTATGATAGTACTTGGTGTTTTAGGGTTTTTTGTGACATCTAGTAGCTCTTTCAATCTTGGAATTCCCAAAGTAACATTTTTAAAACCGATTCCTGCAGAATGAAAAGTATTGAGTGTCATTTGTGTCGCAGGTTCTCCAACTGACTGAGCGGCTATAGATCCAACCATCTCTCCCGCATTTATTCTGGCATGTTTTATCCTTGTTTTAATAGTTTTGATAAGATTTTTGAAGCTATCTATATCTACATTTTTCATTTCTTTGCAATTAAATGAATCTATAATGGCTGCTCTTAGAGAATTTGTGGTGCAATCGAGTAACAATTTTATGACTTCTTCATGCGCTATTTTTTCACCCACTTGTCTTGCAGAATCTTCAGTGTAAACTAAGTTTTGTTTAAGTCTTTTGGTACTGAAAGGTAACAGAACTCTATTGTCTAGTTCTGTAACAATTGTCAATATTTTAGTACTTAAAAGTTCATTTCTTGCAGTTAATGCAATTCCAAATTCTACATCGTTTAAACGATTCTTGATTGATTTGACCTTTTCAGTAAGTATCCCAAGTTTAACTCTTTCTAACTTTGAAGCATCAAATCCATCTCCACCCCATGCAAAGTCTACAATTTCATCATTTGCATCTCTTACTGTCCCATCGTAATTCACTTTATTATCTTCCATTGCTTTTATTTGCCTTCTTTGAATATATCCAGTTACTGAAGTTTTTACAGCGGTATCTACCAAACCTTCTCTTCCACCCATTGAGTGATAATAAAACTCAGAAGGTGTAAGTCCCAATGCATAAGAATTGTGAACGAATCCCTGAGAAGATAAAGTATTTTCACCGGGCATGAAACATGGCAATGTTCGAGACCCCTTTTCTGCTTTAATTCTTCCTCCTTCAACGGACTGTTGTCCAACTGTACCACATATTTGTGACAGATTGATTGGAGTTCCTTTACTTCCACAATTTACCATAGTTCTTATAGAGTTTTCTCCCATATTATCATTGACTATACTTCCAGTCTGCATTAAAGTCTTTGACAATATTCTCATAATTGTAGCTTCTGCATGATTTTTAACATCTTGAGATGTATTTTTGGAACACGTTTCCATCATAATTTCTTCACACAGAGTAGTTGCTTTTTCTAAACGTTCATTTACTTGTTCATGTCCTTTTGCTGATAAAATACAGTCTTTTATTCCAACAGAAAAACCTTTCATAAGTAAGTAAGAGTTTGTCATACGCTGTTCATCACTCATAAACTTTGCAGCAATATCATTTCCAAAGTCCCTGCAACAAATATCTATTATTCCACCAGCAGCACTCCCAAGCATTTTTTTTGTTAGAACTCCAAACAATAATCTCCCTCTTCGAATGAGTACATCACCTTCTTCTATTTGTTCCAGTTCTTTTATATTAGAATTGTCAATTATCAACTTATCGGGCATTAGTATTGAAAATATTTGCTTTCCTGTCCAATATCTTTTCCCATTTACAGTAACTGCAGGAATACCAATATTTTTTTTGTTATGCTTCAACGTTCCACAACATTGACATGCATGTTTATGAGATAAAAAAACACCGTCTTTACTAATTAAATGTCCACCAAGTAAACTATCTTGTACGATTCCAATGACAGGTTTATTAGATTGTGGAGAAATAATTTGTTGTGTTACTGTCATCAACATTGCTGCATCTGCCATAGCACCACATGATTGTGGAACATGAATATTCATCTCATCTCCATCAAAGTCTGCATTGTAACTGGATGTGCATACTAAATTTAGTCTAAATGTAAGACCTTTTACCAATCTTACTCTGTGTGCCATCATACCCATCTTATGTAATGACGGCTGTCTGTTGAAAACTACAATATCATTATTTTTCAAAAATCTTTCAACAGTATCTCCCGGTTTTAAAGAAATAGATTCTATATCTTTACAATATTGAAGTTGAATTATTTTCCCATCTGTAGTTATTATATTTTCAGCTCCATTTATATTATTGTAGCCATTAACAATACGTTTACTAAGTTCTTCTATGTTGTACTCTGTTACTTTTTCAGGAACAGTAAGCATCTTTGCTATTTTTTCAGGAACTCCTACACAATCTATGTCCATATAAGGACAAGGAGAAATTACACTTCTGCTTGAAAAGTCAACTCTTTTCCCCATTAAATTACCTCTTATTCTTCCATCTTTACCTTTGAGTCTATCAATCAACGATTTTATTGGAGCTCCACTTCTTTGTGTAGACTGTTTTTGACCTCTTACAGAATTATTAACTAGTGTAAATACTTCAAACTGAAGTTTCGCCAACTTTTCAGATAATTCATTCGTCATTTTTACTTTTGTCCAGCACATTTCTATAATAGATCTTAACTCTATACATTTCTTGTTTATGTCTTGTAATTTCAACGTTAAATCATTTTGACCCCTTGAGCGACTACCCTCACTTTGCATAATTGCAGGTCTTGTTACAGGTGGAGGCACTACAAGTACAGTTAATATCATATTTTTGGGATGGGAAATTTTAGGTTTAAATCCAATTTTTTCATAATCCTCATCTGGAACATGAGTCAAAATAGATAGTGCCTCTCTTGCAGTAAATGGTTCATTGCAATATTTTTTTTCTTCATCACATTGCCATTCTGTTTCTGCAGGCCATTCTATTTTGATAGATAAAGACTGTCTAATATAATTTGGTTTCATCATTCCACAATGGGGACATTTTTTTTTTAGTTTTAGTATTGAATATATGTAACTAAAACAATTTTTGTTGTTACCATTAGATTCTAAACTAGACAAATCTGCTTCGTTAAAACAAACTCTTGAACAAGAAAAACATATCATTCTTAAAAGTTTCACAGTAGTGTCAAAAAAACTTATATGGTACATTGGATATGGAAGCTCTATATGGCCTATATGTCCTTGACAATTTTTCACATCTTTCATACATGTTCCACATAAAAGTCGTCTATCAACAGTTCCCATGAGTACATCGTTTATTCCACCAGAGTTAGGAAGTCCTCTATAATAAATTGTTGCTTCTGTTATTTTACAAACAGAAGTTCTTCTAATCTCTTCAGGAGAGAGAAGAGAAAATTTAACACATTTAGGGTGAGTTGGCTTGGTATATGATGGTTTGTATACTAACATTTCCGACTTCTTTTCTTATTTTAAACGTATTGTTAAATCTGATTCAGAAGATAGTGTTTAAAATTTTAATTGAAGTTGACAATATTTTTTCAGTTTTTTCTTTTATAGTATTTACTTGTTAGTTTTGTAGGTTTAATAAAAACTACATAAAGTTACATATTTATAATTTGATCAGTTTTGTTAAAAACTTTCGACTCTACTATAATATAGTTAAATATAGCATGGTAAAACTAGTGTGTGATACTTGTGAATTTTCATGCGAACACACGCGTCTTGGTCTTAGATTTGCAATTTTATGGTACAAGTCTAATAAAACAAAAAAAGCGTATTGTAAAGATATAGGTCCTATAAAAACATGTAGTGGAACTATGGAAAGTGGTTTAACGTACGTACAAATACAAAGTGAAGTTAAAAATTTTAAAAAATCTCATTTTTGATAGATTATCTCATTATAAATATAATTTCTAATTATTATACTAAAGTTTACGTATTATTTTACATGCAAGCTTATTTACGTGGCTTAATTGAAATATTTCATATTCAAAACCGTTGGGAAGATCATTTAGTACTTGATCTTCATTTTTTAATTTTTCTGTAAAAACAGACTTGTTCGTATATACAACTTTTTTTACAATTTCATTATTATTGTTACGCCATATTACACTGTAGCCTCTTAGTGAAGTCGAAAATGATAATACTCCAGTTATCGTAAGAAACAGTATATAAATTAATATCATACTATATAAAAAATAACTTTGAATTATACAAAACTGTGTTCTAAATCTGATTTTATTTAAGAAAACAAAGCAGTGTACATTTTATGTACTTTTGTTCTGTAGTTAATAACGTTATTGTCGTTTGGTTCCAAATGATAAAGCGCATCAATGTAAAACTTTGTGTTTAACCAAGTACTTTCCCAAATATCAACACTTCTGTAACCAGCTTGTCTATGTATAGGTATAGGGTATAATGATACAGAAAAAGGAGGAGGATGTATCATTTTTTTTATAAACAATGGAGATTTCGTTATAACAAACAAAAAAAACTGGTTTACTTTTTCATTAATAAAGTTCCAGAGAGTCATCGTCGTCATATAATACGGCAACGAGGATGTTATTCGAAGAAGAAAAATGTGTTAATACTAAGCAAGTAACAGATAAGTACTGTACACTCTATCTTATATTAAATGAACAAACGTTTATGGTTTCTCTTAGTAATATATTAGTTTTGGATAACACTTTTTTCATAGAAAATATTACAAAAAAATTATTTAATTACAAGTGTGATAACAAAATTGACATAAAGTACAACAAGTTAACAAACTTATGGGAAACTGACAATATTTTTTATTGTAATCTAGATGTAGAAGAAGAGCTACGTAAACGTGTGTTTAAGAAAAAAAATATAAAGGATACATTGCTTTATTTTGTAAATGAAAAAACAACTGGTGTTATTTTGAAAAAGGATGGAAGTATTGTGGGTCGTTTCAAATACGAAATTCCTATATAGTAATGTGTTTAAAAGTTTAATATCAAAAATAATTAAACTACATTTTTTTTTAAATTGCTGAAATAAAATTCCGATGCAGGGATTTGAACCCTGGTCGTTCGGGTGAAAGCCGAATATCCTAACCACTAGACTACACCGGATTTGTATATTAAATTATGATCATACATTTTATATAAACGTTGCCACATTTGCACCGACTCTTGTAAATACAATTTACACCCACCACCTTCTCCTTTGAAATTAGGAAAATATTTGTTGTCTTCTCCACCTCCTTCTCCTTCTGTTTCTCTACCTGCAAAAAAATTACAGAGATTCACAAGGTTTCCAAGGAGCTTTGGTCGGAAAGATTTGGTTGGTGCTTAATGTGTAGATGTTTCATGATAATCTTATTTTAATATGGAGTGTCTTAACTTTATTTTTTCATGTTGTATATATTTTTAAGTGTTGCTTCTGGGTTTTTTACTAATGAACTTGCCATTTTGAGAACTTCTATGTTATCTATTCCCATGTTCAACATTGCTGTTTGTGGATCTGTTTTCATTTTTTTTTTCATATTGTTGTTATTTTCTGTAGTACAGCGACTTTCTTTTATTTTATTTTTGAGTTTTTGTTTCAATATTTTTCTATCTACAGCTTCCATACTATTTATTATGTATGGTAAAAAAAATTGAAAGTGTTAAACTCAGCATTTTGAAGAGTCTTGGAGTCTTACAATTATCATATTATATTACACATTGAAGGGTGGAGTCTTAGAGACTTAGAGTCTCAAACAACATTTAGACATTTTTCTAAGTATTCATATAGAAAGATACAATCGTTCAAATATAGAATCTTCTGTAAAAGAATGAATAAATTCTTTATCAACAATTGAAACTTGACTATCCTTTGTTCTTCGCACATTCAGTTCACGATTGCAAGAAAATTTAATTAAAAAATATACATGCTGTCCTTCCGTTAGTATGTGGAGCTCTCTAACAGTACCTACTATATCTTTTATAAAACTAAAACTGTTTAAAAAAAGTAACTTTTGTTTTGAGTTATTTTTGTTTATATATACTTCAATCGATTCACTTTTCAAAACTCCTTTTAAAATTGGTATCAAATAATTTTTGTATTTGTAATGTACAATATTATGTGTTTCCATATTATAATGTTTCAAGTTTATACCTAATATTTCGTGTATGAAACAATTTGTGTTATATTCTATATCGTCGACAAATTTTTTTTTTCTTGTAAAAAACATGTCCTTTACAAAATCTAAAAAAAAAAATAATATCAGTTAAAAAGTAAATGCCGTTTGGAATAAAGTATGAAGAACTTGATGACATAGATTTTATACAAAAAGCAGAACTACTTCATATACTGAATCCACAATCTTTTGAAACAAGAATGAGAAGATACGCTAAAGTGGTAAGAATTCTTCAATTGTTTGGATATTATCGATATTTGGGGCCTCAATTAGCGATGATCAAAAATAATGAACCTAATGTTATATTTTTTAAAAAGAAGAGGTTTAGTGCAGCTGCACTCGATGACATTCCCAAATATATACAATTTGCAGTATTTGTTTACTTGACAAATAATATGGATCCAGATACACCTCTTCCTTACGATATAGGCCTTGAAGTATTCACTGTACTTGGACAAACTTCTATAAAGGTTAAGAGAAGAATAGAGAAAAACCTGATGAAATTTTTATATTTATGTGAATACTATAAAGATGGTAATTATTTAGGACACGAACGGTATCCTCCCATTTATAACTATATAATATGCAACCTTTATTTACCACAACACATAATAGTCGCGCTTTATGGATATTTTGTTATTCCTAAATTAAGAGGCCAACAAATGAGAATGGCAGCTATAAATATTAAGAAAAAAATAAACGCAAATGAAAGAAGAACAAACTTATGGCTTGAACAAGTAAAACGTCAACGTAAAGAGTTAGAAGAAGACATTAAAAAAACAGAAGAAAGGTATGAAAAAGAAGATATAGAACACGAAAAAATTATAAACAGTGGGTTTTAAGAACATTTGTGAACAAAATAAGGTGATACAAAAAAGTTGCACTTTTGACACAATAAAATACAATTTTCGGTTTTGGTATTTTTTTTTTTAATACGCTCAATCGTTTCTCCTTCAGTTTTAACAGAATGACAACTCGGACAAAGAGCCCACATATTTGTGTATTCATCTAACCCCCCTTTCCACAATGGAATTTTGTGATCAATTTCAAAGTTAGAAGGTAAAACTAATAAACACATACCACACGTCCATTTTGAACTTGCAGCTATTCTTTTTTTTTCAGGCCCAGTCAAATATTTTCTTTTCATTAACTTATATACTTAATCGTTTCATAATATTATTAAATTAATAATAAACTGATTAGTTTTTTAATTATAGCTATTTAGGTAAAAATACACTTTCTATACCTTTCGAACCATCTTTTAAACCATTTCTCCATTGCTTATAACCTTTTTTCCATTCTCTCAAGACAATATCAAGATTCTCGACACTTGTTTCGTGAGGTTTATTACATACATGACAAACATTTTCCAGTGTTCCCAAACAATAAAAACATAACTTATGACCACAACTGAGTGATATTAATTTGAGACCTTTTTTACTGCACTTTTGACATTCTGTTGAATACGGCATGTAATATTTGCTCCATGAACAAGAGACATCATTTCCGTACAGATATTTTTCGCAATTTATTTTTTTCAACACAAGTTTTGTGTCTTTTCCATATTTGGGACTGTGAACTATGCATTCCAACTCTAAACGAGTTGAAACTGGTGCAATAATTTGTAAGACACCTATTGGATGATCATAAAACGTTAAAAACTGATATGTTGGTCCATATTTGTTAAATTTTTGGACAGAGTATTTGTTTCTCAAAAATTCCATTGTTTCAAGTTTACAATAACAAGATTTTTGTATATATTTGTGTAAATTACTCGTGTGTAATTTTTTTATAAAACTCTTTAAAACTTGATGACTCGTAAATTCTGTGCCGTTTATTTGAACTACATTTGAAGTTGGCGAAACCCCCATAAAAATCCAACCATCTTGTGTTTCATAACAACAATATCCTATGGAATCACCCTTGCAATCGATACCTTTACCTATAGTTTCATTTTCTCTAAATATAAGTGGATACTGTACATACTGTCCGACTGAAACAAGTGATGTTCTAACTGTACAAATTCTTCCTTTTTTTTCTCTTTCAATAATTGAATTTATTGTCATTGCAGCACATGCTACACCTGCGATAACATCAATCGTTCCCACATGTGCATGTTCTTCCGAATCAATTAACGAACCTCCAAATCTAGACATAATTCCTATACCTGCTTGAACATTGTCATCATAACCTATATAGTTTGCGTATTCACCAGATTCAGTAGAACCACTCCATGCGTCAAAATGAACGAGTATCATATTGGGATTTAATTTACGAATATCTTCACTCGTAAGTTTTAAACGTTCGAGTGCTTCATGTGTGCAGTTAATTGTTAAAATATCGTAATCTTTTATTAGTTTTTCTAATATTTTTCTACCACCTTTACTTTTTATATCGACTAGTATAGATTTTTTTCCAATATTTGTAGGAATCCCGTATATTACGGGTATATCCGGTGCGTAGAGAGGCTTTGGTGAGTCAATTTTCAAAACTTCCGCTCCCATTCTAGCCATCATACAACTAATTGTCGGACCTGCGATCACATTTGTCAAATCTAAAACTTTTAAACCACTCAAACATTTTTCTAATCTGTGTTTATTTTCCTTGATAGGAACGACATGAGTACATTTTTTCCAACCTATTGGACCGACTTTTATTTGTCCGTCTACGTGACTTATTAAACCAGATTCAATAGCATGATCACAGTGTATCCAATCTTCTTTTGATTTCATTGAGATTGCGGGAACAAGTTCTTTACCGAACACATATTCCCACTCTTTCGATGTTCGTTTTAAAAAAGCATTTTTTAAAATTGGATAAATAATTTTAGAATGCTCTTCATGAACATTTCCACATCCTAGTCCATAGTTAAATTTTTCAGAGTATACGTTTACAGGTTTAATTATGTTCAAAACTTGTTCTTCTATGTTCAAAATTTGGAGTGTTCGTTTATGATGATTTATATGCGCAGGACATACCAAATAAAAAAGTTTGCCGTCTTTGCATGTATACTTTCTAAAAAAAGGGTCAAAAAGTTCGTTTAATTTTTCTTTAGAAACAGGATATAAACCTTCACTAATTGTTTTTTTCCTAGAATTCATATAACACTTATCTAATGGAAAAGAAATGCTGTTGTGAACAAGTGCTTCCATCAAAGAAGATGCAAGTGGTACTTCAAAGTATTCGCCGAATCTGTTTGCCCTAATAACACACATTAATACAAAAAATGCATATATTGATCCATAAACTGAAGGTAAAGGTAAAGATGAATAACTCGCTTTTATACCTAACAAAATTCGGTTTAGTCCCATATCACAAAATACACCAGAAGATGCCATTAAAGTTCCATCCCATGCTTTTGTGTTTTCAAATTCTTTGTCATTCTTCGAATAACCTGGCAAACTTATATAAATTATGTTAGGGTTTATACTTTTACAGTATTCAAAATCGAAACTTCTTTTTTTAGATACATTGTTTCCAAAATTTTCTAAAATAATGTCTGTATTTTTCAAAAGATCATTCAGTAAATTTTTTTCGGATGGTAAGTCTAAAGTTTTCTTCTTTTTTCCTTTTTGTAAATCAGAGTACAATAATTTCATATATGTGTCTTCTTCATGTTTACCTTTCGAATGTTTAGGTCTTTCTATACACGTTACATCATAGTCTATGTCTACCAAGTATTTTCCGAGCAATGGTGCTGATAAATAAGTTCCGAATTCCAAAACTTTCATATTTATTATACTTCCTATTTTTAAAAAGGTGTTATAATATAATATGGAAAACAAAACACAATTATGTATTAATGAGAGTCAAAAAAAGTATATACTTAAAAAGTTCGAAGAAGAAAGTTCACAATCTCACCAAAATGTTTGGAAAAAGAGACAATATGCACCCATGAATATTCACAAGGAAGAACTGTGTGATATAAAAAAACAAGTAGAAGAACTGTATCCAGATTACCGAATTCTTTTTGATGTTGTTTTTCAATCTTCTGGAATATCCACAGATTGGCATTGTGATTATGAAAGTTTAGGTCCTTTTATTATAGAAGATAAGTATTGTGCAATAAAAAAAAGTTATTTTACAAGCATTCACTTTAATCTCACACAAGACGGGGGATCACTTACAACACTGCCTTCACCGTATATTTCTTATGTATACTATTTTATAATTTCAACATTTGGAATTTTTAGTATGATTCATGTTTTTGTGAACTATTTGTTTAAACCTATATTTAATGTATATAGTACAAAACATACAAACAAACCAGGTGTAGGAAACCTTTTTGACAATATGAGACTACATTCTGTAACTAATGGCGCACCCCGAATTTCATATGTTATACGTCTTGTTAGAAAAAAATCGGTGTTAATATCGAGTAAATCTATAAGAGAAGGAATTAAAAGATCTGATGCATGTTTAGCATTTGTCCCTCTTTTAGATAGTGTTCCTGAAAATCCAATTTATGCCTGTGACATTGACTGGGAGATTATTTTTAAAGAGTAAATTTTCGAAATGTAAGGTTTAAACGCCTTTTTGTAATTTTAGGCTCCTTGTCGATTCCGTGAAGTATATTAATCGTTTGCATATTGTTCATTATGATAATATCACCATCTTGGAGTCTGATAGATGCAATTCTTACAGGTTTAGGACCTGGTGGGGTTTTTGCCTTTGATTTTGCAAGTTGAGCAGAACGTTCTTGGTTGTTTTGATGTCTGTAAAAAGAAAACTTTCTTCCACAACCAAATGATATTGAAGTAATTGGAACTGAGTTGTCTATAACTTTTTCATTATCCTCATGTGGACCAACACCTGCTTCTCCATCTTTATATGAAGTAATATGACACCCGTTTGTTGCTTCATGTCCATTATCTGACATTATTTCATTTACTATTTTTTTGCAACTTAGTGCAAGTTTGGGTGAGTTTTCGTCAAATCTAATTGTTTTTGTGTTTTGACCAAAGTTATAGTCAACGGGCGAAAGTGTCAATTGGTATCGTTTCAAATATGTACTAGGTCTCAACTTATTTGGAACTCGTTCTAAATTTTCCATTATGTCGAAAAGTTCTGAGACTTCATTTTCATCAAACTTGTACGTGGAATCATTTTTTCGAATTACATCAACGAAACTTTCATCATTGACATTGTAGCGACCCGAAGGGGCATCGTCGTACAACTCATGAAGCATTGTGTGTGTATGTCTATAACCATATGGTAATCGTGTTTGCGTCCTTGATCGCGAATGAACTGTACAGTGATTAAATGTACAGAGTCTACTATAGCATACTTTTTACACTATCTGCATTTCGATATTCTGAATGGTCGATTGTTGTAACATAGAGTCTTGTGGTGTCGATTCTTGCAATGTCGTAAATCGATCTGTGGTAGGTCGAACTCTCAATGAGTTAGAACGTTGACATACAATCTGTACTCTCCATATGATACAACCTATTATAATTCCCAGAAAGATACCTATAATTTGAGTATGATTTAAAATATATGAAACTTCATGTTCATTAAACGTGTGATTTAAATCATTGTTTGATTCAAAATTGTGGCGATCCGAAAAGGCGTCGTCGTATTCATAATTTTTTATATACATTTTAGTAAATGTGGAATGCACTAAAACAATTAAAAACTTTGTACCGTGGATCTTCTAGTAGGCACATTGAAACATTATTGGAAGATACTATAGAAGAGTTTGAAAAGACAAACTTTGATATACCTTCAAAATATAGTCAGGGATATGGTAATTGTTGGGCTATAGTTGGTCAAGAACTATTTAAGGATTTTCTGACATTCTTTTATAAAGGTGACATGAAAAGTGTGGAAAAATTGATTGAAAAAACGTCAGAAGAAGGCATACTATTTGAACTAATTTACTTGACAGATTACGATAATATTACGAAAGTAAGTTTGTTTATAGATTCTGAACAAAAAATGGTATTAGGTTATGGAACAAATGTAACAAAAGGGTATGTATTGTCTACTAATTATAAAAAAAATTTAGAAGAAGAACTTTCAAAGTTGAGTGAAGTAACTTCGGATGCACCTTTGTTGTATTCTTTGAAAAAACGTTTAGAAAATACTTTGAACAACCCGTTGGAAATTAAAAATGTAAGAGTTAGAAATTCACTTGTAATAGATGAAAATGACAATGTTTATGAGGATGCTCTAATATCAAATGTCTTATTTTTAAAAACACAAGTGGGAGGATATTGGAACTTATACTTTAAATCGATGCATGATCTCTCAACAAAAATAGTGCCAACTTTATCAAGTGTAAATGTAGTTGCACAACCAATTGAAATAAATGAAGATGTTATAGAAACTTGTATAAACAATACATATTTTGTCGGTTTTGTGTTTCAAGTTACAAATCATGTTTTTTATATTAGAGTTGTGAAAAACTCTGGCCATACCGTAAAATTTTATTTAAAAGATACGCTTGTACAAGAAATAAACGTTTTTACAGAGGTCGGTAAACTTGTAGAATATTTGAAACTGTACACTACGACAAATGAGTTTGATAGTTTTTTTATATTTTATGCGATTTATTATAGTAGTACAATACCAGAAAGTAGTACAAATAATATTAAAAAGCGTAAACTTCGTGTTTCGAACGAAGATTATGAAAAAATGGAACAAGAAGACGTACACTATAACACTAATTTTGGAGACTTTGTGGAACGATGTGATTCAACTTTATCTATGAAAGAAGGAGAACCACTAGAGTATAAGCATTAGACTCTAAGACTTTGGTAAACCCCCCAAAATAAAATTTAAAAGTTAAATTTTTGTAATAAATTATTGAACTCTGAATATGAATCAAGACATTTGGTATATCATATTACATAATATAAAAAATTTTAGAGATGTGTTATTAGCAAGAAGAATATGCAAAGAATCCAACTACAGTTTCTTCTTACATTGCCAAAAAAAATCGAATGTACATCCGAAAAGAACATTTATAATTCAAAACAGATGTATGTGTTGTGACAGTATTACGGAAAGACATAACACTATTAGATACAATGAAAATCATCCGCCTAGACTGTTATATTTTTGTGACAATTTTGACTGTTTCGCTCAATGTTTAAATAAGTATTTTAAAGATATGAATACTTCAAATACTTATCCATTTTTTTCTTACTCGAACAAAGTAATTATTGTAAAAAGATCAAATGGTAAATATTCACTAGGTAAAATAACAAGCATACCACTTGTGATAATACATGAAAAGTTATACTGTAATGTTATTTTTGAAGAAAATAATGAAACTGTTCCACAAATTAAAAAAGTATATGATTTTGTATTGCAAAAAAATGTCCCGATTTCAGAGCAACTATCAGTAACTCCATACAAGATGTTTTTACCAATGTGGAAAGATACAATTATTGACTGTATTAATAATCTATAGGTACAAATCCTACGTAAGATGCTATAGATTTAAAAAGTTTGTGTAGTTCAAAATCTTTTCGTTGTTTTATTCTAGGTATTTTGTAACGTTTTTTAATTTCTTTTTGTTCCAACATTTTTTGTTTGTAAAGATTAGATACATCTTTAGTATATTGTTTCTCACAAACAGATATTTCCCTGTCTCTTTTTCTTTCTTCAGTAAAAACATGCTTGTTGTATTTTATTATATCTTTATTTATTTCTTGCAAATTTCTATACTTATTACACAATCGTTCTAAACGTTTACTGGACATATTTTGATCAACTATTTCAAAAGCTTGTTCAAAGTGTATTTTTTCTGAATAGTTATTTTGTTCATCTATTAAATCTTCCCTTAAATCACTAAACTCGCACTTGTCACTTATATGTGTTGGGAATGATCTACATGTAGGACATGTTATGTTGCCAGTTTGTATATTTTTCACAATACAGTCTGTATGAAAAGAGTGTCCACATTGTTCAAGAGAATATGAATCTTGTTTTTGTATTTCATCAAAACATATAACACATGTATCTAAAACCATTTTATAAAAATTAAGATAAAAAATTAAACTGATTTTTAATTTAGAAAGTCCCAAATTATATATGTTTTACTATTTTAAAAGTAAAAAGAATGTATAATTATATAAAAAAATTATTTGAAGATAAAACCATAGACACAAGAAGTAATATTAGAGAGTTGAAAGGTATAGGTAGTTATGTGTGTGAAAGACTCCAGTATTCATTAAATGTAAAACGTAACCTTACTATTGACAAATTTTTGAAAAAATTCGAAAGAAAAACATCAAAAGAGATTACTGAAACGTTAAAACTTTCTCTACAAAACAAAAGATCAAATCAATGTGTAGATGTAAAGTACAACTCTTTGAGTTATAAAAAGTACCACACAAGAGATATAAACAAAAAAAGTTATGATGTTTGTATTGCATTGTTAAACTATTCTAAAAGAAATCTTGGATATAACTTAATATTTGGAAGACTTGTGTATACAAAAAAACAGACATTAGATACAAAAGTTTGCGGTTGTTTAACTAAAAGTAAATGTAGTAAATCTAATATATGTGAGTACAAAGATAAAAACTGTATTCCTGTTAACAAAAATACAACCGGTTTTGAAGGATCTGGTAGACCCGGACAAAAAGAAAGTTTTATGAATGAACCACAAAGAAATGATATTATTAACAAATCTAAGATTGTAAAAAACGCAAAATTTTACAGAGATCCGGATACAACAACTGATAACTTAATGAAGTACTATAACCCTCGATTTTCCAAGGACAATCAAATTTTATGGAGAAGAGCTGGAAAAACATTAAGATCTCCCAGGTAACCGACCATTTTTATTTATAAAATATGTTATATGTTTTGTACCAACATTATTCCATATACCTCTTACGCTTTTTACACTGATTGTGCTTTTTCTCAATTGCTACAAGTTCTTTTGGAATGTAAACTTCAAATTTATTTTCAATTATATCTTGAGCAACTTCAGAAGCCTTTTTAAATGGTGTAACCATGAGTGCTTTATCAGCCATGATGTTTAATGTACACGGATGTTCTGAAAGAAATGTTTTGATGTTTGGTTTTGCGAGTTCAAAGTTAAGTGTATAAAGTACATCAAGTTCAAAATCGATCAATTCTTGATTCGTGAAATCCACTTTCGATGAAAACTGAAGCACATCTCCGATAGAAGTTGGACAAACGTCATTAAACTTTGAAGCTATAAATATGCATGTTGCAGCTAACTTTACAAGTTCTTGGCAATTTTTTTTTTCAAGATATCTGTCCATATAAGAAACCGCGAAATGAACAGTGTCATCAAAGTAGTAAGTACTTTCGGAAGTAACTTTAATCATCCAATCGACTATTTTCTTTCGGTTTTTGTCGCATGTCAAAGTTTTCTTAGGTGTCACTTCGAGTGCCTTGATATGATCGAAGCAGAGAGTCATCGTCGTGTTAAACTATTGGTGCTTGGTTTGTTCTTCTTGTTTGTTCAGGACTAGGATTCAATTTTAAAACAATCTTCTTAGAGTCAATGTTTCTTCCTACTATTATTTTCTTGTTTTTAGAACCGAATTGAAACATTTTATAATTCTTAGAACCTCCTTTGGAAGTAGTTTGATTCATGTTTTGAATTATATCTTCTTTATTCATATCTTTCTTTAAATTTATATCATTTTGATTCATAGTTTTATTGGTGTTTCTGTCTTGTATTTTTATATTAATATTATTAGTTGTATCTTTAGAAATTAAAACTTTTTTAGTTTTTCTAATGTTTTGAAGGATACTAAATATTGGATTCAAATATCCATTTCTATAAAGTATGAAAACTAAGAGTAAAGAAATAACGGAAGAAACAATAATTATTATTAATATAGTTGGATCTGTATAGACATCACTAATTATTGTAACTGCTACAGTAGATATAACACTTGAATATATAGTGTCGAATGAATATTCTAGATTTTTAGTTGCACTTGATGCTATTTCAGAATAACTACTCACAACGTTATAGTAACTAGAAGACGGAGAAATTATACCTACTGATAAAATATAAGTTTCATCTAATTTTCTTCTACTTGAGGAAGCATTTAATAATGTTACAATTACATCTTTAAAATTTAAATTTTTAGAATTTAACTCTTGTATAATATTTTGTTTAAAAGTGTTTACTACATTTTTTATGTTTTGCGAACTCCAAAATAATATGGGTTACCTTCTATGAAATCACTATAACTCAGTTATACAGTGAAGATGCGTATTTTTTGCCATTCTTTATTTATATCATATTGAAAATAACTTACAAGGAACTGTTCTAAATGAAATTTTTCGCACCATCTCCTGCATTTGAGGTTCAACCGTCCACATTGCCATATACAGAAGGACTTAATTTTTCAAAAACAAGGGCGCGACTTGGACTATCAAGTAATAATTATAAAGCATGTAATAGTTATCGCGGTGCTAGTAGATGTGCAATGGAATGGGACATGTGGATGATGGTAAATGCATTAATTACACCTTTAGACACTGTTATTGAGTTTGGTGCGAGATATGGGACCACATCGTGCGTCATTGCTGCAGCTACAAACAATTCTGGTAAGGTTGTCTGTGTTGAGCCCGATGTCTCTGCACATGCTGACCTCATATTCAACAGGCATCGTCATAAGTGCAACTTTCATATTTTCCTTGGCACTGTTTCTGAATCACCAATGATACACATAGGTCGTGGGAAATTAGCCAATGGTTATGCTTACGCCATGTCTCCTACAAATAAAAAAAATATATCATTTACAATTCCAAATGTGTACTACGGAGAGGTAGAACATGCATTGAAGTCAAGATTTAATGTCATCGTCTTGTTCAATAATTTAATTTCCATACTTTAATTAATCGAACCAATCTATAGCCGCGACGTATCTCAGAAATAGAGCCACCATATACAGTTATTTCACAATCAAAAACTTTAAAAACAACGTTAATAGTATACCACGTTTATTTCAAACAACAAAAAATACATGTTCAAAAAAATGAAAACGGAATATTTGTTATGTTTTTCTTTATGTATGATAGTCACGGCACAGAATATTATTCTAGATTATATAAAAGCAAAAAACAATGGCGAGTTAAAATTTCATATGGGAAGCATGGTTACATATTGTGAAGGGACAAAGTTTTTATTAACTTTGATACTCTGGATTTTGTTTGACGACAATAAGCTTGAAAAGCTGCAAAGTATGGATAAAACAAGATTGAAACTCGCTCTACCTTCCTTTATATATGTAACACAAAATACATTGTCATATTATGTCTTTTTATTCATAAACTCACCAACATTTTCACTGTTTTCTAATCTAAAAATTTTGACAACCGTAGTTGCAATGTACTTTGTAATGAATGTAGAAATATGCAAGATACGCATGTTTATGATGCTGCAGCTATTTCTTGGAATGCTCGTCTCATGCAATTTACAAACTAAAAAAATCAGTGCAGATTTGGATATCATCTATGGATTTTTAATCTGTCTTCTTATCGCAACTTTATCATCTCTCAGTAATACATTGACTGAAAAATTACTCAAAATGGATGGCATGACTTTTTTATTCAAAACTCTTCATATCTATGCATTCACATTTATTATATCACTCCTAAATTTCACTTACGATCCGAATGATATTACAATCGATGTGATCATCATGCTTTCCATCAATGTAATGTGTGGAATGTGTATTTCCTTAGTATTAAAGTTGCAGGACAACTATGTCAAACTCTTTTCCGTTACCATGTCAACTTTTCTCTCTGCATTCATATCAAGTACTTTCCTAAATGTTAAGATAAGTGGAAATTTTGTAGTCGGTGCAATCATTGTATTCACTTCAATAAATGTCTTTTATTCTGTGCAGAATACCAAAAAATGTAATGAAGAAGAAAAAAATCTTCTATTTGCAAAAACAAATAATAATTTATATAACTGAATATTACTCATTTATATTTTTTACAAAAAAAATAGTGGTTGTATAAATGTTTTAGGTTTACAAAGGTTTTTTCATTGCAGATTTTGTACATTTGTTGTCACTTGTAACAGTATAATGAATTGAAGACAAACAATTGCCACCTGGACCTATGCATTTACCAGCGGGACAAATTACTGCGTTCACGTGAATCGCCATGAATCCTAACAAAAATGTTAGGATTTTCATTCTTTTAAAACATAGGATTATTTTTTTTTATGCTTAACAAAAAATTTATTTTATATAAAAATGAGAAAGTTTTATACAAAACTTCCAGACGATGTTCAATATAGATTATTTATTTATAAAATAAGTAAAATAAAAAAACTTAGAGAGAAACTAAGAGAAGAAAAAAAATAGAATTAAAAGACAAAATAGATTGGGGTATTTTGTACTTGCCATAGATTTTATATTTTGAATTCTATTATAAAATGTCTACTCTAGAAACTTGTGACAAACTTCAATTTTTATACAAGGACTTTTGTAAGGAAGATCCTGACACAAATCTTTGCAAAGAAGTAAAAAATAAAATTGAAGAAATAAACTGTCCTAAATGTCCAAGTTCTACTCCACAAACATATAATACTTCCATTCCACCTATCGGTTGCGGTATAGGAGTTTTTACAGTAAAAGAATAGTTTTTATAAAGTCTTAGAGTCTTAGAGTCTCAAATCAATATATGAAATATAGTTCAATCCAACCGATTGCATAATATCCGACCAAGATTTTATGGATATTTTTCATAAAAATCGGCCAATATACTATGGAAGTTTAGGCCAAAATCATTTATATTTTGTCGTTCGACGAACTGTTAAAAAATGTAAGTATGCGCGTAATATTCATATGTAAAATAATATGTTTACTTTCAAAATATGAATGGCGTTGTATTGTATTCAGGTCGTTGGCGCCCGAGTATTGCGACCATGGTTCACAATCACCGAACATTTTTAGTGGATCCGTATCATCTCGATGTGGTAGTAGTTGGGGTACAGAGTCAAATTTGCAACATGCATCATTTTGTATCAGATGTAAAAAAAACATGGAATTTGCCTAAAAATAGATTGATAGTATCGAATTATAATTATATTGAGCCACATTCAAAAATCGATAATAATTTGTCAGCTTGGAAACGGGAACAGCTTAGGAATTGGGAAGTGCAGTTTTCTCATGTTCGAATCGCATTTTCACGAGCACTAAAATGGAAGCATCATGATGTGTTCATCCGTGCTAGAATTGACATACTGTTTACTTCTACGCTTGTCATACCATTTGTGCGGAATCACGTATTCGGAATTATCTCTAATTCTGGATGGTCTGCCGATCGTAATATAAGTATTTTGAAGGATTGGTTTTATGTTACAGATGTTCATGGCATGAGTGTAATTACAAATACATCGTTTGCAATAATTGACAAATCAATTCGTTGTTTTGCAGCATGTCCCGAAGAGCAAATAATGTTACATATTCGACTTTCACACATACCAATTGTATCTTTGAACACCAAACTTGCGATAGAGTCGAAAAATAACTGGTGTCAAGAAAATTATAGTACACCGGTTGGGAGTGGCATCCCGACGACAACGAGTGTGTATGATCGTCCACACTCCCTCCGTTCCCATCCCCGATAAGCAAACATGTACGGGTCGCGTTGTGTAACAAGCGGAATAAGATCAACTGGGAGCCTCGTTATTATAGAAGCATGTAACTCTTTTATAAAAACAGTAACACAAGTATAACT
>Ga0115570_10000299_pt1 | contig 40712 bp, 47 predicted proteins | sample COGITO_mtgs_1205_3_FD_87294 | JGI IMG/M metagenome (GOLD analysis project Ga0115570, IMG submission 87294) | Pelagic marine microbial communities from North Sea - COGITO_mtgs_120524 | ecosystem: Environmental > Aquatic > Marine > Epipelagic | place: Germany:Helgoland, sampling site Kabeltonne... | reverse complement strand
TTGATAGGATTAGAAACAAAAGACGATGCAATACGGCAGTTAAAAATTGACGCACCACGCTCAATTTTCAATTACAAAGGAACACGAATGAAGACGGTTCCTGATGGAATACATCATTCTTTAATACCTTATTGTACACAGTGTGTAATGGGATTGCCTGTCACTATTTTATTTGAAAATTTAGGTCTAGTTTATGAAAGTGGAAAGCCAATGCTAGTTTCCGTTAAAAATGATGAAAGTGTGTATATTTTTAAAACTTTAAAAGTACGTAATGAATCACAAGACATTGATTACATAGTCTATATTCACATAACTGTAAAAAAAAATGAAATGGTAGAAATAAAATTTGCATTTAAAAAAGTATAACTTTCCATCTTTTTGAATGAATTACGCGTGGTATTTACATTATTATGTTGTTACAAGCATCGGGTGTTTTTTTTGATATTAAAACTAAACATTTAGGATCAAAATTAGACGAACTAACGTACACTGCATAAATGTGCTTTTTAAGAGAGCTTCAGGAACTAGAATATATGGAGTCATTGAGAAATGATATTGAAAAAGAAATATTATCTTCCGAACTCGAAGATGAAAAACTTTGTAATCTTATAAAAAGTATTGAGAAAAGTTTAATAAATGATGCTATAGACGAAGATTATGAACAAGAGCGTACTTCATTTTCACCTAACACATTAAGAATGAAACGTTTACTTTTCTTTGAAAAAAATAAAGAAAATAAGTTTCAATGTAAAGGTATAACGAAAAATGGGAACAAATGTAAAAAAATAATTAAAGATGGTAACTTTTTTTGTAATATTCACTTTAAAAATAATAATTTATAAAAAAAATGACTCCAGAATATTTTCTAAATTGTGGACTTTTACTATTATTTGTTTGGTTTTCTTTAGGATTTATACTTTCTAGAGTTTTATGACTTTTTGTACACAAACACTATGTAATTAGACTTGGGCTTTGATTTAGAAGCATTCATACGAATTAGCAAATTTTTATGTTCATGTTTTGAACTATTGTAATAATCTGTAAGACTGTCCACTAAAATTTTGGAAAAATGATCATTCATGACTCTCTCAAACTCTTCTATAGTTACAGTAGGTTCCATAAACTCTTCAGCGTATCCTAGTATCTTAAACGGACGTTTTTCGTAAGATTTGTTGAAAACTGGCATAATACCCATAAATATTCCGCCCGTTTTTAAGCAGTTTTTTACATTTAAAATACTTTTTATAGCAGTTTCTTTATCATTGAAAGAATAATGAAATGCAAATTGACACGACACTGTATCAAACACCGAATTTCCAAATCCATGTTCAGTCCATAATGTATCACAACTAAAAGTATGTGGAATGTTAGTCTTAGTTATTCTCTCTTTACAAACTTCTAAAGAAGATTGTGATGAATCTATTCCTGTATAGTGTTTCACATTCAAGTGTTTTATCTTACTTATATCACCTCCTTTTCCACATCCTAGGTCTAAGAACTCTGAACCCTTTATAGTATACGATGTTAGTAAACAAGACTTTAAAAAATTGTGTGCATTTCTTTCGTCATGACAGCCATCTTTTAGAAACCTATGTTTGTAATTTGAATTTTTCTCAAAATATTTGTCACTTTCCATTTATTATACAATTTATATAGTAACATTTTGATTCACATTACTTTTAATTATCTTTCTCATCTTTTGATTCGTAACCTTCTTCACTCACATCTTCGTCCATACTTACATAACTGTTATTGTCTTCATGAGTATCATCTCTTACTGGTTCAATGGAACTTATTTCTTTTTTTTCATCAATAGGTGTTGCTCTAGGAATAGGTTTGAAATAAGACTGGACACTTTCTATTGTAGTTTTAGGGGTTTTATCTGTGTCATTTTTTTCTATATCACTTATTTTTAAAAGTATAAAGACAAGCAATCCGATTGTAACAAGTTGAAGCACAATATTTGCAGTCGTCATTTTTTATAAATGTCAAAACAAATTTATTGAGACGAACGTAAAACGTATTATTATAAAACATTTTTAAATGTATCGAATCTCCTCAATATTGCTTAAGTTTTACAATATTAAATCATATCTCGACACTAACAAAATAGACTGTTTACGTTTTAAGAACTTCATCCGGTAGGACCACATGTAGATGTTCCAGTTTGGATAGTCTTTAGTGTGTTAACTAATTTCTTTGATTTCATGTTTTTGTTTTTTTTATTTTTGGGCACTGGGAAAAATAAAGTTTGCAACGGAAATGTAATCATCTCAAAAAACCATACTATTTTGTAGTATAAGAATGTAATTGAAAGTTCTTGTGATGAAACGACCATATGTGCGTTCTTTTCTTATACATAAAAAAATATTAACATAAAAAGGACCTATGGCCAAGTGGTAAGGCGGCCGACTGCAGATCGGCAGATCGCGTGTTCGAATCACGCTGGGTTCTATAAGGGTATGTGTGCAAGTTTTACAATTGTAACATTCGTAACACCGTTTCAAACTCTCTTTTTTTTATATTTATTTCAAATAAATTTTAATGAACATTATTCGTGTTATATTTGTAATGGCATTATGTGAGTGGAGAGAAGATTGGCCGCCGCGTAATTACGAAGTACAAAATAACGTAATGTCATGGTTTCCAAATATAAAGTTTGATACTTTCAACTGTTCTCATCCGTATGTTGGACCAGAAGAATATATGTGTGTTACATATGTAAGACACAAGGATAGAGCATCGATTATTATTGAATTTAATGAACTTAAAACTTTTAACGAACATCAATACATTGACATTCATGATCGTGCTTCTTTTGAATTGTGTCGCTTTGAAATCATTTGAGTTTTTGTTTCCTTAAAGTTTTGAAAAGTTTAGAGTCTTAGAGTCTTAGAGTTCCAAAACGTGTCTTGTAGAATAGAAATTTATTTATTATGAAGAAAAACAAGTGTTATAAAATTTTGAGCGAGGAAAAATGTTATTTGCAGTTAGCAAATTTGGTAAACAAATTATTAGGTTTTATGCGGTAAGTTCCAATCATAGTTATTATTACATTATTGTAAAACTTCATTTGTAGGTATCATTTTCTAGCAAATTTTCTTATTCAATGTTTATTTTGTTTTCTGATTTTTTTCTATTTAAATTATAATTAATGATTGATACTAATGAAATAATTAAAAAACTGAATTCTGATAAAGATGGAAAAATTCGATTCAAATAGTGTTCTACAAACGTAACCACTATGATAGACAGAGAAGATGCGACAATCGTTTAAGTAAAACAAAAAAAATACTAACATGTTATAAATTAATAATGTTGTAAATGAAATTTTGAAAACTGGCTGGGCGCATTCAAACATATCATGGTCGTTACATCAAGAGTATAGAAACTCACCACATTTTTATCAAGGAAATTGTAACTTGAATGGTGAAAACTTATTGGGCACTTGCATATGTGGAAAGGGTTTTTATGGCAATGAATGTCAGTACAAAAAGCGTTTTATGCCTTGTACAAACAGAGACGATATATGTTTTTATACAAAACTTGCGGGGGTTTTTGCAGTATCAAAACCGAGATGGAATTTTGCACAAGAAGCTGAAAAAACACTTTGGTTAAAAACAAAAGATACAAATGATAGAACGGAAGAACACATGCATGATTTTGATGAATACAAGAAAGTTGCACCAGACGGAAGCAATCTTGGAGTTTTGTTGGAAATCGGGTGCGGACCATGGAGTCAAAGTTATCCCATGATTCAAAAAAGAAACTATAAGTTTGACAAATATATATTATTGGACCCAGGTATTATAGATTACAGCAGAATTAAGACTTCAATATTGAATAAAAAAATTCATCCAATACCGATTTATATAAAATCTCCCGGGGAAGATATCTCTTTCATAGAAAACACAATAGATACTTTAGTCATGATAAATGTATTAGAACATGTTGAAAATTCAATAAAACTTCTTAGAGTTGTTTATAATGCCTTAAAACCAGGTGGAAAAATAATTTTTAACGATAGATGGTGGGACAGAGAAGGTAAACCCGGCAATAAAAGAAAACTTATGGATCTAGATGTCTTATATCATCCAATAAGGCTTCATAAAAAGATTTTTGACTTATTCTTAAGTGGTTTTGATGAAATATACCGAATAGATAATAGTAAATCATGGGCATTCACCAAAGATAATCGAAATTATGAAGGGACGTATTTTATAGGTAAAAAAAAATCTTTTAATAGTTTACTTTCTAACGAATGAACATTTGTTGAATCTAAAACATAATTACTGTAAGGTGTGAAATTAAAATATTTCTTCTACTGTTTTATCAGTTTTTTAATTATTTACAGTTATAAGCATCAAATCACTTTTCACGTCTGTTTTTATAAACGAATTGATAAATACAATATATACACAAGTCGAATTTTTTCAAGTCGATTTCTTTATCTCGAAAAGACATTTTCAAAGTATTTAGCAAACATTTTTTATAAAAAGGTACTTCTTCTTCCGTATGTGGATACAATGCACCCAATAATATCAAGCTTGGATATACTCAAAAAAAGTTGTAAACGAGTTGATTGAATATGTTCAGAAAACCATGAAAGAACCTTTTTTCGAATGGCTTTCCTGGATGAGAATAATATATCAGTCACTTTACCACACATGGATAATGATATCCAAAATAAAATATGGGAAAAAAATAAACTTTTTAACAGAGTTAAGAAAAAGGTTTCCTAAAACATTTAACATATGTTGTAAATGTGAAGAAGTTTGTGCTAAAAAAATAGGTATTCTTGAGTGCTTTAATAAATATGAAGGAACTAAAAAAGTAAATAATTTCATGAAATATATGGGTATTTTCGGAATATATAGTAGAGATTTGAATACAAACAGTCATCTTTGGAAAAATAGTGTTTCATGGTGTATCAACAACTGTTTTCAGGGTTGGTTGAATAAAAATGATTTAGAAGAAAAACTTTCAAGTATTTCGCCAACGATAAGAAGAGCTTTTGAGTATGATAGTCGTTCTGTTCAAGGACGATTGCAAGGAGAAAGAGGATATGGGTGGAAAGATGGCATAAAATCATACGGCCTAAAGAAAGGAAATGAAAGAATAACCCTTCCTGAAAATAGTCGTCAATTAAGAAAAGTACCTTTACCTACCTTTTCAGAAGACGCTTTTGACAAAGCTTCCACAAATAATATTTATTTAAAATATAAAATAAAAAAAATACAAAATTAATATTTTTAATGAAAATATTTATAATGTATTTAAAAATAAACTTTTTGTGTAGAAGTACCGTGGGTACAATTTGAATGTAATTTTTTTTTTTTTTATTCAAATGGTCGTGAATGGTTGCATAGTTTTGCTCGCGTTTCAGACACATTGTGGTGAAGATTGTTATCGGGGAAATGTACATACTCAATTTTGGAATGTAAATAATATGGTAAAAAGTATTATAAGAAATGTGTTTGTGAAATACAAATATCCTATCGTTATTTTTGAAGAAGATTACGACACCTTTCAAAAAAATAAAATAAAAAACAGCTACAGTAATGTTGTTTTCAAAAAAGTGGATTTTTCTCCCAAGAGCTTTCCAAATTATTTAAACATTGACAAAGTTAGGTTGCAAGTTGAAACATCCCACAGAAACAAAAATATTTCGGCACCATCTATGAGAGGAACATTTCATGGTTTTGGGTACAGAATGATGTGTCGTTTTTACGCATATTTTATACTAAAAAGACTTGAAGAGTATGATTGGTATATGAGAGTGGACGCAGGTGATTCTAGATTTACGGGTAAATTTAAGTTTGATATCTTTGAGTTTATGGAGAAAAATAGTTACAAGTATGGTTATCATGCTGTAAGCACAGCGGCTCCGAATAAACGATTGGACAAAACTCTTTTACAATTTAAACTGTTTAACAATGTTTCTGTTGACAAAAAATTAGAAAAACCATTTTTTAAAAATGGAATATACAATGGTAAATATTATTACAATAATTTTGAAATTTTACATATACCTTCATTTTTGAATCCAGTCTATAAAAAACTGTTTTACATGGTCGACAAAAGTGGAGCATTTATGATTGGAAACACGTATAAAAAAAATCTAGGAGATGCAGATTTTAGATCAGTTGCGATTCCATTCATACTAAAATCAAATCAAGTTGTGAAACTAAATATACCTTACAAACATCCAGCTCCTTGGAATGAAATTTATTTATGAATAAATGAACTTTCATGATCCATGTGTCCAGTTGTATGTAATTCTTTCAATAATATTTATATATTTTTTTTCTTTTGCAAGTGCAAAAAACATGTTACCACATGGTTTGGACATGACATCTTCATTAACGTTTTTACATATTTTACCTTTGTAAGGTAATATGTATAAACAAAATTTAGGTGATGCGGATTTTAGATCTGTTGCGATTCCCTATATACTGAAAGCACACGAGGTTAAAAAAGTATCAATTCCTTATAAACATCCAGTTTCTTGGGAAGCACCTTACGTTTTTTAGTTATATTTTAACTAAGTAATGTTTAAAAATGAAATATATATCTATTATATTGTCAGGAGTTCTTCATAAAAAAGAAAGAAATTTGTTTGGGGAAATGCCGTCTCCAGAAACATTTTATAATTATTTAATTCTTCCTAACGAAAAATATTACAAAATGTTAACATTTGTCTGCATATCAAATGATGATGTTTGTCCAAACAATAAGAGTAACTTGAAAATTCATGCCTGTTGGAAGGATAAAATTGGTGCTAATGCTAACAGTATCTCTAACACAAAAGATTATTATAAACATGTTAATAATGCAATGATTATAAGAAAACGTATATGTTTTGAGAGATCTCAAGATTATTCTAGAAAAAATAATGTAATTTTTGAAAAATATATTTACGCGAGACCAGATTTGATATTCTTTAGAAATATATTTCTACACCTTCCAATTACTAACATATATTTACGTGCTAGAAGAGTTTTAAGAACTGGTTCAATTTCTCGTGATTATTTAGTTGGACCACATTGTGGTTGGGATAAAAAAAAGTGTAATTCAAACGGTTTTTCGTGTATGCATTTCGATGATCAATTTGCAGTTATACCCAATCGCTTTGCATTGTCTTATTTTTATTTTTATAAGGTTAAAGATAAGATTAATAAAACTATTTTGTGGGGGAATACAACTGTTTGTGAAGAATGTAACCAGAAATTAGAGAAAACGCCAGAAAAAGTTTTTACAGAAAGTTTGCTGTCTACAAATGTACCTTATGAAATATATCCGTTTAGATTTAGAATTTTTCCAGGTAAATCTAGAATCATTGAAAATAAATATTCAGATTATTCTGAAACAATAGAAAGTATTAACAACCCTCCAAACTATTCATGTTAAAAAAATAAAGATAATATGTGTATTCTAAATAAATGGCTTTCGTATGGCATGGACACATTTACCCAAATTTACCCTCTTATATTTATAAAAACAATGTAATACAAGCATTAAACACGTTAAAATACTTGAACTTTACAAAGAGTTATGCAATTGTTTCTGGAACGTATATAAATTTTAATAATTTAGTAGAAAATGTTTATTATGTTGAAGCAGAATTGGAAAACAGTACAACACATAATTTAAAGTATATGAGTGAAAAAATAACTTACATTTTTGAAGTTTTGACTAAATATATGTTATCCAATGATTTAATTTTACTTTTGAGAATTGATTTTTGGATTACAAAACTAGTATTAAAAGATTATAAGAATACAGTACAAACTTATAGAAATCTTGACTTTGGTCATTGTGATAATTTATTATTGGGAAAATTAAAACATTTAAAGGATATAAAACTTCCACTTGCAAATAAAATACAACCAGAAACTTTGATAAATAATTACTGTAAAAAAAATAAATGTGCATATTTTCATCATTATAACTTGAGTTTAATAAAACCAAAAAGTTCACTTGGTCTAAGATCTCATGATGTGAGAGAATGGTATGGTTACAAGCATAATTTTACACACAGGAGATATGATGTAGGCATATTCATAAGAGAACATAAAAGTGTTGTGTTTACAAAAGCCCTTTAATTTACCAATTAACATTCCTGTTGCAACAAATTCTGTTTCTATTATTAAATAATGTATCTTGCGATGTCGGTTTACCATTTTCTCTTTCAATAATAAATAAGTTACTTGTGTTCATTTCTTTCCATTTTATTTTATCGATTGTAGTTATTAACTTCATAGGTGTACATGGTACGCTACTTCCTTTTAAGAATTTATGTAAATTTATTTTTTTACGGCATGCATAATTCCACGTTGGGAAATCAGCACACATGGAGTAAGCTATTTTAGGGTAATATAGAATAACCTTCGATAAATTACGGTTTGATATTGTAATCAAATCATGAGTCATAATTATTGTATCCTTATTTAAAGATAATTGCGGGAAATTCTTTAACCATAATATATCAGGTCTTATTCTAATTGTATATCGATAGTTAATTCCAGAGACTTTTTCTTGTTCGATCATATTTTCATAACACATATTTATACGCAAAGCTTGTATATATAAATGAAATTGACCCTTAGTGTTATTTGTACATTGTTTACTAATTCTATTCGATTTTACAACAGTAATTTTTCTAATAGGATTTATATATACTCTGCTATCATTTTTTTCAAAGTACTTATCACCACTTATGAAGTATTCATAACCTTTCGTGTGGAAATATAAACTAAATGAAGATTGTACATTTTGTTGAAAAAAAGAACGGAGCTGTCCACTTATACAGACACATGTCAAAGGGACATTGTTTATCATTATATTTTATATACCAAATTATCCAAATTTTTCTGAACTGACACTCGATATTTTATTATCTTCAAAATGTACCAATGACGATGAATGTTTTCTCCCCCAAACTTGATTTACATTCACCGAATTGTTATACAACCACCGAACAAGAAAACATTCAACATCATCTTTTTTAAGATCATAACACAAGTTTACATGATTTTTAAGAAAATCACAATTTCGCATAGATTCTCCAACCGAAAAATAAATGGGTGCAATATCTCTCGTCATAATTGCCCACCAATCAATAATGAGGGTTTTCCTATAAGGATAACCAAATACTGTTTTCTTTTTGAATAGTGGAAGTATGATTGGATTATAAAATTTCATATCAGGTCTCATTTTCATAATCCAAGTATATTTATGATTTTTTTCTTGTTCATAGGTTTTAACCAGCTCAAAAGAACGATCCCCCCATAAAAATTGAGACATACACCGTCTATATTTGAAAAAGTTACAGTTGAGAGGTCGTACATAAGATTCTGCAGTTTTCCAAAGTTGTGAATTTTGAGGAGTTTTATGAGGTATGATATTTCCAAATGCTTTACAATCATCAAAGGTACCATACTTTTTGGGTTGTAATTTGTTTAATATTTCAGAAAACCCCAAAGTTTTTTGTTTTGGTAATGACGAATGATAAGAACAATTATAATAATTCTTGTCGTATGGCAGATGTGAAGCCCATTGTATTTGATTTAAATCTACATAGAGAAATGAATCTGCGTGCAGAGATGTCAAAACATTTGTGTATATGTTTTCCAATACATTTTCTAGTATAAGTGAACGAATACCGCCAACTATAACAACCGCTGTTATATTCATTTATACAAGTAATTTAGAATTTAAAAATATTTGAAACGTATTATTTTATAAAAAAATAAGTCAGATTATTAAAAACCATCTTTAAATTATTATTATGTTGGTTGCAACCTGTATTTCTGGTTCAGCGCCACGAAGTTTGGGTTTGGGATGTGTTGGTAACACGATATTTGAGAGGTTGATTTTACCATTAAACTCTGACATTTTCGTTTCAGTAAACTCATATACCAAAAAAGATTTTAATAAAACCAATGAAATATTTAAAAATTTGTTCACAACGTATAATATCAAACCAAAACTTTTCGATATATACATGTATAATAAATCTTACACTGAAGCAGAAAAATGTGTAGACAAGAATCGCGCACAGATAGGAAGACCGCAAACAAATGGACTTGTGCGTTGTTATCGTTCTATTATTAACCAGGACATAAGATACGATTGGATTATTCGCACACGCACTGATGTGTACATCTCGTTCGTACTTTCATCACTTCCTCAACCTTATATTATGAATAATTATGTAGTAGTTGGGTTCGTGGGTGCCCCAACTTGCGGTTCACCTGTGGCAAAATGGATTGATGATAAATTTGCTCTACTTCCATATGGTAAAGCTCAGAAAGCGTACATGTTAAAATACGCACAGGATTTTTGTAAACAACCTCGTTGTTCTGGTCCAACTTGTCAAGCTCCCGAATGTAAAATAGGTTGGACCCTCGGTTCACGTGGTTTGAAAACACTAGATTTACGCTTAATAGGACGTATGTATAATGTTTCTACATATATGAGTATAATTAGAAAAAATTGTAATGAAACAAATAACGCTTGGACAAACTGTTGGAAAAATAAACCACTGCATGTGAATAGTACGAGTATTGAAGCGCTTATGCTAGGTAATTTCTCTAGGTTTGTAAAAGGACATAAATTTCCTATGAATATGAATAAAATAACTTTAAATAATTAACATGGTGGAATAATAGTAAGAGTATCATTTTTCAGTAATACATTAATCATATTTTGTTGTTTTTGTTCCAAAATATGGGTTCCTAACTTTGGCAGTTCAGATAGCTCATTTTTAAATACATTTATTTCTTCATGTACCGAGTTGCGATGAATAGATTGTAGTATAAAGATATTTACTGGGTAAAACTTATCTGCCTAAAAACATCAGTTATTCTTTCAATAGGTACTCTCACTTGTCCTGTATATGATCCAAAACCTATCAAAGAATAATACTTTAATCCTAGAAATCTTGATTGATCGAAATAAATCTGAGGAGTTGACATACCCTCTGTATATCCGACTTCAATAATCGTCGTGTTTTTTCTTGAAAATATCATGTTTGCAAACCCAGCACCATGTACACCAAAAACTATACGCGCTCTTTGAAACAAACATGCTTCTTCATATACCGAATTTTTTCCTAATTTTTTTACTTCAAATGTTAGATTCATTTGCGAAGAATATGTTTTCAACAATTTTGTTATGTTGTTTCTGTTTTTAAAAGACCTTGATTTTTCACGGTCAATCATTAACAATGTTTTATATTTTTCAATACAATGAGGTCTCATATATTTTTGCAAAATAGAGTAATCATCTGGACTCCTGACAACAAGTGGTCTAAATATCATATCGCCTACATATTTAGGAAATGGTCTGTAAAAAATAAGACTGGATGCTCTTACAGGTCCATTTTTTATATAAAACCTTTTTTTTTCATATCCTAAATGTGTTACAAAATAGTCATAAAATCTTTTTTGTATTTTTGATTCGGAAACCAACACTGTTGCATTTGTACTTTTCAAAAAACGAATCCAATGAGGAAGTGATTCCTGTAAAAAATGTCCATTTGCATCCGGATAAACAGTACTTACAACACCCAACGTCCCTTCAAAGTATTCTTTTGTGTTTTTTTTTTTGCATGTTTTGTCCCAATGAACAGCATTTATACTACATTTTGAGTTAAAAGGTCCACAACCGTCTCCACCATTGAATGGTACAAATGTAGAATTTTTCATGGACAAAAGTATATCGTTTTTTATAAAATTATAGTATTTAGACTGTTTATCAGTTTTCCAACAATAGTCTTGACATGGAACCCAATGTTTGTAGCTTTCACAACAAACATCTTTTGCGTTATTTGGATATAAGTCAAATTCCCCAAAACTTTTTCTTTTTCTTTTATTTAGTATTTTTATTTGACATTCTAAATTTTGAGATGCTTCATATAAGTTATTATAGATCATTCTAAAGTAAAAATTACTTATTTTAAATTAGTAAACTGACACAATTTATTTAAATTGTATAATAGTCCAGAAAAGGAAGAACGATTTCTAAAAATAAATGAAAAAGACGATGTTCTACAAGTAATACACAGTACAACCTTTAATTTTTCCTAATACCAGCACCAGCACCATTGTCAATACAAGTGTAATATATTATAGACTGAGCTTCATGAGGAAGATAGTCGTATATTTCTAGTAATAGTTTTCTTTCTTCTTCGGTGGGTTTTGATTGTGTTATAGTTACATTTTATACTTAAAAAAAGTAAGATCATTACCAACTATTTTAAACTTATAATTTAGTCACAAAATCAAATTTTCTATTAAAAAAAATTGTAAAAACCAATGTTTTTAGTTTTATATTACTTGGGATTAACTTATACCAATTTGTTTCCGGAACCTTTGAATCTTTGCACCCCCGGGAAACAATATGAAAATGCAATCGTGGGGTTGGCCGATGGATATGGTATTTCTAATTTGAAACCTATGGTTTGTAGTATTCGAAAAACTATTGAAAACACAGATATAATACTGTTAAATAATAACAAAGATAAAAACTTTAGAGAATGGGCAAACAAAAATAAAGTTATTTTGCTAAACTACAACAAAGCACCTATGGAAATTATGAAAAATATCCCTTTACTAGCGAATTTGGTAGTTTATAGATTCAGATATTATGAAGAAATTGTCAACACAAAGTGTTATCGTAAATATTTGTTAGTGGATGTGAGAGATATTTTTTTTCAGAATGATATATTCAAACTAACACCTATCAAATGGTGGAACTCTGTTATTATCTCACTTGAAGGGAGGAAAAAATACGACTTCAAAGGTGATGTTTTAAGTAATAATCACAACACATTACAAAATCCAAATAATAATTTACATATGAAAATGTTAAATTGTATGTTCAAAAAAAAAGAGTTGAAACACTTAAATAAAAATGGTACAATGATATGCAGTGGTGTGATTGGTGGTGGAGGTGATTCACTTCGTAATTTTCTTCATATGTATAACAGTTATGCGGATCTTGTATTTTCGAACAAAGAAGATAAAGCAATTATAAATGGTACAATTTCTAAGAAAAAAATGATCCCAAAATGCCAAAAATGGATTCCGGATCAAATGCTTTTAAACTTTATTATTTATAATGAAAATATAAATTTAAATAATATTATTATGAACACAAACGAAAATGGATTTATTTATCATCAACGCTCTCAACTTGTGACTAAATATAACGATGTTCCTCCGTTTGTCATGAACGAAAATCGCTCTAGAATAGCATCCGTTGTTCATCATTTTGATCGCTCTAGAGCACTAGTTGAACATTCTAAAAAATATGCATGCTGAAAGGTTTTATTCTAATTCCAACATTGAAGTGTGTGTATGATAATCATTTTAAAATATTTTTTTTATAAAATATGATTAATGTATGTATTTCAGGTGTCATAAAAGATAATTTCTACTCGTGGGATTCATTTTTCATGTACGTTGAACCGTATGTCGACAATATTTTTGTAAATATTGCTATGAAAACCAATATAAGTTATAAAAAAAATAATAAAAAAATTATAGAATGGAATATTGAAAATAATTATTCAAAAATTTATGGATCTAAAAGTTCACAGTTTGAACATTAAAAAAGGGAACGCGATTGTTTGATTCGAATATACAAATACATTCAATATAGAAACTCAAAAGTTTTACTTACACGTCCAGATATTGTTTATGGGTCGAAATTTCCCTTTGAATTTCTAAATGATAAATACAAAGTTTATATTCCATACGGAGACGATCACAATGGGGGAATAAACGATCAAATGATTTTTGGGAACCTCGAAAATCTTCTAAGTATAAGTGAGTGGTTTGATAAAAATTATTCTCCAGAATACATGCTATTCAAAAAATTAAAAGAAAAAAATACTAAAGTGTTAAGATTTTGGTACGAGTATGCGCTTTTAAGAGAAAGAGATATTATTATTTACAATAATACCGGACCTTTTTTATTTTCAGCATTTAATCACAACACAAGAATATGGGGTAGAGTAATAAATAATGTATTTTTCAATAATATTGTAGATGCAAAAACAATGTGTACCAAAACAATCGGACATGTCAAACTCCCCTCAAATGTCCCATGTATTTCATATGAAGTAAAGTACAAGTGTAGTTATGATAGACCTAAATATGACATTATAATGTGTTCTAAAAATATAACCAAAAATGATGCAGTTGCATTATTGTGTAACACAAACGAAAAAAGACCTCAGGCTACAAGAAATATTTATTTCAAAAAATGCAGTTATAAATTATAAACAGTTTATAGTTGTTTTATTCGTATTACAAATACAATCTCGATTGTGATTATAACCGGTTTTTAATTTTATATTATTGGGGCACATATTTTTTTGGGGGCATTTGTCTTCGAAAAATGTAATTTCAAAAGTGTTAAAATTATCACCTCCTCTTCTCCCACAACATGATTGTAAACTAGAATAACCATGTTTTACTGCACTATTTCTTAAAACTTCGTGAGCTGGAGAGCAGCACAGATTACAATTGGAACTGTTAGACAAACTTTTACAAGCTTTTTTGTATCCAACACCATCTGTTATTATAGTATTTTTTACGTTCGCAAATACTCCAGAACCTGGTGCATAATGACCCCAAAAACCAGCCTGAACTTTATTATTACTGCCACAGTCGCTATAATCATGATAAATTTCTACCCAGTTATTATTTTTAGCTGGCTTTAATATATATTTATCTGAATAATTATAGTAATTTCCATTAATAAAAGTATTTGTTTCAAAATTGAGGTTTTCATACAAATAAACAAACCAAGCCTCTTTTTTTGTTCCTAAATCTATTACGTCCCCATTTTTTATATTATTTTTACCATATTTGTAATGCTTTTTAAAAATTATTTTTTTATTTTCGGGAAGTTTATTTTTCCAAAAAAAAGTCTTGCATCTTAAATCTATAGGAAAATCTAGTGATCCGTAGACATTTTGAAGATATTCGTTCCAACCTGATTCGACAGCTTGTGATCTATTTAACAAAATAGGCAAATCGAAAATCCAAATATTTTTTATACTATTCAAATTTATATTGCATGTAGGATCAGGCGAATACATTTTTAAGTTGAGTAAGACATAAAAAAATAACAACATTTGTTTATTTTGATTATTTTTTATTTTTTATTATATAATAATGGACATATTTGATAATGTACAAAAAAAAGTTGTAACAGTTTTCCCTCAAAATACTTCCAAACAAAATATTGTACCACTTTCACCAAAAAAATATACAAAAACGTCAAGACATAAAAAAATATTCAAGATAATATTGATTACATCCAACCGATTTCATACACTTCAAAAAAATCTGAAGTTTATAGACTACGCATTCAAAGATTTAGACACGAGAGTTACAATTTTTGTAGACCTTCCAAAATATGGTTTTAATACGAATATTAGAAATAATGTAAGAAATATATCTCTTCAAAATGAAAATATGGAAGTTTTTATTTTTGAAAAACATATAGGTACAAGATCACTGTGGCTTTCTATTCTATCTATGAAACAACCATTTTTAGTTTTGGAAGACGATGTTTTTGTTTCTGAAAATATTTATAAGTGGTACAATTACTGTATAAGTAATATGAACTTAAACAAAAAAATATTTGGATGCTCTTTTTCGTCTCAATCCACAGTTGCTGTACTTGGGTCAAAATACAAATTAAACTTTAGAAACCCGTACACTTACCCTCTTATAGGATCTCATGGATTCATGATCTCTCCTCATCATTCGTCCAAATTCGTTGATCATTTACAAACCCGTAAAAAATCGTCATTATACATACCTAATTTGATTACGACTGCATGGTATAGGGAATTCGAAAAAAGAAGACTCACAAATGAGCGTATGTGGACACAAGAAGCAGTGGCTTATACTTATCATAATAATCTTACCATATTGTATCCTCCGACAAAGTTCCCGTACGTTGTTCATTGTTCTACCGAACATGCATCCGATAAAATCATAGAAAAATGCAAAAATTTTATAAAAAATAATTATAGATTGAGTATGAAAAAAATAACTGGTGTGAATTGGAATGGAAAATGTTTTTCCAATTGCTAAAGTTTAAGTATTTTTGGACATGAGATGGCAACATTTTCAACAATTGTAAAATCCATGGAAGTGTACTTGCGTATAAATGACTGTCGGTCAAATGACCGTACGGAGTGAAACCCACCGCGATTTCATTATATTTAATTATCTTTCCATTATTAAGTTCTGGCACAGAGTTTTTGTGTTGTATGTTGAAAACATGTGAATAGTTATAAAAAGATCCTCTGTGATTCTTGCAATTGTCGATAAATGAATTAGAAGTGTTTGCTAGAAAAAGGTTGTTATAGTTGTTAAATTGTTTTGTACAAAATTTCCATTTTTTTTAGACAAAACAGTACAAACGTTGTTTTCAATGTTTGGGGGAGTAAAAAACTCGGTAGCAATAAAAGTTTCATTAGTAAATATTGGTATTGAAGAGTCATATTTATATAATTTTTTCATTAATTTTTATATTGTTTTTATTTATATACAATTTTTATGACCGAACATAAACATTTTTTTCCATTTATCGCTTATTTATTTTAATTAGTTGTTTCGTATGAATTTAATGTTGAACTTAGTGTAAATAATGCATGTGTGGAAAAAATTCCACCGTAAAAAAAATGTTATTTGCAGTTAGCAAATTTGGTAAATATAATATATACACAAGTCGAATTTTTTCAAGTCGATTTCTTTATCTCTAAGAGACATTTTCAAAGTATTTAGCAAACATTTTTTATAAAAAAGTACTTCTTCTTCAGTACATATACGTTTACTGCTTTCTCTTACTTGTATAAAAAGAGGTAAAAATTTTGTTTCTACAAATAGAATAAAAGTGAAATGTTCTAACAAAATGTTTTCAAATAGTTGATTAAAAAGAAAGTTATACTCTTCTAAAATATGATTTCTTATATAAATTCTTTCTTGTTCTTTTACAAACATTTGTTTCATTTCTTCCATATGATTACTTATTTTGAATGGTTTGTTGTTAAGTCTGTCAAGCCTCATTAGTTCGTGTTTTGTATAATATGTTTTTGTAATTGGATCTTTCATGTCACCCGTTAACATAATGTACTTGTAAAGTTGGTATGCGTCAAAATATATAAACACACCATTTCTGTACAATCCGTAATTTTTTTTAATAATGCTCATCGAAATTGGATCAATATTAGACAATATTCTTTTTATGTTAAGAATAGATTCCTTTTCAAGTTTTCTCTGATATAAGCGTGTCCGATGTGTATTTGGCAATTGTTTCGTTTTTGGGATACGAGAACAAGTGTAGCTGTTTTTCCTTTTCGACGACAAAATATATATTTTCCTTGTTGTCATCAAGTATATCTTGTAACTTACTTGCAAAATCTTTATTAGAAAATTCATAAGAAAAAAGATAAGCGAACTCATTATCTTTTATATACATTACACCTCCATTCCCTCTTGCTACTTCTTGCTCTGCAAATTTAGTAAACAATTCCTTGTTCATTTTTTTACTAAGTTTAAAAATATTTGACTATTTTAAACTGAGTAAAAAAAAATAAAAAAAAATAAAGAGTACAAGAAAATGAAAAATCTCGAAACTATAGACACCGAACCTTCTTTGTATCAAAGAACCAAACTTTTGGATAATAGATCAGGAAACGGAGTTCCAAGTTGTTATGAACTAGAAGAAGAAATTGGAAGAGGAAGTAACAATCGAGTGTTCAGAGCATTACATGATTCTGGAAAAAATGTAGTAGTGAGGTGTCCTCGAAGAAAGAGTGATACAGAAAGAGCAGGATATGCATCTTGGGAATTTCGACATACACTGACTGCGGCCAACTTGGGAGTTGCTCCCGAACTTTATGATGCATGGTATGTACGGCACAAAAAACCTAAACAAAAAGCAGGCTTATATCTTATTCAAGAACATTTTGACTGCGATATGCAAAATGCTATTTTAGAGTACAGTGAAGAAGTTATGAGTAATATGTATGAAATAGAAAGACAAATACACAGTCATATTGAAAAATTGGCAAACAATGAAATGTTTTGTTATGACTTAAAACCAGGAAACATAGTTATGAACATTAATACACCAGTTGTTAAATTCATAGACTTTGGGCGTGAGTTTTGTGAACAAAATCCATGGGACTGTAATAATACAGAAAGAGTTCCGGTTACATCTTATATTAAAAAACTATCACTTCTTCATACCGAAGATGACGAAGAAGCCTGTAAATTATACAAACATTTGTTATATATAACAATGATGGTAATACTAAGTGCGAACACAACATATTTCATACATTCGGTTAAAGAAAAAACAAACGCTGACAAAGAATTAAGATATCAGTTAAATTATATAGTTTCGAAAACTAAAGATGTGCTTGAAAATACACGAGGTAAAGTAATAAAAATTGTAAGAGAAATATTACGTCAAGAAGATATAAAGTCTGTAATGAGTCATTATATGTCTAGAAGAAACTCGAGTACTAAACGTGTTTTTAAATGGGCAGATGGTACAAACATATAAAAACCAGAAACTAAATATCCGCTCTACATATAGGACATTTTGTATTGTCTTTATACCGTTGTTTCATGTCTTCAACACACTCCTTGCACATTACATGACCACAAAATGTTATATGAATTGTTTCTCTAGTAGTCAAATCAAAGCAAATGGGACAAGTATATTCTTTGTTTAACTGTTGTGACATTTCAAACAGTTCGTTTGTAATGTGAGGAGGTAATACAGTTGGTCTCTGCAACTCACCATTTACTCTTGGAAGATTTGTTTGGCGCACTAAAACACCAACAGTATCCAACATTCTGTTATGAATCTCGTAATATTTCGCCCATGCAATTTTTTTTTGTCGCAATGCACGTTCGTATTGGTACTTTGAATATACAACGGGGGGCATCGTCGTGTTTATTTTTTAGTACAAAAAATATAAAATAATGTGTAAAAGTTTTATAATTTTTATATGTTCTAAACATAAATGAAAGTGTTACTTTTATCATTGATTATGTTTCATGAAACATTCTCTACAACGGCTGTTATTGAAACATGTTCCGGATGAAAACTAGACAGATATCATCATTTAAAAAAGTTTTTACAAGCTCCAAATGGTGTAGATATGTACCCTGAAATAAAAGTAAAGTACATAAATGGTAAAAATCCAGACTTAGTTTTGGAAAATGGAGAAGTTATAGACTTGACACAATATAAAACCACGGAAGATATACACAAAATGTTGAATGAAAAAGGGTTTGATAAAAAAGAGTCTAAATATTCAGATGATGGTGAAAATTGTTTCCATTGGGCTAGAATGGGCGAATGTGCGAACAATCCAGAATACATGAGCGAAAATTGCAAGTACTCATGTTATAAAATAGAACTGTAAAAATTTTAAATGAAAGTACATGTTTCAAATACGAAAAATAGAGTACCTGAACAAAAATTTTAAGAGTTTTCATTTTTTTTTTGAAAAAAATGGACATGTAAGTCGAAACAATCTTAGGTTAATCGTGTGTGTCGTTGTAACTTTGGGAATTTTTGATTGTTGTTAACAACACAACGTTTTAGTATACGACAGTGTGCAATGTACGACGATGACTCGGTTTCTTCAATGGTTCCCTACCTTTTGATAATGATTATTCTTACTCCAGTTATAATGAAACTTAATCTGGTTTAAGAAAATTGATCTTGCCACTGTTTATTTCTCAATATCGAAAAGAATACGATTGCAGCAAGCGTAAACCTAGATAAAACTGCAGAAACTTGATAAAAAAGTTCAACTCTTTGATACCGACTTGGGCGGAACCATTGTTGAATGGCCAAAACATTACCAAACGAAGGAAAAAGTACAAACTGAGACCAAAGAACCGCATGTAAATGTTCTGTCTTAGTATAAGTTGAAATATCTGACAAGTAGAAAAGTACTATCATAACTATAATTGGAACTGAAACTGTAATAAAACCCAACATCCACGGCACAACTCTTGTTTTATACGGAAGTGTCCATTCTAGTTGGTTCAAGGGCCTAGCAAGGGTTTCTGTCCAATACCCAAAGCTTGTACCAACTGCTGTTAGAAACGCTAAAAGTATGACTGTCATTAAGTCTTTGTTGCCAAGAACAACTGCAATTACAGAAGCATTTAGTCCAGATGTAATAAAATACTCCATCCATCTTAGAGGAGATTTACATTTTGACAAATAAAACATGTAATAATTACGGAAAATAGTTACAGAAACTAAGTTGAAAACGCCTGAAATAATTAAACTTAGTGAAAGTATCCATGTAATTGGATATGAATAACTTATTACACTAAACGAACTTTTTGAAACATCAAGTGTCTTGAAAACGTACAAGTTAGGGGTTAGATCTCTTTCACCAAAATATAGTATAATTGTTGCAAATGCTTCATATAATACAAACAATAACAAATGTGCAACTGTAAAAAAAGTTTTATTTACAGGAACAGATATTTCATTCGCAGATACAATTTTGATAATTGTATCGGGCTGTTTAGCAGGTTTTAATGCTATTTGTGAAATCATTCTTGGTTGAGTCGCTTTTACTGCCTCGATTGGAGTACTGGATTTTATAACACCCAAACTATTGGACATATTTCCTTTTAGTAAATCAATTATTTTTTTTCTTAATACGCATGTAACAAAAATAAATTATAGCAAGTACCAAAATTAAAATCACATAATATCTCGTATTAGTTTCCACCGTTAAATATTTTTCTTTACACTCTTCCAATGTAAACTGTTTTTTTGAACTTTTTTTGTTGACGTAGTTGTGTGCTTGGTTTATATAGCTTACAAGTTCTTCTCTTGAGTTTAAATGTTTAGAATTTTCGGATAGTGTTTTTTCGGTATACCTTGAAAAATCATCCCTACACTTTTTACACGGAATAACCCTTGAAAAATACTTTAAAAAGTTGTACATGTTATGTTTATCTTCATTAGAAGGGTTTATCTTGTATGTGAATGAGACTGAGTGTAAAAATCTCCAGGCAGCCGGTCCCCATTTTGATATACTAAGTTCATGAGTCATACCTTTTTATTAAATCATGAAATTTTTTTTAATCTTAAGACGAAAAGAAGAAATAATGTATAGTGCCTGTGACATTGTATATGATTTACCATCGGAAGATCCATTTTCTAAATTGAAAAAAACATCAATGTGTAACATTGTTATATGCTTGCTTTTAGTACTAGTACTATATAACACACTAAATCCACCATATGTAATTACAAATAGCAACATTCCTCAAATGGTATCTTCAATGGCTTCTAGTATTATCAGTTCAGAATTTCCTACTTCCGATGAAACAAGTGCATCTAGTAATGTTTCAAGTTTACCTAAAAAAGATTTAGCATTCTCTGCAGATTCTAAAAATTCCAAAGCGAATCCGGAATCCTATAAATCACAAACTCAATCTGAAAAAGATGAACTTACAGAAAAAGTGGACAAGTTTGTAAAATCGGAAAATGTAGTGATCGCAATGTTCTGGGCACCGTGGTGTTCTCATTGTCACAATGCTATGAAGCCATTTAATGAAGCATCTCAAAAATGCCCGAATACTAAATTTTTAATGGTAAACTGCGAAGCAGTTAATAAAGATATGCTTAATTCTAAAATAACAAATATTCCTCATTTTCCTTTTATTTGTAGATTCGAAAAAGGAAAAATGAAAAAAGTGTTTGAAAGTGCACCAACTGCAGAACAAATCGCGAATGATCTAGTACCCGAAGAATCTTCTTCAACGGACACAGCAGAAGTTCTAGACCAGCTATTTCAATAACTATTTGACAGTAAAATATTGTGAAAGTGTCCAACAAATAAACATGAGCTTGGCATTTCTAGAACAAAACGACGATGACCTCCCCTTTAGTTCAACTACTTCATCATTACAAGTTTTACATTTTGTAGAATTGTCTCAAAGTTTGAGTTTGATTCAAAAAAACAAAATAAAACAATGGTTGAAGTTTAATTTGTTCATAAATACGTTTTATGAAAATTTAACAATTGAGAAGAATGTTTGTAGTATTATAGAAAAAATGCTCTAGTGTGTATTTATCTCAAAGGTCACAATCTATTGTAAAATAACTTTTAAACAGTTGTATAATAGAGTTAGTAACATGTTATTATGTTAAAAAAATGCGTTACTGTTTTTTTTATTAAATAATTTTTGTAACAAATGGAGTTTAAAGGTGCTGTCAAAGAAACTTTGTTGTTTTACGTGTTGATGTCTTCTTTCCATTGGACGTTTTCCAACTCTTATTCAACATTGTGTACACCCTTATCTTTAAAAGGTTTTTTAGCATCTTCTATAATGCCACAGTCACCAACATGTCAACTTTTGAGCAATGCAACATCTTATTCGTTATACTTTATGAACTCTTCCGTTACTACATCTATATCATGGTTATTATTTAGAATTACATCTTATCAAAAAAATTTATTAAATGCGTAATCAAATTATTAAAATAATTAATGTTATAATAAATTTTATTGGTATGGATATCAAAGTAACAAATTTCGACGAAGCCCTTGTAGAAAAAAATAGTGTTGGATCTGGAATATTACCAATAAGTGTTGACGAAAATGGAGTCGTGTACTTGTTGCTAGCAAAGGAAAAATTCAACCCTTTATGGAAGGAAGGTCATAAATGGAGTGGGTTTGAAGGGGGGAGAAAATCTTCAGAATCTATTACTCAAACAGCTATTCGTGAATATAATGAAGAAAGCTTGGGAGTTATAAAATTACAAAAAAACATAGCAGAAATAATAAAAAAAAAAGAGTATTCTATGAAACTTGTTGTAAACATACAACAAGATAAAATATGTTCCAAGTTTCATATAACATATTTGATTGCTGTTCCATGGCAAACAAACTGTATAAATGATTTTGATAATCTGAGAAACATGTTGTTGAGTGTTCAAAATTTAGGAAGTTGTTTGGAAAAATTAAAAAGTGACAAAATATATGCCATAAATGAGAATTCTAGTATAGGATTCGTAGTTTCTGTAAAAAATGTGGAAACAATTTGTGATAAAACGTGTGTTACTTACATAGTGAAAAAGGACAATATTTATGTAAAAAAAAAAATAGTTCACGAGTATATACAAAATGCAACCATGTGGCACAAAGTAAGAAGTTTTTTAACGTTTTTGATGTCTAAAATTTCTCACAATTCGATAATAGTTTCATACGATTATTCAAGCATAGTTTATAGAGTAAATATCATTGAAGATTACTTAGAAAAAGAAAAAATGAAATGGTGGGATTTGGAAACATTAAAAAAAATTTTGAAAAATGGAGGTAGTTATGAACAAGAAACAATGAAGTCACTTTTTATGCCAGTTTTACAATGTGTAATAAATGCCATCTAAAATATGATTTTTTTTTTGTATTGTCGATACAATCATCACTTCAACTACCATTATAACTAGTGTAAAATAGTTAACAATACCCACTGGGCACTTTTTTAGAAATTTCTTCTACAATACAAGGCCATTTTTCTAAGAATATAACATTTGTTAACAGAATAACGCCTAGAAATCCTTTACTTACAAGAGATAATACTTGGTATGCAATTTCTCCTTGTACATATTTTGAAGGTTTTCTAATACATACTGCCAATTGTACAAAACCAAACGAAAAGAATAAAACAAGTTCTGTCCAGACTATAACCGTTACAAAAGGAGGTGCTCCTTCCGAGTTCATACTGAAAGTATATACTATAACGGCCCATGCTGAAATTTGAGGAACGTATCCCATAAAATGAGGAGTTAATCTTTGGCGAAGAGGAAGTACCCAAAAATCACCAGTAGTAGATTTTTTATTTATAGTTTCTGTCAAATGGCCGAAAAACATTGTAGTAGCAATCAATATATAAACCATAAACAATTCAGTTTCAATTCTAATTCCAGAACCATATGCAACTATTAGAATCATAGTACTTGCCGAAAAAGTGTATTCAATCCACCGGTAAGGAGATTGTTCTCTTTCCAAGTAATATATGTAATTCTTCCACCATATATTTGCATTTCCAAAGTGAAAAAATGCAGACAAGAAAAAGAATATTGCAACAAGCCATGTCATTGGTAGACCATATGTTAACTTTTTAGTAGAAACTCTCAAGAAGTCTTCAATTTCACTTTCCCAATTTTTAGGTGCATTTTCTAATGTGAAGGAACTGTAGTCTTTGATAGACGACATTGTTCTATTCGCGGAAAGAGAAATTCCGTAAATAGAAGGCATTAAATTTAATTTTCCAACAGTTAATGTTGTTATACAAAAAGCAGTATGAAATAAAAACATTATGTTGTTAAATCTCCATAGACGTCTTTTAGTAAACTCTGATATATCAGTGTAGTCTATATCACTCGGCACTATGGAATTTATTATAGTATTTTTTTGTTTTTTATTGGCGTTAATAGGTTTATCGACTGCTCGACCCGACATTCGTCTTTTTGATTAGAATATAAAAAAAATTATGTTACTCAAGTAACTTTTTTATTTAAACATAAAATAAAAAGTATGCCTCAGCAAACTACAAAAACATTTTGTGTACAAGCAAGTGATGCTGAAAATAGAGAAGATAGTAAATTAACATTTCAGCTAAAACTCGACAATCCTCGTTCAAGGGCTGTGAAAGTTGCATTATCGTCATTAGAATTCCCTATCACACAGTATACTATAGAAAAAGAATGGAACAGAATTTATTTTTCAGAAGGTACAAGTTTAGATGAAGAAACATGTTCCATGAATTTCTCATTTAAATTTCCAGATTTAGAAAAAGTTTACAAGCATACACTCGATCTTCCCAATAGACTTAATTCAATAAAAACATGGACCATTTTAGGTTCAACTGCAATTGCAACATGTGAACTACCTCATTGCTTACATCTTTTGAAAGATGTTGATTGGGGAGATGTGGAAGTCTTATGTTCACCATTTGGAAGAACATCTCTTCATACGATGTTACAAGACAATCAACTTGAAATTATCTCTTCATACAAGTTTAAAATAATGATGGATACAAATACACTAGAAGTTGGTACCCAATTTAAAGAACCAAACGCTGGATACTTATTTTTCCCACCCATACCCTCACCATATCATTTTTGTTCTCTTTTAAATTCTGCAATGTTAAAAATAAGTTTACCTTGCTCATTCACATTTTACTATAATCAAGTTCAAAATCAAATTATACCAGAAGTTTTTCCCCAAGAAGATGGAATTCTCAACTTTGAAAACAGTCTTTTGAAAAACTTGATAGGAATAAATATTTCACAATACAATCTTACAAAATCTAAAACAAATGTTATTCCAACTGAATATTTTTCTAATTGGGACTATGTAGACCTTGAACCAGGTTGGTACTCTCCATCTCACCGTTCATATTGTACTGGACAACCATTAAGATTGTCCCAAGAAGTAGAGTCTGCATTTAATCGCCTTTATTTTCCTCTACCAGAACGAATACCTGAAGGTCATATAACTTCTCACTTTTTGATATTTTCAGACCCTTGTGGGCATATACATTCGTGTCCGGTTCCTTGTGGGAGATACACACCAGACCTCTTATGTTCACACATTGAACATGAAATGAACAAACTTGCTTCTAAAACTACAGTGGGGGTAGAATTTTCAGTTGAACATGTTAATGATAAATACAGATTTAGTTGTGAAATAAATGAAAACAACAAAATGTTCCCCGCTCCCTTTTCATTATTGTTTAATCATAGTATGCAGTTTGATCCTTCTAAACTGGGATTTTCACCACAACCATTAATAGGTTTGGATACGTATACATCAGAACACAAGACACATTTTCCAAGCTTGAAAAAAAACAATTCTAAAAAACCAAGTTTGAACATCTATAGAATATCAGAGTCCGGACATCAAAAAAAATTTAAACTTCATGCAACAACACCACCTATACTTACGGGTGTAATAGTAAAATATGACAAAGAAAATTGTCAACTTTTAATAAAAACATATTTAAATCAACTACCATACTCACATGGTTATTCAAACGGAGACGTTGTTAAATTATCTCCTGCAAAATCTAATTCACTTTATGAATTTGATGAAAGTGATGAAAGTTGGAAAGAAGCTTCGTATGAACCTTGCTCATTGGCACCCAAATATGGAAGAACTGGAATTGTCTTGGGTATTCAAGAAAATACCAACCTTGAAATGTGTTCCATTATAATTAAAGTTAGAAAAACGCCACAGTTTTCTTCTTGTATTGGTCAAACATTACAAATACATTCGTTTATTCAACCTTTCAACTTTTGCTTTACACTACCCAAGTCAATAAAACCAAGTATATTAGGATTTAACAAGGGATGTTTACTGTGGGGTATAGACGGCTCTATAGAATCAAATGATTTTATGATACCACCGTTTCAAGCTCCAAATTGTCACAACTTGGACCACCCGGATTATGTTTTAATGATGTTAGATGAAGGAAAAAGCACACAACTTCAACACACATATAAAGATATGAATGTAAATGCATTTGCAAAAGTAGTACTATATCCACTTGCACGCGAAGTTGGAATGATGCCTAAAGATGCTTCATTAGTAGGAAGTACAAATCTTTCAAAGTTTACCGTACGATTTTTAAATCCCGATATGACACCTTATCATTTTCATGGTGTAGATTTTTCGTTATCACTTACATTAATTGATGTTATTGGTGGAGAATAAAACATGTTTATCTGTTTCGAAGACGTGCGTTACATATTTTTTTAACGGTTTTAGTGATGATTGAATATGTTGGAAGGTAGTGAATAAAAAGGATCAACGTCATGGAACTCGCTTTCGTTTAGGCGTCGCATAGTTCCCATAGCGGGGGGAGATGACGCCATTTCAGGATTTATCTCGTAAATTTCCTTAATAAATAGACAAAAGACTTGCACTCATCGCATATGCCAAGCTAGGACTTTGACATTGTAAATACCTTATTTTCTTATATTATAGATAAGTATACAAACACCATTCTACTTGGAGTTATTCAACATTGATCTCAATTTATCCAATCCTTCATACACTCCATTTCCATTCAAAGTAGAGCATTCTTGAACATGAGATTCAATACCATTTGATCTCAAGTTGTCCAATTTGAATAGTTCTGTAATATAAGAAATGTTTATGGTCTCTCCGGGCGCCACAAGATCTGCTTTGTTTGCATATATGATGACATGTTTAAGCTTTTCTCTTGCAGTTGCATCATTCACCACTTTGTAAAATTCTTCACTCGCCAGTTCTATACGTTCTTTATCATTCACATCGATCATAAATATTATGACTTTCGTATCTTGATAATAATGTTTCCAAAGTTGTCGCAATTTATCTTGTCCTCCAACATCCCATATAGTCATTGTCATGTTTTTGTAGTTTACAGCCTCAAGATTAAATCCGATAGTGGGTATTGTTTCAATGATTGTGCCTAGCTTCAATTTGTAAAGAAGGGTGGTCTTCCCCGCGGAATCTAACCCAAGCAATAAAATTCGAATATCATTATATCCAAATATCATTCTCGACAATAAAGCACCCATTTTAGGAAGAAAGTGTATATTTTTGTTCAAGAATTGGTCGCACAAATTTTCAATTTTCACATACATTAGAATAATGTTTTTTAAAATATTATATTTGATATATTAAATGAGAGACAGCTTTTTTTTGTTACAGTATAGAGCTGGATCAAGTACGGACTCAATAACTCCTCGCGTTACCAGAAGCTCTACTCAACGAATTTCAACACCACCACGACTTATTAAAAGTATTGGTCCTAACGAAATTAAAACTTTTTTAAAACTTTCTAACATTGATACTATAAGAGAATATAACCCTTTATTTGACGAAACTGAATTACAAAGCACACACGTTTACAAAATAGAGTACCGAAATTTGGACGAAGGAACTCAAAACAGTTTAGGGATTGATTTCACGATTAATTATGTAAGAGACGGTACAGGCAATTTCGTGAAAAATGGACCTTACGAAATAAATTATGACGGGATGGCGCATTTCTTAGAAGGGTTTTCCAATATTGTTTGGAATCATATAGATGGGTCTAATCGAAATCCACAAGATGTAATAAAAGTATTATGTTATTTGCCAAACACTGTCATATTCGAACTTAAATCACCAACTGAACTTTCACCAACTGAAATACAAATTTTGAAAACATATGTTTCGAATGTGCCAATGGATGATGTTGATGTACTAACTAATATTGGTGAAGGACCTAAAACTATGACACGTTTTGCTGTAGGAAAAAAATTAGATTATGACGTAACATATAACAAGTTTTCAGATGGACTTATTGATGTATTTTCTGTTAAAAAAATAATAAAAAAAATGTCTTATACATTTTTAGATATCAAATGTATTATGTTTGAAGATATGGGTCCAGGGGGGGGGTTACAATTTAAGGTTATATGGAATACTAAAGACCGCTTTGTAGATTTGGTTGAAAAGTTAAGATTACAAGTTGAAGAAATATTATCCGAGTACCGTAAGAATAAAGTTTTATTATCGTATAAAGTTCGGATTTCCATGGAGTCTATGGTTGGAGATGAAGTTATAGTTGAAGGTATTGAAACTTCTTAAATGTATTGGAACATAATTACTATGGGGAAATACATATATTTTTTTGAATTTTTAAGATATAATTCTCACTATTCATAAGAGCTAATTTCTTTCCATATATTCAGGTGAAAATGACAAAGTATGTTGTTTTTCCATTATGGTAGAGTGATTTATTAAAGAGTTTTTTCTAAAAAAAGGTTCTTTGTTTATTGTATTTACTCTTTTTATAAACTCGTTATAGCCTTGAGTTTTTTTAAATGTATTATTTGGACCAGGTATTATTATTTTTTGTAATATGTAAATATATTTTATTTTAGAATTGGGGTCATCCCATTTTTCATAATCTATTCTCATTAAATCACCTTTTAAAACGTTTATTATCTGTCCGTCATATTTTCGGACTAATTTCATTTCTTTTTGAAAAACATACAACCAGTAAACACGTAACCCCGCAAAGTTTACTAAAATCCATTTCCCATTTGATGAAAAATGTACTGGCATGTCAAAACAACACTTTCCAATATAAAATGAAAATGAACTTAAAACTCCATAAAGTGTGTCCGATTTTATCCAATTGCTACCTAACGATCTTGCAGTTTTTTTATTATCCGACCAATCACAATCATGAAAAGTCAACAAGGTTGTTGGTTGAATGTGGTCTCGGAGCCAGTATATTCCTTGCAATTCTTCAGGGCATTTTGGATTTAACGACTTCATCAATGGGTATATCCATGTTTTTTCGTCATTAAAATGAATGCTTTGTGTACACATGCAACATTTGGTAGTATTCACGCAACATTTACACCAAGGTGATCTTATACCATACCAGTTTACACAGTAGCATGTATTTAACCAGCCTTTTCTTAATTGTGGTGGATCATATTCTGGAACTTTTGCTATCTTCTCCCATTTATTTGGATTCATTTGTTATATTTTTTTATTTTTTTTTCCGATTAGTTTTACAAAAGTTTACAAATATAAGATAAATATTGTTTACCGGATTTTTTTCAAAAGTTTCCCTTAAATGTGTAAAGTGATTGGACAAGCATGTGTCGCGATACTGTTGACAATGTCTACGGAACGTACTGCACCAAACTTGCACAGAGGAATGAATAATGCAACTAATCGCGTGTTATGGTACAAAAGAAGTCTGGATCTTTGGAATCAAGACATTAATAGCAAGAATGCAGTCGTTGTCGTACAAAACTCTCCTCCGTTTATAGAATATGAACACATTGAAACGATTCAGTTCCAGCATTCAAAGAGTGATGAATTGAAAATTTGCGGAGAGTATACGGACGCGATGGGTGAGCACGAACTTATTTCAATTCACAAGGCTTTGCAAACATCAACGATACTGAAGAATGCGACTCATGTCATTAAGATTACTGGTAGGTATTTCATTCCAAGTGTATTCAGTTTCTTTCATGTCCTCAATACTACAAAAATTATACATATGAATGGATTTGCGGGAGGGTGCCAAATCATGGGATGTCGAAAAGATGTGTGCTCTCACTTGTGGAGGTGTCCTTACAAAAAGTATCATCATTGTGAAGCTACAATAAAGCACCGTATGCATGAATATTCCGAATCCGAACGGTTTGCGTTACCGATATTGCACACGGCGTACACGTTGACTGGTTCTGGTAACGCAGTGGTGACACATCTTCCTTGAACAAAAATTTGAAATTCTGATGGTAGCTTGTGTTGTGGTGATTTCAACATCGTGCGAATTTACAAGATTTAGTCTTTGTACACCCCGTTTTCTATCCAATACCGATATTTCTCTACTTTGTAGATTTGTTTTTATCGTTTTTTGTATTAATTATAACATTTTTTTTATTGGGTACTAAATTTTTGTTTTTATCGTTATTTACATTTATAGTCACTGGTTTGGAGTTTGTAACTATAGGTTTGTTTCTATCATTTTTAATTTCTATATTAGATCTAAATACTCTTTTTTCATTTACCAAGGTATTAACTTTTATAGACTCATACTTTTCTACTTTTTTCAAAAAATCTTTTTTAGAATAACTAATATACGCAACAAATATGATAGATGGAACAAGTACTACACTGAATATAACAAACATAAGAGCTATCCAAACATTATCTGGTACATCTAATACCGATACCGGGTAATTTGGAGGAGGTGGTGGTTCTGGTGAGCGGGGTGGTGTATATACATAAGGAGGTAGTGGTGGATAATCTTCAGTGGAGTTTTGTGTATTGTTTGTAGAGTTTTGTGTCGATTCAGCAAACAAATCAGTGTTTAGTAACAAATATAAAATCCATCTTACATTCATAATTATTTATTTTACAATAGATAATTTTCCGTCACATAATGAACATTTTTTAAGAGCGGTCGCAACATTCTCTAAAATGTCTCCGCAATTGGAACATTTTTTTTTACATTTTGGAGCTTTTCTTTTTACTTCTTTTTCTGGTTTGTTAATTAACACAAGTAGTCCTTTGCAACTTTTACTCAAACAAGATTGCTTTGCTGAATTTACCGTATATTCTTTTTTGCATACCGAACATATTTTTTGTGCTTTAGGTGCACATCTTTTTTTCAAACTATTTTTTTCTGAGTTTTTCATTAATATGAGTGAACTTGCTACATCAAGTTCATCTTTTTTGTAGGATTCTATATTTTTTTTGTTATTTATATACTCCAAAACATCTTCATTAATAATATTGTTTTCTTTGTACCATTCTAACAGCCATATAGGATATAAATAATTACTAGTACAGGTCAGTGTCGAAGTCTCGCTCATTTATATAAGAAATTAGACCTAATTTATACTGAGTGCGCATATCCTCTTATTTTCCACATACATATTTAGTAGTTACATAAAGAAGTTTGAAAAGTTCAATGAAGTTTTTGCACAACCTAACAACTATATGAAACATATTTTCCCACCAAAAAACAAAAGTCTGTGTTTTATAGACGGAGACTACAACAAAAAAGGAGGATAAACTATATAGTCCGGTTTAAAATCTATTTTTTTAACATTAAAAAATCCAAAATTTCCGATGCAATTTATATAAGCATTCCACTTCATATAAACGTATTTTGATACATATTTTCGATAATCATGTCCACATATTTTTTTTAATAGTGTTTTTAGTATTCGTGAAATAAACAAGAAGCGCGCGTAAAAACCCATGGACAGCAACATTCATTTGATTTCCTATCCCCCTTGACAAACGAATGCAGTGAAAGTCAGTTGCATTTGAAGTGGTATGCAGATGGTCACGAAGTAGAGTTGTATGACATCGACACGCTTGTATCAATGATACACGTACCCGCAATTTAAAAAGAAAACAATAAACGAATAGACTTCACATTATACCGAGCCTCTTTGTGCCATATATCGGGCTGTACGTTCCAGGACGGATCGTGGCGAAGGAGGAACTCGTTTGCGTTCGAACCCGAATTCGCACCGATATTGATCATCGTCATGTTCTCTCGGTGCAGTTTGATGCGGTCCTTCCAAGCGTCTGATGGGCAGTTGCTGTTGATAGCCACTTGCTTTGACTTTTTACAATGTGATGATACAAGAGACATTTTTAATAGCTTGAAAATATGTTTTGTGCATAATTAACGCACCAAAAAATCATTAAACGTGTAACAAAGAAATTTCTTCAATAGTACTATCACCTAAATATAATATTTTTTTTCTATACAAATCATTTGAAAAATATAAACTAGTTACATAATTTCAGTTTGAATAATGTGTTGATTAAATTCAGTGTAGTTTATTTTTTTTCGTGTATAATAAATATATATTACAATACAGTTTAGTGATACTAAAGTATAAAGTATACAATAAATAGGATAATAATAAACTTTCAATACTTTTAAAACAACAATAATATTTAGTAATAACAAAAAAACAGAAACGCATATTAGAAGTATATTTTTTTCTCTCAGCTTGAACATTTTTTTATAAACAATAGTAAAATGTTACATCCTGAACAATCACCCTTCGTTATGACAAAAATTGAAGGATCTAAAGAACAAATGCACTATAAATCAATGCAATGGCTTGATATGTGGTTGACATATGAATTAAAACGCGGAAATGATGGTTGTCTCATATTTGATATAGATGATACTGTTTTAACAGAAAATAATAAAGGTGTCGAAGTTCTTATAAAACCAGTTGCAAACTTGTATAAAAAGTATAGAGATTTGGGAGTTCCTGTATTTTTTGTAACGGCACGTCCAGATTTCCCTGAAAATAGAAAAGCTACAAAGGAAATTCTTGAAAAATTGGGATTGGGTGGTTATAAAAAGCTGTACCTCATGGGAAAAGAATTTGGAAAATCTGTAGAAACTTACAAGTTTTCAAAAAGAAACGAAATACTAGGTTTGAGAATGTGTAACCGTATATTAGCTAGAGTTGGAGATATGGCTTGGGATTCATTACCTCCATCTTCAACATTTAAAGGTGACACTTCAATTCTAAAGAAAATCAAAGATGAACAGTGTTATATTGTTTTTCATCCTAAACTTTGTGAAGTAAGTGTTAAGCTTCCAGCCTAATATATTATGCTAGAACAATACAAAAGTTGTCAACAAAGTAAATTATGTTTCAAAAATTTTTCTAAAAATGAGTTTATGTAAAGTATACAAGTATATCTAGAGGAATGTTGCAACAACCTATGACATAAAACTTGACTAATTATACAAGTTGTTCTTGTAAAGTAAAAAGGATTTGATGATATAATGTTTAATGTTCTAAGTTTAAACTGTATTTTTTTAAATGGAGGTGTCCATAACATCAACACTAAACGCTTAAAAAATATTCGATTTATGGTAATGTCTAAATCACTTTGTGTCACAATTTTGTCGAGTATAATGTTCCATATGTCACTTGGGAGTTTAGTAAATTTTTTTATTTTTTTTTTACAACGGTAGTTTCTATAGTAACGCTGTATTGTTATAATATGTTTCATATTTTGGAGAATACGGACTGCTTATTGTGTTAAATTCGAATAATTATTTTGCATGATTAAACAAAATGAAGACTATAAAAGATTGGGATAAAATTCTCTACGATATATCTTCTGGTGAAGAAAGTGATGAGCACGATACACCTAATATTGTGTCTTTAAAAAAACACGGTTCTAAACTGATGGAAATTGTTTCAAACATAGTTGAAAAAAAAGAAATACCAGAAAACCTTCACAGTGCAAATAAAAAGGCTATTAGAAACACTTTATCTGAACCAGCGATGGAATCTTTCAGGTATATTAATCAAGAAATAAAACATACTATAGAGGAGTCTGCAAAAAAACGGTGGAAGTCTCAAAGTCCTAAAGTCTCAGATAGCAAAAATGCTAAACCGAGTACACAATCGAGTACTCAATCGAGTACACAATCGAGTACTCAGTAAAAATTATAGTATTTAAATAAAAAGATGAGTTTACGAAAAAAAAAACATCAAGAACCGATTTTGGATCAAGTTGTAAAAATTGAAGAAACACAAAAAACAGATGTAAATAAGAATTTACACATGACAATTGAAAGATGTTATGCAATAAATGAAAATACATTTGGATGTGTCGAAGTAGAATTAGATACTAAAAAAGGTTTAAAATATGTATCCAATACAAACGATTTGATATCTAAAGATCAGTTACCTGACTCTTTAGTTTGTAAAAATATTTTACAAACCTCAGTGGGCAACGTTCAAAATGCGAGTATATGTTCAAACACAGAGTATAATGATGCGGATTCTTCACATATGTTCAAACATTTTATACCAATTATTTTAAATAAAATTGAGTAATCAGTATTACTTGTAATGTATATGAATACAAAATGTATTTTTTTTGTAATCTATTACTTTTACCAGTCGTTATATGCTATCATGTAACTGTATTGCCGTATGATGATGGAGCAAATATTAAGGGATCATCGTTTGCACATAACTTTTTGATACCAGAATTAAGTAAAAAAGATACAGTTACATACGCAAATACAGATAAACATTTGAGAATAGTTCTTGTTAATGGTTTTGTTTCTATTTGGAATTCTTTAAACATGAACGAAAAATCTCTATTAATAGGTGGAGATCATACGGTTGCAATTCCTTCCATTTTCGCTTCTAATGAGTTTTGTTCTAAAGTTGTAAAAAAAAAGTTGGGTGTGTTGTGGATGGGTGCTCATGCTGATTTTAATACAATTGGACAATCTAAAACAAAAAATATTCACGGAACACCAGTTGCAGTTTTATGTGGACATACACTTCCGTTTTTATCGTATGGGAATAAACTGGATACAGATCAATTTGCGTACTATGGTTTACGAGATGTTGATACGTTAGAGCAAAATCGATTAAATGATTTTTCAATGAACGTTTTAAAAAGTAAAAATGAAATAATGGAATGGGTGGATAATTTCGAAGCTATCCATATAAGTTTTGATGTGGATTGTTTAGATCCAAGTATAATTTCGGCGAATACTCCTGTTAAAAACGGTATATCATTGAAAGAGATTGAGGAAATTTTTGAGTCGTTTAGTGTAACTCAAAAAGTAATATCAATGGATTTAGTAGAATGGAACCCTTTAGAAATCAAATGTAACGAAAAGTTAATAAAAGAAGCAAAAATGTTGGCAAGTTTGATAGAAATTGTTCTAGATAAATAGTGAGTTTCTAGTGTATTCCATATTATAATCCTTTTGGTTGAATTCCACGATACAATCTTGACCACAGCATCTCTTATACGAAGAATGAAGAGATGTACTATTCAGCATAATTTTCCGTTCCTTACAAACGGTAACAATGTCTGACAAAAATGTGGTCGTAATCAATCCTTTTTTTGCAATACATGCTGGAGTCATTATATTTGAAGGTATAGTATTAAAACAAGAACACACAACATTTATATCTTGACTATTTAAGTAATCTAAGTCGTTATTTTCAAACATGTTTTTACATTTTTTGTTAGAACTATAATTATAAAAACGTTCATATAAAATTTGACGAGTACAGATTTCTTGGGACCCATGTACTTGTAATCCGATTTTGTATAAATAATTATTATCTGAAAGTTGATGATCATTATATACTCTTACCTTCCACAAACCCTTACTGTTTTCGTTAAAAAACTCAAGAGATTTGTAATGCTGATTAGCACCAGCAAAAGATAGTCCAGTATCGCTATAATGACTATAGTATGTTTGGTTTTTACTACTTACTACTGAATATGCATATGGATCACGACTGTCTAGAATATTACTAGTCGTACCATATGGTGATACAACTTCAATTGTAAAACCCATCATCCAACTATGTACTGCTGTATAAGTTATCCTTATTGATTCTATTTCTACTTCATTTGTTACATTAACTATATATTCTACAAAGTTATGAGTTAATGTAGAGGAAATTGGTAGTTGTATACCGCTTACTTCATCCATAACAGTATAGTAATAATTAACTATATTTTTTAAATAATTCCAGCCGGTACTCATTTTTAAAAGTTTATCTACGTTTAGTACACCTGATCCTAAGCTACGACTATATTCGAACCCTGCTGCATTCTTGACAAACCCATGACCTGGGATTTTTTCTTTTGTGGCCGACAACATTAAAAGTTTCATAATATCTCTGGCAGATAATCTGTTATCTTTTTGAACAAGAAGTGCAATTGCAGACGATACGATAGGAGCTGCCATCGAGGTCCCCGACATAGAAGTTATACGATTGACACTGTACAGAGACCAAATATTTGAACCCGGTGCAGATATGGTAAGACAAGAACCACGTTGTGAACTTTTTGCTACATGTTTAATGTAGTAACTTCCTGAAGTAGAGTTCAAACCGGTTACTAGATTTCCTACAGAAACTGTGTTTATAAAACTCAAGTAAAAATTATGACTCACACTAAAGTGTTCTCCACTATTACCAGCTGCAAATACAAGAAGTCTTCCTTTTGGGTCATCATAATTTAACATTGTTTCATACATTTGAAAAAACAAGTTACTGTGCACATAAAACTTTATAGGACCCCAACTATTTTGCATAAGAACAGGACCTTCTATATTTGAAAAATCGTTTAACAGATTTTGAAATGGGTTTTGAAAATTGGAAAATGTTATAGAAACATCATCTGATAATCCCGCAATTCCATAACTGTTATTCAAAATTGCTGAAATTATACCCATAACATGTGTTCCGTGACCAGTATCTGCCGTATTATCAAGAATTGTTAGTTTAGTAGTGTTAATATCACTGTGATTAACATCTATTCCATTATCTGTAATAAATATATTCGTACCCAATCCACTCAATGAGTAATCTTGTATAGAGTATGGATGTTCTATAACGTTTATATAATTTTGTTGTAAACTGTAAAATGGATCGTTAATGTAGTATAGTTCAGTTTCTATATTATCTTCTAAATCAATGTCTGTAACATATTTATTGTCTTTTAGTTCATCAATAATGTTTAAAATAGTTTCTGTATCTTCAGTATGACATACCAAAACATCTTCTACATAAACGTGAGATGTTAAATTGTATTTATCAAGTATGTTTTTTTTTATACTAGAATTTTTTGTATTAATCAACAAGTTATTTGAGACGACTCTTGCAAAGCCATTTGAATTATCTTCCATAAAAACATGTTTGTTTAATTTTAGAAACAATAACTTTTCATGTTCTTGTTCACGAGAGAAACTTACTTTTGTATAAACATTATCAGTTTCTTTTTTAAAAAATGAGTCTCTATTAATATTAATAGAAAAGACAACTTTTATTAGTACAAAAAATATATATTTCATTTACTATATGAATAAAAAAAATATAAGATTGTTCGTTTTTATACTACAAAAGGTGAATACGAACTAGGTTTACTTACAAATGGAGAGTAAGAGTTTTGTTTATTCAAAAACGGCGCATAAGAACTTTGTTTTTGTTTTTTCGGTGGTCCAGATTTAGAAGCACTTGCTTTTGGTGCAACACTACCTATTTCTTTATTTTTTACTGGCTTTGCATATGTCGGAGTATGAGGTATTACTATCATAGAAGACTTTTTAGTTGACTTTGGAGAAGATCTTTTAGGTGACTTTTTAGTTGACTTTGGAGAAGATCTTTTAGGTGACTTTTTAGGTAACTTTTTAGGTGACGTTTTAGGTGACTTTTTAGTTGACTTTGGAGAAGATCTTTTAGGTGACTTTTTAGGTGACTTTTTAGGTGACGTTTTAGGTGACTTTTTAGGTGATTTTTGTTTGTTTGATTCAAAAATAGATTTGGTAAGCTTGTAAAACTCTGATCCTTTTTTGATAGGAACAGGCCAATACCCAAGTTCTTCCTTTGCTTCTTTACAAGCATCCATCCATCCACTGGGTCCGTTTTTGTTTAAATTTTTAAATGTTTGTTTAGCATGTTCGTGTCTCGCTTTTGAAACTATTTCGTTTCTTGAGTTTTTTTTCAACTTTGAAGCAGAAATAACCCCTTTACAGTTTTCTCCAGATTTATAAACTAATCTTTTTTTACCTTTTAATGTTTTTAGATGTGAACAATCTCGCATTTTTAGTTTACTATAAAAAAAAAATAAATGTGTCTAGTATATAATATATATTAAATTTTATATAAACACCGTTTATTTCTAGTTTACATTATATTTCTCAAAAACAATGTTGTTTCTAACATGTTTTTGTAGTATATTTTTCTTCAATGTTATTTAACATCTGTTGTTGACTTTCGATATTATGTTTTAAAACATCAATGAACATTGAATCGAAAAGTTGAGTTGCCTTTTCAGAAATTTCATAGTCATTATCGTCTTCTAAACCTTTTATTAAAATTTCTTCAAAATTATATTCTAAAATAAGTTTATTAGTTTCATCATCCCTCATTCTAAATGAATGACCTAACGTTGACATTATATGATAATCTTGATTTGGTACAATTTGTTGTATATGTTCTTCACACTGACCATCCCAAAAGTATAAACTTGTATTTTTATCAGTTAAACTACTAAACATCAAAGAATCAGGAGGTGTCCATCTATTTGACCCGTCAAACGGTTTACGATCGCAAATTTTAAAAGTTTTTTGATCACAACTGTTTTCGTTTATGTAAACTCTTGAAACATCATGCGCAAGCAGTAATAAACCATCATATTTTGAACCACGTGATGCAACTTTAGCGGTAAATGTATCACCTATAAAGCAAGGAATTTTTATACTTTTACCGACATCAACTACTGCCTCTACAATACCATTTGGATTTAAAGTGTTTCTATTATAATTAGTTTTATATATGTTAATAGGATAGTCCGCAACATTTTTAAATGCCGCGTGAACATAAAAAGACTGATTTACATGTTTTTTGAGTCCATAATTTAAAAATGAGTTCCATCTATCGGTATTAGAATTTTGATAACAATTTGTTAAAAACCCAAGTACTATAACGTTCATTATTTTTATATATCCATAAAAAAATATGGATGCCTTTGACACAAAATGGGGAAATATTCCAACAGATATTTCAGAAGAAAATAATTTTTATATAATAACGATAACACAGTTTTTAGTTTGTTTTATAATACTCATAGCATTACAACCACCGTTTACAAGCGTATCTTCTGGTGAAGATTATCATCAACCTAAGCCATCTATAATTCTAATTTTAATAGTGTGTTCTGCGTGTGCATTTGTATCTGCTTCTATAAATAATGAACTACCCAGTATTATAGAAAAATTCGAAATAAAGCGTTCAAAAAATTAAATTATATTATGTTAATAAATAAAATGGAGAGAGTTATATACAATGGAGTTTTCAACCAAGAAGTGTCTCAACGTTTTTTGAGAGTACTTATAGATTTAACAAATATTGGGTTCAAAGAACTGTTTGAAACTTGTTTACCTAAAAACCCTCAAAATTTCAAAAAAGGCCTTGAACGTGTTGCAACATGGTCAACTAATACTATTTTAGAAGATGTGACTAGAATAACAACTATGTGGCCTGATTCTACAAGTTTATACGAAAGTGTCTTTGTAGAATATTTGAAATCTACAAGAGGTGATAGAACTAAAAAAATTCTTGTAAATGTTCCTCATTTTTCAGAATTCTGTAGACTTTTCTTAGTATCATTGTCTAGAAATGAAAATGTATTGAACGGCGTATTTTTCAAAGATAATGACGATATAAAAAATAGAGTTGCATGCATGGATGCGTGTAGAGATGCATTTTTTGCTCTTGATGTACAAGATAATGTTCAAGTCGAACTAAGATCTGTTGTTAGTTCAGTAACACCACATAGAGGTTCTAGTACAAACATAAAACCACTTGAAAAAACGTCAGAAGAAGATTTAAAGTCATTGGCAGAATCGATCAAACCTTCTGATTCTGTATCGCAAATTGGGCGAAATATACCTTATAAAGAAGAGTTATTATCATCAAAAAAGAATAATACAATTGAAGAAAAAAGTGAAATATGTGATGAAATCGGTGAGACTAATGACAAAAAACGAAAAGTAGAAGAAAGAAGTGAAGTGGGTGACCGAAGACGTACAGTAGAAGAAAGAAGTGAAGTGAGTGACCGAAGACGTACAGTAGAAGAAAAAAGTGATGTGGGTGATCGCCGAAGACGTACCGTAGAAGAAAAAAGTGATGTGGGTGATCGCCGAAGACGTACCGTAGAAGAAAAAAGTGAAGTTGGAGACAGACGACGCCCAGTAGAAGAAAAAAGTGAAGTTGGAGACAGACGACGTCCAGTAGAAGAAAAAAGTGAAGTTGGAGACAGACGACGTCCAGTAGAAGAAAGGAGTGAAGTTGGAGACAAGAGACGTCCAGTAGAAGAAAAAAGTGAAGTTGGAGACAGGCGACGTCCAGTAGAAGAAAAAAGTGGATTGGGCGACCTAAGACGTACAGTAGAAGAAATAATTGAAGTCAATAGTCACAGACGTCCAGTAGAAGAAAGGAGTGAAGTTGGAGAGAGACGGCGCCCAGTAGAAGAAAGGAGTGAAGTTGGAGAGAAACGGCGTCCAGTA
>Ga0115570_10000296_pt1 | contig 40869 bp, 35 predicted proteins | sample COGITO_mtgs_1205_3_FD_87294 | JGI IMG/M metagenome (GOLD analysis project Ga0115570, IMG submission 87294) | Pelagic marine microbial communities from North Sea - COGITO_mtgs_120524 | ecosystem: Environmental > Aquatic > Marine > Epipelagic | place: Germany:Helgoland, sampling site Kabeltonne... | reverse complement strand
GTTTGATGGTATTAGAATTTAGTCAAATTCCCAACCCATCAATGCAATGGGCTTATGATAGGTATTCATTTAATATTATTCCTCCAATGGGAAAGATTATTGCTAACGACTCTGAAAGTTATAAATATCTTGTCGAAAGTATAAGAAAATTTCCAAATCAAGAAAAATTCTTGAAAATGGTAAATAGTGCAGGGTTCAGTAACACAAAATATCGCAATTTATCAATGGGTGTAGCCTGTTTACACTCAGGGTGGAAAATTTAAAATGCGTGGACCACATAATATATGGCGACTTATTCGCACTGGTGCTACATTTGAACGCACTGGGGCAATGCAAATTATTTTGGATAAGCTTGATTTGCCACTTTTACTAAAGTTTACCATTCGTTTTATTGGTAAACCCTTTAAACTATTAGGCTTAAAGGGTGATGCACAATTCCCCCCAATAGTAAGAGCCCTAACATCTCTGGGACCAGCATATATTAAATTTGGTCAAATATTATCTACTCGGCCAGATGTAGTAGGTGCTGAGCTAGCAAAAGAATTGAGCGTATTGCAAGAAAGCTTGCCTCCATTTTCTAGGAATTTAGCGTTGTTAGAGATAGAAAGAGATTTAGACATTTCTATTAATGAGGTATTTGAAAATATTTCAGAACCAATAGCTGCTGCATCCATTGCACAAGTCCACAAAGCAGTTCTTAAATCTACTGGTCAAACAGTTGCGGTCAAAGTTTTACGGCCAGGCATAGAAAAAGCTTTTAGAAAGGACATCGATGCATTTTATTTAGCGGCAAACATAATTGAAACATTATCCCCTAAATCTCGTCGATTAAGGCCACTTGAAGTCATCGAGCATTTTGATTCAGTGGTTCAAGGTGAATTAGATTTAAGATTAGAAGCTTCAGCAGCATCTGAATTTTCAGCAAATACAAAAGATGATGCTTTTCTATGTATTCCAAATATTCATTGGGAAACATCTGGCAGAAGAGTCATGACACTTGATTGGGTTGATGGGATTCCATTAGCTGATTTAGAAGCTTTAAAAAATTCGAAAACTGATATGGGAGAGCTGTCCACTCGTATTTTATCAATGTTTTTGAGACATGCACTTCGAGATGGTTTTTTTCATGGTGACATGCATCAAGGAAATTTAAAATTAAATTCGAAAGGTGAATTGGTTATATTTGATTTTGGCATAATGGGTCGAATTGATGAATATACTCGTCGCGTATACGCTCAAATATTAATGGGTTTTATAAAAAAAGATTACAAGCGTGTTGCAGAAGTTCACTTTGAGGCAGGGTATATATCCTCAGATCAAGATGTAGATTTATTTGCCCAAGCACTAAGATCGGTTGGAGAACCAATTTTTGGTCAAAATGCTGAGAATATATCCATGGCTAAACTTTTGTCTCATCTGTTTGATGTTACTGAAAGATTTGGCATGGAAACACGTACAGAACTTATACTTTTACAACGCACAATGGTTGTTGTTGAAGGCGTTTCAAGATCATTAAACCCAGCTTCATTAGATATCTGGGAGGCTGCTAGGCCAGAAGTTGAAAATTATATTAAAAATAATCTTGGGCCAAAAGCATTGATAAAAGATTTAATAAAAACAGCACAAACACTTTCACATTTTGGACCAAGACTACCAAGCTTACTGGAAAATCTCTTAACCACTAATAACAACAACAAAACAAACCACAAAAAGAGAAATGTAAAAAGTAAACTTACTTGGGCTATAATTGGAAGTGCTTCAACTGCATTAATCATTACTATACTAAATCATTTTTAATAGATCTATTTCTTCTAATGCTGCTTTTTCATACTCTATAAACCCTTGCTCAGCTTTCCAAAAACAATACGCAGCCAGTCGCCAATGATAAAGTGGCCCAATGATATTATATCTGTTACGTAAATTAGAAGTTAAACTCATTAAGAAAACTTCATGATCTTTCATAGAAAGTTTTCCTGAGCCATAAATTTCATGCATTCCAGGAGAAAGAAACATCATAATATCTACAATTGGATCACCAATAGCAGGGCATTGCCAATCAATAAGTCGCAACCCTTTATCGCTTAATATCAAATTACCTGGCACAACATCAGTATGCAACAATACAGGCTCAATATCTGAAATTGACACATCTGGGCAAATATTCATTAATTCGTTTTTATGATAGCCATTAAGCCTATTTATTATATCAATCCCAGTTTGTTTAATGTCTAATGGCAAAGTTGAAAGAATTCTCAATTCTTTTGGATATTTGTGTTTGCGAATTCGAGCTAGTAATCCTGATACAGTGTTTACATCATGAGACCATGTTTTACCCTTTATATAATGATACAGCAAAACATCACCAAAAGGCGTTTTTAAATACTTGTAGGGCTTTGGCGCAATATCTGAACCATCAAGTGAGAATAAACATAAATACTCTGCTTTTGGACTATTATTAAAGAGTGGGTTAGACTTAGTATCTAAATATAGTTTGCAAATTAAATCTCTTTCATCTTTAAGGCGCCAAACTTTATTTGTTCGTCCTCCAGTTTGATACTGCCAAACCGTTTGATTCGAAATTATCCCCTGCGATAATAAATAATTTTGTAGGTTACTCTGCACCTGATTATCAGCACTCATTTAAAAATTTTACGCTAGTAATTTATGAAGTTCAAGATTTACGTTTTTTAAAATTTAGGATTTCATTCAAATTATCCGTATTTATTTGCTCCTAAACTTGATAAAGCAAGTTTCTCTAGGTGGGTTTATACGAAAATAAATTAGATAAAGATAAAAATATCAATATAGCATTCATGCATTCAACCATCACTAAAGTCACCAAAAATATTCTTAATACCTTCACCATAGAACTGGGCACCTGATTTAGTAAGATGTGAGCCATCATATGTTTTTAAATACCCCTGAGAATCAAATAACTTACACTCTTTCGAATTACCTCCACACATCAATGACTGAACATCAATAAAGCTGACTTCATTGCTAAGTAATTTAAACTGTTCATTAAATAGTATGAGTTCATTAGAAATAGGCTCAGCTAATAACACACGGTCTTCTAAACTTATTCCCAAATAATTTCGGGGCTCAAGATTAGGAAAGTCTTTTCTTCCAAAAACTCTTATTGTAGCTTTTGTAGAGGCTTTAATGTTCTGCAAACTCTCATGTATAAGTTCTTGCTGCCAGCTCCTCCAAGAGCTTGCAAACCAAACCTCATCAGCTAATTTGAGCCGTTCTTTAAAAAAAGTTTCTTCAAAAAGATCTGATTTTGTGCATAAATTTATATCGTGTGATTCAATAAAATTAATTTTATTATCAATCGGAATAAACAAATTCCCACACCGTGCACTTATGTGCCATGTTGACAACGAAAGCTTTTTATTCAGGCCTGACTCAAAGATCGCATTTGTTAAATCCTGAGCATAGCTATCACCAACCAAGAAGATTCTTTTCTTATCAACTTCCCATTCAGCCATTTTCAAGGAATTGAATCTCTTAGTCACGTAAAAAGAATTATTTTCATGAATTTGGTCCAAAAACTGTCTATCGTTTTTGGGGAATCTTTTCCCAAAACCATCTTGAAGATGCCCTAAAATACCTAAAATAAGAAACAAACTTAGGCCAATGAACGAACCAATAAATAAATTTTTTGATTGCCAATAATTTTTTCTGCGGAAAGGTTGTTCAACGAACCGCCAACTCACACAAGAAAGAAAAATAGTGGCAACGACAAGTAATAACATCAAAGGTTGTGAAGAATGATTTGGAAATTTAATACGATAAAACGCAAATAATGGTTGGTGCCACAAGTAAGCTGAATAGCTAATCAAGCCAATACCAACTAACATCTTAGAACTTAAAAACTTTGCCGCTAAAGTATTTTTGTCAGCATAAATAATAAATAGTACGACGCCTGAAACTGGCACTAATGTATATACACTAGGAAAAGGTGTCTGTTCATCGTAAAAGAAAATAGAAAAAAAGATTAATGTTAAACCAAGCAAGGCCAGTTTATTACTTTCATTTACACCATTTTGTTTAATTACAAGGGCAGTAATCGAACCAGCAAGCAACTCCCATGCACGTGTAGGCGCTAAATAAAAATTCGCACTTGATTTATTTCGCCACCCCCACTCACTTGCTAACAGACTCAAACAAGCAAGTATGATAAGCATCCAAAATACTCTTTTTCTACCATAGCGCCATACAAATACTATGAAAATTGGAAATAATAAATAGTATTGCTCTTCAACTGCCAAACTCCATGTATGAAGAAGAGGCTTTTCCTCAGAAGAGGTATCGAAGTACCCATCTTCTCGCCAAAAGTAAATATTTGAGGAAAAAAGGCTTACTGAAATTAGACTTTGAGCAAAATCTTTCATTTCATTTGGCAACATCAAATTCCAAGCGAACGGAATACAAATAAACATCATAAAGAAAAGTGCAGGTAGTATCCTTTGAGCGCGTCTTTCATAGAATTTAATGACGCTAAATCGTTTTTTTTCGATATCTTCTATTATGATTGATGTGATAAGAAATCCACTGATTACAAAAAACACATCAACGCCAACAAACCCTCCGCTGAAAATTTTAAATCCCGCATGATACAAAATCACTGGCATAACGGCAATTGCGCGCAAACCATCAATATCAGCTCGGTATTTCAATTTGAAGATCCTATTTTTAAATCAATATTAATATCAGAATAAAACTTGAATTTAATCGTTTCAATTGCAAAGATCCATATGAGTATAGATATTGTTTTATGCATAATTAATTTCAGCTTTAATACAACAACTTTTTTATGTGACTTTGGTTTGCAGCATACATTAATAAATGATACTTGTACTAAGAGTGGCTCTGTGGCTCAACTGGATAGAGCAGCCCCCTCCTAAGGGGCAGGTTGGTGGTTCGAATCCACCCAGGGTCACCAAATTAATATAATGGAAACAGTTACTTAATTATTTTATAAAACTACGCAACCCTCAAAAAATACCTAAAATGCTATGTACAAATCGTGTACAAAAAATTGTAATTTAAAACTGACTCATCTTATGTTGGATTAAGCCAATAATATGAAATAAATTGACTAATATCATTGTTAAATGGTTAAATATTTACACAAATACCTTATGAAAATTAACTTAAATATTAATTGGAATACATCATGAATATAAAAAATATTTTATTAATTGTATTTACAAGCACTTTACTGATTGCTTGTAAGGCTGAAGTTGTAGAACTGGATATTAAAACCAAGGATGTATTTGCCGCTGTTGATGGTGAAACTGGGTTAATAGATTTTGAAGCAAAGTTTAGTAATTTTGGAGAACTAGATGAGGAAGCAAGAGCCCAGGTTGAAGCTCTTGAAAATATTTTAACAAAATTTATGAAAATAAATGACTTTGAATTAGAAACTACAGATATGGGCTACGAAATCACTTTAGAAGGTGAAATGCCTATTACAAACAAAAGATTAGATGCTGCATATTATATTCATGTATCATCTTCAGATATATTTGATGGATATACGTTTTTAGAACTAAGGACGGGAGATAATTTTAATAATCTTTCAAATCAAATGTCGGCAATAAATTTTATGTTATCACCTGACGAATTTCATCCGACGAAGATAAAACTTAAAGGCAAAGATGTTCAAGTTTTGGTACCTGCAACTGAAATTGATGGAAAAGCATATTTATTTTATGAAGGCGTTGTTAATGGAAGAATTTCTATGAAATTCGAGGGTGGCGTTTTTGATAAAATAGGTGCAGGATTATTTTTGAAAGAAAATTAGATAATTAGTACCCCTAATTGATTTTTTATTTATTAAATGCGCTGACGCTTAATAAATTATTCCATAATTGAATATTTACAAAAAATAACGTATTTTTAAAATGATTATTCTAATAACATATCAAAATTAAATAAAATTCTTTACTTTTTTGGATATGTAAGATTTTATAAAATATCTATAAAATTATTAAAATAGAATAAAACATTGAATCTTTTTGAATTTCCATTAAACATATCGAATATTCTTCGTAAAAAAAAATCTATCAAAAAGAACTTATTAAATAACCGTAAGTTCATAGAAAAGAATATTGCTATTCTTGGCGGCTCCACTACATCAGAAATTAAATATATATTAGAGTTATTTTTGTTGAATAATGGAATTCAGCCGTCTTTCTATGAGTCGGGCTACAATAAATACTATGAAGACGCAGTATTTGAAAATGAAGAGTTAAAAAAATTTAACCCAGACATCATATATATACACACAACCAATAAAAATATTTTAAAATTTCCAGACTTTAATGATGACATAAATGATATTAAAATATTATTAAAAAATGAAATAAATAGGTATGAAACTATTTGGAATTCTCTTTCAGCATATGATTGTGCAATTATTCAAAATAACTTTGATTATTGCCATGACAGAAGTTTAGGGAATATTGACTCTTACGATATTCATGGGAAAACTTATTTTATAAATAAATTAAATAAAGCGTTTTCAACAAGAGCAAGAGAACTTAATAATTTATATATCAATGATATTAATTATTTATCATCTTATCTCGGATTAAAGTATTGGTTCGACAAATCGCTTTGGTGCCAGGCTAAATATGCTTTAAGTATGGATTCAATACCAGAACTAGCTTTTAATATAAGTAAAATAATAAATAGTATTTTAGGTAAATCAAAAAAATGTTTAGTACTTGATCTTGATAACACTTGTTGGGGAGGGGTTATTGGTGATGATGGGCTCGAAGGTATTCAAATAGGAACAGAAACTGCCGTTTCAGAAGCTCATACCTTATTTCAAAAGTATGTAAAAGAGTTAAGAGATAGGGGTATAATAATTGCCATATGCTCTAAAAATAATTACGGAACCGCTAAAAAAGGATTTGACCATCCAGAAAGTATATTAAATTTTAGTGATTTCAGCGTATTTAAAGCTAATTGGAACCCCAAGCATAATAATATTGAAGAAATAGCAAAGGAGATTAATATTGGAATTGATAGTCTAGTTTTTATTGATGACAGCCCAATGGAAAGAGAAATCGTATCATCACAAATCCCTGGTGTGTCGGTCCCGGACATAGGTGATGATATTGCAACTTATATAGACCATATTGATAAAAATGGTTATTTTGAAGCAAATTTACTGTCTAAAGACGACTTAAAGCGAAATAGGTTTTATGATGATAATAAAAAAAGACTAGACGAGAAGGCGAAATTTCAATCATATGATGACTTCCTAGTTTCACTTGAAATGATTGCAGAAATTAAACCATTTTCGCCAATTTATCTAGACAGAATCACTCAATTAATAAATAAAACCAACCAATTCAATTTAACAACTAAACGATACACAGCTGGCGAAATAAAAAGAATTTCATTAAGTGAGAAACATATTAAACTTTATGGAAAATTATTTGATAAATACGGCGATAATGGTTTGGTAGCTATATCCATCGGTGAAATTAAAGCTAAAACTTGTTATATCAACTTATGGGTAATGAGTTGCAGAGTTATTAAAAGAAATATGGAATTTGCGATGTTTGACGAATTTGTGAATGCATGTAAGCATCACAATATATCTGAAATTATAGCCTACTATTATAAAAGTAGTAAAAACGAAATGGTCTCAAATTTATACAAAGATTTTGGCTTTACTATAGTTGAGCAAAATAATGGTAATACTATTTGGAAGCTTGACGTATCAGATTATAAAAACACCAATTCAATCATTGAGGTGAAAAATGGATAGAGATAAATTATTTGATAGTGTTCAAGAAATATTCAGAGATATTTTTGATGAAGAAAATTTGATTATACAAGAAAAAACAAACTCCGACAGTATTGAAGAGTGGGATAGTCTTAACCATATAAATCTAGTATCTGCTATAGAAAAAGAGTTTAAAATCAAATTTGCTCTTGGTGAGCTTATGGCCCTCAGAGATGTTGGAAGCATGATAGATCTTATGATTGAAAAGCTTAATAAAATATGAAAAAATATAAATTTTCTGATATCAAAGTTGGACTTTCAGAATCATTTGAAGTGCGTGTTGTCCCATCTATGATGGATAGGTTTTTGGAAATATCCAATGATGTTAATTCACTTCATCAAGATAGTCATTATGCTAAAGAAAAAGGCTTTTCTGGTAGGGTAGTTTATGGACTACTTACTTCTTCGTTTTATTCAACGCTAGTCGGTGTATACCTCCCAGGAAAATATTGTATTTTACAAGGTATAAGTATTCAATTTACTAAACCAGTGTATATCCATGATTTTTTAAAAGTATATGGTGAAGTGAGTTATATAAATGAAGCCTATAAGTGCGTCGATATTAAATCGACGATCACAAATTTAAAAGGTGAAAAAGTATCTAAGGCTACTATTAAGGTTGGGATTATAGATGAGTAAAAATATCTTGCTGATATTGGGCGCATCGTCTGATATTGGACTGAAATTGATTGAAGAAATTAAAGATGATATGCTCATAATAGCTCACTGTAATAATTCAGATAAAAAATTATTAGAGCTGCAAAATAAAATTAATAATGAGTTAGTCATTTTAAAAGCTGATTTTTCAAAAGAGCCTGAGGTAGTTGATTTTGTCAAAGACGTGGAAACTACCTATGGTGTGCCAACCAAGATTGTTCATTTGGCAGCGCCAAAATTTCAAAATATTAGATTTAAAGATATCATATGGGATAATTTTCAAAACGAAATAAATATAAGTTTAAAATCTATAATCTTAATATTAAAATATTTCCTACCTAAAATGGCAAAAGTAGGGCGTGGTAAAGTTGTTATCATGCTGTCAAGTGTTGTTATCAATGTACCTCCTAAATCACTAGTCCAGTATACAACTATAAAGTATGCTATTTTAGGATTGGTGAAATCAATGGCAAGTGAATATGCAAATAAGAATATTCAAATAAACTCTGTATCACCATCTATGGTAGAAACTAAATTTCTAAAAAATATCGATGAAAGGTTGGTTGAATTAACTGCGCTTTCGCATCCACTTAAAAGAAACGCTAAAATAGAAGAAATTACGCCAGTATTAAAAATGTTACTATCTGAAGATTCAAATTTTATAAATGGTATAAATATCCCAATAGCCGGTGGGGAAGTTTTTTAGTGCTATTTAATAGTTTTGAATTTATGTTTTTATTTCTACCAATATCTGTCTGTATTTATTTTTACCTCAATAAGAATAAACTTATGACAGCCTCTAAAATTTTCCTTATACTCTCAAGCCTATTTTTTTATGGATGGTGGAATACTATATACCTACCATTAATTCTTGGATCTATTTTGTTTAATTTTACAATTACGAATTTAATGTCTAAATTTCAGAAAACAAAAAAACATGAATTTTCAAATAAAATTTTACTTCAAATAGGATTATTGTTCAACATCGGTCTACTGGTGTATTTTAAATATATGGATTTTTTTATTTATAATATAAATACCTTATTGAACTATAACATTGACACTCTTAAATACGCTTTACCACTAGCTATCAGCTTTTTCACATTGCAACAAATAGCATTTTTAATTGATAAATATGAAGGCTTGATCAATAATAAAAGCTTTTTAGACTATTCACTATTTGTATTATTCTTTCCACAACTGATAGCAGGTCCCATAGTTCACCATAAGCAGATGATGCCGCAATTTTTTAACCCCAGAAATAAGATATTTAATAAAAAAAATATTATGTTAGGGCTTTTAATTTTTTCAATTGGATTATTTAAAAAAGTGATAATTGCTGATACATTTGCTATCTGGGCCACATCAGGTTTTGACAATAGCATTTCATTAAATTTATTAGAAGCTTGGGCTACCAGTTTATCATACACAATTCAGTTATATTTTGACTTTAGTGGTTATACTGATATGGCAATAGGTGCAGCATTATTATTTAATATAATGTTACCAATTAATTTCAATAGTCCGTATAAAGCTACTGGAATGATTGATTTTTGGCAAAGATGGCATATTACGCTTTCTAACTTCATAACAATTTATATTTATACACCTATTGTTCGTTCATTTGATAATTTTTCTTTCAATAAGGCGATGTTTGCAACAGTAATAACTTTTTTAATCGCAGGTTTATGGCATGGATCCTCTTGGATGTTTGTAATATTTGGAGGGCTTCACGGGATTGGATTAGTTATCAACCATTGTTGGAGGAAGATGAAAGTAAAGCTAAACACATTATTATCATGGTTCATTACATTCAATTTTATAAATATTACTTTTATATTTTTCAGGGCAAATAATTTGGGCGACGCATCCAAAGTTTTAAACGGTATGTTCAGCATTAATATGGCGAGTAATGTTGACTTCATACAACTAGCATATTTCGGACTTTTCTTTTTAATTATTTTTCTCCCCAACAGTAATGAAATTATGAAAACTAAATTACCAAAAAATCTAGTTATATTTGCAACCAGCTTTTTATTTATAATTTCTTTATTACAGTTAACGAACATACTTGTTCAGTCAGACAAAATATCTGAATTTTTATATTTTAATTTTTAGGATATTTGATGTTTAAAGTAAAAATAAAACAAATTTCAATAGTGTTACTATCTTCAGTATTTGCTCTGATATCATTTGAGTTTTTCTTAAACTTTTCACCATTTGTATCTAATACATCTCCAGTAAGGTATGATGAAAAAGTTGGAATGTGGCACAAAGAAAACTATGTGGGTTATATCCAAGACGAATGCTATAAGACTAAATATATATTTGATCATCAAGGTTTACAAAAAAATGTTTATAATTATGACAAAACAAAAAAAGATGTTATTCTCTTAGGCGCATCAATGATCGAAGCGCTTATGGTGAAAAATAAAAACATTATTCACAACTCTTTAGCAAGGGAATTTAATAGAAAATATAACTTTATGAACTATGCACTTGCTGGTTCTGGTCCCACACAACAATATGTAATACTGAAGGACAAAGTAAATTTAGAGAACGTAAAATATGTCATTCATTTTATCGAGATAGAAGGTGACCTTTTAGATGTAGTTAGTGCTAATCTAAGCCCGCTTGCAAGACCAAAAGTTTTTGTCGAGTTTAGTTCTCTTAATGACTACCGAATTGTGCCCCCACGAGATAAAACTATTGTAGATACGATTGGAGATTTTTTAGGTAATTACCAACTTTATAATTACCTAAAAAAAGTAATATATCATATTAAAGATAGTCATGTTATTAAAAATAACAAACCAATTAAAAAGACAGATAATAACAATCACACTGACGACTTAAGTACAAATTGGCTCTTTATAAAAGGTGCCATTCATCAAATAAATAATCTACTAAAACTTGCAGATAAAAACATTGAATATAGAATTATTCTAACTAGCAATAATAATAAAAATGTAACAGATATGGAAAAGTTTTTAAAATTTGAGAATATAAAGTACATGCATTTAAATAATATATTCAAAAATAACGGTATGGATTTAAGGGGTTTCAAATGCGACACTCACTGGAACGATGAAACACATAAAAATATTGCAAAATTAATTAATATTTCATCTTTTATAAATTAAAATCTATGAATGATTAGATATTTACCAAAACCATTAAGTTTTAGTTAGACATCCTTATTATAGATCAAATCATTTAATTATTTGGGCATTAATTTTGGTCTGAAAATAAAGATATCATATTATATTATTCTAGCTAATCAAAGAATACTAAATCTGATTTTAATTAAATAACGTTGCATATATTACTTAAAGGGATATCATTAAATCAGAACAATAAAGACAAATTTTAGGAACCCTATTGCTTTATCGTATTTTACCAATTCTCATAAATTTAAATAGACAAAAAAAACAAGCCATTCAGGTATTTTTTGACATAATCTCTGTATCGTTCTCATTTATATTTGCCTTTTATTTATTAAACAAACATTCTATTTTAATAAATACACCTAAAATATGGTTAGCATTAATATTTGTAATATTAATAAATATAATAATATTTTATTTGCTTGGTCTTTATAAAGCAGTTGTAAGGCACATTTCAGTTGAATCAATAAAGCACATAGGAATCGGCATTATAATATCTTCAATATTTATGATATGTGCGTATAAAATTCTTAGAATCAATAGTCCCTTCTCTATTGTCTTCATTTATTCTGTTCTATTGTTTTTAATAACACTTGGAGCACGTCTAATACTAAGAGAGTTATATTATAATCATTCAAAAGTTAAACGAAAAGCAGTAGCAATTTATGGCGCAGGAGATGCCGGTAGGCAAATTTTAAACTCTATTTCTAAAAGCACTGAATATTCACCAAAAATGTTTATTGATGATAATGATGATCTTATTGGTAGGCGGATAACAAGTTTAAATATTTACAGCATGTCACAAGCTGAAAAACTCTTTGAAAAATATAAAATTGAAGTACTATTAGTAGCTATGCCCAGTGTTTCAAAAACTGCACGAAATAATATATTAAATCAGCTACAAAAATATCCATTTAGCATAAAAGCAATGCCCAGTCTCATCGAAATAATAAATGGGACTGTTAAGATTGACGACATGAAGACACTATCGATAAATGACTTGATAGGCAGAGATATAGTCGAGCCAGATCTTAAATTAATGTCTGAAGGCATATTCAATAAAGTTGTATTAGTTTCTGGTGCTGGAGGATCAATTGGAAGTGAACTTTGTCGGCAAATTTTAGTCTGTAAACCAAAAAAATTGATACTTCTAGATATTTCAGAAGCTGCAATTTTTTATATACTTCAAGATTTAGAAAAACTTAGACCGCAAAATAAATCGACCGAAGTTATTCCTATAATCTGCTCAATACAAAATGAAGTTCACATATTAAAAGTACTGAAAAAATTCAATGTTCAAACAATTTATCATGCAGCAGCATATAAGCATGTACCTCTCGTTGAGAATAATATTGTTGAAGCTATTAGAAATAATATATTTGGGACAGAGATTTTAGCAAAAATGTCTATCAAAGCTAAAGTAGAAAATTTTATATTAATATCTTCTGATAAAGCAGTTAGGCCAACTAACTTTATGGGGGCTACTAAACGTTTTGCAGAAATTCTATGCCAAGATTTAGCACTAAAAAAAATGACAAATTTCTCAATGGTTCGTTTTGGTAATGTTCTTGGCTCATCAGGTTCAGTTATTCCACAATTTGAAAATCAAATAAAACAAGGTGGACCAGTTAGAGTTACACATAAAGATATTACTAGATTTTTTATGACCATTCCTGAAGCGGCTCAACTTGTATTACAGGCATCATCAATGGGTAAAAGTGGTGATATTTTTGTATTGGAAATGGGGTCACCAATAAAAATTGTAGATTTAGCTTTCAGAATGATACACTTACAGGGTCTTAAACCTTACATAAAAGAATCTGAAAGCAATGTAACTGGTGATATCGAAGTTATAATTACAGGGTTAAGACCTGGTGAGAAGCTTTTTGAAGAAGTACTTTTGGGTGATACTGCTATAAAAACGTCTCATCCAAAAATATTTATGGAAAATTTATCTAGAATACAAACAAAAGAATTAAATAATTTAATTAAGAAATTAGAGGAAGCATGCAATCTTGGAGATGTAGATAAAATAAAAGATATATTTAGTCATCCAGAAATTAATTTAAATCATTCAGGTATCATCGTTGATAAAACATTGATTAATTACTAATCATTTAAGGTACAGTAATATCTAAAATCTACCTTTTAACTTTGTCACCCTGCCCTCTACCAAAAAGTGTTTTTAAAATAATATCTAATTCTGATGGGATAGATCTCATACAAACATATCTATTATCCCACTCAGCTATTTTTTTAGGTGTACTCATATCTATATTATTTATCTGGGATAAACCCGTTATACCAGGAAGTACCGAATATACATGGCGCGCTTTTCGGTACGATTTTAACTGCTTCTGTGTGGGCAATCCTGGTCTTGGGCCAACTAAACTTAGTTCACCTCTTAAAATATTTATAATTTGTGGCAATTCATCTAGTTTTGAAGACCTTAAAAATTTACCAATTTTTGTTATACTCTTACTATCAATTTCATGTGTTCCAACATTTTCTGTGTAAATACCCATAGTTCGAAATTTATAGCATTTAAATAATTTTTCATGTCTCCCAACGCGTTTTTGAACAAATATTCCGGGACCTCTAGATGATAATTTGATTGTTAACCAAATTATGCACAACAACCACCAGAAAAAAATTGCAATAATAATTACAAAGCTTAGATCTACAGTCTTTTTAAATATATTAAAAAAAATATTCCTATCTTTATTATCAGATATATAAATATTTCTTTCCACTTTTTCTGAGGTTGATATAAAATAATTTATTTTCTCTAGGACGCTTTTAATCTCAACAACAGGTCTAAGACAGGATAAAAAAATAAATAATGGTCTACTTAATCTATTAGGAAGTATATTCAAGTTTTTAAGTTTTCCAGTGAAACTATCACCATAAACTTTTGGTAAAAATATATTTATTATATTAATACTTGGATAAACATTTTCCTCATTTAATGCATCTCGTTTAGTACGTATATATTCATTATTCTTATTGGAAAATACATGAAGAGTGCTAATGTTTATCACTTTTTTAACTGACGTTTTTGAGCAATATTCTAAAATATTTTTATATAATAAAACATTTGCATCAAAAAATTCTTCCGATTTATAATTAGAGTTATTATTGGCTGCTGCCAGATGGATGACTATATCAAATTTATGAGGTAAATTTTCTAAATCATCATACACATGCACTGATTGATCAGGAAAAATATTTTTTAGTTTTTGAAGATTTCTTCCAACTAAAATAATATCATAGGAGTAATCATTTAAATATTTTAATAAATACTTACCCAAATAGCCTGTAGCACCCGTTATAAGTATTTTTTTCATTTCAAATCTGCCCATCAAAATATTTTCAACTCATCTTATCAAAAAAAACTAATTATATTAATTATAAACCTAGTGATCTTTAAAAATTGATAATAATTAAATTTATTTTCCACTTGAATTATGGAATATTATTATTTTTGATATCCCTAAGCAGTATTCTTAATGGTAAAATTTCAGATAGAGCTCTTGCAAATGATATTATAGGTCTCTCAGAAACAAAAATAATATCATTTGGCCTAAGTTCTGTTTTTGCAGCTACTAATATCCTAGATACATTCTGAGCATCGAGGTGATATGCAATACTAGGATTTCTTCCCCTCAAAAGATATACTTCGGAACGTTTAGCCGATAAATTTTTTAAAGGCCCATTATTTTCAAACAAAGCGTTTGCTAAAGTTTCTCTTTTTGATGGTTTTATAGGCATTATATGAGCATCACCAGAACCATTTAAAGTGTATACTTGGCCATTTTTATAACTCAGATTATCAACTTGAATCTGATCATTATTCTGTATCCAAATATCGGGGGTATTTGGATCTAATACTTTATCTAAAGGTAAGCGATAAATACTTTTACCCCGAGTTAATGTAATGATCGGTATAACATTATCTTCGGTGTTTGGAAAAAATTCTCCTAAATGTACAGCTTGTCTGAGCGTATTCTCCTTATTTGAAAGGTATAAAATACTACTTTTTTGATTGTTGTTAATGAAATATATTTTTTTATTTCTAAATTTAGTAATTTCTAATTGAATGTCAGGTTTTTTACCTTTCATTGTTAGAATTTTAATAATTTCTTCGTGTAAATCAGCTAATGTATGGTTTTCAGCTACTAATTTTCCAATACCTGGCAAAAGAATATCACCATTTGAACCCACAAGAGCAGATATTTTGCTTGAAGGAATTTCCGTTATTTCAAAATGTATATGGTCCTTGTCCTCAATGAAAGTATCAGGTGAATTAGTATCAAATAACTGTCCTGCAGTGAATTCATAAGTCTGTTTATTTCTTACTAATGTAACCAATGCAGAATTCTCATTTGCTTTAGATAATCCTGCCCCATAAGCAACTTCCCTCAACGAAACTGGTATGGTATTAATTTTAATTATATTACTTTCGTTTTTATTGTTTGTGACGTATGCTTTTTTACTATTAAACTCAGTTATTTCCAATTGAAAGTTAGGTGGGCTTCCGTTTCTTATAAGTATATTTCTAATTTCTGCTCGAACACTCTCTAATGTACGATCTATTGCTTTTAAAGATCCAACACCAAGTAATAGAATATTCCCGTTACTTCCAACAACACCATTTGCGGATATAATATTATCTTTATCACTTACATTGATATTAGTCATTTCTTTCAAAGCTATAACAGGATTATTTAATTCAGTAGACTGTACTAGTGTTAACACATCTCCTACGCCTAAAATATAATCTTTGTTAAACATTGAATCAGGCCATTTTATAAGCTCATTTTTGAATTGATTTATACGTACTAAAGAAAGTTCATCTCCTTGCCCTAATCTGTATTCATTATCTATAAGATAATCAGGAATATCTAACGTCAAGAAATCAGTTTCATTGTAAACATTTGCCCTAGAGCCGCTTCCAGTTATCATCAACTCCCTAAGGTATGGATCCTTGTTAGCCTCAATGGATTTCTTGAATGTCAATGTATTAATAATAATATCAAACTCTTCTTGTTCAATTGCTATAAAATCTTTTTTTGTTTGATCTAAAAAGGCTGGTTCAAGTACTGCACTACACCCCTGGAGTGTTATTAGTAATATGAGTAAGCAGAACACATTCTTAAGATTATTCATAAAGTAAGCCCTGAATTGATTTTACCATAGATAATTGTGATAAGTTTTTTCGTTTTGTATGTTTAGTTCTTGTGAGCACAATATGAAAAATACTTTCAATCTTGATTGCTCTAACCAAACTTAGAGCATCTGTATTATCAGCGCAAACAAAAATAATATCAAAAGTTTCACTCAAAAGTTGCAATGATGCTGAGAAGTCTCTCTGGGTTAAATATGACATTGGCCCAAGGTCATGTTTTGGTGTTAGAACTGAAATATTCCTTTCTCTTTCAAGTAATTGAAAATTACCTATCACTTCTGCATCTAAATCAGCAGATTGTATTTTTCCCAAATGTGAAAAATCAATTATCGCAATTTTTATTGTATCATTTTGCATAATGCTTGATATTATTTTAGCTAAGTCATGACTTTTAATTTTTGTTTCCAAAGAAGACACAACAACAAAATCAACTGACCGACTGTGAATTTCTACAATTAAATCTCTAAAAATTGGAAATGGTCTATTTATAACATTTCTTAATTCTATTAATTTTTTCTTTCTTAAAAACATTATTGATTTATAGCTGGCAATAAAATTTGCTTTAGATTGTTCAGCAATAGAATTTTTTGTGTAAAAAACTTTACGATTAGCAGAAACGACTAGACTCAAAAGCGAACCAAAGAAGAGCCCCAATACAGCGCCAAATAATAAAATAAAACTCTTATTGCCTTCTGAAGGAGAAACTGATGGCGCAGCATACTCATATATAATTGGATTATCATGCATATATCCTGCATTCATACTTTGTGCTTTTACTTGCTCAATTAATACAGTGTATGTCGCTTCAGCGGTTTTTTCTTCACGTTTGAGTCTTGAATAAATTTCTAAAGTGCGACCTGAACGGTCTACATCTTTTTGTGATGCATTTATTTCGTTTTCTAATCTTTCCTTACGTTCAAACAAAGTATCCAATACCGCGAGTACTACATTCCTATTTGGCCAACTCCATGAGCTTACAATTTCATTTTGTCCTAATATTCGGCGAAATTCAACTTGATCAACAATAGGAAACTCACTGCTTAAATTTAAATAGTCAGTGTTATTAATTTCTTTTCTTTGTAAGATTTTTTCAAGCTCAAACGCAGCATTATACAGTTCCATTGCCCTTTCAAATTCTTCCCGAAGAAAATCTAATTGAATAGAGCCCACAGAAAAACTTTCTAATGGAAGCGCACTATTTTCCATAGCAAAAGTTTTTAACTTAGATTGTGCTGCCTCCAATTCACTTAAAGAATTTGCCATCGTGTTTGACAAATACATTAATTCTTCATTCATAAGTTTGTTAATTTTAGTGTTTTTTTCTTCTAAAATTGTTTGCATAATTGTGTTGGCTATAAGAGCTGCTCTTTCAGCATCTTGATGAGTGACTGCTATTGTTACTATGCCACCATCTGATATTTTCAAAGCTATATCTTGTGAATATCTGTTAATAATACTTTGCCAAATTGCCTCGTTTGGGTCTAGAGGGATACTTTGAATACCAAGATATCCCTTAAGTATTGATTTCCACCTTGGATCTTTCGGTTTATTACGTGAGACTTGATTAAAGTGTTTATCTGATACAAAATCTACCTTTTTATTAATTTTTTCTATAAATATACGCCCTTTTATCTTTTCCTCCGGAAGAATATTTCTAAGGGGCGCAAAATTACTAAATCCCACAAAACCAGACATTAGGCCAACTTCTCCAAAGCTAGCATTATTAATAGTATCATCGGACATCTTAAAGATGGCAGAAGATGTATAAAATTTTTCCAAGTTTTGTATTCTATGTATACTAAATGACATCCCGATGATGATAGTAGTTAGTATAAGTATTTTGTAAGCCCAGAGGCTAGAAAATAATTCATTTAAATCTATTTCAGCACTCGTGATAATGTTAGAATTAGTTTCTTTATATGACTTCATTTTTTTTTCCATTAAACCTATCAATTTTTAACAAATAATTTGATAAATGAAAAGTTTTAAACTAATTACAATTTAATAAAATAATGATACTAATTTTGATGAACGGATAAGTAATTGTGAAAACTAAAAAAATTATAATTTACAGTTTAGTAGTGTTAGTTATATCGAATTTTATATATTGTTCTCCAATTTATGCCAAACCAAAATTTGGAAAAAAATTGGTTTGGACGAATGTTGATCTTAAAAACTCATTTCCTATCCATAATTATTTAACTGATTTTTCAAATAATTCTACTGGAATTCAATTAAAAGAAAGCATATCTAATACGTCAATACAGTTAAGATTAAATTTAGCAGATCAAAAATATCTAAAATTTGATAATACTTATCTAAATTACAAATATAAAAATACAATATTTGGTATAGGAAAAGTAAATAGACATTGGTCGTTTTCACCCAAAAGTTCACTTATTCTCTCAAGCAATGCAAGACCACCTAACTCGATATATTTTAATATAAAAAAGAATGAAAAATCAGAAAATAAATTATTTTCATGGGCTGGACCTTGGTCTTATGAAATGTTTAACGCAGTTTTGAAAAACCAAAATGGCCCAAATGATCCTATGCTTCTAGGCATGCGGGCAATAATTAATCCTATAAATAATTTGAAACTTGAATTTGTAAAAACTTCTCAATGGGCTGGCGACAACATGAGTTCTGATATAAAAACATTTAGAAATGCCATAATTGGAAATACTAACGAATACGAATATAAAGACATCAATCAGTTAGCTGGATTTGGCTTCTCTTATATTATAAGTCCAGAACAAATACCCATTGAGGTATATGGTCAATTCATAGGTGAAGATGAAGCTGGCAACTTACCATCATGTTACATGAATTTGATTGGTGGAAAGTTAGACTTTAAAAATATGATGCTATCAACAAAAATTGGCATAGAATATTTAGACACAAGAATTGATGAAACGACAAATGGCAACTGTGGTCCAAACACTGCTTATAATAATCAAACATACAAATACACGAATTATGATGTAGCATTAGGCGCTCCAATTGACACAGAAAGTAAATCAATTGAAATTTGGGGTAATACTAAAATATCGCACAATAAAACTATTAATTATTCAATTAGAAAAATGATAATTAATGATACTAACTGGTCAAGTCATAGGCTTAGTAATACAAAACAAGAAGGCTTTCTAAATAAATTAGGCATCAACATTAGAAAGGATTCATTTGAAATCCAAAGTGACTTAATCTATCAGGACACTCCATTTGGAAAATCTTTAAAAGGCTTGAGTTTAAATTTCAATACAATATATAAATTTTAACCATTTATATTAAAGACAATTCATTAGCCATATACAAAATAGCGTCTAAGTAACCACTTATACTACCACAATCATAACGTTTTCCTTTCAACAAAACACTTCCTACATTACCTCCAGCCGCCATAACATTAATTGAATCTGCTAATTGTATTTCCCCACCCGCTCCTGTTTTTTGCTTCCTCAATATATCAAAAATATCAGGCGTGAGAACATACCGGCCTATGCTCGCAATGTTTGATGGTGCTTTTGCTTGTGTTGGCTTCTCAATCAATCCAGAGACATTTCCAGTATTATCCTTGGAAACCACACCATACTTAGAAATATCAGGGCCATTTACCTCCATAACAGATAATTGCACTTTATTAGTTTTTTCATATCCCGCAATAAGATCAGCTGTTGCACCCATTCCGTCTAATGTAATAAAATCATCAGCAAGTAAAACAGCAAACGGCTCATTACCTACAGCTCTTTCAGCACATAATACTGCATGTCCAAGACCTTTCTGTTCAGACTGACGCACGAATATACATTCGACATTCTTTGGTATAATATTTTGCACCATCTCTGCTTGTTGAATTTTGCCTTTTTTTCTAAGCGCCAATTCAAGTTCAAGATTATTATCAAAATGATCCTCAATAGCGCGCTTATTCCGACCTGTTACAAAAATAAGAGTATCTATTCCACCTAAAATTGCTTCTTCTACTGCGTATTGAATTAATGGTTTATCCAATATTGGCAATAATTCTTTAGGCATAGCTTTTGTTGCTGGTAGGAACCTAGTACCAAAGCCCGCTACTGGAAAAACTGCTTTTCTGATTTTTTGCATAATGAAATTCTTTATATTAAATCTATAGTAATCTCAATTTCTCAAATTACCGGGGTTAAAATTAGGCTAAATAAAATCCAAAACCTAGCTTTATTTGTGTTTGCTATATAATTTATTAATTATCCTCATAGTAAGAGTTAAAAAAATATTTTTATTTTTATTTTCAAGTTACACATTCAAAATTTTATTTTATGATACTTAACTTCCTGTTAATTTATATTTTTAATTTACATTCATATAGAAATTTTTACATAATCTCATTTAAACCATTAAAGAAAAATTTTGATATATGTTAATATCAACTTTTTGTACCTTCAAACATGGTCTCATATAAAGCAATATGTTTTTGCACGATTTTATTTACATCAAATTGATTTTCTGCAAAAATTCTACCCGCTTTTCCAAAATTTATACGCAAAGTGTCATTATTCAACAATTCCTCAATAGAATTTGCCAATGCTAATGGATCTCTTGCGGGAACTAAACACCCTGTTTTGCCTGGTATAATTGCTTCTCTACACCCTGGCACATCTGTTGTTACAACACATCGGCCAATTGCAGCAGCTTCAATTAAACTTTTTGGAAGTCCTTCTCTGTATGACGGCAAACATACAATATTAGCTTCAGCATATTGTTTAGCTATATCAACTCTAAAACCTAAGATTTCAACTACACCGTCGGCATCCCAAGTTGAAATTTCTTTCCTTGTAACACTGGTTGGATTCCCTTCATCTGCTTCACCTATCAACAGCATTCTTGCATTCAAATCACGTGCTTTAAGCAAATTTGCTGCCTCAACAAATTCATAGACACCTTTATCCCTAAGCAATCTTGATGCCATTACAACAACAGCTGATTTTAATTTTCGTGTCTCAGGAACATATTTAAATTTGTTTAAGTTTACACCTGAACCATTAATTAGGCATATTTGATCACTTTTCAAAATACCAATATTTTGAAAAGTTTGTATGTCATCCGTATTCTGCAGAATAACCATTAAATTTTTTTGATTAAAAATAAATTTATAACATTTAAAAATTAATTTCTTACGAATCCTCGTCAAAATACTGCCAGATATAAATGCCGTACCAAGGCCAGATATTGCACATACTGTATGTTTTATTTTTAATAATCGAGAAACAATTCCTCCATATAATATTGGCTTTATTGTTACTAAATGCACTAGATCTGGCTTTAGTCTCCAAAACAAAAGTATAAGTTTTATGATTACGTTAAATTCTTTAAACGGATTCTGTCCACTCCGAGAAAATGGTAATATGTAATGATCTAAACCTAATTCAGTTATTTTTTTTATTTCTTCGCCATAAGCTGTAGCAACAGAAACTTTATAGCCACTATTTTTTACTTTTATGGCTAATTCGAGGCGATGGGAAAGAAAGAAACCTGGCGAATTTAAAACATATAATATCGAGCGAGATGATTTATTCATTTGTTTTTACTAAGTTCTTCAACATACCACGGCACAGCTTTTTTAATACCATCTAGAATTTGATACTTAGGCACATAACCTAATTTATCTTGAGCTTTTGAAATGTTTGCCTGTGAATGAAGAACATCGCCAACTCGAAAATTCCGGTACTCTGGTTTCAAATTATAATTAATGTTGTTTTCTTTTAAAACATCTCGAAGATATCCAAAAAGTTCATTGAGACTTGAACGCTGACCAAGCGCAATATTGTAAACTTCATTTCTATTGCTTTGAAAAGTTGTTGCAGCAAGAATATTTGCCTGTACTACGTTATCAATATAACAAAAATCACGACTAGTTTTGCCATTACCATTAATGAATATTTTTTTATTTTGTATCATTGCAGTTGTCCATTTAGGTATTACTGCTGCATAGGCACCATCGGGATCTTGATTTTTTCCAAATACGTTGAAGTATCTCAAACCAATTGAATTAAAGCCATAACTCAGTGAAAAAACTTCAGCATACAACTCATTTACGTATTTAGTAACTGCATAAGGAGATAATGGTTTACCAATATGGTTTTCTACTTTGGGTAAGTCTGGATGATCTCCATACGTTGAGCTACTTGCTGCATATGTAAAACTCTCAACAACTGAATCTTTAGCAGCCATGAGAATATTCAGAAATCCTGATACATTAGTTTCATTAGTAGCAATTGGCTCAGCTAGCGAACGCGGCACAGAGCCCAAAGCTGCTTGGTGCAATACATAATTCACACCTTTACAAGAAGATCTACAGTCTTCTAAAGACCTTATATCTCCCTCTATAAAATTGAAGCGACACCACTGATTTAAAGTTACTGAATTTTTTACATTTTGTAGGTTTTCACTTTTTCCAGTAGAAAAATTGTCTAGTCCAACCACATGCTGATTAAGCTTCAATAAAGTTTCCAACAAATTTGAACCAATAAATCCAGCGACCCCCGTAATTAAAAAAATTTTAGGTTCTCGTTGAAGCGTTTTACATACACGATCGTAAATTAACATATAATTCTTTCTATAGATATTACTCTTTTAACATAATTTTTTAGATATAAGTGCTTGTCACTATAATCTAAAATCCACCTCATTTTTTGGTAATATCCATTTCAAATCAAATAATAAGTGATTTTTCTTACACATATTATGAATTTCTGATGAGCTAAACATCTTAAATTCATCATGAGCAACAGCTAAAATTACAGCATCATAAAAATTATTTTTAATAGTAGATACTAAATCCAATTTTAGTTCTTTTTTTACCTCGACATAATCTACCCATGGATCATAGCAATCAATATTCTCAACCTTACCAATTAATCCATCTATTATATCGACGACTTTAGTATTTCTGAAATCAGAGCAATTTTCTTTGAAAGCTAAGCCCATTATAAGTACGTTTGATGATCTAACATCAATATTTTTCAATCTCATGAATTGCAATAAGTTATCAATGACATAGTCCCCCATACCATCATTTATTTTTCTGCCGGCTAAAATAATTTCAGGTTCGTAACCTACTTCTTGGGCTTTATGTGTAAGATAATATGGGTCTACGCCAATACAATGCCCCCCAACCAAACCTGGCTTAAAATTAAGAAAGTTCCATTTAGTTCCTGCTGCCTCCAATACTTCCTGCGTATCAATACCAAGTCGATTAAAGATCTTTGATAATTCGTTTATCAAAGAAATATTTATATCACGTTGTGTATTTTCAATTACCTTTGCTGCTTCAGCTACCTCTATAGACTTAGCCTTATGAGTACCGGCTATTATAATTTTAGAGTATAAATTATCAACTACATTTGCTATTTCTTCTGTAGAACCTGACGTTACTTTTATAATGTTTTTTATTTGATGTTCTTTATCACCTGGGTTTATTCTTTCTGGGCTATATCCACAAAAGAAATCTTTATTATATATTAAGTTTGAACCACTTTCCAATAATGGTACGCAAAATTGTTCTGTAGCGCCTGGGTAAACAGTAGATTCGTATATTACAATATCTCCAATACTTAACAACGAACTAACAAGCTTTGAGGCATTTCTTAGTGGAGTTAAATCAGGTTCTTTATTATTATCGACGGGAGTTGGGACGGTAACTATGTAAATGTTACAAGAATGAATATCTTCAAGATTGTTTGTGATTTTTAATAACTTTGCTGAAGCAAGTTCTTCACTTGATAGTTCACCAGTTCGATCATATAGTTTTAATAATTCTTCACATCGTATTGAATTTATGTCATACCCGATAGTCTCAAATTTTTCACCAAACGCGCATGCGAGGGGCAGGCCCACATATCCTAATCCAAGAATACATATTTTTTTATCTAAAACGTTACTCATATCTATATTTATCAATCCATTTGTTTGAATGTTAATTTAAAAAACTTAAAATTTCTTGTTTATTAAATTTACCATATGTTCGATAGTCATATTTATTTCCTAATTCAAATGCTTTCATTTGCATTAGAGTATATTCTTGGTTTTTCATTTTAGAAATAATCTCTAAGTATTTAATAGCATTTCTTAGATCATTTTCAGGTATTATAAATCCATTTATTTGATGCTTGATTATATTTCCATAATCTCCAACATTTGAGAGGATTGGAGGAATACCAAATGAAAGCATTTCTATAAGTTTCATTGGGAAATTTGACCGATTTGCTAAGTTATCTTTTCTCAAAAAAAATAAAAAGTGTGATTTATCATATAATTTATACAAATCTTCTACACTTAGCCAATCATAGAAATTTATCATAGGAGATATATCGGCAAAATCTATATCATTTTTATCACAAAAATCTATAAACACTTGTTTTGAAACTCCTGATAAATTAAAAACTAGATGTTTTCTTGAATCTAAAGACAGTCCAGCTAAAGCTCTTATCATTAGATTAAGATCTTCCTTACCAAATGGCGAGCCAGAATAAATTAAGTTTACACCTAAATTGAGTTTCTTTTCCTTGAGATGTTCTTTATCAAATTCAAAAAGTGGTGGCAAAAGAATAGTTTTTACACCTCTTCGTTTAAAAAATTTTACAATTTCTTGACTTATGCCTAGTATACCATCGCCTGAAGAATATATATATTTAAATAATAATTTAAAAAGTAGGAATTTTGGAGAAAATATTCCTAGCTTATATCGACCTGAATGGAAATTCTCCACTACATCAAAGTAAATTTTTATATTAAAGAGTTTAGCATAACAAAATATCGGAAGGACAAAAAATATATTTGTCGAATAAATTATTAAACTTATATCAAATTTTTTATTAATAGTAATTGATTTATGAGCAAGAAATATAGCAAAAAATCCAGCTAAAAAGTATTTATAAAAAAAAAATAGATACCCGAATTTCATAGGAATTTCTAAGTATTCAATATTTTTCAACCCAACAAATTTTTTATCATTATTGAAGCTTATGACAGTAGTTTTATATCCAAGGTAATCAAATAGCCTTGATATATAATTTACGCGCACTCCACCTGCATTACCATTAGGGATTATTCTATCTGCAATGTATATAATTTTACATTTTTGAATACTTTGCATCATAAACTTTTTATCACTTTGCAGGGAATACCAACCGCAATACTATCTCTATCAATTTTAGACGTTACTAATGATGACGCTCCAATAACTGTTCTTGCTCCAATATCTGCTCCTTTAAGAACTACAGTTCTCATACCTAAAAAACATTCATTACCAATCTTAATAGGTTTTGTTTTTACAGTTTCTTTAGTCTGACCAAAGCGTCGTCCTATTCTTTCATCTACATTTAGCGAATGAAAATCTGTATCAGATATTATAGTATCAGCTCCGATATTTACATCATTACCAATTTGAATGTGTTCTGCACATGTAATAGCACAATTTGATATACCAACACGGTTCCCTATTTCTATTTTAGCATTTTTTAACACTTGTATTGATGTAATTCCGCCAGCTGCTGGATTACAGGCCCTGCATGAGTTTATACGTACATTATTTCCTATTTTTATTATTCCTTTATTTCTCAAAAATATAAATCCACATACCTCAAGGTTTTTGCCAATTGTAATTCCTCCAATTAAAAAACACTGTACCCGAAAAAAAATGGTAAATGGCATATAAAATATAAATTTCAAAATAAATTTCATATCATTGGTTTCCATATATAATTTCTTTTGATGGGAAATAGGCAAACATATAAGAAAAAATTAACATTACATACGGGCCCACGGGCACTGGAGTAAATAGTGATAATAAAAATATAAAAATACATCTAAAAAACCAAAACTGTGATTGTTTGGCTAAAATAAATGGAAGCAAAAAAAGACTCATACCAAAAATACCATAAAATTTTAATAGCCTTGCAACCCCTCCACCCCATTCAGTTAAACCATCTTTTCCCACAGTCCCTGATCCAAAAATTATTTTTAAATTTTCTTGTTCTAAGAATCCTTCAAATCCACCAGAACGTATCTCAAATCGTGAAATTATTGACACAAATAAATTAATTATATTCGTCTGAATAATAAAAAACATCAAAAGAAAAATACATATCAAAATGATATTATACATAATTAAGTCTTTACGAGTAAATAAATACATTAAGCAAAAACAAATCATGCCTAAGCCTGTAGCAGATCTTGAAAGAATCAATACGATAATTATAAATCCAAAGAACCATTTTTCTTGTCTTAGTGTATCTACACCAAGTTTAATACGTTCGACTAAGAGAAATAGCATGAGACCCAGGACCATGCCAATATCAGATGGTTCACCCACAACAGAACGAGCCCTAAATGCTACACCACCAGTATTTGCGTGTTTTATTAACTCTTCACGCATAAGTGGAACACCAGGCAAATAACCTGGCAAGTAATCAAAACCAATAAAAAGTAATACAATCTGGAGGATTAAAAATAAACCAATAAATAATGATAGAACCTTTAAATATTTATACGTAATACTTGATTTAAAAAATGCAGGTACAAAAAATACTAAAAATAAATAATAAAAGATAACTCTTCCAGATTTTAGCAGTGTCGGAATCCCATCATGCAAATAAAATACTGTAATAATTATCAAATAAATAATAAATGGAAGAAATAAATTTAACTGATTTTGCTCTATAGATCCCTGCTTAATAATTACAGAAAAACATATAATTGAAAATATCACGAGTAATAAATCAATGACTGCTACAGACTTAATTGGAGTGGCATATTGCATTAGAATAGGTATGGAACAAATTAAACTCACGCATATTTTATTCATAATATTAGTATTAGTCATTTAATACTGTATCATATGTTGTAACCATATTATCTAAGATTTTGCTATTATTGTGCCTTTTGACAGCACGCATCTGAGCAGCTTTTCCCAATTTAGACGCTAAATTTTGGTCTTTTAGTAATCTTGATATCTGTAACGCAGCCATTTGATAATCCTCAGGTCTATATAATAAACCCTCCTGTTCATCTCCAATCATTGATGGAATACCTCCAGCAGAAGCAGCAACAATAGGGACCCCTAATGTCATTGCTTCAGCTAAAGTGTTTGGGCTATTTTCAATCAACGATGGTAACAAATATAAGTTGCATCTTTCAAACTCTTGAACCATTCCAATTTTATCAAGGGGTCCTGTAAATTCTATATTATTTTTTAATTTTTTTTTGTTAATCATAATGTTTATGAAATCTAAGTAACGAATATTACCATTTTTTTTAGGAGCATGTCCCGCTATACGTAAAGTTATTTTAGGATAGCTCTTCATAAGAACTTCCAATGCTTTTATAGCTACATGTAATCCTTTTCTTGGCGTTGAACAATTACCTATAAAAACTGAATAGACATCTTTTCTGATTGTATTTAGCGTCCACTTTTTATTATAAAATTCTTTAGAAATAATACGAGGGCAATCAAAATATATGCATGATGGATTATGTGCTTTAACATGAGCCATATCCCATAATGTTCTTCCAAGAAAGTATTTGCCTTCTGATAGCAGTACCAATTCTTTTTTTAAGCGACGCTTAAACCTGAATTGAAAATTTAAATGAACTATACATAGTATCATAAAACCTCTGAGAGAGTTAAATCTTAAATTTGCACTTAAACTCAGACCCGCCGTTTCGTAATCAGAAATCCCCTCAATCAAGCCTTGTATTGATATAATTGATTTACCTTTATTCAATGAAAAGAGATCCGAAGCAAACGCCATCTCAGTACCTTCTATGTGAAGAATATCTGGGTTTACTAGTGTGAGTACTTTTCTTAAATATTTATGAGCTACAGCTTCTTTATTGAACCAAGAAACGGGTAAGATATAATATTTAATATTATTTCTTTCAAATGTGCTATATTTATCACCTCGCAAAACAACGCTAATTTCGTAATAATGAATTAAACTCAGTTCTCCAATCAGATTTTGAATCCATGCTCCACCCATGGATGCTTTTTCACGGACTGCATCTCGAGCAAAATGATTATTACAAAATAATAATTTCAAAATGATATCCGTTTCTTTAATTGATAAACAATAAAATCTAGCAAAACTAAACTTAAAACAATAGAGCCCCAGATTACTCCATAATTCCTTTTAAATGCCGTAAATTTAAGACATAGAGAAAGTAAGTGATTTCTGGAAGCTACGAAACGATAGCCGCTTATTAAATGTTGTTTATATGATTCATCTTCTTTAAATTCTTTTAAAATATTATTAATTTTTTCTGGTGAATATTCATTTATATTAAGCGATAATTTTTCTTTTGGAAGAGCTGTTAATACTTCATCTTTCTTATTAACGTTAGATGTTGCTATAACTGTATTTGCTTTAATTCCGTCCGAAAAACCAATAATCGCACTCCTAAAATCATTATTTTCTTGTTTATGCCAATAATTTAAAAGCATAGGCGCCAATTGTATGTGCTTTTTACCTTGAAGAAAACATTTGCGATAAATATCAATATGGCTTTGTTCAAAATCATGCAATCCAAATTTGTTATCACAAACAATATAAGGAAACCCTCTTTTTTGCATAGAATTTAAAACATGGTTTTCAGGCCTTAAACTATCGAGTGCCTCTGGAACAAAAGGTTGAGCATATTTTAGTAGAGATGTCCTATACAAGTGCACTCCGGCCGTGCGTATCCCCCCAAAAAGCCAATCACATACTAATGGTTGGATTTCAAAAGTTTTTTTCGACGATTTTTCAGCAACATCTTTTAATTTCCATATTGAACCAGTTACAGCAAGCACATCAGCATCAATACAAAGTGTCCATTTTTTTTCTTCAGAAATACCTAATTCATAACATTTTCTAAGCGCATCGGAGAATGGTGTCACTGAAACAATAAATATATTTTGATCGCTGACACCTTGTGCGATTATAAGTTCTTTACATAACCTGGTTGTTCTCTCACCAACAGATCTAATAATGATAGTTATATCAGATAAATCGTTTTTTATATTCATCATTTATTCTTCTTAAATTATTAAAACTTCCACTATCCAACGCAGAGCCAATTCTCCGAAGTAAGATACTTCGATCTCTAAATGAAACCTCAAATGGTGTCATCTGTTGATTAAATTTTATATCCAAATTTGAATTATAAATATCTAGAATCCAACCATTTCCTATGCCTACCAGTTCATTATCAATTACGTAAATATTGCCATTATTAGATAAAATAAGATTATTTGGTGATAAATCTGGATGTGATAGTTTAGGTTCAATTGTATTTTTAGAAATTTCAAATTCATGCAGCCAATCTTGTTGAATATCCTTTAAATCATACAAACCAATCCACGGCTTAATTCGCTCAACAAGATAATCACCTAGATAGTCAAATGCATCTTTATATACTTCAGACGTAACAATATCATTATATTCATTTTGAAATTTATATAATATTGACCTTATTGGATCTACGAGTTTGTTTGAATTTAGTTTAGAGCAATTTATACCAGAAATCCACTTTTCAGCAATGTAATTTTGATCTTTAGCTATAATCGTAGGGAATTTAACCTCTGAGTCTCTAAGGCGGTATCCAAGAGCAGTTATTAAGTTTGTCTGCGCAAGACTTCGTGTACTATAAATTTTAACTTTTTGATCCTTAAAAGTTCCAGATAGACTAACAGCACCAGCTTTACTCATTCCTGGTTTATAATTTCTTTTGAGAATTTGTAAATTTTTTATCTGACAACCATCTATGGAAATTGAACCAGGAATGTAATTTCTTCTGAGTTTAGATAAAATAATTTTTAACATTTTTGTTTATTTTTCTCAATTATTCGCCTCAATTTCCTTAAGACTTTATAACCTTTGATAGATCCAAATTTTTCTAAAAATTTACGATCAAATGCTACAGGGTGCGCTTGAAATTTATCTATTTGAAGAATTTCATATGCAGCATGCCTGTGATTACCAGAATTTACCTTTAAATATTTATTTTCATCCAGCATTAATACGTGCACTTCACAATTATAATCAAAATTACTTTTTGCCTGAAATATATAACCATCATTTTGAATATTTTTATACCATTGAATGCGATTTCTCATGTTTTTGCGTATTTCTTCTTCACTTAACATTCCACGTGCCGAACCATTTTCATTTAACATTTTTATATAAAATTTATATTCATCTAATTCATATATATTGGATGTTCCTTCACATAATATTTGCTTAGCAGTAATAAATTTTGGATTTTGGAAAAAAAGATTTTTAATCGAAATAATTTCCTCTCGATTTATATCTGCCACACAATTTTTTCCCTTTCCTGGCTTATTAGCAATAGAAATAAAGCCTAAGATATCTTTACATTGAACAGTTGTAAAAACTGGTAGAAAAAAAGATGGATATTTAGGAAAAAAATTTAAGTTATTATTACTTAAGAGATATCTTAATGCAAATACAGAATTTTTTAGGTAAACTAAAAAAGCTTTAATGTTATCGATAGAAAATATATTCATCAAGAAACCATCTCATATTCCGTTTATAATACCTAAATAAACCATCTTTCTTCCGTCTATACTCTAATTTTTTTTTTATAAATGTATCTATAAATATAGATGACGCCAGACAATATTTTTTTTCCGCATTTTTTAACATATATCTTATTCTAAAATTTAAATTTGAAGAATAATGAATAATTATTCCTGCTTGAAAATATATAGCACGTGCATCTTGATAGTTCCATTTATCTTCAAGTGATACTACCCTTAAATCACTTTGAATCACTGCTTGAGCTAATGCAGGCTGGTCAAATTCATAATTTAAGTTTTTTTGTAAATAGCTCCAATGGTTAAACATTTTTTTCGTTTTTGAATTTTTCTTAAAAGCTATAACACCACTATTCCAATGGGGTTGGTTAGCTACTATTTTATTTCCATTAAATATTTTTAATGCACCCTTTCCTGAGGCAGGGAACGCTTTTTGTCTTTGTTTAACAGCAATATCAAAATATTCTAAATAGTCAAAACAATCAATTATGTTTGCTTTAATAATAGTATCACAATCAACATAAAGTGTATTCTCATAAGGGGAAAGATCATAAATTTTACTCTTAATTAAACGATTTTCCTCAATACAATTGTCTATAATAATTACGTTATCTAATTTAGGTAATTTAACAATATCAGCGGTTGATTTGTCGATTATTATACTAATTGGCACATCTGAATAAATCCTTATGCTGTTTATAGACACCATTGCCATAATTGCATAAGCTGGTCCTAGTGCTACATATATTACACCATATTTATTATCCAATTTTGAAAGCCTTATTTATAAAAGCAATATCGCAATGATCTGTACCATCTCCAGATGACCTTATTGATATATTTTGAAAGTCTCGAGCAATCATAAAGCTATCTTGATTTTTCGATAACTATTAAATCTTTTTCTAATTTATTAAATGAAACATTTTTTAAATTAAAATCAAGTTTATTCATGAAAATTTTACATTCTTCTAAAGTAATTCCACCATCCATTTTTTGATTATAATTAGCAAGCGGTCTCAAACGTGGATTTTTTATAATAAACCTTAATCTTGAATAAAAATCTTTAAAAAAGCCAGGCATTAAACGGCCAATTTTTATATAAAATGATATTCGAGGTTTATTTGGTGAAGGCTCACTATTTATTTTTTTTAATTCAATATTATTGAGTATTTTTTTTGCAGAACTTATAGAACTTATATTAACAACATATTTATCTATTGAATAATCCTCTTGATTAACAGTTTTATTTGTCCACTTTAAATAATCGTTCATATTCTTGAGACATTCCGAAATCTTTATTGGATATGCGTCAATTGCTGATTGAGCTGTATCCATGAAATAAGCAGTTTTAATATTCATCAATCGTGCTTCAAAAGCTGTTGTACATCCACTATGTAATAATCCTTCAGAAGCAAGTAACCATGCAGATATTGATCCTTCGTTTATTACCGTAATATTTTTCATTCCATTGAGAGCATCGTGCCATGCACCAAAATCTTCTGCGTAGTGCGGTCTAACAATTATATGAGGAGCATTATCAAGAGATGACATTTGGCTCAAATGGTCAACCATTTTTAAAAATTCATTATAACGTGTTTCTTTGCTTTTATATGCTTTTAGATAAACTGATTTCCCTTTCAGTTGTGTATATTCTACGGCTCGCTTAGCTCTTTCTTCAACCTGAAATAATGAGTTTGTGCCAAAATCAGAAGAGAAAAGTATAAATTTCCCATATTTGGCTTTTATTTGTTTAGCCTTATCGCTCCATAACGATTTATTTCTCCATATATCTACTCTTGGCCATCCAGTTATAAACAATTTATTTTTTGGTATTTTTGAATACTCAATTGATGCATCATAAAATTTTTCTCCAAGTAAATAAAAGCTATCTATATATTTTATTGTCTCAAAATAGTATCTTCTGTTAAAGATGCTTTTAATATCCTTTTCTCTTACAGCTATGCCCAACTCTTGATCTAGTACACCAATAGCGTCTAATTTTTTTGATAAACCAATAATTAAATCGGGTAAATGGCCCCCACCCTTATATAAAAGAAAACCTCCTTTATTATTTTTTTCATGAATAATTTGATATATTAGTGATTTATTTCCCAGAATTATCCTGTAATCTTTTTTTAATGCCTCACATGCTATTAAAAGATGGCCAAAAAGTTCACGGTTTTTTATCTCAATTGGAATGTATAGGGTTTTTTTCATACGATCATATCCTTTATTTTTTTATAATTTTTGCAGATCCATTTGAAAGTTCTATTAATTTATCAACTTTACTAATAAAATCCTGTCTATGAGATACAAAAATCACAGTTTTTTCTTTAAGGTAAAAATTCAATGAATCTCTCAATTCTTTTTGTGTAGTATCATCTAAAGCACTTGATGCTTCATCTAATAAATATATGTCTGGATCACCATACAACTCTCGAGCTACACACAAGCGTTGAATCTGGCCTCCAGATAATTTTGTATTATTTCCTAATATTCTCTGATCAGTTAAATATAATTCATCTTGTGATAAGTTATTTAAACTTACAATTTTTAAAAGTTTTCTACACACAGATAATACATTTTTATTATTGGAACGCCCAAGAGAAATATTTTCCAAAATACTGCCAGAAATAATATTTAAATTTTGTGGAACAAAACCTATTTTATCACGTAGTGTATCTTTTTTATAACATTTACTATTTATACCATCGATATAAATTTCGCCAGAAGTTGGTTCAACGTGCAATAAAATTAGTCTTAAAAGTGTGGATTTACCGGCTCCAGATGCACCAGTAATTGCAATTTTTTCACCTTTTTTAATAGAAAATGAAACATTTTCTATTAAATTATTTTTTGTACCAGGATAATAATAAGAAACATTCTCAAATTTAATTTCAGATTTGAAATCAAAAACAGTATTTCCAGTATTTTCTGCAATATTTTCTAAACGCTTTAATTCTTTATTATATAAAACTAAACTTCCAGAGTGCTTTAATGCGCCGGCATAGGTTGTCTGTACTCCCATCAAAGCGCCAAGCGCTTTAAACATTAATATAAGACTAACCAATAAGTCGCCAATACCACCTTCTGAAGTTTTATGAAAAATGAAAAGAATTAAAGCCAATACACAAACAAGGACTGGTTCCCTGACAGTTTCGCTAAAAGATTGCAACGTAGACATAGAATAATCTAAGGTTCGAATTTTTTTATATATTTTTAATAATCTGTTTTGAATGGCTTGTATTCTATTAGTACTTTTAAAGTATTCAAATCCAGAAATAAATTGGTAACTTTCTTGTACTAAATTACTGTCTTGCACAGATTTTTCTTCAGAAACATTACTGACAAGTGTGTTAACTCTATTCATTAAAATCCAATATAATAATCCCGTTACTAGTCCACAAAGGGTTACCAAAGGCGACATAAAAAAAGATACTATCCCAAATACTATGGCACTGATTAGTAATTTTAATACTGAAATAAGTGCGAAATATAATTGTGAAACGTTGTCTGCTTGTTTTACGTAAATATTTATCTGCTCACCGTGGCTTATCTCGTTATTGGTGATTAAAACAGATTGACTAAACTTCAAAAGTAATTTTTGTCGCAAACTAAATAAAAGATTTGCACGCGTATCCTCTAGATACTTCAACATTCCCCATAAAATAATGCCTTTTAAAACAAAAGCTATAACAAAGAATATGATAATATTTTCTAATTCTGGGTCAATCTTAAAAAATTTCACAAGAAAGTCTAATATACCACTTTTATTTTCAGACTCTACATCACTTGAATATGATAATATTGGTGCTAATGACAAAAACCCAATTGTTTCTAAAAATGTTGCTAATACCGAAAGCAACAGAATTATAAATTGACGTTTTCGAACATACTGATGATAAAATGCAAATAATCTTATAAATTTCATTTTTCTATAAACAATTTCAAATTTTAGTAAAAATTTAGCAATAAATCTCAACTTTTGGGTTGTATGGTATTAATGTGTTTTAAATCTATTATCATTATAATATCTTGTTTTTTACATGACAAAAAATTCATTTTCTAAAGTTATTATACCTTGTAGTAATCTCTATACCAATTGACAAAATTACGTACTCCTATTTTTATATTTGTGTCTGGTGTATAATTAGTAAGAGTTTTTAGCAAACTAACATCTGCCCAGGTCTCTGGGACATCCCCAGATTGCATAGGTAACATATTTTTTACCGCTATCATTCCCAAAGCGTCCTCTATAGCTTGAATAAATTCTGTCAATTTAATTATATTTGAATTCCCAATGTTTACTACCCGGTATGGCGCAACTGGTGATTTGCTATCGATTGACAAGCTTCTTGTGACATCCAATATGTTTTGGCCTGGAATGGTATTAATTAATAAATTTATAGATATTACTAAATCATCAATATATGTGAAATCTCTTTTCATGTTACCATGATTATAAACATCTATTGTTTTTCCTTCTAGTATTGCTTTTGTAAACTTAAAAAGAGCCATATCTGGTCGCCCTAATGGGCCATATACAGTAAAGAAACGAAACATGGTAATTGGTATATTATATAAATGTGCATAACTATGAGCCATATTTTCTGTTGATTTTTTTGTTGCTGCATAAAAAGACATTTGGTGATCTGCCGGATCTGTTTCTTTGTAAGGCATTTGGTCATTAGCACCGTACGCTGATGATGTAGACGCTATCAGCATATGTTTTGGAGGGTGTTTACGGGCAGCCTCTAAAAGTTCAAAAGTTCCAATGATATTAGTTTCTAGATATTCCCTTGGATTCGAAATTGAATAACGAACTCCAGCTTGTGCCGCGAGATGTATAACTACTTCAGGTTTTTCCGTCTCGAAAAGTGAAAGTAACACACCTGGATTTTCAATATGAGCATGAATTGATTTATATGACATTGACTTTAAAAGTATTTCCTCACGATGCCGTTTTAATGAGACGTCATAATAATCAGACATAGAATCAATACCAATTACACAAAAGCCTTCATCCAAAAGTAGTTTACTAATGTGATACCCGATAAAGCCTGCAGAACCTGTTATCAAAACAGTTTTTTGATTTTTTTCAAATTCCATTTATTAATCAAGTCCAAACAAATCGCGTGTAAACACCTTTTCAGCAACATCTTCTAATTCTTCAAAAAAGCGGTTAGCTAAAATGAGATCTACTTTTCTTTTAAATTTTTTTAAATCAGTTTCAACCGAAGAACCAAAATAATGGGTATCAATAAAAACTGGCTCATATACTATAACTTGAATACCTTTTGCTTTTATTCTTTTCATAATACCCTGTATTGCTGAATTCCTAAAGTTATTACTTCCAACTTTCATAACTAGCCGATAGATACCTACGACGTTTGGTTCTTTTTTTAAAATTATATCAGTTAAAAAATCTTTACGAGTTGTATTTGCATCAACAATTGCTCGAATCATATTTTGAGGTACATCAGCATAATTTGCAAGAAGTTGTTTAGTATCTTTTGGCAAACAATAACCACCATATCCAAACGAAGGATTGTTATAGAAGTCTCCAATACGTGGATCTTGGGATACACCATCAATAATTTGGTGACTGCTCATATTACCAGAAAGTGCATAACTATCTAATTCATTAAAAAAAGCTACTCGCATAGCTAAGTATGTATTTGCAAATAGTTTAATAGCTTCCGCTTCATACTTACCAGTGAACAATACTTTGATCTCTTTTTTTAATGCTGCCTGTTTTAATAGATTAGCAAAAATTTTAGCACGCTCAGATTTCTCACCAATTATTATTCGACTTGGATAGAGATTATCATGAAGCGCCTTACCTTCTCGCAAAAATTCCGGTGAAAAAATCACTGCTTTCGTATTGTATTTTTTCCACAACTGATCAACAAACCCTACAGGAATTGTTGATTTTATTATAATTGTTGAGTTTGATTGAACTTCTAAAATAGATTTAACCACATGTTCGACAGTTGAAGTATCGAAATTACTAGTTTCTTCGTTATAGTTTGTAGGAGTTGAAACGATTATATAATCTGCACCAATTATAGCATTTTTTAAGTCACAAGTTGCCGACAAATATAGTTTTTTTGTTTTTAAATAATCTATAATTTCAGCATCATTTATAGGAGAATTACCCGCATTTACCATATCAACACGATCTTGTAATATATCCACACCAATAACTTCATTATTCTGAGCCAACAATACTGCATTAGACAAGCCTACATATCCTAAACCGACGACAACGATCTTAAAATTATTTTTTTTCATAAATATTGGCCATTTATTTTATGTGGATATAAATATACCTGTATATCTTCTACAGAAATGAATGATAATCTAGTTATATCAAATACTATGGCATTTCAATACTATTATTTTGATACTCTTTTAAAATCAAAATCATCACTTTCATATCCAGTCGGGTTATTCTTACACTTACGTCAAGTATCTTCATAAATCTCATTTATATTTTTTTAAGTTGCAAACCAATTGTATAAAATACCTTTAAAGGATTTGTCAAAAAAGCTGCAAGATCACCATTTCTCTGAAGCAGTTAACTTAATTAATAACTCTACTAGAAATAGCCTCAAAGCTTTCTTAACTTAAGAAGTTTGTATCATGGCTAGACCCCACATTCATATCATAATACATCAATGGATTTGCTACATACTCGCCAACAGCCTTCAAGCCTGCAAAATGAATAACTGTCTCTGGTTTAAAAATACCAAAAATTTTACTTAATGCATTTGAATCTCGAATATCTGCATTTATAAATTACAATTCACAATTAGTAATACCTTGAACGCGCTCAAGTGCATCTTTGTGGCCGTTACAAAGATTATCAATAACAAAAACTTCATGACCAGCATTTAAAAGCTCTACACATGTATGACTACCAATATATCCGGCACCGCCTGTAACAAGAACTCTCATATTAATTTTTCAATCTTTTTACGTATTCACATGCAGACACACTCATGGAACCATCAACAGGCCCGCAGTAAAATCTTTTACCCTTGAAGCGAATAGCCTCTAATAAACCATCTTGAGCATGCAAATCCAACGCATCAGCTAACTGTATTTCTTCACCAGAACCTGCCGGTAAAGTCCTAAGTGAATCAAATATATCAGAGGTCAAAATATATCTGCCAATCGAAGCCAAATTAGAAGGCGCTTCATTCTGTTTTGGCTTTTCGACCACTCCTAGAACTCCATGACCATCAGATGAAGGAATGATGACAACGTACTGAGAGATATAGGCTTCATCCACCTACATGACCCAAGCCCAATTGTTCAGGCTGGCATATAAATATACATTCCACGTTCAGTGGAATAATGTTGCGCACCATGTCCGTTAGCTCATTTTTTCCTTTGGAACGCAAAGCAAATTCAAGCTCTTTATTTACATCAAAGTGATCTTCAATGGCACGCTTATTCCGTCCTGTAATTAATATAAGCGTATCAATTCCAGCCGCGATAGCTTCCTCAAGTGCATACTGAGTTAAAGGCTTATCGACAATTGGAAGTAATTTCTTTGGCATTGCTTTAGTAGCAGGTAAAAATCTTGTACCAAATCCAGCAACTGGAAATACAGCTTTTTTAACTTTTCTGTTCATTGAGTATTTTCCGATTTTTTAAAGTATAATTAACTCTTAAAAAGAATATAATCCAGAAGAATTGCCGCATTGCCTCTTTTATTAAAAACTACCAATATAATAGAAAAATAAGAGAATATAATATGAGTTACAACACACCATTAATAGCAAGATCGAAACCTGCTAATTTCAATTGGGAAGATCCTTTTTTATTAGAAGATCAGCTCACTGAAGAAGAGCGTATGATACGCGATACTGCAAAAGCTTATTGCCAAGATAAGCTAATGCCAAGAATTATTGAAGCAAACCGCACTGAAGTATTTCACAGAGAAATTATGAACGAAATGGGCGAACTTGGTTTGCTTGGCTCAACAATACCAGAAGAATTTGGTGGGGTTGGTGCAAACTACACATCATATGGCTTAGTTGCTCGCGAAGTAGAACGCGTTGACAGTGGGTATCGGTCTGCAATGTCAGTTCAGTCATCATTGGTCATGCATCCAATTTTTGCATATGGAAATAATGAACAAAAAAGTAAGTATTTGCCTAAATTAGCATCTGGCGAATTAATCGGATGTTTTGGCCTCACCGAACCAGATCATGGTTCTGATCCAGGCGGAATGTTAACAAGAGCAAAGCAAGTAGATGGTGGGTATTTAATTTCAGGGGCAAAAAACTGGATTACGAATTCACCAATTGCTGACGTCTTCATAGTTTGGGCGAAATCAGATGCTCACAATAATAAAATCAAAGGATTTATATTAGAGCGCGGAATGAAAGGGTTAGTATCCCCTAAGATTGAAGGTAAGTTTTCTCTCCGCGCTTCAATAACTGGAATGATACAAATGGATGAGGTTTTTATCCCAGAGGAAAACATCCTTCCAAATGTATCTGGCTTGGCTGGCCCATTTGGCTGCTTAAATCGCGCTAGATATGGCATTGCCTGGGGCACAATGGGTTCAGCAGAGTTTTGCTGGCATGCAGCAAGACAATATACACTTGATCGAAAACAATTTGGCCGACCACTTGCGCAGACACAGCTAATCCAGAAAAAATTAGCAGATATGCAAACTGAAATTTCCCTCGGCTTACAAGGCTGTTTACGTATGGGACGTTTATTTGATGAGCATAAAGTTCCTGCTGAATTAATAAGCTTAATGAAACGAAATAATTGCGGCAAAGCGCTAGACATAGCACGCATAGCGCGCGACATGCATGGTGGAAACGGTGTTTCAGATGAATATGGTGTAATACGCCATGTTATGAATTTAGAAGCTGTTAATACGTATGAAGGTACCCATGATATTCATGCACTAATACTTGGTCGCGCTCAAACAGGCTTACAAGCATTTTTCTAAATATTAATGACTATAGAATATATGATTATTCCAAACACATGATTTTTTATCATATTCAAAGTATTAATGTCTGAGTGCAAAAAATATTTAATAATATTAATAATAAATTAATTTTATTTAATGCTTTACGTCGCGTTATTGACAATTCCTGTCGATATATATCCTTGATTTTTGGTAAGAATCATCAATAATGATTAATACTTGGGGGAGTTACAAAATTAGTTGTAATGATGAATCCATCAAAAAAAGTGGTTAAGCAATATAGAATTTAACCGTATTGGGAGAATAATATGATTAAAAAATCTTTAACTAAGCTAGCGATCGCAGCAACAATTGCGACAGCTGGAACAGCAGCTTTCGCTGACTGTGGTAATGTTCAAATAGCAGAAATGAACTGGGCATCAGCTGAATTAATGGCAAATGTAGACAAAATCATTCTTGAGAATGGTTATGGATGTGACGTGGAGCTAGTTCCAGGTGCAACTATGACTTCAT
>Ga0115570_10000279_pt1 | contig 41568 bp, 36 predicted proteins | sample COGITO_mtgs_1205_3_FD_87294 | JGI IMG/M metagenome (GOLD analysis project Ga0115570, IMG submission 87294) | Pelagic marine microbial communities from North Sea - COGITO_mtgs_120524 | ecosystem: Environmental > Aquatic > Marine > Epipelagic | place: Germany:Helgoland, sampling site Kabeltonne... | reverse complement strand
GGTCGTGACGTTCACTCGGACGCGCCAGGGCCAAACCCTTGCGCAATCGTTGGATTTGGCGTGTGAATAGGAATGCGCCAAGACCGAGGACGAGAAGAAAGACGCCTTGTTCGATCATTCGTCTGCTTTAGCTTCCTTGTCTCGGCCGCCAAAAATGGAGAACTCCACATAGCGCCCGGGATGTTTGCGAATGTCTTCGAGCAGTTTATCGAGGGAGAGGATGGCGCGATTGACTTCGTTGTAGAGTGAATCGTTTGCTACCAATTTACCTAAGGTGCCTTCGCCGTTTTCGACCGAGGTGGTGATTTGATCCAGGCGGCGAGCTGTCAAGCTCAAGCTCCGCATAGCGGCCCCGGCATTGGATTGAGCTAAGGTGTCGGAGATGTTCGCCAGGTTGTTGAAGACGCGGTCCAGTTCTCCCCGATTTTCATTGAGCATACTGGTCAGACGCTCCAGATTTTGGGTGGCGGATCCGAGGGCCTCCCGGTTTTCCGCCATGTAAGCGCTGATCTCATCTGTGATTAAACCCAGATTGCTGATGCTCCGGTTCACATTGGTGAAGGAAGTTCGAAATTCGGATTGCATTTCACCCCCCAAGAAGCCACTGAGGATGTTGATGGTGGAATCTAAACTCGCTAATAATTTTTCCGCTTTGATTTTGACGGGCAGAACTTCCTTGTTGATGGATTCTGAAATGGATTCTTCGACTCTCGAGCGCAAGGTGTCTCCTTTTTCAACCAACACAGAGCCTTTTTCCAAAAGAAGGGCAATCTCTTTGGCGCCTAATAAATCCGCGGATCGAATTTCGGCAATGCTGTTGGCCGTGATGGGGTAGTCTGAGGTGATATTCATTTTCACCACGATACGTCCGGAGTTGTCGGGGTGGAAGTACACATCCGAGATCTTTCCGACCGCAAAGCCATTGATCGTGACATTTTCGCTCTTGGTGATACCCTCCGTTTCGTCATACACCGCATAGATTTCAATGCCGGTTTCAAAGAGGTCAGAGCCCTTTAAGAAGTTAATGCCCCAGTAGAGGGTTCCAGCGGCAAGGAGGACGGCAATTCCGGCTTTGAATTCTCGTGAAATCATGGGGAACAAGATACAATTATTGAGTGAGGCTTTCAGCTTCAGAGAGTGGAATTCGATCTACCCCGCGGTAGGCGACGATGAAGGCATCGGCAAAGCCTTTTCCTTGAACGCCTAGCAGGGCCTTCTTAGCCTCCTCGAGGGTAGCATAATGGCCCTGAAGGTAGCGGTAGAGACGACCCTCCGACTTGATCCACACTTCTTCAACTTGGGAGAAGGGAGGTTCTGTAGTCGGTTTTTTTAAACCGGAAACGGACAATTGGATCGAGAATTCCACCTTGGGAGGGGCCGGAGCCGCAGGCGTTTCTGGCGCACTTTCTGGCGCAGATCCATCAGTGGGTGCAGGACCAGCGGGAGGGAGGCCCCGCTCCCGACGCACTTTGTACGCCCCAAAGGACCGGGCAATAGCAGTGGACATGGCATCTTGACCTTCGGCCCCATTCAAGAAGTCCTCTTCTTCTGAATTGGTCGTGAATCCCAGTTCAATCAGTACGGAAGGCATGGAGCAACGACTTGTGACATAGAGGGGTTGCTGACGGACACCCCGATCGCGGCGGCCCACATCGTTCTTGAAGGCGTTTTGAACGGTTTGGGCGAATTCAATACTCTGGTTTTGGAAAGCGTATTGGTAGAGGGTTAATGCAATGTAGGATTCTGGCTTGCGGGGATCGAATCCCTCATATTTATCTTGGTAATTGTCTTCCATGAGGATGACCGAATTCTCCCTGAGGGCGACCTGGTTTTCATCATCGTGATTCTTCCCCATGACGTACGTAGATGACCCGTAGGCTGATTTGTTGTCCGCCGCGTCACAATGAATCGAAATAAACAGGTCCCCTTTTTCGCGGTTCGCGATGGCCGTCCGTTCATAGAGTTCGAGGAAACGGTCCGAATTCCGGGTCAATACCACCTCCACATCGGGGTACATGGCCTTGATTTTGGCAGCGGTTTGCTGGGCGACGGCCAAGGCCACATCCTTCTCGGTTGATCGATAGCGGCGCGTTCCTAGGTTGCCAGGATCTTTTCCACCGTGGCCAGCATCAATGATGACTTTTTGGACGCGGTCGGCATCCCCGATGGATTCCGGCCGAAATCCGAGGTAGGGTAGGGCAAATACCGCAATAAGAAACCAGCTCAGGCGTTGCAATGCAGTACTTTTGGACTTCGTATTCATGGGATTGGGAACAAAATTACGCGGTTTCGCGTCAATATGCCTGTTGCTCTCCGGGACATTTTCGGTCTGGGGACAAGATGCGGTATCCACGTCACCTATCCAATTCCGTTCCAAACAAGACGGAGTCTACCTGGTCCATAAAAATGCCGTCCTCTTGCAAGAAGAAGCCATGGTCACCATGGAGGGGATGGAATTGCGGGCGCACTTTATTGAAATCAACTACGCGGAACACGTGTTGACCGCCTATGGGGTGGCCCAGCCGGACGGCCGAGTGACGGGCCGACCCATCTTCACCCAGGGAGATCGGCAGTTCGGGGCGGATACACTGCGGTACAATTACGAGACCCAAAAAGGGTGGGTGTACCAAGGAAATACGACGGAAAATGGGGGCTACATCCACGGCGATCGCATCAAAATGATTGATGACAGCAGCTACTATTTGGGCCCCATGAGCTTTACGACCTGTAACCACGAGCATCCGCACTTCGCCATTGTGACCCAAAAAGCCCGCTTAGATATCGGCAAGCGCATTGTGACGGGACCGGCTTTTCTGGAAATTTTGGACTTACCCACGCCCTTGGGCTTGCCCTTTGCTTTCTTTCCCATGATGGAAAAACAAGCAAGTGGATACATCCTGCCTACGTTTACGGACAAACGGGAGTGGGGACTGGGCCTAGTAGGCGGCGGGTACTATTGGTCCTTCAATGACCATTATGACCTCCGGCTCACGGGGGATGTATACACCCAAGGGTCTTTTGGCATCCAAGCGGCCAGTAATTACCGGTTTCGCTACCGGTATTCGGGCAATGTGGGTCTGCAAATCAACCGCACCAAATTTGGCGATCCCCGCCAAACCAATGGCCAATTCATGGATTCGCGGGATTACCGCTTGACCTGGAGTCATAGCCAAGATCCCAAAGCGCACCCTAGTCAGCAATTCAGCGCCCGCGTGGAACTGGCCACGGGAAGCTTCTTCAAGAACACGACGACCAACGCCCAAGATTTTCAGAAGAACGACATGTCGTCGTCGATCAGCTACACCAAGCGCTGGCCCGGCAGTCCCTTTTCGCTCACCGCGGCAGCTCGCCACCGACAGAACAACCAAAATGGGACCTTGTCTTTGAGTTTGCCCGACATCAATTTTGGAATGAGCCGCATTCAGCCTTTTGCCCGGCGTAATCCCGTGGGCGGAACTCGATGGTATGAGAAAATTGGCCTGACGTATAGTATGCAAGGGCGCAATGAAACGAGTGGCCTATTGACCGAAATGGCGACACCGACTCTGTTGTTTGCTGCAGACCGGCTGCGCTCTGGGGTCAACCACAGTGCCAACATGGGGACCAATATTAAAGTTCTGCGCTTCATCACGGTCAATCCCAATGCCAACTACCAAGAGCGGTGGTATCCCTATGCGCTGGACTACCGCTGGGATTCTGTTTCCCAGTCGGTGGAACGAGACACAGTTACCGGATTTTTTGCGGCCCGGGAATATGGAGTGAGTGCCGGAGCGACGACAACGATTTATGGTATTTTCAACCTGCGTGGGGGACCAGTCAAGGCGATTCGGCATATGATGTACCCTTCGGTCTCTTGGCGTTATGTGCCGGATTTCACCACCGAGCGGTGGAATGCCTTTCAAACCGTCCAGTCGGACACCTCCGGGACGCTAAAGACCTACAGCCGTTACCAAGGCTTCATCTTTGGCGCCCCGGGAGTGGGCAATCAGGGTGGGCTCAACTTCCGCTTGCGCAATACGCTGGATGGAAAGTGGGCTCTGGGAGACTCGGGTTCGGTCAAGAAATTCAATTTGCTGGAAGACTTCACGCTGGAAAGTAACTACAACCCCCTGCTGGCAAGCAACCCCCTGAGTCCCGTCGGAGTTCGGGCTAGTACGAGCTTTCTGAAGAGCAAGGTCCGACTGTCCTATCAAGGGGCCTACGATTGGTATGCCATGGACTCCAGCGGCCAGCGCCTCGAGACCTTCGCCTGGTCGGCCGGGCAAGGCCCCTTGCGCCCCACCTTACACCAGATGTCCGTTGACCTGCGCTTCCGCGGCGGCAATGCCGCTGGGCGCCCCCTGGCACCCATGAATGAGATGGGCTTGGAGCAAGATCTCTACCCCGATTATTACGGGTACATGGATTTTATGGATTGGCATGCCCCGTGGACCTTTAATCTGGGCTATTCCCTGCGCCAAAATACCCAAGCAGGCTCCATGGACCTGAAGACGACCCAAAGTGTGCGGATGGATGCCTCGTGGGAACCCACGGCCAATTGGCGCTTGGGCATTACCACGGGCTACGATTTGAAGGCGCGGGACTTCACGTTTACCACCATCGATGTCCTACGCCAACTGCATTGTTGGGAAATGCGCATTCGCTGGGTTCCATTCGGCTATGCCCGGTCCTACAACATTGGAATCGGCGTCAAGGCTCCCCTCATGTCGGCCCTCAAGTTGGAGCGTCGGCGCGGCATCGGCGATTACTAGTCGTACTTTTTCTCCGGCTAGGAGAGTATCCTAGGCCCGCCCTGCGAGACGAGCGGCATCTTCGCGCGCTCGAGCCACCCAATTCGCCAGCAGGGCATCCCCCGCGGGCGTCAGAATACTTTCTGGGTGAAATTGTACGGCATAGGCCCCGAGTTCAGGCCATTCGGCCGCCATGGCTACCCCATGGGACAGTCGGGCGGTGACGGCTTCGTCGATGCCTTCGACAGCCCAGGAGTGGTATAGCCCTACTTCCATGGGAAAGGACATGTTCGCAAACAAGTGGGAATGGACCAAGGCCTGGTCGATGGTTCGGGCGACACCGTGTTGGGGAGGCCCGGCGTGGTAGAGGGTGCCCCCCGCATGCAGACCCAAGGCTTGCATGCCCAAACAGACCCCCAGTATAGGCTTGCGCCCTACGAACCGCTGAACGGCCTCCATGAGGCACCCGGCATCCGGGGGGAGACCTGGGCCGGGGGAAAAAATAAGGACGTCTCCGGATTCCAGAATGTCCATCGCATGGGCATCGTCGTTTCGAACTACGGTGACGCGATCCACCATGGGCTCTAGCCGGTGGGCCAGATTAAAGGTGAAGGAGTCGAGGTTGTCGAGGATGGCGACATGCATGGCACAAAGGTAGCCCCGTGAGGGATGTGGGAGGCCTAGCGGTTCCAAAGCTAGCAAGGTGGCGGTGGGGAACGCGTGCGGGGTGGTCATCACAAAACAGGGGAAACGGGCAACCAGGAATGTCCGCCTTTCAGGGAAAGCAAGCCGCTACAAGTGGGGCCATTCTCTGGACCACCTGGCCGTTCAGGACAGTTTCATGGACGTGAGGCGGAGTGGGGGATGATTCGGGCAGGTCAAAAAGCGTTCATGTCGCCAAGAATGCCGAATTTGGTAGAAATAAAAGATATTTCATGCGACATATTATTCATACCGACCAAGCTCCAGACCCCATTGGCCCCTATAGCCAAGCCGTGCGGGCTGGCGATTTTGTATTCGTTTCCGGGCAGATAGCCTTGGATCCAACAACCGGAGAACTAAAAATGGCCACCTTGGCCGAGGAAGTGCAATGGGTGTTGAAAAATCTTTGTGCTGTGCTCGACGCGGCTGGGGCCACCCCGAAGGATGTCGTGAAATGCAGCATCTTTTTAACGGATATGGCCCTTTTTGCCCAAGTGAATACCTATTACGCACAGATTTTTGGCGAATCCGCCCCGGCGCGAGAAACCGTCGCGGTCCGGGGCTTGCCAAAGGGCGTTCGGGTCGAGATTTCTGCGACGGCCTACCTACCTTTGTGACCATCCAACTAAATAGAACACGATGGAATACGATGTGATTGTATTGGGCTCTGGCCCGGGCGGCTATGTGGCGGCGATTCGCGCAAGTCAATTGGGTCTGAAGACCGCGGTGGTAGAAAAAGAAAGCCTCGGCGGGGTTTGCCTGAACTGGGGATGTATCCCAACCAAAGCATTGATTAAGAGCGCCCAAGTGTTCGAATACATTCAGCACGCCGAAGACTATGGCATCACCGTGAAGGAAGCCACCCATGACTTTGGCAAGGTGGTCAAGCGCAGCCGCGATGTCGCGGACGGCATGAGCAAGGGCATTCAATTTTTGATGAAAAAGAACAAGATTGACGTGGTCATGGGCTATGGCAAGGTGCTTCCCGGCAAGAAACTGGAAGTGAAGGGCGGCCAAGGGACCCAAATCCTGAGTGCTAAGCACATTATTTTGGCCACCGGCGGCCGTTCGCGAGAATTGCCCAGCCTTCCCCAAGACGGCAAGAAAATCATCGGCTACCGCGAAGCCATGACGTTGGCCACCCAACCTAAATCCATGGTCATCGTCGGTTCCGGCGCCATCGGCGTCGAATTTGCCTACGTCTACAATGCGATGGGCACCCAGGTAACCATCATGGAATACCTCCCGAACATCGTTCCCAATGAGGACGTTGAGGTGTCCCAAGCGTTGGAACGCACGTTCAAAAAGAACGGCATCGACATTCAAACAGGAACGGAAGTGACCAAAGTAGATACGTCCGGCAAGGGCTGTGTCGTGACCTACAAAAACGCAAAAGGGGAGCAAACCCTGACGTGTGATGTCGTACTGAGCGCTGTAGGTGTGGCCACCAACATCGAAAACATCGGCTTGGAGTCGGTGGGAATTAAGACAGAAAAAGGTCGTGTCGTCGTCGATGACATGTACCGCACGAGTGTTCCGGGCTACTACGCCATTGGGGACATTGTCAAGGGCCAAGCCCTCGCACACGTGGCCTCCGCAGAAGGCATTATTTGTGTCGAAGCCATTGCCGGCCACCATCCGGCCGCCTTGGATTACGGCAACATTCCTGGATGTACCTATTGTTCGCCTGAAATCGCTTCCGTCGGAATGACCGAGAAGGCCGCGAAGGAAGCCGGCTACGAGATCAAAGTGGGCAAATTCCCCTTCAGCGCCTCGGGCAAAGCCTCGGCTGCCGGAGCGAAAGATGGTTTTGTGAAGATGATTTACGACGCCAAATACGGCGAACTCCTCGGAGCGCACATGATTGGGGCAAATGTTACCGAAATGATTGCAGAAATTGTAGCTGTGCGAAAGTTGGAGACCACAGGCATGGAATTGCTTAAGACCGTTCACCCGCACCCCACAATGAGTGAAGCGGTGATGGAAGCGACGGCCGTTGCCTATGACGAAGTCATTCACCTCTAAGATGCCGATTCGTCTCCGCGCTGCCGACATTCTCCATGGATTTGAGCGATTCCTGCTCTCCGTGCAGGCGTGGCAGGCTGAGAGTGGAGAAATTGTCGCACTTCTTGGCCCTTCGGGATCCGGAAAAAGTACTTTTTTGAATATCCTTGCGGCCCGCATGGTGCCCGATGAAGGAAAAGTTTGGTATGGTTCCACGCCGCACATCCGCGTACCACTGGTGCCTGGCCACCCTCGAATCAAAATGGTCCGACAAGACTTCGGTCAAATGCCCTTCAAAACCGTCCGCGACAACCTGCTCGAGTTCGCGGGAATTCGAAGCGAGGCGGCGGAGGATCGCGCTGTGCGCACATGGATTAAAACCTTGGATTTAGCCCCGGCTTTGACGGAAAAAGCCCGCGGCCTATCTGGCGGTGAGCTGCAGCGCCTCGCTATCGGTCAGGCCCTTATCGGCCGACCGGGGGTACTCTTGCTCGACGAGCCCTTCTCCCACTTGGATCCCTACCACAAACGTCGCCTGCAGGACATACTTCGCGATTGGCAGAAGCGTTCTGGGGCCACTGTCGTCATGGTCGTGCACGACGTGCGCGATGCGATGGAATGGGCCGACCGCATAGATGTCATGCAAGATGGAAGTGTCGTGGAGACCGGGACGCCGGACAGGATTTATTCCCGCCCTCAAACCCATGCGATGGCTCATGCCTTTGGTCGGATAAATGAGCGTCCACAGAAACGGGTTCCCAAGTCCTTGGTCAAGCATCCTGAGGCCTTTGTGATTGATCAAACGTGGTACCTCCGACCTGAGCACCTGGATGAATCTCAGGTTCCAAGCACCGCCTTACGGGTGCGGGTGGAGCGCTCGGGATATGAAGCTATTCAAATTTGGGAGGACGCCGGGCAGGCCTGGTATACCCGGGTGAGCTAAATCGGCCTGTGCCGCGCGGTGGGACACAAAAAAAGCCGATGCGTGTGCACCGGCTTTTCCTAATCAGCAGAACCTTACTTACTTCACTTTATCGACAACGGCTTTGAACGCTTCCGGGTGGTTCATGGCCAAATCAGCCAATACCTTGCGGTTGAGTTCGATGTTGTTGGCGTGCAGCTTGCCCATCAATTGGCTGTAGGAAATTCCGTTGATACGGGCTCCAGCGTTGATACGAGCAATCCACAAAGCGCGGAAGTTGCGTTTTTTGTTGCGGCGATCGCGGTATGCATACTGCAGACCTTTCTCGACGGCGTTTTTAGCGACCGTCCACACATTTTTGCGGCGGCCGAAGTAGCCTTTGGCCATGGCCATCACGCGTTTGCGACGGGCACGAGAGGCGACATTGTTTACTGAACGTGGCATAGTTTACATTTTTTTTGGCAGCGCGGCAGCCGAAACTACACTTAGGGGCGCTTGCACAGGGTTAATGATTACCAAAAAGGATTACAGAACCAACTGCTCCTTGATAGACTTAACGTCGGACTTGTGGACCAACGTGGCATGCGTCAAACGACGCTTGCGATCGGTTGCCTTTTTGGTCAAGATGTGACTCTTGAAGGCATGCTTGCGCTTGATTTGTCCAGTGCCGGTCAGCTTGAAGCGCTTCTTTGCGCTGGACTTGGTTTTCATCTTAGGCATAATTCCTTCGATTTGGGGTTGCTGATTAGTCTTTATTTCTTTTTAATCGGAGCGATTAAGATGAACATCCGTTTACCTTCCAAGTGGGGGAGAGCCTCCACTTTACCGAGGTCCGATACATCTTGGGCCAAACGCAGCAGAAGCAATTCGCCTTGCTCTTTGTAGATGATCGAGCGTCCTCGGAAGAACACAAAGGATTTCAGCTTAGCGCCTTCTTCCAAAAACTTGCGTGCATGCTTGAGCTTAAACTCGTAATCGTGGTCATCCGTTTGGGGGCCAAATCGGATTTCTTTGATTACCACTTTTTGGGCTTTGGCCGCAATTTCCTTCTGCTTTTTCTTTTGATCGTAGAGGAACTTTTTATAGTCAATGATCTTGCAAACAGGCGGGTCGGCCTTTTCGGCGATCATAACGAGATCAAGTTCCTCGGCTTCGGCCATGGCCATCGCTTCGCGAGAAGAGATAACAATGGGTTCTTGGCCATCGCGAAGCAAACGAATCTGAGTTTCGCGAATTGCGTCGTTGATTTTGTGGGGGTTTTCGGGTACGACTGGTCGGTAAGGACCGCGTCCACGTCCACCATTGCGGAAGGGCTGTGCCAGAGTTTTACGTGTTTAGTTACTGTTCAATCATGTGTTAAAATTGGGCCAAACGGTTGGATACCTCTTCGTTGATTAAGGCGCTAAATGCCTCAATATCAAATGTTCCAAGGTCTCCATGACCATGTCGGCGAACCGACAATTGACCACTTTCAACTTCTTTCTCACCAACGATAATCATGAAGGGAATCTTCTTGACTTCCGCATCGCGGATCTTCCGACCGATCTTTTCATTCCGATCGTCAATGAGGGCGCGAATATCGGACATTTCTAACAGACTGACAACCTGTTCCGCATAGTCTTGGAATCGCTCCGAAATGGGAAGGACGATAACTTGGTCAGGAGTGAGCCACAGAGGGAAGTTTCCGGCGCAATGCTCGAGCAGCACGGCGACGAACCGTTCCATCGAGCCGAAGGGTGCGCGGTGGATCATCACAGGGCGATGCATTTCATTATCAGCCCCTTTGTATTCCAGTTCAAAGCGTTCAGGCAGGTTGTAGTCTACCTGGACGGTGCCTAACTGCCACGAACGTCCCAGGGCATCCTTGACCATGAAGTCCAACTTGGGTCCGTAGAAAGCCGCTTCGCCATATTCTACGACGGTGTTCAGGCCTTTGTCGGCCGCCGCTTGGATGATGGCTGCTTCGGCCTTGTCCCAGTTTTCCACCGAACCGATGTATTTGCCGGGGTTGTCGGGGTCGCGAAGGCTAATTTGGGCCGTGTAATGCTCGAAATCTAACGTCTTGAAAATGTACAAGACGAGATCAATGACCTTCTTGAATTCATCCAAGAGCTGATCTGGGGTGCAGAACAAGTGTGCATCGTCTTGGGTAAATCCGCGAACCCGTGTCAATCCGTGAAGCTCACCCGACTGCTCGTAGCGGTACACCGTGCCAAATTCGGCAAATCGAAGTGGTAGGTCGCGATAAGAGCGGGGGGAAGACTTATAAATCTCGCAGTGATGCGGGCAGTTCATGGGCTTGAGGAAGTACTCTTCGCCCTCTTCCGGGGTTCGAATAGGTTGGAAGCTATCCTTGCCGTATTTCTCGTAGTGGCCAGAGCAGACATAGAGCTCCTTGTTGCCAATGTGGGGCGTGATAACGCCTTGGTATCCGGCCTTTTTCTGGGCTTTCTTTAGGAATTGCTCCAAGCGCTCGCGGAGGGCAGCGCCCTTGGGCAACCACATGGGCAATCCTTGGCCTACGCGCTGAGAGAAGGTGAAGAGTTCCAATTCCTTGCCCAGCTTGCGGTGGTCGCGCTTCTTAGCTTCCTCCAGCAAGGTCAAATGGTCTTGCAGCATAGAGGCCTTGGGGAAGGACACGCCATAGACGCGCGAGAGCTGTGGGTTGTTCTCATTGCCGCGCCAGTAGGCCCCCGCGACACTCATGACTTTGGCGGCCTTGATCGCACCGGTGTTGGGGATGTGCCCTCCTCGGCAGAGGTCGGTGAAGGTGCTGTGGTCGCAGAACGTGATGGTTCCGTCTTCCAAGTTTTGGATCAGCTCCGTCTTGTAGGGATTGTTGGCGTACTCGACCAAGGCATCGGCTTTGGACACGGGACGCAGTTTAAATTCTGCCTTCTCACGGGCGAATTCGAGCATCTGCTTTTCCACTTTCTCAAAGTCCCCCTCACCAAATGACTCGCCTTGAAAGTCGACATCGTAGTAGAAGCCTGTTTCGATGGCGGGACCGATGGTCAGCAGGGCATTGGGATAGAAGTGCAGAATGGATTGGGCCAGCACGTGCGCGCTCGAGTGCCAAAAAGCTTCTTTGCCTTCGGGCTGATCCCATGTAAAGAAGACCAACTTCCCCGAGTGGGAAAGGGGGTCCAGAAGTTCGACCGTTTGGCCGTCTAATTTGGCAGTGAGGGCATTCTGGGCCAAACCGCGGGAGATGGACTCGGCCACCTGCATCGCCGAGGTTCCGGCGGGGTACGAACGGATGGAACCGTCCGGTAATGTGATATCAATCATGGCTTCGGTACAAATGAAGGTCAGCCGCAAAGGTAGGCCTTCCCCGTATCTTTGCCCCATGACACACGAGGAAATATTGGCCATCCTGAATGAGCGCCGCACAGGCACTCTCATGGAGACCTTGTTCATCGAATATACGGGGATGACCGAGGATACGTTGACGGCCCGCATGCCGGTGACGCCCGGGCACATGCAACCATTGGGCTTGCTTCACGGGGGGGCAACCGTCAGTTTGGCCGAAACCGTGGGGTCTGCCGCGTCCCATATTTTCTTGGACGATCCCCACACCTACGTGGCGGTGGGCCAAGAAATCGCAGCCAACCATGTGCGCTCGGCCCGCAGCGGCTATGTGCATGCCACGGCGGAGTTCCTGCACAAAGGCAGACGTTCGCATGTGCTCCAAATTCGGGTCGTGGATGACCAAGCACGATTGATTTCGTTCATTAAGATGACGAACGCCATTGTCGAGCGGGTGTCGAAAGAGAGGGGATGAAGGGATTTGCATTAATTCGAGAGCCCGGTAGTGAACCCTTGTGGATGTCCCTGGAGTCCAATGCTCAAGGGGCTTTCCGATTTTCGACGTTTTCGGGTCAAATAGAAACCTTTGCCATTTTGGAGCAGGAGGTGGGCGAATCCGCCTTGGCGAAGGCGCATTCGATACTTCAAGGTGCGGATTGGCCCGCGCTTGATTTGGCCTCCTCGCATGATTTTGATAGTTATGTGGCTCTGATCGAGTCGGCGCGTCGAGCCTGTGAAGAGGGGGCATTAGAAAAGGTGGTCCTGTCCCGTTGCCATGCATACCCCCAGGTCGACTTGGATCTCATGGAGACCTACAACAGACTCTGCGCTCATTACCCGCGAGCCACGGTGTACATGATTTATCGCCAAGGTCAAAGCCTGTGGATGGGGGCCACCCCCGAATGCCTCGTGGAGACGCAGGGTCACGTCGTACGGACCATGAGTCTAGCAGGTACCCGTGTAGCGGACTCCGAGGGCTCCTGGGGGGCGAAAGAGCGCGAAGAACAACATGTCGTCACCCGAGACATCATCCATATGCTCCAGGTTATGGGTTGCAAGCACCTGACGATCGAAGGCCCCACGGTGCTCAATGCCGGTCCGGTGGAACACCTATGTTCGATGATTCAGGGTGAGCGCAATGGCTCCGGTTCGGATGAAATTGCTCGAGCCTTGCATCCCACGCCTGCCGTGGGGGGCTTGCCGCGGGCTCAAGCGGCCGCATTTATCCGCCAACGGGAAGGCTATGACCGCCGATTTTATGCGGGCTATTTTGGCTGGACTCGGGCGGAACGTTCGGTTTTCTACGTCAACCTTCGCTGCTTGGAATGGGGCTCGGACGGAGTTTTGTGCTATGCGGGCGGAGGAATCACTTCGAAGAGCCACCCGGAACAAGAGTGGCAAGAAACAGAGCAAAAACTTAAGACGCTTGAGCGCGTTATCTTCGGATAATGGCCTCATCTTTTCAACCCCTCGCTGCCTTACTTGCTAAGGCCCTAAAAGACTTGGATCCTGCCGTTCGGGTGGCTTCTCCGGGCAGTCGGAATGCCCCTTTGATTGAGGCATTTTCCTCTCTTCCGGGTAAAGAAGTGGTGGTTTTAGATGAGCGCGCTGCGGCCCACTTGGCGTTGGGGGCGGCCATTCAGACGGGAAGACCCGCTATCGCCTATTGTACAAGTGGCACGGCGGGACTCAACTACGCCCCAGCCGTGGCCGAAGCATTTTACCAGCGGATCCCTTTGTTGGTCATTACCGCAGATCGCCCCGCCCATCTCATTGACCAAGGCCACGGTCAGAGTATCCGCCAATCGAACATGTTCGCGGGCCATCTACGAGGCCAAGCGTTGCTGGACGCTTCGGCGTCCCTGGATAGCCAAGTGGCACTCCTTCAATCTGCCTTGCAGGCGCTTTTGGAAGGACCCGTGCACATCAATGTTCCCTTTGAGGAGCCCTTGTATGGTTCTCCCGCCTTGCCGCATGATTTCTCATGGACACCCTGGAAGTTCGAGGCGAGCCCACCCATGGAACTCTTGTTTCCCGAATGGATTAAAGAGGCCCATCGTCCCCTTTTAGTGGTGGGTCAATGGAATCCCGCCTGGGGTTCGGCCGTCCGCAGCTTGGAGCAACTTAAGGCCAAGGGCTGGCTCATCGCGGCGGAGCATCTGGCCAATGTGCCAGCTCAACTAGCCATCCATCTGGAAGATGCGTGGGTGCATGCCCCGGCGGCTCGAGTGGATGCCATTGTCACTTTGGGAGGTTCATGGATCGCCAAAGAATCGAAAAAGCGTTTGGCCGGAACGCCTCATTGGCATATTGGTCCATCTGCACCGCACCCCGATGTATTCGGTCACTTGGTGGAAGCCGCGGAAATGGCACCGCGCGACGCACTCAAAGCCCTCGCCACTATTTCTCCCGCCTACGAACCCGCTTGGGCGAATTTTTGGGTCCAACAGCGTAGTTATCCGGCCACAGTGTGGTCGGATCGATGGGTTCATGAATACATGGCCGAACACGCGCCTTCGGGCTGGGACATCCATTGGGCGAACTCTACCGCCGTCCGTTATGGCGTCCATACCTGGGCACATGGAGGGTGGAAGGGTAATTTTCGGCACTACAGCAATCGCGGGGCGAGTGGTATCGACGGCTGTACCTCCACGGCGATCGGCTCCGCTTGGCTTTCAGATCGCCCGACACTTCTAATCACAGGAGAGTTGGCCTTTTTCTATGACATCAACGCGTGGATGCATGCGGACATCCCATCGCATTTTAAGGTGGTGGTCATTCATAATGGCGGCGGGAATATTTTTCGCTGGATTGAAGGCCCCAAGGCCTCGGAACGATGCGATACGCATTACACCTGGTCTCACCATCGCACATCCGAAGCGCTGGCCGCTCATGCGGGCGTGGCCTATCGAGCATCCACAGACTCGACGTCTTTTGTCTCTGACTTCGCCTGGTTAATGGCTTCGTCTGATGCGGGTATTTTGGAGGTTTTTACCGACCCAGAAGCCAGCGAACAAGCTTGGAACAAGCGTTTTCACCCTTAATTTTGTCCCTATGAATCCCATAACCTGGACGGAGATCAAACCCTACTCCGATATCACATTTGACTTTTTTGAAGGCATTGCGAAAATCACCATCAACCGCCCCGAAGTGTACAATGCATTTCGTCCGGAGACAAATATGGAGATGCTCGATGCCATGGACATCTGCCGTGAGCGCTCAGACATTCGGGTTGTCGTATTGACTGGCACGGGTGACAAGGCCTTTTGTAGTGGTGGCGACCAAAACGTCAAAGGTGTCGGTGGCTATGTGGGCGAAGATGGCGTGCCACGCTTGAATGTCCTAGACTTGCACAAGCGAATCCGTGAAATACCCAAGCCGGTCGTGGCCATGGTAAATGGCTACGCCATAGGCGGAGGACATGTACTTCACGTGGTCTGCGACTTGACCATTGCCTCGGAAAATGCCCGGTTTGGGCAGACTGGGCCCAAAGTGGGAAGTTTCGATGCCGGTTTTGGAAGTAGCTACTTGGCCCGCCATGTAGGCCAAAAGAAAGCCCGTGAGATTTGGTTCCTCTGCCATCAGTACACAGCGCAGGAAGCCGAGCAAATGGGCATGGTCAACAAGGTGGTGCCTTTCGCTGAACTCGAGGCCACTACAGTGGAGTGGTGCCGTACGATGATGATGCGCTCCCCCATGGCCCTTCGTATGATCAAACGCGGCCTCAATGCCGAACTCGACGGTCAACGGGGGTTGATGGAGTTTGCGGGAGACGCCACCCTGATGTATTACCTCATGGAGGAGGCCCAGGAGGGCAAACGCGCTTTCCTCGAGAAGCGCGATCCAGACTTTGGAAAATTCCCCATCTTCCCTTGAGCATTTCGTGGGCACCGTGGATTCAAGCGGCTCGTCCGCGCACGCTTCCGTTGGCCCTTGCTTGCATTGCGCTGGGTTCTTTGCTCGCGGCGGATCGCGGATACTTTGATCCCTGGCTGACCCTATGGATGGTCTTGACAGCGGCTTCCTACCAACTGTTGTCCAATTTAGCCAATGATTTGGGGGACTACCGAACGGGGGCGGATCAACATCGGCAGGGCCTCGATGGGATTGAAGCACGCGCCGTGGCGAGTGGTCTCATCCGCGAAGCCAGTATGCACCGGGCGGTTCAAGTGCTCACTTTGATGTCCTTAGTCTTCACGGCTTTGACCGCTTGGTGGGGTACCCGCGATTTGGGTTGGGTCTACACCGCTATTTTTGCAGCCCTGGGCCTTTTGGCTACCGCGGCTGCTCGTGGTTATACGCTGGGATGGGCCTATGGCTATAAGGGCTTTGGAGACTTGTTTGTGATTCTCTTTTTTGGCCCGGTAGGTGTGGCGGGAAGTTTTTTCCTCCAAACCCAATCCTGGGATCCCCTCATCCTCCTGCCAGGACTATCGGTTGGCTTTATGGCGGCGGCGGTCTTGAACCTCAACAATTTACGCGACATCGAAACGGATCAAGCGGCGGGCAAACGCACCTTAGCCATGCGGATGGGCCGCCCGATGGCCAAGCTGTACCAAACCATCCTGGTGTTGGAGGCCTATGTGGCCACCACCGTTTTTATCGTGTTGCAAGCCGATGTCACCTGCTCGCGAAGCTTTCTGTATGCTGCGACGCTGCCCCTATTTGCCGAAGGGCTGTACAAAACATGGAAGGCCAAAACTCCTGCCGATTTTGACCGTCAACTCAAACCCACGGCTTTGCAAACGGTCTTATTTGCCCTCTTGCTCGGCGTTGGTCTCCTCATCGATGCCAACCAATGTGGGAAGCCCCTTTTCTAGTACCATGACGGCACGCTTCTGGTCCTACACCTATCACTTTAAGCGCCCCGCCGGGACCTCCCGCGGGGTCATGCACGTTAAGCCCGCCTATTTTTTGGAGGTCACCGTGGGTGGATGGATGGGCCAAGGAGAATGCGGTCTGTTGCCTGGATTGTCCGTGGATGACCACCCGGACTATGCCGAAAAGCTTCAAGCCCTGTGCGATCTCATTCAAACTTCTGGGGAGGCGGCCTGGAAAGCATGGGCTAACGAGGGCTTGCCCGACGCGGTTTGGTCCCATTGGCTTGCTTGGCCCAGCATCCTATTCGCTTGGGAGCAAGCTTTGTTGTCATGGTCTGACGCCTCCTCTGGTGGAAATGGAAAGCGTTTGTTTGATTCGGCCTTTGCGCGCAAGGAGGCCGGGATTCCCATCAATGGACTCTTGTGGATGGGGGATAGCTGCTATCTGAGCGAACAGTCCGAGGTCCGCATCCAAGAAGGATTTGACTGCATCAAGATGAAAATTGGGGCCCTCGCCTTGGATCAGGAGCGGGCTATTCTCACGGACTTACGCCATTTGCGTCCAGATATTCAACTTCGAGTGGACGCCAACGGCGCATTTAACGCCGACGAGGCCCTCGCGGTGATGGAAACCCTCCGATCTTTCAAACTACACAGCGTGGAACAGCCCTGTCCGGCCACGGACCGTGACGGCCTCGCTCGGGTAGCCGCACAAGGCGCCATTCCGACCGCCCTAGATGAAAGCCTGATTGGGGTGATCGAGCCTGCAAAACGGGACGAACTGCTTGATGAGATTCGCCCCCAGTATATCGTCCTCAAACCTTCCCTTTTGGGCGGGTTCCGCAGTTGTGAAGACTGGATTCAGCGTGCGGAGGCTCGCGGCATCGGCTGGTGGATCACGTCAGCGTTGGAAGGTGCGGTGGGCCTCTCCGCGATTGCCCAGTGGACGGCTACCTTGCCTCGGCTGAAAGGCTACCAAGGCTTGGGTACCGGCAGTCTCTACACGAATAACCTTCCAACCCGAACGGAAGTCAAATCTGGACAGCTTTGGATGCTCGGATGACCTTTCACCCGGCCTGTGATGCCGACCGGCGGGAATCGGTACGAACCGTGGCCGACCTGTGGACCTCGGGAGACGCTTTTCTTCCCTTGCAAACCAGTGGGAGCACAGGATGGCCAAAGAGCTTGATGGTCCCTAGGTGGGCGGTTCAGCAAAGTATCGAAGACAGTGCACAAGCCTTTCAACTCGCTCCAGGCCAGCGCACAGCCCTATCCATGGATGTGGCGGGGACCGGCGGGCGCATGATGCTCTGGCGTGCCCTGGCCCTTGAAATGTCCCTACAGGTCCTTCCCGTATCCCGTCAAGTAGATTGGGAAGGAGATTTGGACTTTTTGGCACTCATTCCTCAACAAGCCCTGGCGTTTTCCTCGGGTCAATGGACCCGCGTTCGTACTGTGCTGCTGGGTGGTGCTCCTCTTCAAGTTCATGAGGAGCAAGCCCTCGCGAAGGCCCCGACGACATTATATCATGGGTTTGGGATGACGGAAACCCTCACGCATTTTGCCCTGCGGCGCGTTGGGGAAGATCCCGTTTATCGCTGCCTACCCGGGGTGACCGTCGAATCGGTAGATGGGGCCTTAGTGATTCACGCGCCAAGTCGGGGGGTGGAGGCCCTCCAAAGCACAGACGCGGTGACCGTGCACGATGCCCATTCTTTTACCTGGTTAGGCCGCCTCGATGGGGCCATCCTTTCGGGAGGTAAAAAAATATTCCCGGAGGAGATCGACCGTACTATCGCGGCGGCCTTTCCCGGACATCCGCCCGGATTTGCGGGTGGCCTAGCAGATGCCCAGTGGGGGGAGGCCCTGGTGTGGTATTCGGAGCCCTTATCCGACATTCAGCGCGCACGTTTGATAACAGCCTTTGAGGCCCTCCCATCGTGGAAACGGCCCAAGCACATCCTTGAAGAGGAACTGCCGCTGACACCCAGTGGGAAGTGGAAAAGGAAGCTGGGTAGCTAGCGGGCTGGATAGCTAGAGAGCTTGGTGGCTGGAAGGCTGGGTAGCTAGAGGGCTGGGTAGCTAGAGAGCTGGGTAGCTAGAGAGCTTGGTGGCTGGAGGGCTGGGTAGCTAGAGAGCTGGGTAGCTAGAGAGATTGGTGGCTGGAGGGCTAAAAAATCAAGGTTGAGGAAGGCGCGCGCGGCGAAGGTCCAACGGCAGGTTCACATGTAAAAGGGTAGAAGAGCTTAAAAACGCCAAAACAAAGCCCCTTGAAACACTAGCACCCTTAAACCCTTTTACTTTTCCACCTCAAAAAGAAAAAGGGCCCAAGCACCGAAAGGCTTATCCCTTTCAACGCTTGAACCCTTCTACCAAAAGCTTTCGAGCTTTCTAGCCTTCTAGCTCTTAGCCTTCTAGCCTTCTAGCCTTCTAGCCTTCTAGCTCTTAGCTATTCGCCTTCTTGTGGTCTGCTAAGAATTTCTCCAAGCCAATGTCCGTCAAGGGGTGCTTGAGGAGGGCGTGAATCGCACTCAAAGGTCCAGTCATCACGTCCGCACCAATTTCGGCGCACTGCAAAATGTGCATCGGGTGACGTACTGAAGCCGCCAAGATTTCGGTCTCGAAGCCATAGTTGTCAAAAATCAGTCGGATGGACTCGATCAAAGCCATTCCATCTGTGGAAATGTCGTCTAATCGCCCGATGAAAGGAGACACATACGACGCACCCGCTTTAGCGGCGACCAGTGCTTGGCCCGCGGAGAAGATTAATGTACAGTTCGTTTTGATGCCTTGATCAGAAAAGTAGCGAATCGCCTTGACGCCGTCTTTAATCATGGGAATTTTGACGACAATCTTGGGATCAAGAGCCGCTAGGAGTTCACCTTCCCGAACCATGCCCTCAAAGTCGGTCGCGATGACTTCGGCACTTACGTCGCCGTCGACGATGTCACAAATGGCTTTGTAGTGCGCCATCACTCGGTCTGTACCGGCGATGCCTTCTTTGGCCATCAGAGAAGGGTTGGTTGTGACGCCATCCAGGATGCCCATGTCTTGTGCCTCTTGGATTTCAGCCAAATTTGCCGTGTCGATGAAGAATTTCATTGCTTGATTGTAGTTTAAATGGGATTCGGGGACAAAGGTCACCCTATTTTTGTAAACATGCACAATCCTGATTTTATTCAATCGATTCAAGAAGATTACCGCTTGGCGGTCTTGAGCCGAGAGTGTAGCCTTCTCGGCCGAAAAGAAGTCTTGACAGGAAAGGCCAAGTTTGGCATTTTCGGAGATGGCAAAGAGCTCGCGCAACTCGCGTGGGCCAAAGTATTCCGTGATGGAGATTTTCGCAGCGGATATTATCGGGATCAAACGTTCATGATGGCCATCGGTGCGTTAACCGCCGAACAGTTTTTTGCTTCCCTTTACGCCGATACCTCGATTGAGCGCGAACCCTCGAGTGCCGGCCGCCAAATGAACGGCCATTTTGCCACGCGTTCATTGGATGAGAACGGACAATGGAAATCGCTGGTAGATCAAAAGAATAGTTCGGCCGACATTTCGCCAACCGGCGGTCAGATGCCCCGTTTATTGGGCTTGGCCCAGGCCTCCAAAGTGTATAAGGCACTGGGTGTGGACAATGGTTTTAGCCGCCAAGGGCAGGAGGTCGCTTGGGGAACAATCGGGAATGCCTCCACTTCGGAAGGTCATTTCTGGGAGGCCATGAATGCGGCAGGCGTGATGCAATTACCCTTGGTGATGTGCGTGTGGGATGATGAATATGGCATTTCGGTTCATGCCCGCTACCAAACAATCAAACAAAATATTTCCAAAGCCCTCGCTGGATTTCAGCGGACGGTGGACCAACGGGGAGCTACCGTCGAACCTGGCTTTGAAATCATCGTGGCCAACGGTTGGGATTACGCGGCCTTGGTGGCAGCATTCGAAAAAGCGGACGCTATTGCACGGGAAGAGCATGTTCCCGTGCTTCTTCATATCCAGCAAATGACCCAGCCGCAAGGTCATTCTACTTCAGGTTCACATGAACGCTACAAGGGCCCCGAGCGCTTAGCCTGGGAACAGACGTATGACTGTATCGCCCAATTCCGACAGTTCATTGAAGCACATGACCTACTCCCTGCAGCCACCTTGGACGCGGTCGAAGCGGAAGCCAAAGAAGAGGCGAAGCAGGCCATGCAACGGGCATTTGATGCCTATCTAGCCCCCCTGCAAGCCATTCGTGATCAAGCATCGGATTGGTTGGAACTACTCGGAGAATCCGCCCAAGCACAACGCTTGCGGACCGATAAAACAGCTATGTGGCGAGACTCCCTTGCGGCTGTTCGTCAAGCTGCCACGAATGCGCGTGCCATGGGTCGCGACATTCAAGCTGTTCAAGCTTGGATATCCATGCAACAAGAGCGCGGCTCCGAGGTCTACAGTTCGCAACTGTATTCTGGGACGGCCTTCAACGTGCCCCATGTTCAAGCGACCTATGACGAATCAGCGCCTTTAGTGGATGGTCGTGTCGTGTTGCGGGATAACTTCCATGCGCTCTTTAATCGGCATCCCGAAGTCCTCATATTTGGGGAAGATGTCGGCACCATCGGAGATGTCAACCAAGGTTTGGAAGGCATGCAAGAGGCCTTTGGCGAAAACCGTGTTTTTGATACGGGCATCCGCGAAGCGACGATTGCAGGTCAAGGCATTGGGCTGGCGATGCGTGGCTTGCGTCCCATCGCGGAGATCCAGTATCTCGATTACCTGTTGTATGCCCTCGAAATTCTCAGCGACGACTGCGCCACCGTCCGTTGGCGCTCGGCAGGGGGGCAGAAAGCCCCGCTCATCGTCCGAACCCGGGGCCATCGTTTGGAGGGGGTTTGGCATTCCGGCTCGCCTATGGGCTTGATTCTGGGAGCATTACGCGGCATGTATGTCTGCGTTCCCCGGAACATGACGCAAGCGGCGGGCATGTACAACACCTTACTTCAGGCTGATGAGCCTGCACTCGTGATCGAATGCCTCAATGGCTACCGACTCAAGGAAAAATTGCCGACCAATTTGGCCGCCTTTACTGTGCCTTTGGGCCACGTGGAGACCTTGCGTCCAGGATCGGATCTCACCCTTGTGACCTACGGTTCCATGTGCCGCTTGGCGCTGGAGGCCGCGGAACGTTTAGCCGCCCTGGATGTAGAAATCGAAATCATCGATGTCCAAACGCTCTTGCCCTTTGACCGGGCGAAGGATTGCTTGGCTTCCGTGCAGCGTACCAATCGCCTATTGGTGGTGGATGAGGATGTGGATGGTGGGGCTACCGCCTATCTGCTTCAGAAAATTGTCGAGGACCAAGGCGCCTTCCAATACCTGGATGCGGCCCCGGCCACCTTAACCGCCAAAGCGCATCGCCCCGCCTATGGCAGCGATGGAGATTATTTCTCCAAGCCGAGCGTGGAAGACATCGTCGACACCGTACTCGAGGTCGTGGCGCGGTAAATCATCCGAAAAACAGGGGAGAGGAAGTGAAAAAAAGGCAAGGAGTCAAATCACACCGCTACGACCAACTACCCTTGCTACGTTTCCGTCCTGGGGGATTCATCAGGAGCTGGTTGTTTGATCCTTGCCCGAGTGCAAAGATAAACGACCTTTGTGGGAGTAACCCTATGCCAACCAACATGAAACGTTTGATTCTAGCGACTCTGGCGCTAGCTTTCTGGTCTCCAAGTCTTTTGGGCCAAATCTTGAGTACCACCACTTTGCAGCGGGGTGCCGTGACCGAGCTCCAGCGTGATTCCTCGGTGGTATGGGTGTATAACCCGGGCACGAGTCCCTTAACCATAGAATCGGTGCGCACAGCGGCGTTCTATGGGGACACGTTGCTCGATATTTACATGCCTCAAAATCAAGTATTTCCTGGAGATTCCATGCCGATTTCGGTGCGTTTCACTCCCGTGCACAATGTGGAGCATTTGCTCCCCCTCGTTTTGACAACGGACCATGAGTTGGGGGCTTTTGGGGTCAAATTTGAAGCCGACGGCGTGTATAGTATGGCGTATTACGCCGGTACCCAAAACCTTTCTGAGGGACCCCTTCGTGCGGCCCTGACCTCGACCTTGTCCACGAACCAAACATCGCTATCCTACAATGTGGCCCGCGACAACATGTACGCAACACTCGACAACCACGGGGGCATCGTGGAATGCGTGTATACGGGGCGCACGGCGGCTTTTACGACGCGTTCGGGGGCTACGGCCAACAACTTCAACTGTGAACACACTTTTCCGCAGAGCTTTTTTAGCAGTGCCGCCCCGATGCAAAGTGACATCCACCATCTTTTTCCTTCGGATGCCGCGGCCAACACTCAGCGGAGCAACAACCCCTTTGGCGTGATCACGGGTACGCCGGCCTGGACTCAGGGAGGGAGTAAACGCTTAAACGGTGTTTTTGAACCCCGGGATGCCCACAAAGGGGATGCGGCCCGGGCCATGCTCTACTTCGTGACCCGCTATGGGGACTATAGCAACTTTTACCTGCCTCAAGAGCCGACGCTCTACACCTGGCACAAGAGTTTTCAGCCCGATAGCCTGGATCGCTACCGCAATGCAGGCATTTATGCCTTGCAAAACAACCGCAATCCCTACGTGGATTATCCCCAGTTTTTGGACCGCATGAGCACGCTCGTTGGGCCGACCTCGGCCACGGCAGCGCCGAGCTTTTATGTCACCGAGGACACCCTGCATCTGCGGCATTACACAAACCTGAGCAATCCCGGAACCCGCACACGGCGATTGATTATTGTCAACGACGGCAATGTGCCGCTCTTGTTTTCAAACGTGCAGATTTCTACATCCAGCATTACAGATGAGTCCAATTGGTCCGGCACCACCACCTGTCCGGCCGGCGGATTTATTGAAATCGAAGTGGACTACAACAGCGGCTTGGCCTATGTCGGAGAATCCCTGACGTTCCAAACGACCCATCCCAATTTCCCCACCGTGACCATTCCTATTTCGAGCGTGGCCACGATAGGCGTCGATGAAATGACGGGCCAGGGTCCCATGAAAGTGTGGCCTGTGCCCTGGGGGCTTCAAATCCACGGCGTTCAAACTGGGGACCTCTTGGAGATGTTGGATGCAACCGGGCGATTGGTGGCGCAAACGGTAGCACCGAGTTCAGAGCCCTTTATTTGGACCCTGAGTACCCCAAAACAAGGCTGGGTGAGCCGCCACCATGCCGGCCGGGAGCAATTGGTTAAATTTGTCCGCGTTAGCCCATAACTTTTTGTCCCTATGAATCCACTCATGAAGAAAATCGCCATTCAGTTTGGCGTCTTGAATACAGTCATCACCGTGCTCTATGTGCTCGGGATATATATCGTAGATGAAAACCTCTATACCTCACGGACGGGAGGGATTCTCGTCTTATTGGCCACCTTGGTGGTGTTCATTTGGGCGGTGATCGCATTTAAGAAGCAAAACGGGGGATATGCCTCCTTTCGCGAGGCCTTTTCGGCCTTCATGCTTCCCTTCATCGTCGCGGCGGTGCTAGGCATGGTGTTCAACCTGACTTTTTACAACTTCGTCGATAGCGAATTGGCGGCCCGAAATGGGGAGCGTCAATTTGATCTCATGATGGACATGCCTGAAGACCAACTGCAGGCAACCATGAAATTTATGGGCGTGGCTTCGACCGAAGCCTTGCATGAAAACATCATGGAGCAATCCATGAATGCCAAAACGATTACGGGTCAATTGAAGACGACCGGAGGAGGCATAGCCATTTTTGCGATTTTGGGCCTCGTTGTGGCCGCCATAACCAAGAAAAACCGACCCGAGTTTGACTAAGCATCCCTTTGACGTCTCCTTGGTTATTCCCCTCTTCAACGAGGCGGAATCGCTCTCCGAGCTCACCGCTTGGATCGACCGCGTTTGCAAGGCGGAAAGCCTGAGCTATGAGGTACTCTTTATCAACGACGGCTCGACGGACGCCTCTTGGGAAATTATCGCCGGGTTGGCGAAAACCTTCCCCACCGTGCGCGGCACCCGATTCCGCCGTAACCACGGCAAGTCCGCCGCCCTCCACGTGGGCTTCCAGCAGGCCCAAGGTGAAATCGTCATCACCATGGACGCCGATTTGCAGGATTCTCCGGAGGAAATTCCCGGGCTGGTGAAAGGCATTCGGGAAGATGGCTACGATTTGATCAGCGGCTGGAAGAAGAAGCGCTACGACCCCTTGTCCAAGACGCTGCCCACCAAGCTCTTTAATTGGGCGGCACGCAAGATGTCTGGTATTTACTTGCACGACTTCAACTGCGGCCTGAAGGCTTACCGCCTTGAGGTGGCCCAAGCCGTGGAGGTCCAAGGCGAGATGCACCGATACGTGCCCGTTTTGGCGAAAATGGCCGGATACAGCAAGATTGGTGAGCAAGTGGTTCAGCACCAGGCGCGCAAATACGGCAGCACCAAATTTGGGATGAACCGCTTTGTGAACGGTTTGCTTGACCTCGTGACCCTGTCCATGGTGAGCCGTTTTCAGCGCCGTCCGATGCACTTTTTTGGAACCTGGGGTGTCATGATGTTCCTGGCGTCCGGTTTGGCTCTGGCGACCATGGGTGGCCTCAAACTCTATCGTTTGGCTCAGGGCATGCGTCCCGGCCTGGTGACCGAAGACCCCTGGTTCTTCATCTTCTTGACCACGATGATTTTGGGCACGCAGCTCTTTGTGACCGGCTTACTGGCCGAATTGATGGTGCGCCAATCCAGCAAGAAGGTCAAGTACTCCATTGGTGAGCACATCAACTCTGCGTCCTAAGTTTCCTTGAAGTTCAGCCTCATTTCCCCCACATTTGATCGGCCGGAGGAGGTTCGAGAATTCATCGCATCCGCTGCCGCCTTGCGGTATGATCGAGGCGACTTTGAGGTCATCTTAGCGGACGGCACCCCCCAAGACGGCTTGCGCGCCACGGTCGAAGCCGCTTCCCGCTCAGCAGGCCTACCCGTCATCTTTCTGCAGGAAGACTACCTGCCGGTCTCCGATGCTCGAAACCTGGCGGCCCGCCACGCCCAAGGCGACTATTTGATTTTTCTCGATTCCGATTGCTTGCTGCCCGAAGACTACCTGCAGCATCTGTCCGACGGCCTGGTGGCCGAGGGCTGGGACGCCTTCGGTGGCCCCGATGCGGCGCCCGAAGAATTCAGCGCGCTTCAAAAGGCCATCAGTTTTAGCATGACGAGTTTTTGGACCACCGGCGGTATTCGCGGGGGGACCACCCGCACGGCCACCTATTATCCACGCGGGTTCAATATGGGCATGAAGCGTTCCGTTTTTGAGTCTGTGGGCGGATATGACGTCCACTTCAAAACGGGGGAGGACGTCGACCTGAGTATTCGCATCCAGCAGGCGGGCTTCCGAGTCGGCTTGATACCCATGGCCGTGGTCTGGCACAAACGCCGGAGCACCCTGCCCCAATTCTTCAAGCAAGTCCGCCGATTTGGCGCCGCCCGATGGGCCCTCGCCCAGCGCCATCCCGGCCAACTCAAGGTGACCCACCTCTTCCCAGTTTTCCTGACGCTTGGGACCTTGTTTTCCATACTCCTGGGGGCCATTTCCGGAGTACCCCTTCCCATCGTCTTCATCGGTTACTTCCTTGTTCCAGCGGTCCTGGCAGGTGCCCAGTACCGGTCGCCCCGCATTGGCTTCCTCGCCGTGGCGAGCACGGTCGCTATGATGAGCGGCTACGCATTTGGCTTTCTAGAGGCCTTACTGGGGGGGGGCTTGCACAAAAAGCGCGGCTGAGTTCCATTGCCTACCTTTAGATCATGAAACTCTACGTCGTTCACGGCATCAATTTGGACCAGCTTGGTACGCGTCAACCGGAGATTTACGGGACGCAGACCCTAAGTGATCAATGGGCTATCTGGAACGGCTGGCTCGGTCAGCATTGGCCGGGCGTGGAACTGGAAGCGCTTCAGTTCAACGATGAGGCGGCCTGCATTCGCTTCCTGCAGGAGGTGGATGGTCCCGGAGTGGGGGTAGTCTTGAATCCGGGTGCGTGGACCCATTCATCTATCGCCTTGCGCGATTGCGTTGCGGGTTTGAAGGCAGCCGTCATCGAGGTGCACCTTAGCCATACCTATGCGCGGGAAGCATTCCGCCGGGTTTCTCTCCTGGCGCCCTTCACGAAAGGCACCATCAGTGGGCTCGGGTGGCAGGGCTACCGTTTGGCATTGGAAGCCTTGCTTGGATTGTCCTCCAAGTAATTTCGCGTGAACACACATCGTATTTTGGTTCCATGAAGTGGGAACGGGCCGCATCGCAATTTGCCAACTACCTCCGTTTGGAGCGTGGGCTAAGTGCGAATACTTTGAAGGCCTACCTTCATGACCTCCAACAGCTCATGCGTTGGGCAGAACCGATGGAACTCGGACCCGGCCACCTCGATACGGAAGCATTGCGGACGTTTCTGCAGAGTCAGGCCAAGGCGGGCAAGACCGCCCGGAGTCAAGCGCGCATGCGCTCGAGTTTACGCACGTTTTATGCCTTTATGGTGGAAGAAGGGGTCCTGGAGCAGAGCCCGATGGAAGGCATTGAGGCCCCCAGAATCGGGAGTAAATTGCCGATCTACCTGTCCATCGATGAGGTGGATGCCCTCCTGGCTGCCGTGGACCGGAGTTTGCCTTCGGGCGAGCGGGATATCGCCATGATCGAGATGCTGTATGCCTGTGGTTTGCGGGTGTCCGAATTGGTTTCTCTCAAGCTGGGGGATGTGTTCCGACAGGATGGCTTGGTCCGGGTGGTGGGCAAAGGAAACAAAGAACGCCTTGTGCCTGTATATCCCTCCGCCTTCACGGCGCTCTACCGCTATGTCGATGAAGTGCGGGTGCATACGGCCCCTGTTCGTGGTTTTGAAACCCATATTTTCCTCAATCAACGGGGCAAGGCCATTAGCCGAGTGTGGGTCTTTCGCCGATTGCAAGCCCTCGCTCTAAAGGCGGGCATCACCAAACCCATGGGGCCGCATACGCTGCGCCACACGTTTGCCACGCACCTCATTCAGCATGGGGCAGACATCCGGGTTATTCAGGCTCTTTTGGGGCATGAAAGCATTACGACCACGGAGATTTATACGCATTTGGAGCAGCAGCATTTGCGGGACGCGGTCCTGCAATTCCACCCTCGGCGAACCCAAACTTAAAACCGGATTCCTCGTTCCTTTTTGGCATGATGTGCCCACACAATGGAGCGGCGCAATAGGCCTGCAGCGGGCCACCCTTTGGGATCCGGCGAAGGGGCCAAGGCAAAGGCGGCAAACAAGCGATAGAAGGAGCCGTGGGCGCGAACAATGGCCCAACAGTGGGCCGCCTGTCCTCGGCTCAAGAAGAGCAATCCAGCGATCCCATCCAAGAACAGGCGGGCCGAGACAATGCGCATGGCGCTGAGGGTAGGGAGATTCTTCACAGCGACCAACAAGCTGTTTCGGAAATTCAAATAGGTTTTCTGGGGGGAAAGGGCGCCCAATGTCCCTCCCCCAACATGGTATACGGCGGATGGGGCTGCCGCGTGGATGTGGTAGCCCGCACGGGCCATACGCCAACAAAGATCGATTTCTTCCATGTGGGCAAATAGCCGGGGATCCAGTCGTCCGGCGCGCTCGAATGCCTCCAGGCGTACCATCAGGCATGCCCCAGAGGCCCAAAAAACACGTGGAAAAGCGGGTTGGTCGTATTGGCCTGTATCCATCTCGCAGTGGTCAAATACGCGCCCGAGTGCAAAAGGGTAGCCCCAGCAATCCATGCCGCCTCCCATGCCTCCTGCATACTCAAACCGCTTTGGATCTTGAAAGTCAAGCAACTTTGGCTGAATGGCTCCCGCCTTCGGGTGGGCTTCCATAAATTCTTCCATGGGGGGAAGCCAATCGGATTGAGGCTCGATGTCCGAATTCATGAGCACCGCATAGACCAGTTCGGGGTGGGTCAACTTCAATTCGTCCAGGGCAGTGTTATAACCCCCTGCATATCCGCGGTTGACATCCATGGCGATCCAATGAACGCTCGGACACTGTGAGGCGGTCCAAGCCTGAGAGCCATCTGTGCTCGCATTGTCGGCGATAACCACCAATGCGCCAGGGCTGCGTTCGACCACGGTCGGGAGGAATTTCTCCAGCCAGTGCTGGCCATTCCAATTGAGGATGACGACCGCTGTTTTCACCCTCCGCCGGGAATGATGTTGTTGTAGATACGGCTGCCAAATTTGTCGTAGCCAGTTTGGCCCGTGTCATCGATGTCCTCGGTGTTGTAGGAGCGTTTTTGCAACGCAATCTTCCACCGGCTGTTGTAGACTTCCCCAATGGCATCCGAATGGAGCAACTCATAATTCCTGCCGGCGACGGCGTAGTTCACAAAAATGAAAATCTTGTTGATCTGGTAGGGGGCGTTGGGAACATCGAGGGTATTGTATTGCCAGATTTCATACGGGTATCCGTCTGTTTCGAACGGACGCTTCTCGGTGAGTGTTGGCGCTCCGTACTGGAGAAAAATCCGCCCTCGGTCTGTGGCATAGCCCGGGACGGAACGGCTGCTGTATTCGCGATCCACTTGGCGCAGCAAGGCTTTGTATGCGATAAACTGTGGGAGGGCCTCCGTGGGGTAGCGCACCTCCCAAAACCGCTGTGCAAATCGCCAAATCGCGGTATCGCTCATTCCCGGGCCCATGCGTTCAATTTGCTGTCGCTCAGCAATGGAGGCAATGGGATAGAATCCATTAATCCAATGACGCAGTGAATCGCCGGTCCCTAATTGACCCGTCCATCGCGGGTCAATGGGGGTGTGTTCGTTCCAGCGAGCGAGTTCTCGGGGGTTGACCCGGTAGAAAGCCAAGCGTTCCTGAGGATAGTAGGCTTCGTCCATGTCTTGGACGTGCAAGGTGCAGCGCAGCTCATATTGGCCCGTGGGTAGGTCGGTAATCCAAAGACTGCCTTGGATGGCTGTTACAGGATCGTCGTTGGGGCCCAAACGCTGCACGCCACCGAAGCCCTCCATGGGGCGGTCACTATCGAGGGAATACACTTCATAGCGGAAGAAGCTCTTTTTAGACGGGGGTAGACGGTAGCCATGGGTGTAAAAATGCACCTTGTCCGTGTCGTGAGCATACACCGCTTGGCCAAACTGGGCGCGGGGTACCAAGCGCTTTCCTTGAACCTCTTTCCAGGCGAGCGGGGCGAGTTGCACGCCTTGTTGGGGCGCCAAATAAAAAGTTCCGTGCAACGTGTCGGTCAGATCATCACCCAGGCCATAGTACACGGTGAGGTACATGCTGCCGGTATCCGCAGCGAGAAAGGCATTTTGAACTATGGGATACAGCACTTCGGCGTCCATTTGCTGACGAGGGCAGGCGAGGTCCAGTTTGTCTGCCGCAATCACGCCCGCATTTCCTTGTAAAACTGCTACAACGGTGACCCGCGGTGCACTGGTGTCCGACCATTGTGCGTACAAGCTCATCGGCTCGATGCTGTAGGTAAGTTCCAGATAATGATTGATTTCAGGGCCCCAGTAGGGATGAACGTCCGCCGTCAGGCGCAAGCCTTGTCCGTAGGTGGCCAGGCATGTTGATAAAAATCCAAGCAAAAGCATTCGGCGCATAAGCGCGAAGTTACGTACTTTTGCCGCGGAAGAATGGCAGAGTGGTCGATCGCGGCGGTCTTGAAAACCGTTGACTGTAACAGGTCCGGGGGTTCGAATCCCTCTTCTTCCGCCACCTAAATCTGCAAACCCGTCCATCCACTGGGCGGGTTTCTTTTTTTTCTGCCAACGGGTAATCTTTTTTGCATGGCCATACGTCCAACTCTCCGACTTTTCGATTTTCATCAACCCGTGGCCATCCAGAAGGAAATTCTGTCCGGCTTGACCGTGGCATTGGCCCTGGTGCCAGAAGCGGTGGCCTTTGCCTTGCTGGCGGGGCTCTCCCCCCTCACTGGATTGTATGCGGCCTTTGTGATGGGCTTCGTGACCTCTGTTTTGGGAGGTCGGCCCGGGATGATTTCAGGAGCGACTGGGGCGGTAGCGGTAGTAATTGTGACCTTGGCCGCGTCTCACGGCGTGGAATATGTCTTTGCAGCGGTCGTTTTGGCGGGCCTCCTGCAAGTCCTCGCGGGGCTTGCGCGCTTAGGAAAACTCATTCGACTTGTTCCTCAGCCGGTCATTTATGGCTTTGTCAACGGATTGGCCGTAGTCATCTTCACGGCACAGTTGGGCCAATTCAAAGGCGATAACGGACAGTGGTTGCAGGGAGCCCCTTTGTTTTTGAGCCTTGCATTGGTGCTTGCGACCATGGCTATTATATACCTCCTACCCAAGTTTACACGGGCCTTACCCGCCTCTTTGGTCGCCATCTTGGTGATCTTTGGCGCGGTGTTGGCCTTGGGTATTGATACGAAGACCGTCGGCGATATAGCCTCCATTGAGGGAGGATTTCCTCCGTTTCATTTGCCTGCTGTGCCTTGGGAATGGGAGACCTTGACCATCGTATTTCCCTACGCACTCATTGTGGCCGGGGTAGGCTTGATTGAGTCCTTGCTGACATTGAACATCGTCGATGAAATGACCCAAACGCGCGGTCGAGGTAACAAAGAAGCGGTGGCCCAGGGCACCGCAAACATTCTGTCTGGGCTGTTTTCGGGCATGGGTGGTTGCGCGATGATTGGCCAAAGCCTCATTAATATTTCCTCCGGAGCCCGAGCGCGCTTGTCCGGAATCACCGCTTCTCTTCTCCTTTTGGTTTTTATCATGTTCGGCTCCCGTCTTATTGAAAAACTGCCCATGGCGGCCCTGACCGGCGTGATGGTGATGGTTTCCATCGGGACCTTTGAGTGGGCCAGCCTCCGAACGTTCCGAAAGATGCCCGCCTCCGACACCTTCGTGATGGTGGTCGTCACCGGTTTGACGGTATTGCTGCACAATTTGGCCTTGGCGGTCTTGGTGGGCGTCATTATCTCAGCGCTCGTTTTTGCGTGGGACAATGCCAAACGCATTCGGGCTCGAAAGTTCATCGACGCCGCCGGCGTGAAGCACTATGCTCTGTATGGCCCGCTGTTTTTTGGATCTATCACAGCCTTTCATGAGAAGTTTGATATCGACGGGGATCCTTCCGAAGTCGTTTTAGACTTTGCCGAAAGCCGAATTGTGGACATGTCCGCTATCGATGCGCTCCATAAACTCACAGAGCGTTACCACTTGCAGGGGAAGAAGCTGGTGCTTCGGCATGTGAGTTCGGACTGTGCGCTCTTGTTAAGGAATGCGGCGGCCATCATTGATGTCAACGTGGAAGAAGACCCCACGTACATAGTCATGACAGACCGTTTGTAGTATTTTTAAGGTATGAAAACGTTCATGCTCGGGGTACTCACACTCTTCACGCTGGCCTCCTCTGCTCAAACCGTGTACACCAAAGATGGCGTACCCTTGGGCGACGGTGCCCTTTTGGTGCGTACGTGTAAAGAAGCGGCGGACGCCTCCCTAAAAGGCCGTGCCATGGTCCTGAAGGGCATAGAAGTGGATACGCGTGCTTACTGTGAATGCGCCATGCTCAACTTGATTCCCTCGCTTGAAAGTGCGGACATTATGGAAGCCAACGAATCGGGCCGAATGATGGACTTCCTATTGGAAGGAGAGAATTTCAACATCCTGGTGAATTGCATTCAAGACAATTCAAGCATCGACAGTTCAGAAGTCAACTTTGGTAAACTCCTTCGCGAGGTGGAATCCGAATACGATATGGACGCTCAAACCCTCTTCATGATATCCTGCTTGAAGGGCGTTCGGCAACAAGACCCCACGGGCGAGGTGATTTCAGACCAAATCGCCAAGGACTACTGTCAATGCGCCATTGATGCCCTTCTAGAGAGCGACGAATTCTCCTTTCAAGACGTGATGGAGGCGGAGGACCCCCAAAGTGATGTCTTCCAAAAAATCGTGGTGCCCTGCGCCGAGGAGGTGTTTGGGTTTGGGGTGACACAGGATGCCCAAGAGCTCAGCGCGGAACAAGAGCGCTACGAGAAATCCATTCAAGAGGTCAAAAAACGCGGCAGGTCCAAAGGGAAGAAGCCCTAAGATCTTAGTCTTCAAAAACAAAAACTCGGCCCTCCTTGTAAATTAGACGAGGTCCGGGAGCCAGACTGTCTGCCGTTTCGGCCTTCAGGTACATTTCTCCCACCCGCGCACACTGAGCAATCAGATTCCAATCCTGCAATAGACTATCGGCGGCATAGAGGGTTTGACCTCGGTGCGTCTTGGCTGCTTGGTAGATGGATTGCCGCAGCGTGAAGTCCTTGGACATGTGGACTTCCGGAAGGGTACGCAACGCAAATCCAAGCGCCCATAGCCCAAGCGTCCATTGCCATAAGATCCGTGGATGGATCGTTTTCCCGGTCTTCCGATGGCCGTCCAAAAAAGAGGCTAGGGCCAAGGCGGCAAATGGGTAGGCGGGAACGGCGTAGAAATCTCGCTGTTTGAGCGAGATCATGATCGGAAGAACCGCACTGAATGCGATGAAGGCAAAGGCAATGCTGCGGGGCGACAAGCGCCATGGTCCTTCGGACAGGGGCCGGAAACGACGGACCCCTAGCGCGATGATGGCGGGTATGAGCATCTGCATGGCAAAGCTGCCCAGAATGTACCAGCGACTGGAGACCGTTTGGATGGCCTCTAGGGAATGGACCACCTGCTTGGACCAATAGGCACTGAGGTAGGCATGGGGTTCGGAAAGATTCCATAGGATGAGCCACGGGAGTAGAAGACCCGCGAGGACCGCCGTGCTGTCTAGGGCGATGCGTCGGATGGGTGCGTGCAAGGTGTTTCCCGCGATGTGCCACCAGAAGGGCACCGCCAGCGGAAAGAGCGCTACCGGACCCTTCGTCAAGGCCCCCGCCGCAATCCAAAGTCCTCCCAAGAAGAGGTAGCCCCATTGGTTTCGCCGCAACCCGTATATCATGGTCGCAGATGCCCACACCATGCTGGCGCTGAGGGTGGTTTCCAGGAGGTTGTTTCCGTAGGTCCACGTCACGATGGGAATGGCCGTCCAGAGCAACAACGACCATTGAATGGCGCGTTGGGACAGCCCAGACCAACGGCCAAGCCGATCGATGCCCAAGGCGGTGAGCAGCCATATCAGGATGGCATAAATGTCCTCAACCCACCACTGGTCCCCCTGGAGGTAGAAAAGACTGGATTGGAGCCAAAAATGGAGCGGAGGATGTTCGACAAACTGCGGGTAGAGTTCGGGCGTGTAGAATAGGTCCCAGACGCCTCCGAGCCCCTGAGCTAAATTCCGCGATACTGCTGCATAGGTCGCGCCATCCATGAACTGACCTGGCGTGAAAAGATGGGCCGTGCTCAGGATAAAGAACAGTCCGCCCGCCAGGGCAATGCGTTGTACTCGGGGTTTAAGGTTCATCGTTAGTCTTCATTCTCTTCATGGGCTTCATGTTCCCGGTCGCCCACGGTAACATCGGAGCCATGTACTTCGGTGTGGATGATGTGTCCGCCGGATTCCGCCGCAATGACCGAGGTAATCAAAGTGGCCAATCCCAAAGCGGCCACGGACCACAGGGTTAAGGTAGTCCAGCGAGAGCTTTTTTTCTCGAGATAGAAAGCCAGGAGTACGAGGGCCCCAAGCGGCACGACGAAGAGGTGGGTCGTTTCGGCGGCTTCTTCGTGGGCATGGACTGCTTGGCGAGAGATTCCTTCAAGGGATTCAACGTAATGTTCTGATTTTTCGCCTGTTATATGCGCAATCCAGCCCCCTATCGAGGCCGCGAGGAGGAAGACCAGTCCCGCGGTCTTTAGTCCGGGATTGGCTCGGAGAAGTCCCCAAACCAAGGCGGTTGTACCAAAGAGGGCGCCAAATAAAGGGAGGTGATTGAAGACGAGATGGAGGTAGGAGGCATTCATAGACTGAAGCTACGAACTATCGCTTCTGGTTGTTTGGCCTCACCACCAAACCCAGCACTTCGTCTTCTTCGTGACGCGTGACGCTTTGTGTGATGACATAGGTCAGAAGCAGTAGCCCCTAGGTGCCCATGTAGCAAATAAAAACCGCGAGGATATAGGTGTGATTCACGCAGCCCAAAAAGGCTCATGAGGGATTATCCGATTTGCTGCTGCCACTTGAGGTAGGCTTGCCAACCTTGGGCATTGTAGAGGCCGCCAACGTAGAAGAGGCCAAAGGCACTCGGGCGGTACTGCAGCAGCGGCTGGAAGAGGATCTGTTCGCTGAAATTATCGACTTGGAAAACAAGTCGCAGCCCCATCGCTTGATTCGCGTTGGCATTGAGCACCGTTTGATAGAGATAGCCGTTGTAGATGAATTGGCTCGGATCGGACAACTCGCGCAAAGAAACTTTGTTGAGACTATGGCTCCATTTGAAACGGCCAGCGGCTTGTAGCGTGATGTTCAGGTTAGTTTCGGCATTCCAGCCCATGCGAACGGCGGATTCGTTGTAGGCGAGGGTCCGGCCCCGCAAGTGATTGGCTTCCGCGCTAGACGCGACGGATGGGGACCAGTTCATGCCCAGGTTGAGGCTGTAAAGGTCGTGGTAGGTAACGCCCAAGTAGTTTTCTTCGAAGCGGTACTTGCCAAACATTCGGGCGGTTAAATTGCCGGCGAGCTGCACCCATGCGAAGGACAAGACGGATTTTTCCTTGACGACTTGCTCAAAATTTTCAAATAATGTGGCCTCTGCGTACACGCCGTATTGCTTAATGCGTTGGCCGTTGGGGAAGAATTTGAGGCTATTTCCAAACTCGTAGCGGCGGAAGTTGTTGCGAGGCTCAAAGCCCATTTGCGCTTGAAAGGTGGGCGAGAGGACCATGTAATCCAACCGCATGTTCCAGTTGGTCGAATTCCGACGCAGGGATCCATACCCGGAATAGCCATTGAAGCGTTCTCCGTCGAGTTCCGCGGAATGTCCCTGGAAGGTTTCGCCCCCATCAATCCAATCGGCGGTGGGTTCCAAGGTTTCGGAGCGTGCCACTTCCCCTTTTACCCGCCAGTTGCCCGGCAAACCGTAGTCAAAGTCCGCTGCCAGAGTATGCCCAAAACCGCCCTCGCGAAACACGCGGTGAGTCGTTAACACCCCGAAGGATGAGGCATTTTTCATGGGATGCTCTGCACGCAAAATGGTGGACCAATTGCTGCCGGAAGCGCCATAGCTCGAGTAGTTTTCGCCGGGAACTAAATAGGGCGAGTTTTGGTCGATCCCGCTCAACACGTAAATGCGCAAATCCTGGCTTTGGTAGTTGATTTTGCTCAAGGCCCAGGGCTGGCTGATGGTCCGCGTGTAGGCGTACTTCAGTCGGCTTTCGAGCAGGTCACTTCCTTCGATAAAGAATGGGCGGCGTTCGGGGTAGAAGAGGGCAAAGGCCGAATTCACATTGACTTGCGCCACATCGGCTTCGACTTGGGAAAAATCGGGCAAGACCGCAGCCTCGACCGAGGTCGCTGCACTCAAGGCCACAAAGGCAGAGCCCCCGGCCTTGAACTGGGCCATGGGTCGCGCCTCAGGGCTCGCCGCGGTGAATACGTAGGGGATGAACTGCCTGCGAAGCGACGGTTTTAGGCCATCCAAAATCAATACATGATCGTACAAACAATCGTTGCAGGGATTACTTCGGTCCACCTTGTACGTCTGGACATTGACCTGTTGTCCTTGCACATACGTTTGGCGAAAGAAGCAAAACTTCCACCGCTGCTCCGGGTTGCTTCCAAACTGAATGGAATTAAAGGGGATGCGCATCTCCACGCTGTACGAGGTCTGGCCGATGTGGGCCTTGGTCTCGTAGTTCATGTCGTAGGACAGGTCAAATTCATCGTCCCGCGCCGTGGCGGGGTTGTTCTTCCGAATGTCCAATTGCACCGCGTAGGGGTTGGCACCCAGGAAAACCATGTTGCGGGTATCGCCATACACATCCAATGCCATGCCGATGAAGTCATCCTCCCAAACGTCGTCCCTCAGGCCGCGGTTGGCACGAAAGTTCTCTGGATCAAATTGGCAAATAAACCCGACGATAAGGGCCTCTTCAGTTCGAAACACATAGCCCTTGCTGGAGTATGGGGCAGGGGTATTGGTGCCGGGTTGAATCTCGTACTGTAAATCCAGGGCAATGGCTCCGGCATATTCATCGGGACTCACCTCGCCATCGAAGACCACTCCGGGGGGCAGGATCGGGACGATGTGCTCCGTGATTCCCTGGGCCTGCACCTCGATGGTTTGCATGCCTAGGATGGCTAGGGCTACGTAGACGAAACGAGAGATCTGTGTATTCACGATGTACCTTGTGGCAAAATCCCCAACAAGGGGGCAAATATCCGACCAATGCGCGCAATTATTACGGGGGCCAGCACAGGAATTGGCCGAGAAATGGCCAAATACGCCTATTCTCTTGGCATGGAAGTATGGATAACGGGTCAAAACGCTTCTGCTTTGGCGACCTTATCCGAGGAATGTGGGAAGGCCCCACAGCTCGCTGCTGACTTGAGTACCCACGCGGGGCAATCTGCCTTGCTGTCTTGGATTCATGAGGTGAAAATTGATCTCTTCGTCAACAATGCCGGCTATGGCGTGTGGAAAGATGTCGTTCATGCTGAGGACGATGAGCTCGAGAAAATGATTCGACTCAATGTAGAGGCATTGCTCCGCTTGTCCCGGGTCGTAGCCAAATCTATGGTGGCCCAAGGACATGGCTGCATCTTGAATGTTGCCTCGACCGCGGCTTTCTTGCCCGGTCCCCATATGTCCGCCTACTATGCCTCCAAAGCCTTTGTGCTCTCATTTAGCGAATCCCTCCACACAGAACTGCGCCGAACTGGCGTAACCGTCACCACGCTTTGCCCAGGTCCGACGAAAAGTCAGTTCTTTGACCGCGCAGGAATGGGCGCCATGCCTCTGTTGGATGGTCCGTGGATGCCGCAAATGACCAGTGCTTCGGTCGCGAAAGCGGGAGTGGACGCGGCTTTGCGGGGTAAACGCCGCATCGTGCCCGGAATAATGAATTACCTCAGTAGTAAAGCCCCTATATTTATGCCCCGATCCATCCAGTTAGGCGTGCTTAACTGGCTTCAGGGACCAATTAAATAACCCTTTCATGGCAAACGAGAAATACACGGCCGAAGAAAATTATCAGCGACTACTCGCCAACAACAAACAATTTGTCTCAGAAAAGTTAGCCGAGGACCCAGGTTTTTTTGACAAACTCGCAGAGGGCCAAAGCCCCGATTTTTTATGGGTGGGATGTTCCGACTCACGCGTTCCGGCCAACCAAATCACCGGCACCGATAGCGGGGAGATCTTTGTTCACCGTAATGTGGCCAATCTGGTGGATATCAATGACATGAACTTTTTGGCTGTTCTGCACTACTCGGTGGATGTACTGAAAGTGCGGCACATCATTGTGTGTGGTCACTACGGTTGCGGCGGGGTTTTGGCCGCGATGGGCAACACCCACATTGGCACGGTAAATCACTGGATTAGCCGCATCAAGGATGTCTACGTGAAGCATGCTTCGGAACTAGATGCGATCCAAGACGAAACGGCACGAGGTAGCCGCTTGGTGGAATTAAATGTGATGGAGCAGGTTCGGAACTTGGCCAAGATTCCTTTAGTGCAACGCGCATGGAAAAGCCGTGAGCTGAGCATCCATGGATGGGTCTACGGACTCTCGGATGGCATTCTCCACGACCTCGAATGCATGCAGGATGACCTAAACGGCATTGAATCCATCTACCGCTACAGCAACATTTAATCCTTCAACTTTAGGAACGAAAAAGGCCGCTCCCATCGGAGCGGCCTTTTTTTTAGCTAGGTGCGAATCACTTAGAAATCGCAGCGGAAGTAGAAGACAGGGAAGAGGCCCAATTGGTACTCCTCGCGTACAGACTCATTGACGGCGGTATTGGGATCATCCAATCCCGGTACATAGGTTAGCGTCAAAATGTTCTTGTTGCTGGTCAAATTGGACAAGTCTAGACCAAATTCCCACGCCGTGTTGGGATTGTTCCACTTGTATCCCAACTTTAAGTCAAAACGCTCGTAGGCACGGTATTGGACGGTGTTGTTGGTCTCGTCAACAAAGACGATTTCCCCCGTACGGAGTGTTTCCGTCTCATCAACTTGAGCGCCAAACCAGCGCCCCCCAACAGTCGTGTACTTAATGCCCACGTTAAATCGGTTGTTTTTGCCCAATTTGATTTCTTTTGCTGCCAGAACGTTGAAGGCATAGCGCCCGTTGAAGACGGTATTTCGCCATTCTCCATCTGAGCCTTGGTACTTCGCATCAAACAAGGACGCCGTGGTCATGAAGTAAAATCCACCGGCAAAGAATCGCTCGACGGTGAGTTCCAGGCCATAGTTTCGGCCCACACCGGTATTTTGCAAAGTATCAGGCCAAATTCGACCAAAGCCCGTTCCCGCATTGAGCATAGAGAAGCTACTGGGCTTCGTCTCAACGGGTACATCAAAGAGGTACTGGTAGTACGTCTCGACCTTGGTTTTGATGGGGAGACCCTTGTAGGTGCGTTCCCATCCGCCCGCCACTTGGAGGCTCTTCATCAAGCCAATCCGGCCTGGATTGTGCTCTTGGGGATCGTGGCCGACAGTAGTGACCGCATAGTAATACAAGTAGGGGGCTTGCATTTGGGCATGCAATCCACTTCCTGCAAAGAAGCGGTCGTGGGCGGTGGCCTGGTAGCTAATTCCCACACGGGGCTCCAAAGGCATGAAAGAAATTTTGTTCACCCCTGCATACAAGGAAGTGGCACCAGCCGTCAACGTGGTTTTCTCGGTGAGTCGAGATTTGTATGAAATGTAGGGTTGCACGACAGGCCAAGCCGTTTTGGTGGCCCATTGCACACGCCATGGGGGCAGTGTGCCGGTTACCCCATCAAATTGCCGGACCGAATCTTGGTAATTCAACATGTAAAGGTCCACATTGACCCCGTATTGAAGGGTTCCACGTAATCCCACTTTTTGGTTGTAGGAGATGAAGCCATGGATTTTGTTTTCGGAAAAAGTATAATTCAGCATGGTGTCATTCGCGGTAACCACCCAGCCAAACCCGCCACCGTCCACCGGTCCGATTTCACGCTGTAGTTTGGTGTTGACCGCGGTAATTCGGGCAGATGAGGCAGCGATGCCCGCCTTCATGAAGGCCCGTTTGCTGATAGGGCGCGTGTAATTGACACCGCCAACAATCATGTCGCTCCCGAAGTATTGGTCTCGATCGGTGGAGCCATAGCTCTCGAAACCGCTTGTATCCGTTTGATTGCTGATCAGGATCTCAATGTCCGAGATGCCAAACATGGTCCACAAGGCCAATTTTCCTCCATTCTTGAGGGGGAAGGTGAGGCGTGCTGCGCCATCTTGGTATTTTGGGATGGCATTGGTGCCTAGGTTGATGTTCAAAGCTTGGAACATGCTCAGGGTACTGTAGCGGTAGACCCCCAAGAAAGACGGGGCCTTGGGGCCTTTTCCAAGTGGCCCTTCAAGCATCAACTCCGTGCCGAGTAGGCCAAGTTGTGCCGAGCCTTCAAATTTTTGGTTGTTTCCATCGCGCATTTGTAGGTCGAAGACGCCGGCGATGGCATTTCCGTATTCGGCGGGCCATGCCCCGGTGAAGAAGTCGGAGTTGGCCAAGAACTTGTTGTTCAAGATGGTAACCGGTCCGCCGCCCGTGCCCGGGATGGAAAAGTGGTTGGGGTTGGGAATATTGATTCCCTCCATTCGGTAGAGGACGCCTGCGGGGGTGTTGCCGCGGATTACGAGATCGTTGCGCTGATCATCCGAACCTTGTACGCCTGCAAAGTTGGTCGCCATCCGGGCCGGTTCTCCGCGCGAACCTGCGTACAGATTCGTTTCCTCCACCGAAAACTGGCGGGAAGAGACGGTGGCCATTTCGTTTTTCGCTTGACCAGATTGAACGGCTACCACGTCGACTTCGCCTAATTGGGTCGCCATTTCTTGGAGTCCGACACTCAAAACCGCCTCTTTGGCCGAGTTCAGTTCAATGGCCTGCGATTGGTTGGCATAGCCGAAGAGCCCGACCAGTACCGTTTGACGGCCGAGAGGAATGCCTGTCAAGGTGAATTGACCCGATTCATCGGTGACCACCTTTAGGTCGCCAATCGAGACCGTGGCGCCCATGAGAGGAAACTTGGAATCGACGTCGACGACGGTTCCGCGAACGGTCTGAGTGAGAACCTGAGCCCAGAGAAATTGAGCGGTAAAGAGAATGGTTAGGGTATACAACCAAGTGCGTTTCATACAGGGGGGTATTTTGTGTTCGCTAAAAGTAGCGGACATCTGAGGTCAAAAAAAACTTTCGATGGCTTGTTGTGAATGGGGGCTATGACCCCGCGTCGTGTGATGAATGGTATGCTTTTTGACATTTTTGTCTAACATTATCATCCCATGAAGCAAATTTCCCTCCTGCTCGCCGCCTGTTTGGCCTCGTTTTCTCTAACTATTCATGCCCAGACCCGTGGTTCCTTCACGGTCAATGGATTCGTAACGGATGCATCGACCGGCGAGAAGCTGATTAGCGCGTATGTCTTTGATCAGGTGTCCCAGCAGGGAACCACGACCAATGCCTATGGCTTCTTTTCCATGACGCTCCCCAAAGACAGCGTGGCCCTGCAGGTCAGTTTCATCGGCTACCAGCCCTACCTCAAAGGCAGTTTCCTCAACAAGCGAAGTGTCACTGAGATGGACGTCATGCTCGTTCCCGACGATATTCTGCTGGAGGAAGTCGAAGTGGTCGGTGTCCGGGCGGGCGAAGTGCAAGAGCGCACGCAGATGAGTTCGGTCAATTTGGACATCAAAACGGTGAAAAACTTGCCGGTGCTGCTGGGTGAAACAGACTTGCTCAAGGTCATTCAATTGCTGCCGGGCGTTCAGAGTGGTACGGAGGGGACATCGGGCTTTTACGTGCGCGGCGGAGGACCGGACCAAAACCTCATCCTCATCGATGGCGTACCCGTTTACAACGTTTCCCACCTCTTTGGCTTTTTCTCGGTCTTCAATGCAGATGCGATCAACAATGTCCAG
>Ga0115570_10000268_pt1 | contig 41957 bp, 43 predicted proteins | sample COGITO_mtgs_1205_3_FD_87294 | JGI IMG/M metagenome (GOLD analysis project Ga0115570, IMG submission 87294) | Pelagic marine microbial communities from North Sea - COGITO_mtgs_120524 | ecosystem: Environmental > Aquatic > Marine > Epipelagic | place: Germany:Helgoland, sampling site Kabeltonne... | reverse complement strand
TGGTACTATGTCTTAAGGCACGGGAGAGTAGGTCGTTGCCTGGTCTTCCAGACACATGTATTTGGCACTAACTTTGTTACTTTCGCACCATGATTGTTTGATTGCTGTTTGTCAGCACAACCCGCATGGTCGCGGATTTGGCGCGGGGTGGAGCAGCCCGGTAGCTCGTCAGGCTCATAACCTGAAGGTCGCAGGTTCAAATCCTGCCCCCGCAACCAACTTTTTTACATATTTACAGCTAACTAGCCGTCTCGCATTTGAGGCGGCTTTTTTGCGTTTTAGCGCAAAACCTATCCGCCAGCTTGGTGCTTTTGTCGCCTTGCCATAAAGGGGGATATTGTATGTGATATCAAAGTGTCTAATATAGAAATATTGAAACTATCACTGTCAGTAGGTGTGTGAGGGTGCAAGTAGCTGCAAAAATGGAAAAGACAACATTGCAGCGTGCCCGCGGCGCGATTGATCTGGTGATCGTTTCAGGCAAGTTAAAACGGTTTTATCAGTCTGGATCGGCCAAGATTTTTATCCCCAAAACCTACGCCAAGACCACAGAGGCTGTTCTTGTTAATACCGCTGGCGGGTTGACAGGCGGCGATATATTTGACGCCAAGCTTCGCGCTGATGGGGATACGCATCTAACGGTTTCGACGCAAACAGCCGAGCGGGTTTATTGCGCCCTAGGCCCGCAGGCTGCCAAAATTACAATTGATATAGATCTGGGCGGCAAGGCGAGCCTGCATTGGCTGCCGCAAGAAACGATCTTGTTTGATGGTGCAGGTTTTTCGCGTCATTTAAAGGTTGAAATGGATGATGCTGCCAGCTTTCTCGCCAGTGAAATGATGGTGTTTGGGCGGACGGCGATGCATGAAACTGTCAGGCAAGGCAATATTTCGGATCAGTGGCGAATATCGCGTGACGGCAGGCTAATTCACGCCGAAGCATTGCGCCTTGATGGGCATATTGATGAAAAGCTTTTGCAGCCGGCGAGTGCTGATGGTGGCGTTTGTGTTGCGACCACATTATATGTCAGCCGTGACGCCGAAGCCAAAGCCGATGCGGTGCGTTCATTTTTTAAAAATCATGACAATGTGCGAACGGCAGTGTCTGCATGGGATGGCAAGCTTGTCATTCGAAGCGTTTGCGGGAATACGGCGCGGCTGAAAAAACTGATGGCGCAATTTATCGAACAATTCCGGAATATTGCAAACCCGCGAGTTTGGAATGACTAGCGCTGTCGATTGTCCTTGATTTGATGAATAGGTTTGCCAGCAGGCAGGTAGGGAGAGATAAGCAATGAAATTAACACCGCGCGAAAAAGACAAGTTGCTGGTAAGCGTTGCCGCCATGGTTGCACGGGGCCGCCTGCAACGTGGGGTAAAATTGAACTATCCTGAGGCGATCGCGCTGATCACTGATTTTGTTGTTGAGGGTGCGCGTGATGGCCGGCGCGTTGCCGATTTGATGGAGGCGGGTGCGCATGTCGTTGGCGCGGGTGATTGCATGCCCGGAATTGCTGAGATGATCCATGATGTGCAAGTCGAAGCAACCTTCCCCGACGGTACCAAACTGGTAACCGTGCATCATCCAATTCGCTAGAACAAACTCATGCCAGAAGGACGTGCTATGATCCCCGGAGAAATTATTGTTGCCGATGGTGATATCATTTTAAATGAAGGGCGCGAAACCGTCATTATGGTGGTAGCCAATACGGGGGATAGGCCAGTACAAATTGGAAGCCATTATCATTTTGCCGAGGCTAATGCGGCACTGGAATTTGACCGGAATGGCGCCCGCGGAATGCGGCTTGATATTGCGGCAGGAACGGCAGTGCGGTTTGAACCCGGACAGACACGCAATGTACAGCTTGTGCCGATTGCGGGCGCGCGACGGGTGTTTGGTTTTAATGCACAGATCATGGGAGACCTTTAAATGCCTTCGAAAATTTCCCGTGGCATCTATGCCGATATGTATGGGCCAACCACTGGCGATCGGGTGCGTTTGGCTGATACTGATTTGATTATCGAAGTCGAGCATGACCTGACATATTATGGCGAAGAGGTGAAATTTGGCGGCGGCAAGGTCATCCGTGATGGTATGGGACAGTCGCAGGTTACCCGGGCAGATGGCGCGGTTGATACGGTGATCACCAACGCATTGATCATCGATGTTTCGGGCATTTATAAAGCCGATGTGGGTTTAAAGGATGGCCGGATTTGCGCTATTGGCAAGGCTGGCAATCCCGATACGCAACCGGGTGTTAATATCATTATCGGGCCGGGAACCGAGGTGATTGCGGCTGAGGGGCATATCCTCACCGCAGGTGGTTTTGACAGTCATATCCATTTTATCTGTCCCCAGCAGATTGATGATGCTTTGCATTCGGGGCTGACCACAATGCTTGGTGGTGGTACCGGCCCTGCGCATGGCACTTTGGCGACCACCTGCACACCGGGTAGCTGGCATATTGGCCGGATGCTGCAAGCCGCTGATGGCTTGTCGATGAATCTTGCCTTTGCTGGTAAGGGCAATGCATCCCTTCCGGCAGCGCTTGAAGAACAGGTCATTGCCGGTGCCTGTGCCTTGAAACTGCATGAAGATTGGGGAACTACACCGGCGGCCATTGATACATGCCTGTCAGTTGCCGACGCCATGGATGTGCAGGTGATGATCCATACCGACACGCTTAACGAAAGTGGCTTTGTTGAAAATACTGTCAAAGCGATGAAACAACGGGTCATCCATGCGTTTCACACCGAAGGTGCGGGCGGTGGCCATGCGCCGGATATTATCAAAATTTGCGGCGAGCCATTTGTAATTCCATCATCAACAAACCCGACACGGCCCTATACGGTTAACACGCTGGAAGAACATCTCGATATGCTGATGGTATGCCATCATTTGGATAAATCTATTCCCGAAGATGTGGCCTTTGCCGAGAGCCGGATACGCCGCGAAACGATTGCTGCTGAAGATATTCTTCATGATATGGGGGCGTTTTCGATCATTGCATCGGACAGTCAGGCGATGGGACGTGTTGGTGAAGTTATCATTCGGACATGGCAAACCGCGCATAAGATGAAAATTCAGCGGGGGCGTTTGCCCGAGGAAACTGGTGACAATGACAATATGCGCGTCAAGCGCTATATCGCTAAATATACAATCAATCCGGCAATCGCCCATGGCATCTCAAACCATATTGGGTCAATTGCGGTTGGCAAGCGGGCAGATCTGGTTTTGTGGAAACCTGCCTTCTTTGGGGTGAAGCCTGAAATGGTCTTGTTGGGGGGAAGTATCGCGGTGGCGCAAATGGGCGACCCGAATGCATCTATCCCGACGCCGCAACCGGTTTACACGCGCCCGATGTTTGCCAGCCTTGGTCGATCGGTTGAACATTCGTCAGTAACATTCGTAAGCGATGCGGCCCAAGCCATGAATGTTAAGTCGCAATTGGGCCTTGCCAAAACGACCTTGCCGGTCAGCCATACACGCGATATCTCGAAGGCAGATATGGTTCATAACAGCCATTGCCCGGTTATTGACGTGAATCCGGAAACCTATGAGGTGCGCGCCGATGGTGTTTTGCTCACTTGCGAGCCGGCGTCCGAGCTGCCGATGGCACAGCGTTATTTTCTCTATTAGGGCGGGGTAAGACCATGGATCAGGCAACATCTCCGGCACCGTTATATGCCGTTCACATCCACCGGGATGTAACCCGCCGCGGTGGTGATATGCAGGTCACACTGGAATTTGAGGCGCGGTTCTTACGACGCAAACGAATGATGACCGATTGTGGAACGGCCTTTATCGTTGATCTTGCCGAAACGGTATCGGTCGATGCAGGCGATGCTTTTGTGCTGGATGATGACCGTCAGATTATTATCCAAGCTGCCGCCGAGCCGGTGATGGAAATCCGCCATGAGGGTCTGGCAAAAATTGCCTGGCATATTGGAAACCGGCACACCCCGTGCGAGATCAGGCAAGATTGTCTGGTTATCCGCCGTGATCATGTATTGGAAGATCTGTTAATACGGCTTGGGGCTGTACTGGCAAAAACCGAGGCGCCATTTAATCCAGAAGGTGGCGCTTATGGCGTTGGCCGCACGCATGGGCATGCGCATTGATCATGGCAGAACTAACCGCGCCCATTCATCAAACCCAGATCTTGACGGCGCTATTTTCGCCAGCATTTCCGATTGGTTCATTTTCTTACTCGCATGGGATCGAGGCCGCTATTCACGCTAGCGCTATTAATGATGTTAGAACTGCGCATGACTGGATTGAAACATGTCTTATCGGCGGCAATGGTCGTAATGATGCGATTTTGATGGCGAATGCCTATCGTGCGGTGAATGGCCATATGGTCGAAAACGGGCTGTTGGCCGGAGCGAAAAATGCCAAAATCGAGGCGATAAATGAGCTGGCTTTTGCATTATCGTCGGGTGCCGAGCGGGCGCAGGAAAGCCGTGAGCTTGGGGTGAATTTTGCCCGCATTGTTGATCAGGTTTACCAGCTGGATATCAGCCGATCTACGCCACTTGCCTATCCGGTTGCAGCTGGCCTTGTGGTCAGGTATCTGGGATGTGACTTAACGCTTGGCCTGACCTTTTTCCTGCAAAGCTTTATCGCGAATTTAATATCGGTGGTGGTGCGCGCAGTGCCGCTTGGTCAGTCCGATGGGCAGATTATGCTCGCCCAAATGATGCCAGCGGTGGCGACGCTTGCCAATGAGGCGGCTCTGGCACCGCTTGATGATGTTGGCGGTTATGCAATTCTGGCCGACCATGCCTCAATCATACATGAAACACTCGAGCCAAGGATCTATCGAACTTGACCGGCTATAAACAAGATTTTGCTGGCACAACAGCAAAGACTGCGCGCCGCAATGGGCCTTTGCGCGTTGGCATTGGCGGGCCGGTTGGCGCTGGCAAAACCAGCATGACCGAAGCGCTTTGCCGTTACCTGGCTCCACGGATTTCGATGGCGGTAATCACAAATGATATATATACGCGCGAAGATGCCGAATATTTGATGCGCGTTCAGGCCTTGCCAGCCGAACGGATCAGGGGCGTTGAAACGGGGGGCTGCCCGCATACGGCGATCCGCGAAGATGCATCGGTTAATCTTGCCGCGGTGGCTAGTCTTTGTGCCACCATTCCGGATCTTGATATTATTCTAATCGAATCTGGCGGCGATAATCTGGCCGCAACCTTTAGCCCCGAGCTGGCCGATCTGACAATCTATGTGATTGATGTTTGCATGGGCGGCGATATCCCCCGCAAAAAAGGCCCGGCGCTGACGAAATCCGATATGCTGGTGGTGAATAAGATCGAGCTTGCACCCCATGTTGGCGTGGATCTTGAAACCATGACCGCAGATACGGCGACCACCCGCAATGGCAGGCCGTTTATCTTTGGTTCGATGCGCATGAATGATGGTGTTGCCGAGCTAGGTGATTTCATACTTTATGAAGCCGGTATTGAAGGCTGATTCGATTTTCCCATATGCCCTGAGATTGCAATTCAAGCAGGCGCTGCAGTATTTTAAGATTTTGCATTCTGGGCCCTGAATCTTCGTCAGCTTAAGCCCGCCTTACGACGCGGAGGCGTGACTCAAAGGTCTGCTCTGTCGGGCAACGCTTTTTTTTGGTGCAGAAATGAATTGTATTATTGTATACGATTTGAAAAAAAACGTTGCACATTTAAAAAATAATGTATCCAATAATTCCGTACCCAAGTGGGGTTAAGAACTGATTCAAACTTTTTCAGAACTAGGGAGTTGAAAAAAATGGAAAGGCATTCTGCAAAAATCAAAACAATGCTGATGTCATTGACTGTTGCTGCAGGCATTGCAGTTACGGCGATGTCAGCGCAAGCAGCCAACGAAAAATTAAAAATTGGTTTTGTTGGTGTAACAAGTGGCCCAGCGGCGGCATGGGGAACATCAAATGTTCGTTCGATGCAAACGCGTGCGGCGTGGATTAATGAAATTGGTGGCGTAAAAATCGGCAGTAAGACCTATGATATCGAGATTGTCACTTTTGATGACCAAAAGGACCCAAAGCGGGCAATCGCTGGTATGGAGAAAATGGCACAAGAAGGCATTCATTATGTTGTCGGGCCAAATGTTGATGATGGTGCGGCCGCTGTCCGCCCTGTTGCCGAACAAAAGGATATCATCTATTTCCCATATGCTTTCCCGAAATCACTTTACAGCCCGCCAGCCTCAAATGCTGTTCTTGGCATGATTGCCAACTACCAGTCAGGCCCGGCGATCTACAAATATCTTCGGGATAATAAAGGTGTCAAGAATGTTGCCTTTGTGGCAGCCAATGAATCCGATCCATTAAGCCAGCGTGATGGCGGTGTTGCCGCTGCCAAGGCGCTGAATCTTAATGTTGTTTCCAGCAATGTTACCTATCAGGTTGACACCACTGATTTTACACCGGTTCTGACACCGGTTTTACGAAAGCGTCCTGATCTGTTGGTGCTTTCAGGCGTTGCACCGGCCAATGCCCCGCAATTGATCCGTTCAGCGCGTGAGCTTGGTTACCAAGGGCTGATTTCAACCGAAACGGCACAGGATGCAACGGTGCTTCGTGAGGGTGCCGGTGATCTGGCCAATGGTTTTATTTCTGTTGGTGGTGCGTCTACCCCAAAGATTGCATCTGACACGATGAAAGAATTTGTAAGCCGTTACACAAAAATGTTTGGTGAATATAACGATGAATCAAACACCAAGGTCTATGCGCTTGAATACATCATTGAAACCATGAAGGCGAACCCTGCATCAATCAATAATGTTGCTGAATTCAAAAAAACCATGGACACATTTTCAGCGCCTAACATCTACATGAAGGGTGATAGCAAGCTGAAATATGTCGGCACGACATCTTTTGGACAAAAGCGTCAGGTGTTCGTACCTATGGTGGTGAACGAATATCAAAATGGCAAATTTGAGACCCTGTTTATTGCTGAAGTAGACTAACGTCTCATCCGATGACCATTCAGCCACTCCTTAAAATGGGGTGGCTGAAACATTTTTCATTTATTTATCTATCTATTCGTTTGTCTTTTAACTTTGCGCACTGCCTACCATGGAGGCCTGATTTGGAACAGATTATTGTCAATGGGTTATATATGGGGGCTCAATATGCGTTAATCGCTTTAGGTCTGACTTTGATTTTTTCGCTGATGAATGTGCTGAATTTTGCGCATGGTCAGCTATATGTCATTGGCGGATTTATGACCTATACGGTCTCTGTCAAATTGGGCATGCCCTATATTGTGGCATTGATCAGTGCTGGTGTGTCGCTTGCCATTATCGGAGCCATACTCGAAAAATTCCTTTTCAGGCCCGTAATCAAAAAGTCAGTGCGTGAAGAGAGTACCATGCTGCTTGCGGCTGGTGTTGCGTTTTTTCTAGATTCGGCAATCCTACTGCTGTTTGGTGAAAAGCAGCGTGGTATCCCAAAGATTGTTGATGGGGTTTTTAACTGGGATTTCATAATCATCATGCCTTATGACCGTATCTTGATCGGGTGCCTTGCGGTTCTGATCGTGATTTTATTCATTGCCTATATGCAATATTCAAAGGCTGGCCGTGCGATGCGGGCGTTGGCTCAGGATAAAGTCGCGGCGCAATTGATGGGCGTGAATATTGACCGCTATTCAATGATCGGATTTGCCCTCGCAGCGATGCTGGCCGGCGTTGTTGGGGGGCTGCTGGTGAGCATCACTGGTGTCAATCTTGGCATGGGGGGGCCGACATCGATTAAGGCATTCATGATGGTGATGATCGGCGGTGCTGGCGTTATCCCGGGGGCAATTGCCGGTGGCTTTATATTGGGAATGATGGAGTCGGTTGGCCTGACTGTGCTGTCTGATTTTGGTGATATTACCTATCTGGTTATTTTTGCGAGTCTCATGGTGTTCTTGGCTTTGCGGCCACAAGGATTGATGGGGAAACCGTGGGGTTAATGGTCGTAAATGACGGTGATAATAGTCCCAGCACTTTTAAGAGAGTAAAACAATGATGCAGTTAAGAACGAAATTTTTTGCCGCTGCGGCCTTTGCCCTTTTTCTGTTATCCGTGGTTCCGATGGTGATTGAGATCAGTGGCCGCTGGGACTTTTATTACACGCTAACATCGGTGGCATTGCTTTCAATTGCCAGTGCTGGCGTATGGCTTACCTTTTACATTGGTCGTATTAATATTGGTCAGGGTGCGTTTGCTCTTTTTGGCGGCTACGCATCGGCGATATTGGTCGTGAAATACGGTGTGTCCTTTTGGGTTACGATCCCCTTGGCTGGCTTATTCTGTGTGTTGGTCGCGTTGGTAATCGGCTTTCCTATATTGCGGTTGCGTGGTGTCTATTTTGCCATGGTAACTTTGGTTATGACCGAGGTGGCGCGCCTTACGGCTCTTGCTTTACCGATTACAAATGGCGCAAAGGGTATATCCTCGATACCACTTCCAGGTTCAATCAGCTTGTTTGGCGTCATCCTTGTTCCTGACTTTTCCACATTGGAAAATGTTAAGCTGGGGTTCTATTATGTCGCAGTGGTTTTAATGCTGCTCACCTTCGCTGGGATGTATCGCTTGGTAAATTCCCGTGTTGGACATTTGTGCCGTTCACTTCAGCAGAATGAGGAACTGGCGTCATCGATTGGCGTGAATATCGCCAATTTGAGATTAATCGCATTTTCTATTTCGTCATTCCTTGGTGGTATTGCGGGCGCTATTTTTGTTGGCATTTCGCAGTCAATTTATCCGGCTAGCTTTCCGGTGAAAGACTCGGTTGACTTCATGCTGAATTGTTTTCTTGGTGGGCTAGGCTATGTTTTTGGCCCCATGCTTGGCACTTTGGTGAATTACTTTGGCTGGGACTTACTGTTCAGCGCGGGTGAGTATCAGTTGTTGATTTATTCCACCCTTCTAATTGGTCTGATGCTGACATTACCAAATGGTTTGCTGAGTATTTTCAGCAAAGCCAAGAATTAAGGGAGCGTTTGGCCATGATTTTACAAGTCAAAAACCTAACCAAAAAATTCGGCGGTCTTACCGCGGTTTCCAATGTCAGCTTTGATGTGAAGGAAAATGAAATCCTGTCTGTGATCGGGCCAAATGGTGCTGGCAAATCAACTTTGTTCAAATTGATTTCGTCTTTTTTGAAAACCACCAGTGGCGAAGTCCTTTTTGAAGGAAAACCGATATCCAATCTATCGCCGCATCATGCTGCGCGCCGAGGGGTTGTGCGCACTTTTCAGGAGACGACCGTTTTTAAGAATATGACCGTGCGTGATAATATCATTGTCGCGCATCATTTAAGTTCAAAAGCCGGCTTGTTTGGTTTTTTTGTTAGGTCGCCTGCTGCAATTGCTGATGAGGCTGCATTCGGGGATTCGGCGGATGATATTATTAACTTTCTTGGAATTGATGCGATCAAGGATGAATATGCCAGCAACCTTCCGCAAGGTCATTTGCGTGCCTTGGGAATTGCGATTGGCCTTGCTACCAAGCCCAAGTTGCTTTTGCTAGACGAGCCTTTTGCTGGGATGAACCATGATGAAACGATGCATATGGTTGAGCTTGTGCGGGGTGTCAGGGATCGTGGTGTTACGGTTCTTCTGGTTGAGCATGACATGGCAGCGGTGATGAAAATATCCGATCGGCTTGTGGTTATTAATTTTGGCGAAAAGATCGCCGAGGGTACGCCGCAAGAGATTCAGGACGACCCACGAGTCATTGAGGCGTATCTGGGCAGTGAAGATGATGCGGTAGGGTTTTAATCATGGATAAATTACTGAATTTCGAAAATGTTGAGCTCTATTACGATCATGTCTATGCCTTAAAAGGGGTGTCGGTGCATTTGGATGTGGGTGAAACAGTTGCATTAATCGGGGCAAATGGTGCTGGCAAATCGTCAATCTTGCGGGCCATTACCGGTCTTGCCAAGCCAAAAACAGGCGTCATTACCTATAAGGGCGAGAGTTTGATCGGCGTCGATGCAGCGGCAATTGTCCAAAGAGGTATCGCCATGGTGCCTGAAGGCAGGCGGGTTTTCCCTTATATGTCAGTGAAAGATAATTTGTTGATGGGCGCCTTTACGCGAAATAACAAACAAGAGGTCAAAGCCACATTAGATAGCGTGCTGGCACGCTTTCCTCGTCTGCAAGAACGCTATGGTCAAATGGCAGGAACATTAAGTGGCGGCGAGCAGCAGATGATGGTGATTGGCCGGGCCCTGATGGCCAAACCGACATTGCTTTTGCTTGATGAACCCTCGCTTGGGATCGCGCCAAAACTGGTGCAGGAAATTGCGAGGTCGATCATATCAATTAATCGCGAGGAAAAGGTTTCAGTGCTTTTGGTTGAGCAAAATTCAAAGATGGCGCTAAGCATATCTAACCGTGCCTATGCAATGGCGACTGGGTCGGTTGTGCTAACCGGTAATTCAAAAGAGCTTCTTGACGATCCACGTATTAAAGCGGCCTATCTAGGCGGTGAGGTTTAACCATGACTTCAAAACCAAAAATTGTAGTTATAAATCCGAACACAACAGCCTCGATGACCGATAGAATTCGATTGGTGTCTGAATCTGTGATTAGTGATGACTTTTGCTTAACGGTTGTAAACCCATCATCAGGCCCGGCTAGTATCGAGGGTTATTATGATGAAGCGATGTCACTCGCAGGCCTTCTGGATCTTGTCAAACAGCATCATGATGCCGCTGGATTTGTGATTGCCTGTTTTGATGATACGGGATTGGACGCTGCCCGATGCCTTACCGCGTCACCTGTTGTTGGAATTGGCGAGGCGGCGTATCATATGGCGTCGATGATTTCGAATAAATTTGGTGTTGTGACAACATTGTCGCGATCGATTCCAGCACTTGAACATAATTTGGTGCGTTATGGGCTGGCGGCGCGATGTTCAGGCGTGCGTGCAAGTGACATTCCCGTTCTGGAAGTTGAGGCCAGCAATGGAACGGCTTTTGAGCGGATTAACGCAGAGGTTGAACAGGCAATAAAAACGGACAAAGCAGAGGCAATTGTACTGGGCTGTGCAGGCATGGCAGAGCTTGGTGCCACTTTGCATGATCTGCATAATATCCCTGTTCTTGATGGTATCAGCTGTGCGATAAAGCAGGTTGAAGCTATGATTTATTTAAATTTGAAAAACAGCAATATTGGTGGTTATGCAAAACCACGGCAAAAATAGGCTTCCTAACGAATTGGCTGCTTAAAGGTTTTAGTGAAATATGAAGCTACAACAACAAGACCCGTCCTGGGTTCCCGTTTTCGACAATCTTCGAGAAGCTATTATTTCTCATCGTCTGTTGCCGGGAACTAGATTAGCAGAAGATGAGTTGTGCAATATCTATGGACTTGGCCGTACTGTCATTCGCGCCGCTCTGTCAGCTTTGACACATGAAGGGCTATTGACGCATATACCAAATCGTGGTGTCCATGTCGCCAAGCCAACAAAGACTGAAGCTCGTGATGTGTTTGAAGCACGATCGCTGGTTGAGCCTTATATCGTAAAACTGGCATCAGGATTGGCCCAAAAAAATGATATTGCCGAGCTCAGAACACATCTGGCAGCAGAACATCGCGCTATAAATACGGGTAATGACAGTGAAGCGATTGCGCTTTCGGCGCGCTTTCACATTAATATCGCGCGTATCGCCAATCATTCGATTTTGACGGGTTTTGTTGAGGAGCTTATATCCCGTTCGTCGCTAATTGTGTCGCTATATTGGCGTCGTCATGACACGATGTGCGAACGTCATGCGCATGATGCGTTGGTGTCGGCGATTGAGAGCGGTGATGGGCAGCTGGCCCATGATTTAATGAAAAGTCATCTGGTGGATCTTTTGTCTGGCCTTGATCTTATCGAGCGACCTGACCAGATGATTCAGCCTTTGTCCGAAACCCTTGGGGTATAGCCCGGCGAGGTGTTCGTGATGAAAAATAGATCCTTGAACCAAAATTACCCAAGAGATTTATGTGGATATGGTGTAACGCGGCCCGAGGTTGTGTGGCCAGAAGGTGCGCGTATTGCAGTTCAATTTGTGTTGAATTACGAAGAAGGCGGTGAGAATTGTGTTCTTCACGGTGATTCGGCGTCTGAGGTATTTTTATCGGAAATCATTGGTGCGGCGGCATTTGACGGGGCGCGTCATATGTCGATGGAATCAATTTATGAATATGGGTCGCGGGCGGGTGTCTGGCGTATTCTGGATCTGTTTCGCCAGCGCCAGTTGCCATTGACGGTTTTTGCTGTTGCGATGGCGGCGGCGCGTCATCCAAAGGTGATTGAAACCGCGCTTGCCGATGGGCATGAAATTGCGGCGCATGGTTATCGCTGGATCAATTATCATGGCATGCCGCTTGATGAAGAACGCGAACATATGCAAAAGGCGATTTCGATTTTAACCGATATTTGCGGGGCGCGCCCGCTTGGTTGGTATACGGGGCGCACGTCGGAAAACACGCGCAATCTTGTCGCTGCGGATGGCGGGTTTATTTATGACGCGGATGATTATTCGGATGATTTGCCATTTTGGTCGGCGCAGGTGGAAAAGCCGCATTTGATTGTTCCTTATACGCTGGATACGAATGATATGCGCTTTGCCACTGCGCAGGGGTTTCATACGGGCGATCAATTTGCCCAATATCTGATTGATGCGTTTGATGTTCTTTATGCCGAGGGCGCAACGGCGCCAAAGATGCTGTCGATCGGGTTGCATTGCCGGTTGATTGGGCGGCCAGCGCGATTTGCCGGATTGGTCAAATTCCTGGATCATATCATGGCGCATGACAAGGTCTGGGTTGCGCGGCGAATCGATATTGCCAATCACTGGCTGGCAAACCACCCCTATTCCAAAAGCTAGGTTATGCAAGCTTAACAAAGTGAATATCAGGTCATAATTGGAATATGATATTCAATCGCGGCAATGGCAATTCAATTTAAAGTTCGATTTTTGCCAGCCAAGCCGGATTACCAAATGTTCGGTTAAGATTGGGTAGCGCTAAGATTTTTTGCGCTTATCCGATGCGTTACGTCCACGAATAATATTTGCGATAAACATCGTTGTTCTGGGGTAATAGGCATAGGGCTTGTCATCTGTGGATACCGGCCGTGCAATGGCGCGCAAGACGGTAAAGCTCATCAGAAAAATATGCGCAAAGGAAATATAAATGAACAGATATGGCGTGCCGAACCTGCCGATAATATAGCCCGCAATGATCGGTGAAATGATGGCGCCAAGCGCATAGAAAAAAATCAAAGATGCGCTGAGATCCAAAACGTCATCAGGCCCGGCAAAATCATTCGCATGCGCTGCCGATAATGAATAAATCGGAAAAGTACTAACGCCAAATAGCAAGGCAAGGAGTAGTGATCCGCCATGGCCTTGCCCAGAGATTTCGACAAGATCACTGCCAATCGCCAAACAGACAACCGTTGAAAGAATGCTGAAAAACATCATTACCGAACGGCGGTCAAAGCGGTCGGCCAGCAAGCCGGCTGGCGGGTGAACAATAATCCCGCCAATAACGGCAGCGGTCAAAAAATAGGAAATCTCTAAACTAGACATGCCCAGATTGGCAGCATAGAGCGGTGCAATCGATCCAAAGGCCGATGTTGAGATGCCGGCAGTTACCACGCCCAGACTGGCAAGGGGTGATATTTTATAGGCCAGGAATGGCCGAAAAATTTTGGTTTTTGGAAGGCTTGGCTCTTTGCTTAATGTTACCGCCAGCGGGATTAGCGCAAGGCACATGATCATGGCAAGGATATTATAGGATATATAGCTTGCCGGTGTCAGCACGCCGATCAGGCCATTCGCAAAAATCTGTCCGGCAAAATCGGCAATGCGGTAGATTGAAAAGACCCGTGCGCGGATCTTGTTGGTTGCTTTGGCTTGAAGCCAGCTTTCGATAACGGTGTAACATCCGGCAACCGCAAAGCCCCCAAGGATTCGGGCAAATGTCCAGAAATAAGGATCGGCCTTGATCGTATGGGCGATGATTGATATGACGCCAACAGCAGCAAGAATGGCAAAAGCACGCGAATGTCCGGCACGATAAACCAGCTTTGGGCCAAGCAGGCACCCACATAGAAATCCAGCAAAATGCCCCGAGGCAATAAGCCCAATATCAACGCTGGTAAAGCCAAGCGCTGCACCAGAAATACTGTCAAACGGGCGAAGCGCCCCGATACCCATCTGCACAAGCATGACGGATAAAAGCAAAGCTGAAAGAGAAATCAAAAGCTGCATTGCGGCGATTGCCAATCTGCTAATAATGACGCGGTTACTGTGCCACCGAAATATATTTCAAAAAAGCATATTCAAGTTTCAATGAGCTGCAAAAATGGTGACAGCGTTTGCAACAATCACACTGCTTGCACCCTTGATAGGCTTAATTCCGCCGCAACGTCATGTTGGTCAAGTGAATTTTCAAGGCCGCCATTTGCAATCAATTCGCCAATAACGGTATTGAGAAACGCAACTGCCGTTTGCTTGGTCTTGGCTACCCCGCAGGCTTGCAGAACACTTGTAAAGGGTGGCTCAATGATCCGATAGTCACTATTTGCGGCGATTTCGTCCAATAATTTTGACTTGAGGCTAGCCAGAACATTCGCATCCCCGGCTTTGAACAGCTCGTGCGATTCGGCAATTGTCGATGTCCGTATAATGTCGGCATTCGCAAAATTACTTGTCAGCCACAGTTCATAAGCACTGCGTCCATAGGCGGCGATAGACGTGTCGGGCTGATCAATATCGGCATTCTGGATATAGGGATCACTTTGGCGAACCATGAAATTGGCATCAATTTGAACATAGGGCCGCGTGAAGGCAATATGTTTGGCGCGGGCAGGTTCGACGGCAATATTGCCGATGTCCCAGATATCCTCATTCACGCAATCAGCCAGCTGGCCGGGGTTGTCGAAACGGATAAAGTCACAAGGCACATCAAGCTTGGCAGCAATCCAGCGAGCAAGGTCAGGCGAAACCCCATCGGGTGTGCCATCGGGCCGCTGGCCCGTTACCAGCAGGAAATTGGCCATATTTATGCCAACCCGAAGCCGTCCTGTCGGTGCCAATAAAGCGCGAAGATTTTGGATCATGTGAGGGCCTCTTGAGCGGCAAAATTAAAGATCAGCCCGTGGAATGTGACAATGGATTACATGTCCTGGCGCAATTTCCTGCATGGTGGGGATATCGGTTTCGCAGATGCTGCCAAGCTTGCGTGGGCATCGCCGTTGGAACGGGCAGCCCGTTTTAGGTGGTGATAATTCAACCGCATCATCAGCCGTCAGACGCGGCGCAACATCTGGATCAGGTTCGAGCACCGCGCCGAGAAGGGCATCGGTATAGGGGTGGAAAGGGGCAGAATAAACCGCGGCAACTGGGCCAATTTCACAAATGCGCCCCTGATATAAAACCGCAACCCGATCGGAAATTGCCTTCACCACTGCAAGATCATGTGACACGAAAATATAGGTTGTTCCGTCTTGCCGTTTTAAAACATCGAGAAGATCAAGAACGGCCGCCTGCACCGATACGTCAAGTGCCGACGTCACCTCGTCACAAAGTATGATTTCAGGATCTGCGGCAAAGGCGCGGGCGATCGCAACACGTTGCTTTTCACCACCTGAAAGCTGGCTTGGAAGGCGTTCGAGATAATGTGCGCCAAGCCTGACCTGTTCCAGGATGGCGATGCTTCGGTCCCGAAGCGGCGCGCCGGAGAGCCCGTAATAGAGGCGAAGCGGCTGTGCCAGAATCTGTTCAATTGTATGACGCGGATTTAGGCTGTCATCAGGATTCTGGAAGATGATCTGAACTTGACGCAGATAGGCTGAAGGCCGTTTCTCGACCATCGTGTCTAATGGTTCTGTCTGATTCAAGATGATATTGCCTGATTGCCTTGGCACCATACCGGCAATCGTTTTCAGGATGGTTGACTTGCCGCTACCGCTTTCGCCAACCAGCCCTAATGTTTCGCCCTTTTTGATGTCAATCGTGATTCTGTCTACGGTGCTTGGTGGGGTATCTTGCGATGCAAACAGCTTTGCCAAAAGCCCGGGCTGGGTATAGCTAACCGCCAGATTGACAAGTGAAAGGGCGGTATCTTTATCCACGGCGACAGGCATTGACCTTGCTGATTTTTGAGATTTTTGATTGAGCTGGCTGATCTGGTCATGATGAAAACAGCGCACGGCTTCGCCAGTATCAAGACGATCAAGTGGTGGCGGCGATGAATGGCAGGTTTTATCAGCCAGCTTGCACCGATCTGCAAAGGCGCAGCCAATAATGGTTTCACTTGGCATTGGCGGGCGCCCGTCCAGCGCCTGAGGCAGGCTGGCCTCATGCAGTCGTGGTATAGATGCCAGCAGACCATGTGCATAGGGATGTCGCGGCGATAAAAGCACCTGTTTTGTGCTACCTGTCAGAACGGTCTCGCCAGCATACATTACCATGACTTTGTTGCAGACACGTGCGATTGCGCCCAGATCATGGCTGACATACAGCATCGCAAGATTTCGCTCTTTCGCCAAATCACGAAGCAGCTCCATAATATGGGCTTGCGTGGTGACATCAAGACCGGTGGTCGGCTCGTCCAGAAGCAACGCCTCGGGGTTGCTGGCCAGCGCCATTGCAATGGCCACTCTTTGTTGCTGCCCGCCGGATAATTCATGCGGATAGCGATCGGTAAGCCCAACCGGATCCGGCAGGCGAACCTGACTCAAAAGATCAATGACGCCAGCGTCAAAGTCGTTTGCCGGAAGATCGCTGTGCAGGCGCAAGGCCTCGGTGATCTGCTGTCCAATGCGCAGATTTGGGGTTAAGGACTGGCCTGAATTTTGGGGGATCAGCGCAAGGCGCCCGCCCCGAAGATGTTGCAGGTCATTGCGTGAAATATTCAGCATGTCGATCCCGTCAAACTGAACCTGTCCCGAAATCACATGAAGCCCGCGTTTGAAATACCCCATTGCCGCCAGCGCCAAGGTGCTTTTCCCCGATCCGCTTTCACCAACAAGCCCGATGCTGTCGCCCCGCGCAATGCTTAGGTTGACATCGCGCAGAACGGGAATGGTTTTGCCGCTTCGGCTGGTATAGCCGACTGAAAGGTTTTTTATGTCAATGAATGGCGTTTGTGACATTTTACATTGGTGCCTTTTGTGCGCGGTCAATGCCAAGAGCCTTGGCCAAGGCATCGGCAGACAGATTAATGCCAATAATCAGTGATGACAGGCCAATCACCGGTGCGATGACACCCCATGGAGCAAAGGACATAAAGCCGCGCGCATCCGAGATCATCAATCCCCAATCAGGTGTTGGCGGCGACACCCCGAAGCCAAGAAAGGACAAAGAGGAAAAGGCAAGTAACATCCATGACCAGCGCATGGCACCTTCAACCATCAATGTATCAAGAACATTGGGCAAAAGCTCACGCCAGATAATGCTAATCCGGCTGTGGCCACGCGCCTTTGCCGCCCAAACAAAATCGCGGGCAATGATGTCATGCGTCGCGGCGCGGGCAACGCGTATCACCGGTATGCCGTAAAAAAACGTCAAGGTTGGGATTAACACCCCAATACCGGTACCGAAGGTGACAATCAGAACCAGCATTTTGAGAATCCACGGTAATGACAGGAACGCATCGACAATCCGCATCAAAACTTCATCAACACGGCCACCGACAAGCCCGAATAAAATGCCAATGAACCCTCCCCACATCACGGCAAGCGGTGTCGCAATGCCCGTCACAAGTAAGGCCTCGCGCCCACCCATCAAAGTGCGTGATAAAATATCACGCCCCAGATGATCAGCGCCAAGCCAATGGTCGCCGGAGGGAGGGCTTAACATCAGGCTGGAGTTCTGCAATTTGAAATCATAGGGCGCGATCGACGGGCTTAATAGTGCGAGCAGGATATGAAACAACACCAAAGTCAGGCCGATACGCCCTGATGGCCGCGCCAAAATATCCTTCATAACCGTCATAAAACGGCCATTTTCTTGCTGATGACTGTTAGAGGATACGGTCATTATTTCCTCATATACATCGTGCGGAGTTTGGGATTGGCAATCATTGTCAACAGGTCTGCTGCAAGATTGACGCATACATAGACGCTGGCAACGATCAGCGCGATTGACTGCACGACGGGCAGGTTTCGGTCAGAAATCGAATCAATCATTAGCCGTCCAAGGCCGGGATAGTTGAAAACGACTTCGATCACAACAACGCCGCCAAGCAACCACGCGATGGTTAATGCCACAACATTGATCGCAGGCAATAATGCGTTTGGAAGGGCATGCCGAAACACCATCTGCCAATAGGGAACGCCTTTCAAAGTTGCCATCTGAACATAGTCGCTGGCCATCACATCGATAACCGACGAGCGCACCATGCGCATGATATGGGCGCACATTACAAAGGATAAAACGATCACTGGCAGCAGGATTTCAGGAAAGAATTCGCTTGCCGGTGCCGCTGCTGAGGTCAGGACAATGCCGGGCAGCCAGCCAAGCCAGACGCTCAGTACAAGAATGAGCAATGTTGCCGAAACAAATTCGGGAATGGTCATGGCAAAGATGGCCAGAGTTGACGCGATGATATCGGGAAGGCGGTCACGCCACAATCCGCTGATGACACCAAGAAGCAATGCGAGAGGAATGCCCACACTCATGGCGCAGAAAGCCAGAAGTAGGGAGTTTTTCAGCCGGTCACCGACAATTGTGCTGATTTTGGTTTTGCCATCGGCAGCAAGGCCAAGATCGCCAGTAATAGCGCCCTGTGTCCATTCGGCAAAGCGGTCAATGGGCGGCCGGTTCAGATCGAGATCCTTGCGGCATTGGGCGAGAAGCTCTTCATCCGCCTGATATTCACCAAGGAATTGTGTGCAGGCGTCGCCTGGAAGCATTTCAACGCCGGCAAAAATGATGAGAGATACGATGCATACCGTCACGCCACCAAGGAAAACCCGTCTTATCAGCATGAAAAGCACAGTATATTCACCTTTTGCTCGTTCGTCCGGTTAGCATAAATAGGGGCCAGCTCTACAGCGTGTGTTGCGCCATCAAGCTGGCCCCATCATGTTTAGATGAGTAGATCCAATTATTTGACGGTTACTTTATGCCAGCGGATAGAATGATTTTCCACCGCATCAATACCGTTAACATTGGCACCCATCACATAAAGCTTGGACACATGATAGGGGATTAATGTGCCAGCGGTTTGGTAAAGATGCTCTTGTGCCTGAACATAAAGCGCCCGGCGTTTGTCAAAATTCAACTCACGGCGTGCCTTACCAAGAAGGGCATCAAAATCAGCATCTTTATAATAGGACTCATTCCATTTTGCTGTTGAAAGATAGATTTCATGCAAGGCCGAATCAGCCGGACGCTCGTTCCAGCGTGTTGCCGAAACCGGCTTTTGCATCCATGTGTCTTTCCAATATCCATCGGATGGTACCTGTTTGATATTCACCCGGATACCCGCCTTTGCCGCCTGCTGCTGATAGGCCTCGGCAAGGGTTGGCCAGGTTGGTTCCAATGTTGCCACATAGACATCCACATCAATGCCATTGGCAAAGCCTGCTTCGCTCAGAAGTTTTTTCGCACCGGCAATGTCTTGCGGGCATTTAATATCAGCACGATATTGGTCATCAGGCTTTACCGGCGTGTCACAGGCAATCGTGGCCGATCCGCCCATGATGAGCTTGACCAGTTCACCACGGTCAGCTGCCATGCGAACCGCTTGGCGAACACGAATGTCGGTAAAAGGAGCAACATCAGTACGGAACACCAGACCGCGCCAATTGCCGGTTGGCACTTCCATCATTTTGAATTTATTATTGCTGGCAAACATTGGCTTTTGCTGATTTGTCACCTTGTCCTCAAAGTGAATCTGTCCGCCAAGCAAGGCTTGTAAGCGTGCCTGTCCATCACCAATTCCGATGATTTCCATCTTTGCAACGCCTGGCGCACCTTCCCAGTAATCCATATTGGCTTCGAGTTTGGAGGTGCCGGCAGCGTCAAATTTTACCAGCTTGAATGGGCCAGTGCCAATGCCTGATGCCGCGATGCTGTCACCCGACCCTTCTGGGATAATCCGCAAACGGTAATCCATCAGCTGAAGCGGCAAATCGGCAAATGGTGTCGACAGTTTAAAGGTCACTGTTGACTTGTCCGGTGCTTCCATCTTTTCGATCATCTTGATGGCGGATCGCGCTGGCGATTTGTTTTCCGGATTCAGCACACGGTTGAATGTGTAAATGACGTCGCCGGAATCAAAAGCGCTGCCGTCGTGAAATTTAACGCCATCGCGCAATTTCAAGGTCCATTCGGTAGCTTGTGAATTTGCTGACCATGAAACAGCGAGGTCTGGGCTTGGTGACCCCTTCATATCTGGTCGGATAAGGCGGCTCATCAGCTTTTCCGTAATCTGCATGACACGGCCGCGTGATGCCGGATCAAGGCTGGATTTGTCGCCAAATCCATATTCATGGGCCTGTTTGAACGTGCCGCTTGGCGCGGCGATTGCGCCGCCACTAGCGAACATTATCAATGTTGCTGCAATAAGGTATTTTTTCATTGCCAGTTCCTCCTCGTGATGCAGCGCCGTCATGACCGCAATGGATCAGGGCCTGCTTTATGACTATGCAGACGGTCAGTCGACCGACAGCCTCTTGTTTTACCCAGTTATTTGCAGGCAAGTATGGATTTACCATGAATTGATAACAAATATAATTTGCAAATAAATACATTCGGATAACGTATAGGTTTTATTTTTTAATTCGGATTGCCTATTCAGAAAAAACTGCTCAAACTAGTTTTGTTCGCGTGACTCAGTGACAGCCAAAGCGGTAGGCGCAACGCGCTGCCAAAGCTGCTGGATGACGGGAACCAAAGCCAGATTTGGGGAGTGACATGAGTGGGCTGGTTCAGATATTTGCCGTTGGTGGCGGTGGGTTTACCCATGCGCAAGATGGTGCTGGCAATGATGCGCTGCTTGAAGACCGTCTGCTGGCGTTGGTTGGGCCTGTTGCCAAGCTGAAGATCGGCTATATCGGCCACGCCAATAATGATAGGGCGGATCGTCTCACGGCTTTTTATTCGCGTTTTGCGGGCTGTGCGCGGACAACGCATTTGCCGATAACGGCAGAGGCGGGGATGGCGCAGGATTTTTTGCAAGATTTGGATATTCTTTATGTCGGCGGGGGCACGACAACGGCAATGTTATCACATTGGCGCAACGCCGGCATTGCCGATTTATTGGTGGCGGCGGTGCGTCGGGGGCTTGTCGCATCCGGGGTTAGTGCCGGAGGGATTTGCTGGTTTTCCGACTTGCTGTTGAAAACCGAAGATGATTGTTTTGAACAGCATGAGGGGTTGGGACTTGTTGCGGGAAGTGCCTGTCCGCATTTCAGCAGCGAGCCAGACCGGAAACAGGCGTTTGAAACAGCGGTTGCCAGTCGACAATTGCAATCGGGAATCGCCATTGATGATGGTGTTGGCGTTCATATTATTGATGGCGTTGTTGCCGAGATCGTGTGCGCTCGCGGCGGCGGCAAATCTGCTTATTTAATAATGCCGGATGGTGAAATGAATGCCCATCAGCCGCTAGCGCGTGGACACAGGCTTGGGATGGGATTAGCAAACGGGGATAGCATATGAGGCAGAGTGAAGGGTCGGGTCGGTCAAGAACGGGGCGCATTAGACGCGACAAGAGCGCTGCTGATAGCCCTGCCGAAAGCCTTGGCGGCAAACGCATTATTGGCTTGGGGCGAGGCCATGGCCCGCTGCATGATACTGATATGGTCGCAATTCATGAGGCGGCTCTGGCAGTGCTTGCGAAAACCGGCCTTGGTGATGCCTCGCCAATTGTTGTTGATCTTGTTGTGGCCGCTGGCGGCACGTTTGATGCGCGTGGCCGGTTATTGTTTCCACCGGATTTGGTGATGGCTGCGCTTGCCGGTTTGCGGCGGGATATCACGCTATATGGGCGCGCCGGTGTTAATGACATGGTTCTATCGTCGGGGGCGGTTCATGTTGGCACCGGTGGAGCTTCACCATTGATCTTTGATGGGGTGATGGGCAGATACCGCGAATCCAACCTTTTGGATCTTTATGATGCCGCGCGGCTTGTTGATAGGCTTGAGCATATTCATTTCCTCAGCCGACCGGTTGTCGCCCGCGATATGCCAGATGTGCGTCATCTTGATGTGAATACTGCCTTTGCCTGTCTTTCTGGTACGGTAAAGCATGTTTTCACCAGCGCCTCGTCACCCGATTCGGTAGAGGATATTGCAACCATCTGTTATCAGATTGCCGGATCCCAAACGGCGTTTCGCGACAAACCGTTTCTGTCGTTGAATGTCAATCATGTTGTGCCACCATTGCGGTTTGATCCAATTGCGCTTGACGTGATGGTCGAAGCGGTGCGCTGCGGCATTCCGGTGATGGTCAATTGTTTTGGCCAGCTTGGCGCCTCAAGTCCGGTAACGATTGCCGGCTGTGTGACGCAAACAATTGCCGAAACTCTTGCGGGAATGGTGATCGCCTGGCTGGTTGATCCGGATGCGCGTGCGGTTTTTGGCCCACGCCCGATGATTACCGATCTGCGAACCGGCGGAATGGCTGGTGGCAGTGGTGAACAGGCATTGCTGACCGCAGCCGCCATTCAGATGGCACGCTTTTACCAGCTTTCCTCATCAACAATCGCGGGCGCTACCGATAGCAAAAGTCCGGACGCGCAAAGTGGTTTTGAAAAATGTCTGAATGTCTCGCAGACGGTTCAGGCAGGGGCCAATATAATCACCCAGGCCTGCGGTGCACAGGCTGGCCTGATGGGGCTATCGCTTGCAGCACTGGTTATTGATAATGACATGTTGGGAAGCATTCTGCGCGCCAGTGGCACTGTTGCAGTATCGCCTGAAACGATTGCTCTGGAATCGATCGATCGGGTGGCGCTTGGCGTTGGCCATTTTCTTGGTGAGCCGGAAACCTATGCACGGATGCATTCAGATTTTCTTTATCCGAAAACTGCTGATCGCCTCGGCATAGAGGCATGGGAGGAAGCGGGTAGCCCTGATATTCGCGATCGCGCGCATGAACGGGTCAAGACGATTCTTGACGATCATCACCCGACTTACATTGACGCAGAAAGCGAAATGATATTGCGCAAGACGCTTCCCATCTTGCTGCCGCCAAGAGATCAGGCCTAAGGCGCGGATTTGATGATTGGGTCATTTTTGAAAGCTGTGATTATGGCATCTGCCAATTGTCTTGTTTCCTGTGTCATCATGTCAACGCCACGGGTAATGATGGCAATGTTATATTTCATATTCTGCACAATTGGCCGGATCACAACGCCACCTGACGCAACTGACATGCGTGCCGAAAACGGATCAACAATGGCCGGAACACCAGCCTCGCGGACCAGCGCAGCACCAGCTAGAACATTGGCAACACTATAGCGCGCATTGCTCTGGAATTTTTCGGCGAGATTGGCGTCCATGCCCTGCATTTCAAGCGGGTAGACGCTGCCAAATGTCACAAATTCTATCTGTCCGGCAACATCCTTTAAATCGATGGGGTCTTTTGACTTTGCCAGAAAATGGTCTTCAGGGATCAAGGCGACATAATTCACCATGGTCTGGTAAAGGATATCTACACCTACATAAGGCGGCGATCGCGAGACAATGCCAAGATCGAATTGCTGCAGCCGGATGGCGTCGACGATGGCAGGTGTGTTGTGCGTATAGATAATCGAATGAGTCGTGTCATCCTGCATGCGCATCTGGCCAAGAACACGCGGCAAAAGCGATGTCGAAAATGTTGGAATGACACCGATTGAAATCTTGCCAACCGCCTTTTTGCGAATTGACGCTGCCAGATCATCGAGCCGTTCAATATTGAGAAAAGTACTTTCAACTGCCAAATGAAAGCGTCGCGCCTCGACCGTCGCGATAATGCCGCGCCCTTGACGGACAAACAGGGCAAAACCAAGATTTAATTCAAGGTCGCGAATAAGGCGCGTGACACTTGGTTGTGAGACCAGCATCTGTTTTGCAGCAGCGGTGATCGAACCGGTTTGCATAACCGCGTTAAAGGCCTTGAGTTGTCGAAAATTCATCTTGCCCCCTATTTGGGTCAATCATACCTTTTTTCTATCAATTCATCCAATAATTATATTTGCCTAATGATTAAGCTGGCTGATAGCGTTTGTTGATAGTTTTGACTGGGGTAGGCATTGGGCAAACAATTATTTTCTGTCGCTGAGGCAAGGCAAGCCGCAAAACGGCGCCTGCCACGCATGATGTTTGATTTCATTGATGGTGCGTCGGGAGATGAATCATTGCGTGATCTCAATTCAGCAATGATTGATCATATCAGATTAATGCCCCGCGTTCTGATTGATGTTGCCGAGCGCGCTATGTCGACGTCTATTCTAGGACAGGAAACAGGCCTTCCCTTCGGCATCGCGCCAATGGGTATGTGCGCTTTGTCATGGCCAAGGGCTGATTTCAGCCTGGCGCGTGAAGCGGCGAAGCGGCGCATCCCTTTATGTGTGTCAACGGCTTCGTCGATGGCGCTTGAACAGGTGATCCAGCTGGCCGAGGGTCACGCTTGGTTTCAGCTTTATGCTGATCAGTCAAATGGGTTTGTTGATGAATTGATCGACCGCGCCATTGCTGCCGATTATAAAGTGCTGATTCTGACCGTTGATGTACCAATCCCGTCAGTGCGGACACGCGACAAGCGCAACGGGTTTTCCTTTCCGATGGGCTGGGGCGCGTCACAGATATGGGATTTTGTCAGCCATCCCCGATGGTCACTTGAAACTGTGCTTCACGGTATCCGGCATCAGATGCCACAGCCGATGAACTATGCCACATCAAGCCAGGAGACAACCTTTGTGCGGAATGCCAGCAGGGCAGGCGCTGACTGGCAATTTCTCGCAGCTTTGCGTGACCGCTGGCCGGGCAAGCTGGTGGTCAAAGGGGTGCAATCGGTCGAGGACGCGTTGTGCATAAAGACAATCGGTGCGGATGCAATTTATGTGTCAAACCATGGCGGCCGCCAGCTTAATGCCGCACCGGTGGCCATTGACTCGCTTGTCGAAATCCGCAACGCGGTTGGTGGCGCTTTTCCGTTGATTTTTGATGGCGGTATCCGCAATGGCGAACATGTTGTTAAAGCGCTGGCTGTTGGGGCAGATTTTGTCATGCTGGGTCGCAGTGTGATGTATGGCCTTGGGGCCGGCGGCGCAGTCGGTCTTGGGCAAATTCTAGATTTGATTGAGGCCGAAGCCAGTTCGGTGATGGGTTTGCTTGGCTGCCGAAATATTGCCGAATTGGGCGCTACGAATTTGGCTGGCAATTATGAAGCATTGATGTTGCGAACGATGCTGGAAAGGGCTGCCGAATGACGCCAACCAAAAAGATACGGGGCGGCGCATTGCTTGCGCGTGCCTTGCAGGAAAAGGGCGTTGAACATGTGTTCACCTTGTCAGGCGGGTTTTGCAATCCTGCGCTTGAAGGGTTTATGGAATGCCAGATGAAGGTGATCAATTGTCCGCATGAACAGGTGGCAGGACATTTTGCCGATGGCCATGCGCGGATCACGCGCAAACCTGCGGTCTGTCTTGTCGGGCCGGAGGGATTTGCGAATGCTGTGCCAGCGATGATGGAAGCGTGGGGCGAACGTTCACCGGTGATTTTTGTGACCGGATCCAGCACATTGAAACGTCAAGGTGCAGGCGGCTTTAAAGAAATTGACGATGTCGCGATCGCTGCGCCGCTGACGAAATATAGCGCCACCATAACCGATGGCGAGCGCATCAATGAATTTGTTGACCGCGCTGTCAAAATTGCGACCAACGGCTATCCCGGTGCGGTGCATCTTAGCCTGCCGGTTGATATTATGTTTTCCCATTTTGCCGAAGATGCCGGCCGCGCTGAGCGGCCGTTTGATCTGACCATGCAACTGCCTGCGCGGGCATGGCCAGAACCTGCACGTCTTCAGCAGGTGCTGAAAAAGCTCAACGCTGCCAAACGGCCAGTTTTGATTGGTGGGCATGGTGTCTGGTGGGCCAAGGCCGAGACAATGCTTGAAGAGGCCGGCCGTCTGCTTGGCATTCCGGTATTTAACATCCCCTATCATCAAAAACTGCTTGGTGAAGAATGCGAAGCCTATATGGGGCTTGCCGATATTCATCAATATCACCCTTCTGCCGATGCGTTTCGTGACGCTGATCTGGTGCTGATGGTTGGTGGCCGACTTGATAATCAGATGAATTTTGGCAATCCGCCATTATTTCCGTCCAGCGCCGAACTGGTATGTGTGAATGGATCGCATGAAGAAATAGAGTTTAACCGCGCGGCTGATTTTGCCTTGCTATGTGATCCGGCTGCGTTTCTGGAAGCATTGGTTGCGCATCAGCAGAATCCCGATTTCCGCCTGCCGCGCGATTGGTATGATTTAAACCGGCAATGGCGCGCTGACTGGGTTGAGCGGATGCTTGCTGACCTCGATCATGAAACTGCCCAACCGGCATTTGATGGCCGGATTCATCCCTTGCAACTGGCGCTTGATGTGCAGGCCGCGATGCGCGATGGTGATTGGCTGGTGATTGATGGTGGCAATACGCATTTCTGGTCAGAAATCGCAGTGAATATTGCCGGGTTTCAGGGCAGAAAGCTTGGCGGGATTCTTCATCCGGGCACCTTCAGCCTTTTGGGTGTAGGCGTGTCGTTTGCGGTGTCGGCAAAGAATGTTGACCCTAGCCGTAATGTTGTGCTGATCAGCGGTGATGGTGCCTTTCTGTCAGGGGGACTGTCGATTGAGGCGGCCTTTCAAGAAGACCGCCCAATCGTTGTTGTGATTGATAATAATGGCGGGCTTGACTGTATTTCCCAGCAGCAGGAAAGGCTATTTGCCAGCGGCACCCATTATGCCACCGATTTCCGCGATATTCCGTTTCACGCGATGTTTGAGGGGCTTGGGGGGCATGGTGAATTGGTCACGCAGCGCGAGGATATTATTCCCGCGGTGCAGCGCGCCATGGCCAGCGGCAAGACGGCTTGCGTGAATGTTAAAGTGAAGGGTGTGATTAGCCCAATTGTTTTGGCGACCACATCAAAACGCGACAAGGCGTCAATTGAGTAATCTTTATCAAGGGGGAAGGTAGTGGCAGTTTTATCCTCTCATTTTTTGAATGCGGTTGATGGAAGCCATGCAGGTGCGGTGGCGGTTACGCTTGTGGCAATTCGCGGTAATGGCCAGCGTGAAACGCTATTTTCCGCCGAAAGTGACGAAGGTGGCCGCTTTTCCCAAAGGTTTGAGGCCACAACCGGCAAGACATATGAAATGGTGATCGCCAGCGGCGCCTATTTCAAGCAGGCGGATTTACCGCGGTCAGGGGCTCAAATTCTCGAAGAAATCGTGGTGCGCTTTACCACGCCTGATCCGGATTGCAGCTATCATATTCCCGTCATTATGGCGCCTAACAGCTATTCATGCTGGTGGTCGGCTTGATCGACATAATAATTTAGTGAGGCGTAACTGATGAGTGAATCGGGGCTAAACATGTCGCGCCGTATCCGGCGGACTCCTTATACTGACAAGGTTGAACAGCATGGCGTTCGCGGTTTCAGCGTGGTCAATCATATGCTGTTGCCAAAGGCATATGCGGCATCGGTTGAAGAGGCTTACTGGCATCTTCGTGACCATGTTCAAATATGGGATGTGGCCTGTCAGCGGCAAGTTGAAATTTCCGGGCGTGACGCGGCGCATCTGGTTCAGCTAATGACGCCGCGTGATCTTCGCCGGGCGTGTGTTGGGCAGGGGCTTTATGTACCGCTAATCGACGAGCATGCTGGCATGTTGAATGATCCGGTCTTGTTGAAACTGGCCGACGACCATTTCTGGCTGTCGATTGCGGATTCGGATGTTCTGCTATGGGCAAAGGGGCTGGCGGTTGGCATGGGCCTTGACGTGGTTATCGACGAAGCCGATGTCGCGCCACTTGCCGTTCAGGGGCCAAAGGCAGGCGCGCTAATGGCAAGCCTCTTTGGTAATCAGATTGAAAATTTGCCCTATTTCGGCTTTGCAATTTTTGATGTTCTTGGCACGCGTCAATTGATTGCACGTTCGGGTTACAGCAAGCAGGGTGGCTTTGAAATATATCTTCAAGGCAGCCATTTGGGAACCGATCTCTGGGATCTGATTTGGGATGCTGGCCAGCCCTATAATATAGCGCCAGGTTGCCCAAATTTAATCGAGCGTATTGAAGGCGGGCTGATGTCATATGGCAATGAATTTACCCGCGCCAACAACCCGCTGGAATGTGGTTTTGACCGTTTGTGCCATCTTGGTGACGAAATCGATTATATTGGCGCTTCGGCGCTTCGGCAGATTGCTGCTGACGGGCCGGTTCAATCGATCCGTGGGATCCGCTTTGGCGGTGATAAGGCGCCACCCTGCGGCAAGCCATTTCCGGTGACCGATCTGAATGATGAGGTGGTTGGGCAGATCACTTCGGCAATCTATTCGCCGCGTTTGAACTGCAATATCGGCATGTCGATGATCCGTAAAACCCATTGGGATTATGGCAGCAGCCTGCTGGTTCATACGCCTGATGGCATGGTGCGTGATGCAATGGTTTCCGAATTGCCTTTTTAGGGATCGGCATGATCAACCGCGGCGTCTTGCGCGAACAGCGGTTCTTGGGTGCGCAATTGAAAATGGGCGTTTAGTAATCTTCGTGATTTGATAATTAATGGGTCGCTGACGCCGTCATGCTTGGCAAAGATGGCGGTAATAACGCTGGTGCCTTATTCGGTTGCGTCATGGACGGTGACGAAAGCCAAGATTGACGCGCTTGCATCGATCTAGCTGGCAAAGCCCTTTTGTGTTGCGATAAAAGCCAAGCTGCAATTTATCATGTCCGTCTAGATTGCCAGCTGACCTTGATCATTTAAGCTGGTTTAGACGTAAATGGTAATCATGAGGCTTTGCGTAAATCCTGCCCCACATCCAATTCATATGTGACCATAGCTAACGAACCGTCTCAAATTTGCCACGGCTTTTTGCGTTTGGTGGCTTTTGATTGCGCCGCCCATCGCGCCATTTTTGGAAGTATCGGCGACAGTTTTGGCGATTGTTGCAGGCTGTCGCATTTGCAATCCTGTTACAAAAGGCTCACAATCTTTCGATCAGGGCATCGTCTTGATAGGCTTTTCTGTATCAATAATATAATACTGTCGGCCTGCATGGCTCATGGTATGTCTTGAAATGGCCTTTGATCATTAGATGGGCATATTTCGTCAGGGTTGAGTTTATGTTTTTCACACATCCTATCGTTTCAAGACAATAAAGGTCTGATCACAATGAAATGGCTTTTTCTGGCACTTGGCTCAATGTTTGTTCAGCAAACCTTTGTCACCTTGGGTAAGGTTTTGCCTTCGGTGCTTGCCCCTGCGATCATTTCCGAGCTTCACATCGAGGCGTCTTGGCTTGGTGTTTATGTTGGCATGATCGCCGCGGTTTCCCTTTTGGTGCAGGCGGGTTGTGGAAGCATTATTGTGCGGTATGGCGCGCTTCGTGTGAGTCAAATTTCACTTTTACTAACCGGCGTTGGATTGATTTTAGCGGCGCCAGGAATCATTGCCTTGATGGTTTTATCGGCAATCGCCATTGGCGCGTCGGCGTCTTCGACCCCGGCAAGCTCGCATCTTCTAAGCCGGTATGCACCTGGTAAATATGCGCCGCTGGTTTTTTCGGCAAAGCAAACAGCGGTGCCGGTTGCTTTGTTGATTGCCGGATTGCTTGGGCCGCTATTGACTGAGATTTACGGCTGGCGTCACGCGCTTGTGGTGATTGGAATCGGTTGTTTGCTTTTTCCTTTGATGCTGGAATTCATGCGGCGTGAATTTGATAGCGATAAAGATGTAACGCGACAATTCCACTTGTCAGATTTTCGCGAAACGATCGGCTTTGTGATTGGCAAACCCGAACTTAGAGGCCTCGCATTTGGCTCTTTTGCCTTTGTAGGGTTGCAAACGACCTTCATTGCTTATTTTGTTATTTACCTGACCGAAATTGGTTTCAGCCTGATTGTGGCTGGGACGATATTTTCGATTGCGACCGCTGTTGCAATACCGGGCCGGATTTTTTGGGGGTGGTTGAGCAGCCGTTATATTTCGCCTCGGGCGATGCTTGGCTTTTTGGCGATTTTGATGTTTTTTGCTGTTTCCTGCGTCGCTTTGTTCAGCCCGATCTGGACTGATTGGCAAGTTACGCTTGTGGCAATTGCCGTCAGCGCTTCGGTTTTCTCATGGCATGGGGTAACGCTTGCCGAAGCCGCAAGGCTTGCCCCAACCTCGATGCGGGGCGCGGTTACTGGCGGGGTTTTATCCTTTGGGCAATGTGGTGGCCTTGTCTTGCCATTGATCTATTCATTGGTGTTGGGTGTAACCGAAAGCTATAAGCTTGGCTTCTTTATTTGTGCTTTACCGGCGCTTTTGATTGGTTTGATGTTGCTTTATTCGGCACGACATCAGATGACAGTAATCCGCAATTAGGCACGAAAATAATGCGGATGATATCTGGTATCGGCTGTTTTGATTTGCTCGGCGTTTGGCATTATCGCGCTTTTCATTGCTATGCTAGTCTCTAAACTCACTTTCACCCGATGGTGAATTTTACCCTTTTTTTGAATTTTACCCTTTTTTTGAATTTTACATGTGAAGCAATTTAATGGATAGCAAGCGCAAAACAACATCACCCCAAAATCAAATGGCGGAAAAATCGGTCATTGGGACTGTTGTAAAGCTATGGCCCTATATTTGGCCACATGACCGGCCAAGCCTCAAACGTTTGGTGTTTGTCGCGGTGTTGCTGCTGATTGCCGCCAAATTAGTGACAGCCACGGTACCGTTCTTTTTCAAATATGTAACCGACAGTCTTGCTGGCAATGAACTTGATTTGCCCTTTTTGCCCTTGTTTTTGCTGACGCCCTTGATGCTGATTCTTGGCTTTGTCGCGGCGCGTATTCTAAGCATTGCCTTTAACCAGCTTCGCGATGCGTTATTTGCCCGTGTCAGCCAGCATGCTGTGCGACAGCTTGCGCTTCGTGCCTTTAGCCATATGCATCAATTATCATTGCGGTTTCATTTGCAGCGACGAACCGGCGGCCTGTCACGCGTGATTGAACGCGGTACGAAGGGCATCGAAAGCGTCGTTCGCTATACGGTTTTATCGACCTTGCCAGTGATTTTTGAATTTGCCCTTTATGCGGGGATTTTCTTTTATAATTTCGGCGCGGCCTATGTATTGGTCATTGCGATTACCGTCATTAGCTACAGCGTCTTCACGGTGAAAACCAGCAATTGGCGAACAATTATTCGCCGTGAAATGAACCGATCTGATACCGAGGCGAATACGCGTGCGGTTGATTCCTTGCTGAATTATGAAACGGTCAAATATTTCACCAATGAAAAAACCGAATTGGTGCGGTTTGATCATGCAATTGCGCAATATGAAAAAGCCGGAATCAAGACATCAACCTCGCTTGGCTGGCTGAATTTTGGGCAAGCCGCGATTTTCTCGCTTGGCATGATGGCTTCAATGCTGTTGTCGGCAAATGCGGTTGTTCGCGGTGAACAGACGATTGGTGATTTTGTTCTGATCCATCTGTTCTTGATCCAGCTGTCGCAGCCGCTTGCCTTTATTGGTGGCGTTTATCGTGAAATCCGGCAATCACTGACCGATATTGAGGTTTTGTTTGGCTTGCTGGAAACGCCTGCCGAAATTATTGATTTGCCAAATGCGGCCGATTTAACGGTACCGTCAGGTGTGATCCGCTTTGATAATGTGCATTTCCATTATTCGGATGACCGGCCTATTTTACGCGGCATCAGCTTTGATGTGCCAGCTGGAAAAACCGTTGCCATTGTCGGGCAATCGGGGGCTGGCAAATCGACCATTTCGCGATTGCTATGCCGTTTTTATGACGTCACCGCCGGCAGCATTTCCATTGACGGGCAGGATATCCGGTCGGTCAAGGCGACAAGCCTTCGCGCAGCCATTGGCGTGGTGCCGCAAGATACCGTTCTGTTCAATGACACGATTGGCTATAATATTCATTATGGGAATCTGGATGCTGGCAAGGATGCGGTCTGGAACGCCGCAGTCGGTGCCAAGATTGATGGCTTTATCCAGTCGCTGCCAAGCGGACTTGAAACCGAAGTTGGCGAGCGCGGGCTAAAGCTATCTGGCGGAGAAAAACAGCGGGTTGCGATTGCAAGAGCCATTCTAAAAGCCCCACCTATTCTGATTTTGGACGAGGCCACATCATCGCTCGATACAAAAACCGAACAGGATATCAATCAGGCATTAGACCTTGTTCTAAAAGACCGAACCGCAGTCATTATTGCGCATCGCCTATCAACAATTGTTACAGCTGATGAAATTATTGTGCTGGACAAGGGACAAATCGCCGAGCGTGGCACGCATCAGAATTTGTTGGCGCAAAAGGGTCTCTATCAAAAAATGTGGAATCGCCAACAAGCCTTTCAAGAGGTTGAACAGAAATTGAAAAGCCTTACCTGATGCGATGATAGGTGATGCGGCATCTTGCCAGGCGATACCGGCTTGGAAAATTGTGCAAAAGATCGTTCTGGAATTTCTGGCGCTAATTTCCTATCATGGCCCCGGATATAAAGCTCATCCGCGCTGAATGTTCATCAAAATTTGTAAATTATCCTTGGGATGAAGGAAAATATCTATGCTGGTTGTAATCTCGCCTGCCAAAAAATTGAACATGCAACCATCTGAAGATATTGTGCCAACCCAGCCCATCTTTGGCCAAGAAGCCAGTGAATTGGCCGATGTCATGCAAAATCTTAGTCTTGATAAACTTCAATCCTTAATGGGAATTAGTGAAAATCTGGCCAAGCTTAATGCAGATCGTTTTGCCCATTTCGGATCGCAGGATAAAAAACCTGCCGCGCTTGCCTTTGCTGGCGATACTTATTTGGGGCTGGAGGCGGCAAGCCTTGAGCCAGACGCGATGGCATGGGCGCAAAATCATTTGCGGGTTCTGTCCGGTCTCTATGGCGTGTTGCGGCCACTTGATGCGATCGAGCCCTATCGTTTGGAAATGGGAAGCCAGCTGGCGACAAAGCGGGGCAAATCGCTGTATCACTATTGGGGTGCAAAAATTGCCAAGGCGCTTAGCGCGCAGGCGGCCGCCACCGGTTCAAATCTATTGCTTAATTGCGCGTCGAAAGAATATTTTGGCGCGGTTGACCTTGCCAGCCTTGCCTTGCCTGTTGTGACTCCGGTCTTTTTGGAAAATAAAAATGGCAAAGCGAAAATCGTTAGCTTTTATGCCAAAAAAGCGCGTGGCGCGATGGCGCGTTTTGTCGTTCAAAACAGGTTAAAAGCCAAAGATGATTTAAAGGAATTTGGTGCTGGCGGCTATTGCTATCAGCCAGATCAATCTGATGCCGATCATCTGGTCTTTATGCGCGACGCGGCAGCTTCATAAAGCATAAACAGCCAGCATGATTATTGGCATTAATCCAGATGCGCCGATAAAATCATTTTGCGGAAAACGCTTGCTGGAAGTGATAGGGGGGCAAGGGTAGAATAGGTGACCGAAATAGGCACCTCAAAGCCGCAAATATCGGGCAAAAGGGAACGCATTTGCGCATTATTGACCCATTGCTGTTGGGCAAGTTCACATGGCAAAAAGCCAACATATTTTCCACTAAGGATAAATTGCGCCACACCTTCCATATGATAGGCGGTGGCGGCGGCGGGCTCACTGAAAAATGAATCATAGGGCGTTGCCACCGAATAACCCCGCCTGACAAAATCCTGCTGGCTGATGATGTCTTTGGTAACCAGTTTCGGATCCATATCAAACAAGGGATGAGCCGCGCCGCAATAAAGCTCTTGGCGTTCATGGAATATGGTTTCTGAATGAATGGCGTCAGATGATGGCAGATTTGCCACGATCGCCAGATGCAGCAATCCGCGCGTCAACCAATTGTCAATTTGGTTTGGCGCAACAACTTGGATGATCAGATGGACATCTCGTGTTTGGGCGCGAAATTTGTCGATCACCTCATAAAGCTTGCATGAGGAATTTGACGTTAGATTATCGACCATGCCAATTTTAATTTCGCCGGTCATCCTGCCCTGCAGTTCGCCAAGCTCGCTTCGAAAGCCTTCAAGCGCAGTTAGAAATTTTGACGCTGATTCATAAACCAGCCTGCCGCGTTCGGTGAGGGCAAATCCACTGCGCCCACGCCGACATAATGTCAGCCCCAAACGGGTCTCCAAATTGCTCATATGCGTACTGATTGTCGATCGGCTAATGCCAAGCTCGGCTTGTGCTTGGCTAAAACCGCCACATTCCACAATGGTTCGGTAAACGCGCAAAAGCCGTAAATCAATATCGCTTAACGGAGGCAATGATCTGCTTGGCAATAGTTCGGCTTTCGTCAATGTTAACTTCTATAAGTCAACATTTACACAACTGAAATTTGTGGTCAATGATTACAGATACGGCAATGAAGCAACGTATTTCATCATTGAAGAAAGTTACTATGAGCAACACACCCATATCATTTGAACCTGTTTCAGGGTCAATATCGCCGCGTTTTGCGGGGGTTCCCACCTTTATGCGCTTGCCAAATATTGAATTAAACCACCCAGATATTGCAAAGGTCGATATCGGGTTGGTTGGTGTGCCGTGGGATGCCGGCACGACAAATCGTCCAGGTGCCAGACATGGGCCAAGACAATTGCGCGATCTTTCAACGATGATCAGGGCGGTGCATCCCTATACAGGGGTAAATCCTTTCAAGCTTGTCAATTGCGCTGATCTAGGCGATTGCCCGGTCAATCCTGCCGATATTCAAGATTGCCTGACGCGGATTACCGATTTTTACAGTGAAATGCATAATAAGAATATCGTACCACTTACCGGTGGCGGCGATCATCTTGTGTCGCTTCCCATATTACGGGGGATCAAGCGCAAAGACCCGCTATCGATGATTCATATTGATGCGCATACGGATCTGTTTGACGAATATTTTGGCGGTTCAAAATTTACCCATGGCACGCCATTTCGCCGCGCCATTGAAGAAGGGCTTTTAGACCCGACGCGCGTTGTGCAAATTGGCATTCGCGGCACCATGTATGATGGTGAAGATATTGAATGGGGCAGGCAGAATGGCGTTCACATCATCACAATAGATGAAGTCTATGAGACCGGGCTGGATGCCATAATGCACAAGGCGCGTGAAATTGTTGGCGACAGCCCGACCTATGTCAGTTTTGATATTGATGCGATTGACCCGTCCTATGCGCCAGGTACAGGAACGCCTGAAATCGGCGGATTCACCTCATATGAAGCCCAACGCATCGTCCGCAAGCTGGCTGGGCTTAATTTAATTGGTGCAGACCTTGTCGAAGTGTCTCCACCTTTTGACCCGACAGGGGGAACAGGATGGGTGGGGGTTTCCATCATGTTTGAACTGCTGTGTGTTCTCGCAACTGCAACTGCAAAAACCGCATAAATTGGCTTTTCACCCCGATCATCGAAACAAATGGAGGATGACATGAAATATGATATTCGCAAGGTTACCGCATTAGTGACAGCTGGATGGGTTGCGTGTGCAGCCATGGTGACGATTGGCGGCACGGCAAATGCGCAATCGGTTCTGGACTCGGTCAACAGCAAAGGTAAAATTACCGTTGCTACCGAAGTCGCCTACCCGCCAATGGAATATCTTGAAGGCGGAAAAGTTGTTGGCTATGGAAAAGATATCCTTGATCTGGTTGTTGCTGACATGAAGGTCGAACTTGAACAGCTTCAATTGCCATGGGATGGCATTTTGGCAGGCGTTCTGGCAAAAAAATATGACATGGTTGCAACATCGGTTGCCATTAAGCCCGACCGTGTTAGCAAATATGCCTTCACAAGGCCGCTTGCCGTTGCCGATACGATGCTTGTCAAAAGACATGGCGATAACAGCATGAGCGATCTCAGCAATGTGAATGGCAAGATTGTCGGTGTCGAGCTTGGCTCATCGCAGGCGCAAGAAGTCGAGGCTGTCGATGCCAAACTAAAAGCGGCTGGCAAGGCAGGATTTGCTGAAATCCGTGGCTTTAAGTCAACCGATGATATGCGTCTTGCGCTTGCAGGCGGCCAGATTGACATTGGCACCATCCCGTCCTTTTCGCTTGGTGCGATGCAAAAGCAACGACCAAATACATTTGCCAAGCTGATCAATATCGGCAGCGGCACTTTGTTTGCCTGGGTCGCGCATCCTGATGGCGCTGATTTGCGTGACCGCGTCAATGAATCGCTGAGGCGTCTGGAAAAAAATGGATCATTGTCAAAGCTGCAGATGAAATGGTTTGGATTCGAGATGGATCTACCAAAAGACTATCTGCCAAAAGGCGCGCTCTAGTCCGCATAATGATGATCTAAGTCCGGCTCTTTTGATGAATCTTGATTAAGGGCCGGACAGATTTTATGCCAAGAATTGGCTGTCCTTCGTGATGGCTAGATAAATGAAAGCCTGAATATGGATCTTCAGTTCGCCATGATAATCCCGAAAATGGGACCAATGCTTTGGGGCGCGCTATATACGGTTTTTGTAGGCTTTATCGCCTGTGGTGTTGGTCTGGTTGTGGGAACCGGCCTGTTGCTTATGCGCAATAGCCGCTTTTGGGTGATTAGAAAATTTGTCGCGCTTTATGGCAGCTTTATCCGCGGCACCCCTGCCTTGGTGCAGATTCTGATTTTCTATTATGCGCTTGCCCCTATGACGGGGATCAATATTGATCCTTTTACCGCGGGCATCATGGCTGTTGGTTTTAATAGCGGCGCCTATGTTGCCGAAATCTTGCGTGGTGGCCTTAGCCGCATTCCGCTTGGTCAATGGGAGGCGGCACAGGCGCTTGGACTGCCAAAGCATAAAATATGGCTGCAAATCATTCTGCCGCAAGTCTATTATTCGGTGATTCCGCTTCTGGTGAATGAATTCACCATGGTGATTAAAATTACCCCGCTTTTATCGACGATCACTTTGGTCGAACTTACCCGCGCTTCGCAGATGCTTTATAACGAAACCTTTCGTCCGGTTGAGGTTTTGCTATTGGCAGCCGCGATCTATTTTGTGATCTGTTTTTCAATCAGTCAGCTTGGCGAATTTCTTCAACGTCGCTCGCTAAAATATCGGTTGTAGGAGCGCGTGATGGAATTTGACTATATGGCGATCTGGAACAGCCGCGATATTCTGATAAGAGGTGTTCTGAACACGCTTCTTATTTCGGCCGTGGCGATTCCCGCCGGCATTGTCTTGGGTATTATCATTTGCTTTATGCGTATTTCGTCTATTCGCGCTTTACGCTGGACTGCCATTGCCTATATCGAAATCATTCGCAATATACCGTTGCTGATTTTGATCTTTATGCTTTTTTATGCACTTCCTTTTTATGGGGTGCGCTTATCTGGATTGGCGACAGGGTTTCTGTGTCTTTCGATGTATGGCGGCGCCTATTTTGCCGAAATTTTTCGTGGCGGTATCGAATCTGTTTCAAAAGGCCAGTTTGACGCCTGCAAGGCGCTGGGCCTGAAATATGGGTTCTATATGCGGCGGGTTATTTTGCCGCAACTCTACAGCTATATATTTCCGCCAGGCACCAATATCGCCTTAACGATGATCAAGGAATCATCACTTTTATCGATGATAACAGTCGCCGAACTGACCTATGCAGCGCATGACATTAATGGGCGAACCTTTACGCCAGTTGAAACCTTTGCGACGATCGCAATTATTTATTGGCTGATCTCGACGCTGTTTTTGAAATTTTCACATAGCTTGCAAATGCGGCTTGGCGCGGGTGATACCACCAATGCCATCAGCATAAGATAGATTGCCGAGATGCAAGCCTTGGCAAATGGAGATTTGATAGAATGACGCCAATTGCGAAATCACCCGCTGACCCGAAATCTGCCGGCCGCGACGCCGTTATTCATATTCGCAATATGAATAAATGGTATGAGTCATTTCAGGTGCTGAAAGATATTAATTTCACTGTTCATCTTGGCGAAAAAGTCGTGATTTGCGGGCCATCGGGATCGGGAAAATCAACCTTGATCCGCTGTATAAACCGGCTGGAAGTGCATCAGGAAGGCGAGATTATTGTGAACGGAATCACCTTGAGCGAGGATGTGAAAAATATTGACCGGATCCGCTCAGAGGTCGGCATGTGTTTCCAGCAATTCAATCTATTTCCGCATTTAACAGTTCTGGAAAACTGTGTTTTGGCACCCATGTCGGTTCGCAAGAAAACGCGGCGTGAAGCTGAAGATCTGGCGCAATATTATTTGCAGAAAGTCAAAATTCCAGATCAGGCAGATAAGCTGCCAAGCCAATTGTCAGGCGGCCAGCAGCAACGCGTTGCGATTGCGCGGGCTTTATGTATGCAGCCAAAAATTATGCTGTTTGACGAACCAACTTCGGCGCTTGATCCAGAAATGATTTCCGAGGTTCTGGATACAATTGAGGCGCTTGCCGCAGATGGTATGACGATGGTTTGTGTCACGCATGAGATGGGGTTTGCCCGTAAAATTGCTGATTGGGTGATCTTTATGGATCAGGGCCAGATTATCGAGGAAAATGATCCAAAGCGGTTTTTCGATGCGCCAAAAAATGCCCGCACCAAAAGCTTCTTAAAACAGGTTCTTGTGCATTAAGGCGGTTTCCAGCTTTGAATTTGCCAGCCATCAGGCCAAGGCTAGATAAAGGAAATTAACGCCGCCACCGAATGCCATAAAATCGACCAAGAGTTCATGGTTATTATTTGTCATTTTCTTAAGTATTATTTTGCCTAGCATATTACCTGGTATTGTCGCTGCGCCGCCAATCAGCCCAAGGATCAAAATCTCCTGCCCGATCAGGCCAATGCTGCCGAATGTTGCGGCGCGGGCAATATGGGTTAGCGCGGCAATGACGGCAAGCGTGGCAACAAAGCTTGTCCGCGATAATCCATAGCCAAGCATAAAGGGAACAAGCAGCAGGCCCGGGCCAGTTGATGATCCTGCCAGAAATCCGAAAACACCGCCAACACAGCTTAACATGCTTCGCGATGTTTTGATTTCATATGATTTTGCAATGCGGCGAATGGGAATGGACGCCAGAACAACACTTCCCAGCATCAAGGCAATCATCTTTGGCTCAAGCTGGGCATAAAAAATGCCACCTAGCACAACCATTGGCACGGCCGGTATCGCAATGCGGCGAAATGCGTCGCGATGAAAAGCGGCGCGGTTAATCCAGGCCCGAGATACACTGCCAAATAAAAGCATAATCGCCAATACCGGCATGACCGCACTGATGCCAATAATCGGCGTCAGGAAAACCGCTGGTAGCAGCCCGCCTGCAACACCGGTAATGCCAGTGATGCCCGCGGTAACAAAGGCAATCAGGCAAACCAGAAGAATATCCATAAGTTCCAAAATCAGATACGCCTTAGAGCAAAGACAGAGACGGGAATGCTGGTGAACCCATTTATGTCCACCAGCAAGAAAGAGGCAAATAAAGGCGTTTGTGACAAGCGCCGCAAGCAGTCACGCGATTTTGATCATGCGGCATTTGCATTTGGTTAGGCGGTGGCAGGGGCAGTTTCATCTTGGATTTGCGTGCGGTGCATAAGCCGGTCTTGTGCCGGATCAAGATCGCCGCGCATATGAAGCGTGTAACGATTATCCCAAATCACAATATCCTTTGGTTGCCATTGCTGCGCCCAATGATGCGGCCCATCTTCGATATGCTGCCAAATATCATCTAACAGCTGTTCGCTTTCACCATCCGATAGCCCAACAATCCATGCATTGGGGCGGCGTCCAACATAAAGCGATTCTTTGCCTGTGGCATGATGTTTGATCACCAGCGGGTGAATCGCACCAGGGCGGCTTTCATTGTCATAATGTTCCTCAAAACCTGCCCGCAGCTGTCCTGCTGAATTGCGCGTTGCATCATGTTTGCATGACCGGCCCTTGATTTTTTCGCGCAAAGCGGTAGGCAATGTTTCATAGGCGCGGTTGAGATTGTAAAAATGCGTATCGCCGCCGGTTGCTGGCGTTGTCAGCCCGTAAAGGATGCTGGCTTTGGGCGGCAAATCCTTATAGGTCATGTCCTGATGCCAGACCAATTCGGAATTGCCAAGCCCGCCAATCGGAACGCCGCCTTGGACAATATTCGAAATCACGGCAATTTCTTCGCGTGATGGATGATAGCTTCCGTTAACAGGCCGTGTTGGCGCCTTGTCGAGCCCGCCAAAATAGCGCGAAAACCGCACAAATTGATCTTCGGTTAATTCTTGATCACGAAAACGCAGAACCAGATGCTTGTCCCAGGCGTTAATGACACGATCAAAAACGGCACTATCAATTTCTTGCGTTAAATCCAAACCAACAATATCGGCGCCAAGCGCGGCCCCTGATGGGATTACGTCAAAACTGTCATTCATGTTCATAGTTACCTCGGTTGAAACATCACACAAAACAGCCTAGGCGAAATAAATGATGATAAAAAATGAAAAATAGCAGTATAACTATGCGTAAATTACATAGGTATAATGATGAAACAACCGCCTTTTCGCTGGATCGAGACATTCCGCATCATCGCCGGTGCTGGCAGCATGACCGATGCTGCCAAAATTCTTGGCGTTGACCAATCGGCAATGAGCCGTCACATCGCATCCCTTGAAAGCCAGCTTGGCATCAGCCTGTTTGATCGAAGCAAACGCCGGCTAAGATTGACCGCCGAAGGAAAATTGCTATTGGCCGAGGCAGATTCGGCGGCTGAAGCTCTGAATAGATTTGTGCGAAAGGCAAATGAGATTCGGCGGGTCTCAGAAGGTCATCTGCAGCTACTGACCTCGGCGACGCTTGCGCGTGGCCTGATGCCAAAGGCTTTGCGTATTTTCAAGGAAAACGCCGTTCGAGTTTCGGTCAATATCGAAGTGGTTAGTCGGGGTGAGCTAGAGCGGCGGATTGAGGGCCAGCAATTTGACCTATGCGCGGTGGCATTGCCCTTTACCTATCCAAGCGAACATATGGTTCACATTGGCCGTTTTCCGGGTGTCTGTGTTCTGCATAAGCAGCATAAATTGGCAAAGCAGCAAAAAATAAATCTGTCGGATCTTGCGGGTGAGGCCTTGGTTGGTTTGCCGCAAGGCACCATTGGCCGGATGCGGATTGACCAGCTTTTTGCGGCGGCGGGGATTGATTATAAGCCGCAATTTGAAACAACGGCCGTTGCTGTTAACGAATTTGTCGAAGACGGTATCGGCATTGCGATTGCTGATCCATTCACGGCAAAATCGACAAGCGGCAGCAATGTTGTTGTGCGGCAACTGGAACCGACAATCCATTATGAATTCGCTTTTATGTTTCCCGCCGACCGGCCCAGAACAACCTTGGCATCGATGTTTGTAAAGGCGGCCCAAGAGGGGCTGCGGCAACAAAATGAAGATCATCGCCGGTAGGGCAGCTATCAATGCGGCAAAATCAACGGTGAAATGATGCTTCGGGATGAAAATTTACCATCACCAGATTCTTGTGCAGTATCTGACAAGAGTCTATGCCACTATAACTTTGTTATCGAGACTCAAAACCGCAAAAACCCCTTTGCAAAATTTTGATTGCGCCGCCGCCTTTGTGATTGAAGCAAGGCCAATTGCCATTCATATTAGATTTATTACTGAAATGCGAAATGGAGACTAGCCGATGTCATATCCTGAACTAAAAATGCTTATTGCTGGTGAATGGGTTTTTGGCAGTACGGGCAAAAGCGAGCCGGTTATTTGTCCGGCTGATGGCACCGAAATCGGCCAAGTCCCGCATGCC